>MDTD01052237.1_pt1 | contig 12565 bp, 9 predicted proteins | sample 811221 | NCBI WGS metagenome assembly MDTD01 (sample SAMN05326646, study PRJNA326480) | marine metagenome | isolation source: seawater | place: Pacific Ocean: South West | collected 2011 | reverse complement strand
TAATTTTTATCTTTGATATTACAAAGAGTTGGTTTTCTATCGGTAAGATTTTTGTCAGTGACATTTTGTACGACTTCGATAGCAAATTGGCCAGAGATTCGAACAATTCCGATTCCAGCTCTTCCACTTGGAGTTGATATCGCCACAATCGTATCATTTAGCATTTTACTTTTACTTCTGCTCTAGTTGTTGGGTGATTCTCCACTGTTGTAGAATAGACAAAACATTATTTGCCAACCAATATAAAACCAAGCCTGACGGAAAAAAAGCAAAGAACGCTGTAAACATTATTGGTAAAAACTGCATGACTTTTGCTTGAATAGGATCAACCGGAGGTGGGTTTAATTTTTGTTGGACCCACATACTAAGGCCCATCAAAACAGGCAATACGAAAAACGGGTCTTTCGACGATAAGTCATCTATCCACCCAATGAAAGGTGCATGACGCATCTCTACGCTTTCCAATAAAACCCAGTATAAAGCAATAAAAACTGGAATTTGTATCAATATTGGAAAACATCCCCCTAAAGGGTTTATCTTCTCATCTTTATATAGTTTCATCATTGCTTGATTCATTTGTGTCTTGTCACTTGAATATCTTTCTTTAATTGCCATCATTTTGGGTTGAACAGTCTTTAATTTTGCCATTGATCTGTAGCCCGCAGCTGATAGTGGATAAAATATCAATTTGATTAGGATGGTAAGTAATATAATGGCCCAACCCCAGTTTTTTACCATCTCGTATATAAAGCTGAGAGTTATGAATAGAGGTTTTGATAAAAACCACAAAATTCCGTAATCCACAGTTAAATCAAGACCGGGTGCAATTTTCTGCAACACTGGCTGAGTCTTCGGGCCGACATAAAAAGCAGTGTCTAGTTTAATTGAGGAATTAGGTTTTACGTTATAGCCGTCGCTAACTAAGCCCACTGTATATTCGTTAATTTCAGGGAAAGTTTTCGAATAATAGTTATAACTCATTGAGGATGGTGGAATTAACGCAGAAACAAAATAATGCTGCATATTACCAATCCAGCTATTATAATTTTTTTCTTTGATTGGTTGATCAGATAGATCATCAAAGTCATATTTTTCATAACGATTATCTGGAGTTGAAAACACTGCCCCAGCGTACGTATAAATTAATCCATTCCTAGAAGAAACTACTTTGCGTCTCAATTGCTCATAATTATGTACAGCAATCGCAACCGAAGAATTGTTGTCAATTAGATATTCTACTTTAATTAAATAGCTATTCGTTTCGATTTTATATATTTTTTTAACAGAAACATTATTTTTTGTATGAGTAAATACAGCTTTTAAAACTTCCGTGTCATTTTCATTTATAGTTTCAAACCCTATGTATTCTAATTCAAATTTTGAATTATGATTGGGAAGGTTTTTATCACCAGCTAATCCGTTTTGATATGCAAATAGCTTTTGATTGGAAGTGTTAATCATCTTAACAAAATCGTCAGGACGTTTAATTGAAGTTGGATATTCTTTTAACGATATTTCGGATATCAGGCCTCCCATCTTATTAAACCCAAGGGCAAAAACATTTGTTTCTATCTTTTCAAGTTCTAATACGCCTTCAGTCTCCTGACTCAATGAAAAGTTTTCGTTAACGGGTGTTGGTGGTTTCGGAACATCAATGTCATTATCTAATACAACCTCGTTGTCTTGAAGGTTAGATTGTTTTAGAGGAGCTGACTTGATTTGAGGGCTGTGTTTGTCCTCCCAAGCTTGCCATAACAATAAGCCTAGGAAAATTAAGGTAATCATCAAAAAAGGCCTAATTCGTTCCATTTATATTCCTTAAGAAGTTAGAGTTAGTTTTTTTTGAAATCTCGAGGGAATTTCATTTAACAACGTCAATAAGGAAGCTTTAATTTCTTTATTCGAACAAATAAGCAAATGGCGTCTGCAAACTATCACATAGTCAAACGACGGTATGACATTAATTCTATCTCTTAAAGCTTCCCTCAATAGTCTCTTCATCTTGTTCCTTTCGACTGCTCCAGAAATCTCTTTTTTGGGAACCCGAATAGCTATCCTGGGAAACGTTAGATCATTGATGTTCCAAAATAATTTTAGACCGGTTGATTTTAACATTATTCCATTAGCAAAGATTTTATTAAAGCAAACTTGCTTATAAATTCTATGCTTTGAGGACAGTCCCATAAGTTATGGATTAATCTGCCGCTAAAACATATCGGCCTTTTGCCCTTCGAGCTTTAATTATTCTGCGGCCGGCTTTAGTCTTCATTCTTGCTCTGAATCCATGTTTTTTTGAACGTTTGAGTCTATTTGGTTGAAAAGTTCTTTTCATATCTATTCACCAATTTAAGTATTTTATGTTAGTGTTATATTTGCATTAACCAAGGGTCGCGATATTATTATCTTTTCTCTGATTTGGCAATGGTTTCGCAACACATATGCTTACTTCCGATATTGCTATCATAATATTTTGCAGAGACCCTGTCACTTTAATAAAGAGATAACTATTGAAAACATCTAAAAAATGGCAAAACTGTCTTAAGAGTTTAGAAGACGAATTAACCCCGAAAGAATACAATACATGGATAAAGCCTCTTCAATGCGAGGAGTCGGAAAGTCATATTAAGATTTTGGCGCCTAATAGCTTTGTGTTTGACATATTGCTTGAAAAGTATGCCAATCTGGTTACTAAAATTATAAAAAATAATTTTAATAATAACTTTGAAATTACTTTTGAAATTGGCAGTAGTCGGATCGGTAATAATTTCGGTAGAGTAAAAAAAAAGGTGCCCCAGTTCAGAAAATCAGGATTACAAGATTTCACATTTGACTCATTCGTTAGCGGAAAGTCCAATCAAATAGCCAGAGCCGCAGCAATTCAAGTTTCAGAAAGCCCCGGTAAAACCTATAACCCTTTGTTTATATCAGGAGGGGTTGGATTAGGTAAGACTCATTTAATGCACGCGGTAGGAAACTTAATAACTAGGGTTAACTCTAATTCTCGAGTAGTTTATGTCCATTCAGAAGCTTTTGTACAAGATATGGTAAGAGCCCTTCAGCATAACAAAATTAACGATTTTAAAAAATTTTATCGTTCAGTTGATGCTTTGTTAATAGATGATATTCAATTTTTTGGCGGTAAAGAAAGATCTCAAGAAGAATTCTTTCATACATTTAACAATTTATTAGAAAGTAAGCATCAAATTGTTTTAACGTGCGACACATACCCCAAAGAAGTTACAGGGGTTGAGGAGAGATTAAAATCACGGTTTGGATGGGGTTTGAGTGTAAATATAGAGCCTCCTGAATTAGAAACACGTGTTGCAATTTTAATGTCAAAGGCCCAGCAAATGGGGATATGTTTACCTGACGAGGTCGCGTTTTTAATAGGGAAAAGATTTAGGGCTAATGTTAGAGAGCTTGAAGGAGCATTACATCGAGTGGTTGCAAATTCGAATTTCACAGGGAATCCTATTACCTTAGATTTCGCCAAAGAAGCCTTAAAAGATTTGCTTGCTCTGCAAGATAAATCGATAACCTTACAAAACATACAAAAAACAGTTGCAGAATATTATAAAATTAGAGTTGCTGATATTTTAAGTAAACGACGTAATCGTTCCATAGCTAGACCTAGACAAGTAGCAATGGCCCTATCTAAAGAATTAACTACACATTCTCTACCCGAAATTGGTGACGCGTTTGGCGGGAGAGACCATACCACTGTTATTCATGCATGTCGTAAAATCTCAGAGCTAAAAATTACGGATACAAAAGTACAGGAAGATTATTCTAATTTAGATAGAATCTTATCTAGTTAAATTGTTAGTAACCTATTCATAAGTTTAAATGACATTAATTCAGTTAATTTTATACAGATTTATCAATAATCTATCCACAATAAAAAAACAATGCTATTTTTTTATTGTTAACGCTAATATCATGATTTACAATTACTTTTTGACTTATCCACTAATCCACAGAACTAATAATTATAATGAATATTAATATAAAAAGAGAATTATTATTACCAGCCTTACAAAGAGCAAATGGGGTCATAGAAAAAAGACAATCTATTCCAATTTTATCCAATGTCTTGTTTCAGTGTGATGCTCAGCAACTAATTATTACAGCTACTGACACAGAAGTTGAGGTAAACACGTCAATGTCTTTAGGAACACAAGAACAGGTGAAAGTAGCTATACCTGCACGAAAATTATTTGATATTTGTAAAGAGCTTCCCGAAAACTCAGATATAAAAATTGATTTGTCTTCTAAGCAAGCAAAAATAAAATCTGGTCGTAGCCGATTTACATTGGCCCTCAGTTCCGGGCAAGAGTTCCCTAAAATAGGAGATTTTGACAATCTTTGTGAATTCAAAATAGAAATAGGGCTTTTTAAAAATTTGCTTGATAAGACAGAGTTTGCGATGGCGCTACAGGATGTGAGGCATTATTTAAATGGACTACTACTAGAAGTACAGGATGGTTTGATTAGGGCGGTTGCTACTGACGGGCATAGACTCGCTATGGCTGAAGAAAATGTTAGAGCGGAACCCGGAAAGCTAATCCAATCCATCATTCCGAGAAAAGGAGTTATAGAAATAAACCGTTTGTTATCGGGGTTTGATAAAGCTACTAAAGCGGAGTTGCGATTGGGTACGAACCATTTGAAGATAATGATATCAGACGAAGTTTCTTTAACTACTAAGCTCTTAGAGGGAGCGTTCCCAAACTACAATAAAGTAATTCCTTCACAAACATCAACTCCTCTTCATATTGACAAGGAGGTACTTCGTGGGGGGTTAAACAGAGCCGCTGTACTGGCTTCCGACAGAAACCCATTGGTTAAAATGAATATTTCGAAAGAATTAGTTATGGTAACTGGAACTAATCACGAACAAGAAGAAGCTGTAGAAGAGCTTGAAGCAGAATACATAGGGGATGCTATTGAAGTCGGATTTAATGCATCTTATTTGCAAGATATTTTACAGGTTATTCCAGGGGATAATATCAGGATTGATCTACAGGGCTCAGATGTTAGTTGCTTAGTGTCTACGCCGAATAATGAGGATTTGACGTATGTTGTTATGCCAATGAGGATATGATCTTTTAAGGGAGATAGCTTCATTTAAATGCATTTGTGCGATTTTAATATCAATAACCTAAGGTGTATAGGCCAAGTGTCGGTTGGATTAGATAAAGATATTAATCTGATAATTGGCGAAAATGGTTCTGGTAAAACTTCTTTCTTAGAAGGTATTTATTTATTAACAACGGGGAAAACTTTCAGCGCTATCAAAAGGCAGGATTTGATAAAAGACGGTAGTTGCAGTATGGGGGTAGCTGGCCTGTTTATTAGCTCTTCTGGGCTCGAGTCAAAGATAAAGTTTGAAAAAAGTTTTTCGGAAACTAATTATACTTTTCAAGGCCAGAGCGTAAAAAGAACATCGAATGTGGCTGCTAAAATTCCCATTTTAGTTGGGAATTCGAGGGCTGCTGATCTGCTCACTGATTCACCAAAGGCGCGAAGAGACTTATTAGATCGAACGGCGTTCCACGTGAAACCTAGCTTTTTGTCCGTTTGGCAAGAGCTGAGAAAGGCTATTAGCCACAGAAACAATATTTTAAGATCAGGTCGTTCACAGGATCAAATATGTTATTGGAATCATCTCGTAAATGAGAAAAGTAATGAAATCGATTCTTATCGAAGGCAAATCGTTGGTAAATTAAATAGCTTTTTAACTACCAGCACCCTAGGGGAAGAGCTGGGGGATATATCGTTTGATTATTATAGTGGGTGGGATCTTAGTTTACCTTTATTACAACATTTAGAAGGCAATAGAGAATCAGAGTCTAGAATAGGGTATACTTTATATGGAGCTCACCGGGCAGATCTACGTATTAGAGTTGCCGGCAAGCTTGGTGCCAAGCGACTTTCAAAGGGCCAGCTAAAAATAGTGGCATTCGAATCGATGATTGCTTTACACGAATATATCAGTGAAAACGGATCCGCTAAACCGATATTCTTAGTAGATGATTTAAGTGCTGAGTTGGATAATGTGAAGCAAAAGTGCCTGATAGATAAAATATTAAGATTAAGCGGACAAAAAGTTTTGAGTAGTATTCGTCCCGATATCGTTGAGCTTCTTAGTAATAAAGGACATAAGGTGTTTCACGTGAAACAAGGCAAAATAACGTAAAAAAGGTAATTGTTGATGAGCTATGATTCTAAAAGCATTAAGGTTTTAAAAGGGCTTGACGCCGTAAAAAAAAGACCTGGTATGTATATTGGGGATACTGATGATGGCACAGGTTTGCACCATATGGTCTTCGAGGTCGTAGATAATTCGGTTGACGAGTCTCTAGCTGGCTTTTGTAATTCAATAGTTGTTGAGGTGTTCCCCGATAATTCGGTCGCCGTTTCTGATGACGGGAGGGGTATTCCAGTTGATATTCATGAGGAAGAGAAGATTTCTGCCGCTGAAGTTATAATGACTACCCTACATGCTGGTGGAAAATTTGATGATGATACTTATAAGGTCGCCGGGGGCTTGCACGGAGTGGGGGTGTCAGTAGTGAATGCTTTATCTCAGAAGCTAGAACTAGAAATATGTCGAGACGGGCAGGTTTGGCACCAGACTTACATAGATGGCGTGCCAGAGGCGCCTATTGAAGTTGTTGCTAATAGCGAAAAAAGTGGAACAAAAATAAAGTTTTTTCCAAGCCCATCTACGTTTACTAACAGAAAATTTAATATTGATATATTAGCCAAACGATTGAGAGAATTAGCCTTTTTAAATTCAGGTTTATCCATTACGCTAATTGACGTAAACAATGATGTAAAACAAGTGTTTAATTATTCTGGGGGTATTTCGTCTTACGTAGAACACTTAAATAAAACAAAAACTATGTTGCATAATGAAATAATTAGTTTAGTTTCCGTCAAGTCAGGTGTAGAGGTACAGATATCTCTACAATGGACTGATTCTTATCATGAGACTTGTTTTTGTTATACAAATAATATTCCCCAAAGAGATGGGGGTTCGCATTTGTCGGGATTCCGTACTGGCCTAACTAGAACTTTTAATCAATTCGTGGAAAAACAATTATCTGCTACAAAATCAAAGCCAAATATTACAGGAGATGATATTCGGGAAGGATTAACTTCTATCTTAAGCGTGAAAGTTCCAGACCCCAAGTTTTCTTCACAAACCAAAGATAAATTAGTTTCTAGTGAAGTTAAACCAATAGTAGAACAAATTGTGTCTGAAAAACTTGAAAGTTTTTTGCTTGAAAAGCCCGCCACAGCAAAGGTAATTATTAATAAAACTATTGAAGCTGCTAGAGCTAGAGAAGCAGCTAGAAAGGCAAGGGAATTAACCAGAAGAAAGTCAGCGCTTGACGTCGCCGGCCTGCCCGGCAAATTGGCCGATTGTCAAGAAAAAGATCCAGCCGTATCAGAGCTATTCATTGTGGAAGGTGATTCGGCGGGTGGCTCCGCAAAACAAGGTAGAGATAGGAAGTTTCAAGCAATTCTGCCATTAAAAGGTAAAATATTGAATGTTGAGAAAGCGCGCCCGGATAGGATTTTATCTTCGCAAGAGGTAGCTAGTTTAGTGACAGCTTTGGGGTGTGGAATTAAAAGCGAGTATGACCGTGATTCTTTAAGATACCATCGAGTAATAATCATGACGGATGCTGATGTAGACGGATCACATATAAGAACATTGCTGTTAACCTTTTTCTATAGAGAAATGTTTGATTTAGTCCGATCGAACCATATTTTTATTGCACAACCCCCGTTGTATAAAGTAAAAAAGGGTAAAGCTGAAAAGTATATTGCAAATGATGATCAGCTGCGGGCTTTTTATCTTGAATCTGCACTTACTAACTTAAATTTTTTTGTCGAAAAAGAAAAACTCGAAAGCCAGCAATTACAAGAACTGGGGTCTAAATATTTAGAATTTGAAAATTGTAAAATGATATTTGAAGCTAAATATCCTCCATTCATACTTGATTTACTGATGGAAACAAATTTCTTACCAACAGATTATACAAAGGATTCGATAAAAAAATTTTTCGAGCAGCTAATTGCAAAATTAAACGATATAAAGTCTCTGACAATAAAACAGCATGGATTGAAAGACGAGGGAAATTTGGAATGTAAATTAGAAATTTCTTACGAATACAAAGGGGTTAGCGGTAAAATTGTCCTAGCTTCAAATTTCTTTTTGTCAGATGATTTTGTTAAATATAGCAAACTATTTGACATATTGTTTGCTGATTGTCCTGTGCAAGTAGATCTTAAGCAGGACCAAGCAAGAGATTTTCGCAATGTCGGCTCTGCCATTGAGTTTTGTGTCAATAACATTAAAAAAGGCTCTACCTTGCAACGGTATAAAGGCTTAGGGGAAATGAATCCAGATCAATTATGGGAAACCACAATGAATCCTGAGACAAGAAATTTGCTTCAAGTTGATATTAAAGATGAAGAAAAGGCAACGGTGATTTTCTCCACTCTTATGGGCGATCAAGTCGAGCCCAGAAGAGATTTTATCCAACAGAACGCATTGAATACATCAAATGTGGATATATAGCCCCGAACGTTGTAAACTTTTGTTTTAATGTTTTGTTTACTTGAAAATGATAACAGATATTGACGTAGCAATTAAGGTTGACAGAGAGGTTATTCAGAAAGAAGAGAAGCCTACAGTGGAGACAATTAAGGAATTGTTTAATCTTCCCTTTAACGACCTTATTTCCAAAGCACATTTAGTTCATAATGCAAATTTTGAACCTAATACCGTTCAACTAAGTACGTTGGTAAATATAAAAAGCGGTGCTTGTCCTGAGGATTGTTCCTACTGTCCTCAGAGTATTCGTTATAAAACAAATGTTTCCAAAACTTCCTTAATGAGTGTAGAGGATATACTAGATAAAGCAAAAAAAGCCAAAGAATCCGGTGCGGGACGATTTTGCATGGGGGCTGCATGGAGGTCACCTAAAGATAAAGATCTTAAAGTATTGCTACCTGTTTTGAGAGGAATTAAAGACCTAGGACTTGAGACATGCATGACCTTAGGCATGCTAACTGCATCGCAAGCAGATAAATTAAAAGAAGCGGGATTAGATTACTATAACCATAATTTAGATACCTCAGAAAATTACTATAAAAAAATAATCACAACTAGAACTTTTGACCAAAGGTTAGAAACTATAAAAAATGTTCAAAAAAGTGGAATGAAAGTATGTTGTGGAGGCATCATTGGCCTTGGTGAAACGAATTATGACCGTTTCGAATTATTGCATGTGTTATCTAATATGCAACCACAACCAGAATCAGTGCCAATTAATACCTTGGTTAAGGTCAAAGGAACGCCCCTTCAAAATGAACAAGATGTTGATCCAATCGATTTGGTTAAGTTAATAGCAACAGCAAGGGTAATTATGCCAAAAACTTACATCAGACTATCTGCAGGACGTTCTTCAATGTCTGATGAATTACAAGCATTATGTTTTTTTTCCGGTGCTAATTCCATTTTTTATGGAGAAGAGTTATTAACAACAGAGAATCCCAAGATTAATAAGGATAAGTTACTTATGGAAAAACTTGGAATTATTTCTGAGTGAGGTGAGCCTATTAATCATTGGGTATCTTTCTTAAATTCGAGATTAATTGAAAAGAAAAGAAAAAACCAATTTCGCCAACTTGAAAGTGGAAGTATCACTGAAAGACCTCTGATTCAAATTGATTCGGAATTGCTGATTAATTTCTGTAGCAATGATTATTTAGGAATGGCAATGAATCCACAAGTAGTGGCTTCAGTAAGAGAGGAGTTAAGTTGTTCTGGATTTGGTGCTGGTAGTGCTGCATTATTGGGGGGACGCTGTAGCGCCCACTTGAATTTAGAAAGTAGACTATCCAACTTATTGGGTTTTGAGTCAGCATTAATCTTCTCATCAGGCTATCTAGCCAATTTGGGCGCACTGGGATCTTTACTGACAAAAGAAGACAAGGTTTTTCATGACAGACTGAATCATGCATCTTTAATAGATGGCGTGGTTTCGGCTGGCTGTAAACACAAAAGGTATCCTCACCTAGGTTATCCTAAATTACAGACGATTACGCCAGAAAACAAGATAGCAATAGTAACAGAAAGTGTGTTCAGCATGGATGGGGACGTAGCAGACATAACTACTCTTGAATCAATTGCCTGTGACAATCAAGCCTTACTTTACATTGATGATGCGCATGGATTTGGTGTTATTAATAATGGACTCGGAGCAACCGAAAGTATTAATGCCAAGCGCAACCCGGAAAATTTAGTAATAATGATTACATTGGGCAAAGCATTAGGTTCTTTTGGTGGGGTTATTTTATCCTCAGATAGAGTTAGAGATTATTTAATTAATTACTGCCGCACTTTTATTTATGATACTGCTATTCCTCCGGTTGCTGCCACCGCAGCGGATGAAGCTTTAAATATACTGGTTAATGATGGAAAACCGTTTCATCAACTTCAAAAAAATATTAAGTATTTCAAATCACTCGCAAAAAAAGCTTGCGTTGGCGTGAAAGATAGTAATTCACCTATCCAACCAATATTTTTTGACTCAGAAGAACAAGCATTAAAAAAAGAAAAATTGCTTAGAAAAAACGGATTTTATGTGAAAGCTATTAGGCCTCCTACCGTTCCTGCAGGAACATCTAGGTTAAGAATTGTTTTGAACGCACTTCACACTTTTAGTCAACTCGATAAATTAGTCGACGTTTTATCCTCGGAGGAGGAATGAATAAAAGAGATCAGCCATCTTTAGATAAAGCAAGGGTGCGAGCAACTTTTAATAAAGCGGCTTCACGTTACGAAAATTTCGATTTTTTACAGAGAGAGGTAGGCAATCGGTTACTACAAAGATTGGATGTAAATGATAAAAATAACGTCAAAACAATTTTAGAACTTGGATGTGGGACGGGTCGAATAATTCCGTCTTTACAAAAGAGGTTTGCAAAAAGTAGGCTTTTTTGTGTAGATATGGCCGAGACTATGCTGATTATGGCTAGAAAAGCTAATTCGTCCATCTTAAAAAAGAAAAAATTTTTTATTTGCGCCGATGCAGAGCGTTTGCCTTTTAAAATCAATTCAATCGACGTAGTTTATTCAAATTTATCGATTCAATGGTGTCCAAACCCTCAGCAGGTTTTTTCAAATGTAAATAGTTTATTAAATAACTCCGGAGGATTATTTGTCTTTAGTACCCTAGGGCCTGATACACTGAGAGAATTGAGAGAGTCATTCGAAGGTTACTCAAGATTTTCTCATACTAGTCAATTTTTAGATATGCATCAGATTGGCGATTACCTGGCAAATGTTGGAATGCGAGATGTTGTAATCGACCGTGAAACTTTGACCGTAAATTATGATGAACCACTTAAATTAATGAAAGATTTAAAGGGATTGGGAGCTACTAATGCATCTTCTAAGAGAAATAAAAATTTGACCAGCCCGGATACAATTAGAAAAGTGATTGCGTCTTATAATAAAAAGAAAGTAGATGGAAAGATACCAGCGACTTATGAAGTGATATTTGGACGCGCTTCAAGTTCAAATTACAAAATTAGGGATTCAAAAGAAAAAAAAGTGATAAATTGGAGAAAAATTGATTAAAGAGCTATTTATTACAGGTACAGACACAGGTTGCGGAAAGACTTTCGTCTGTTGCGAAATATTGAATCATTTGGCATCTCAAGGGCTTAATGTAGTGGGTCTTAAACCCATAGCATCAGGGGCAGAAATGATTAATGGTCGCTTACATAATGATGATGTAGGGTTGCTTTATGAAAATTCGAACCTAGATATAAAACCGCAGGATATTTGTCGTTATATGTTCGCGGAGCCATGTTCTCCACACATCGCTTCATTGCTTAACGACCGAGAAATTGAACTGGATGAGATCTGTAGGTTTGTTGATGGTTTTAAAAAAAAATCTGATATAGTTCTAGTTGAGGGAATTGGCGGATGGCACGTTCCTATAAACGATCAAAAAATGATCTGCGATCTGGCTGTAGAATTGGATATTCCAGTCGTATTGGTTATCTCAAACAAACTAGGCTGTTTGAATCATGCCTCATTGACTCATGACGCGATTTCGAAGACAAGCGTTAAGTTTCTCGGTTGGGTGTTAAATAGGCTTACAACTGATGTGGTTGCCCCCGACGCTGTTGAATCAACTTTGGAGAAAATAATGGGGACGGCTCCGTTATTGACGATTGGTTTTAATAATCAAAGCACGGATTCTAAACAATTTGAGGCGTTAAATAATTTAATTAGGAGTAAAAGCCTTGATTAATGTAATATCGAAATCTCCTCTTGAGTGGGAATTGAGGCCAACAATGTCTCTAAGTTGGAATAGTTGTAAAATTTTGATTTGCGCTGTGGCTACTTTTAGTTTTTTAGTTGGTTCAATAGGGTTGGTGTTGGGCTATCCACTAATCCTTCCCTTTTGTGGTATTGAAGTGTTGGCATTTGCGACTGCCTTTTATTTCGTTCAGTTGAAAGGCAAGACCC
>MDTD01095303.1_pt1 | contig 12566 bp, 16 predicted proteins | sample 811221 | NCBI WGS metagenome assembly MDTD01 (sample SAMN05326646, study PRJNA326480) | marine metagenome | isolation source: seawater | place: Pacific Ocean: South West | collected 2011 | reverse complement strand
TGGATTCATCAAAGCATTATAAATTTTTTGAATAATCTTAATTCTTGGTGAAGGGTTCTTAAATTTTTTTTGGTCCATTTTCCATTAGACTTATAACTGCCTTTGCAGCTTCTAGGCCTTTATTTGGTTTGACTGATTTTAAAATTCCACACCTCTCAAAAGCCTGCTTTTTATTAAGCGCAGTAATAACTCCATTAGTAATTGGTTTATTGTAATTAACAGACAAGTTAATTAATGCATCGAATGTAGCTTTACAAATCAAGTCAAAATGAGGAGTTTTGCCTTTAATAACACAACCAATTACAATGAAAGCATCAAATTTTTTGATATTTTTTCTTATAGCTATAGGGGCTTCTAATATTCCAGGAACTTTTAATGTAAAAATCTTATATTTCTTTTTTTTAAGAATTTTTATTACTTTACCAATCATTTTATCTGTTATTTGATCATAATAATTCGCGTTTACAATTAATATCTTTTTCATTTTATAATTACCTGTTTCTTAATTTTTAATCCAAACCCCTCTAAACCTATAATCTTTTTTTTTGATCTTGAAAGTAGGATCATGTTTTTTACTTTAAAATCTTTAATTATTTGAGCGCCTATACCATAATACCTTAAAGTTAAATCTGAATTATCTTTTTCTTTTTTAATTTCATTATTGATTATAACTAATAAATAATTTTTAAATTTTGATAGTATCTTAATATTATTTTTTATTTCTTTATTTTTAAGAAGATTTTTTTTGTTAATTGTTTTAGATAAAACTCTGACAGGTATTGATTTTTTATCTTTAAATTTGCCTTTAGATATAACAATACTCTCATTGTCATTTAACCTATTTTTAAATACACTTATTTGCGTGTTAGATGATTTTTTTATAAATAAATTTTTAAAAAAAGATTTATAAACTAATTTTTCATTTTTTAATCTATATGAAATAATATCTGCAATAGATGCAATCTTAATATTATGTTTTTTAGAAAATTTTATTAGGTCATCTAATCTTGCCATTCTTCCATCTTCATTCATCACTTCACAAATAACTGAACTTGGATTAAGATTTGACATTTTAGATATATCTATAGATGCCTCAGTGTGACCTGCACGCTCTAATACTCCACCATTTCTAGCAACCAAAGGAAATACATGTCCAGGTGAGACTAAATCTTTTTTTCTTGAGTTTTGATTAATAGCAATCTTTATTGTTTTAGCTCTATCAAATGCTGATATTCCTGTTGATATACCTCTCTTAGCTTCTATCGAAACAGTAAAAGCTGTTTGCATCCTAGATTTATTTATTTGGGACATAAGAGGCAACTTTAATTTATCAACCTGTTTTTTTGTTAAAGCTAAACAAATTAACCCTCTACCGTTTTTTGCCATAAAATTAATGATTCTTGAATTACATTTGGATCCAGGTATAACTAAATCTCCTTCATTTTCCCTGTTTTTATCATCTACTAAAATAAACATTTTTCCTTTTTTGGCGTCTTTAATTATTGATGGGATTGGTGAAAAAATATTTTTTCTCATGTTAGTGAGTATATTTATATATATATTTTCCAAAAATATCTAACTCTACATTAACAATATCTTTAGATTTTATATTTTTTAAATTAGTTAATTTTAATGTGTGAGGAATAATGTTTAATTCAAAATTTTTTTTAGAGACCTTAGAAATTGTTAAAGAAACGCCATTAATTGAAATAGAAGCTTTGCTCTCAAGAAATTTTATTAGTTTTTTATCATTCAATTCTAAAGTTAATACCCAAGATTTATCTATAATATTGATCTCTTTGATTTTGGCTGTCGTATCAACATGACCTTGTATAAAATTTCCAGATATTTCTTGACCAAAGACTAACGATTTTTCCAGATTAATCTTTTGTCCTTTTTTAAGATATTTAAAATTTGTCTTTTTAATTGTTTCGTTCGAAATATAAAAAAAAGAAATATTAGATTTTATTTTCTCTAAGGTTAAACAAACCCCATTACAACAAATAGATGACCCTAAATCTTTAGATTTCAATTTAAGACTGCTTTTAATACCCACTAAGATACTATTGCGTTTCTTATTAATAAAGTTTACTTCCCCCGTATGATAAATTATTCCATTAAACATTGTTATCTGATCATTTTTATTTTAAAAAGTTTATCTTCGTTTAAATTGACTTTAATTGGATTGATTAACTTAATCTTTTTAATATAATTTGATTTTGAATTATTATAACCATTTTTTTTTAAATTAGTATTTGTTTTAAATATATATAAATTGTTTATAATCTTAAACTTGATCAATTTGTTCAAGAAAACTAATCCAGCCTCAACTAAAACCCTTCTTTTTCCAATGTTAAATAATCTTTTATTGAGATTAATGAAATCTTCTTTTTTATTCAATTTATCTATCTTAATTATTTGAATTTTTTTTTGTTTTAAAAAATTGATTTTTTTTTTGTTACTAGATAACGTGACAATAATTATTTTTCTTTTTCTTGAAAGTTTAAATAATTTAAGATTTTTTTTAATCTTTAAATATCTATCAATAATTATTAAATCAGGCTTAAAATTGTTTAAACCCTCTATTCTACAATTTAAAATAGAGTTATCTTTGTTTATTGATTTTGATGTTGAAATAATACAATCATATTTTGATCTTATTAAATGAACGACTTTTCTCGATCTAGCATTAGTAATCCATTTATCCCTTTTATTTACAGTAAAATAATCTTTAGAAATAGCTAACTTAGCATCTATTAAAGGATAATTTTTATTTTTATTCAAGAAATAACTCTCATAAAAATACTTAAATCTTTTGCTAATTTGTTTTATTTGAGCAACATTATTTAAAATCTTAGCTGCTTTTTTATTCGTTCTTTTATCTGGGTCATTGAATGAATAAAAAACCTTACTTATCTTTTTTTTCTTTATCAGATTAGTACACGGAGGAGTTACGCCATAATGAGTGCAGGGTTCTAATGTCACATACATGTGTGATCCTTTGAAATTGATATTTTTGTTAAGAGCATTAAATTCAGCATGAGGTCTTCCATTTAAAGAAGTGCAACCTGAACTTATTACACTACTATTTTTAACTATAACACATCCTACGCTTGGATTGTCTTTTGTCTTTCCCAAATTTTTTTCTGCTAGATTAAATGCTATATTAGAAAATAAATTATGACTTTTTTTCATCTAAATTGCCTACAAATTGTTCAAAATCTTTAGCTTCTGTAAAATTTTTATAAACAGATGCATAACGAACATAGGCAACCGTATCTAAATATTGCAAACCTTCCATAATAAATTTACCAATAGTAGATGTTGGAATTTCACTCTCACCAAGCCCTTCAATTTTTAATATTATTTTAGAAACAAAATTGTCTATAGCTTGAGTGTCAACTGGTCTTTTTCGGGTTGCTATTCTTATTGACTTTGAAACTTTATCTCTATCAAAAGGCTCTCTTTTACTATTACTTTTAATGACACTTAATTCCTGAAACTGAACTCTTTCAAATGTTGTAAATCTCATGCCGCCATGACAAGTGCAAAGTCTTCGCCTTCTTACAGCTGTGCCTTCTTCAGCAGGCCTTGAATCTACAACTGAAGTATCTCTTTCTCTACAAAATGGACAAAGCATAAATATTTTAGCTACTATATATAGGAAAAGATGAGCAAAGTTCAATTATTTCTTTTTGAACTTCTTTTTCTATTTTTGAATTATCTTCTTTATTTTTGCTTAGACCATCTATTACCTTGCAAATTAAATCAGCAATTAATTTGAATTCTTCAGGTCCAAATCCTCTAGTAGTACAAGCTGGTGTGCCTAATCTTATACCCGATGTTATCATTGGACTTTCACTATCGAAAGGAATCCCGTTTTTGTTACAAGTAATGTTAGCCCTACCTAAAGAGGCCTGAGCGTCTTTACCTGTCACTCCAAAGGATCTTAGATCTAATAGCATTAGGTGTGTATCGGTCCCTCCTGAAAAAATTTTAAAACCTTTTTCTGTTAATCTATTAGAAAGAACTTTCGCGTTATTAATTACATTTTTTGTATAATCTTTAAAATCTTCTGATAAGGCTTCCTTAAAACAAACTGCTTTGGCAGCAATAACATGCATAAGAGGTCCACCTTGCAATCCAGGAAATATAGCGCTGTTAAATTTTTTTATTAAATCTTCTTTATTTGTTAAAATAATTCCTCCTCGAGGTCCTCTTAAAACTTTATGTGTAGTAGATGTGACAACATCTGCATATTTGGTTGGATTAGGATATGCACCTCCTGCTACCAGACCAGAAAAATGTGCCATATCAACAAGCAAATACGCTCCGACACTATCGCAAATTTCTCTAAACTTTTTAAAATCGATTATTCTTGAATATGCACTTCCACCAGCTATTATCAATTTTGGTTTATTCTCTTTGGCAATGTTTGCTACGCTGTCGTAATCAATTAGACCAGTTTTTTTATCAACTTCATAGTGAAGTGCGTTAAACCATTTTCCAGATTGAGCAGGTTTAGCTCCATGAGTTAAATGTCCACCAGAATTTAAACTCATGGCTAATGTAGTGTCGCCTGGTTTTAATAAAGCCAAATAAACGGCTCCGTTGGCTTGAGCACCAGAATGTGGTTGCACATTTGCATATTTGCAATCAAACAATTTTTTAGCTCTTTCAATTGCTAAATTTTCAGAAATATCTACGTGTTCGCATCCACCATAATATCTTTTTCCGGGATAACCTTCGGCATATTTATTTGTTAAAACTGATCCTTGTGCCTCCAGCACTGCCTTTGAAACAATATTTTCTGATGCAATTAATTCAATATGATTTTGTTGTCTTAAAAATTCTTCTTCTATTGAGCTATACAATTCATTATCAGTTTCTTTTAAACTTAATTTAAAAAAACTATTTAGATATTTATTAAATTTAACTGCAATTGACATAATATTTATATTTTTTTAATTCTTTTTAAATGCCTACCACCTTCAAATTTTGTCTTTAAGAAAGTTTCGATTAATCTTAAAGATAATTTTTTTTTTGTTAATCTCGCACCTATGGTTATTATATTAGCATTATTATGTTGTCTAGACAATCTTGTAGACTTTAAATTATAACAAAGAGCAGCTCTAATAGTTTTGATTTTATTGGCACTTATTGCCATCCCTATACCAGAACCACAAACAAGTATACCGACCTCACTTTTTTTTGCCTTTACTCTAGTTGCAAGCTTCTTCGCAAAATCTGGATAATCAACAGATTGGCTATTAAAAGGACCTAGATCAAAAATAGATACTTTTTTATCAACCAAATGATTTTTAATATCTTCTTTTAATTTGTATCCTGCATGATCTGAGGCAATACACACAGTTTTAAATATCTCATTTAGTTTTATATTGCTCATAATTACTAATTAAATTACACTATTTACAATTATAATAATATATTTGTCGCACTAAATTATAAATAATCAGGTTTATAAATGAAATTTTTAGGCTCTTTCCCAAAAACCAGGCTCAGAAGATTAAGAAAGGCTAAGTGGCTTAGAAATCTTATCTCTGAAAATAATATTTCTAATAATGATCTAATATTGCCAATTTTTATTAGAGATGGGAAAAATAAAATTGATAATATAAAATTAATGCCCGGTGTAAAACGATACACAGTTGATAAGTTGCCTGTGATTTTAAAAAAAGTAAGAAAATTCAAAATACCAATGGTAGCTTTATTTCCACATACGGAAAAAAATAAAAAAAACAATAGAGGCACAGAGGCTCTAAATAAAAATAATTTAGTTTGTAAGAGTTTAAGGTTTATAAAAAAAGAATTTCCTGAAATTGGAGTGATGTGTGATGTAGCCCTCGATCCCTATACATCACATGGTCATGATGGGGTTATAATTAATAATCAAATTGATAATGATGAAACTATTAAGATTTTAACCAAACAAGCATTATTACAAGCAAGAATGGGTTGTGATGTGATAGCTCCTTCAGATATGATGGATGGTAGAGTGGGAATAATCAGGAAAGCTTTGGATAAAAAAAAATTTAAAAACGTTAGCATATTATCTTATGCAGTTAAATATGCTTCAAACTTTTACGGGCCATTTAGAGATGCTGTTGGAAGCAAAATGCAATTAATAAAAGATAAAAAAACTTATCAAATGGATTTTAGAAATTCAAATGAGGCTTTTAGAGAGGTGGGAATGGATATAAATGAGGGTGCCGATATGGTAATGATAAAACCTGGAATGATTTATCTTGATATAATTAGTAAAATCAAAAATACTTTTAAAATCCCAGTTTTAGCCTATCAAGTTTCTGGTGAATATTGTTTAATAAAAGATGCTGTTGAAAAAAAAGTTATAAGTGAAGAAGCAATTTTAGAAAGCATAGTATCTTTTAAAAGAGCAGGTGCATGTGCGATTGTAACTTACTTTGCACTTGATATCGCTGAAAAAATCAAAGCAATTAAGTAAAATAATTTTCTAGTAAAACTCTTGATTTAGGAAAAGATAAGTTATTCGGTATAAAAAATCTATTCTGGATTATATTTCTTGTAAAATAAAGAGATTTTTTAATTAGTTGATTTGTAATATTATTAGGTGGTTTTTTAGTTATCATATATTCAGGAACTTCATATGAAAATGTATCTATTTTAATCTTTCTAAATTCGGTACTTTTTAAATCGTTATTATATTGTGATAAATTAGTATCAAATCCTAAATCCTTGATTAAATTAAGCTCAAAAAAGATATAAAGTATTATCCAATTTTCTAAATTAATAGAATTAAGAAATTCTTCAAACGATTTATAGACTATCTTATTAGGTTGAGCCTCGGGCAATAAAACATTTAAAATCGAACATATGGAAATAATAGCTGAGGTTCTTTTTTTATCATCAAAATACATAGGTGAGATTGGTTTAATCAATTCTGTTTTAAAATAACCCATTTTATTTTCACTTTTTGAGTTATGAATTATGAATAATTTGTTAGAAATTTGTAGATAATTTCTAATTTTTCTAGAATTTCCACCATAAACAACTCCAGACATTTTTCCTTTTGACTCAGAGAATACATTTATAATATTAGCATTCTCTCTAAATTTTTTTTTTGATAATAGATAACACTCGTCTTCCCAATTCATATCTTTAAAATTCTAATTAATTTTTCTGCTGCATTTTGTTGAGCATTCTTTTTAGAAGTGCCTACACCTATTATTTTTTTTGACTCAGGGATTTCTACTTCAGTTTTAAAGCTTGGTTTGTGTTGAGGGCCTGTTTTTTTAAAAAAAGTATATTTTGGTAATTTTTTAAATCTTTTTAAACTGTATTCTTGTAATTTAGTTTTAGAGTCAATTAGTGTGATTACAGATCGATCAATATATTTTTCCCAACAGTTTAAGATAAATTTTTCTGAAGATTTGAGCCCGCCATCGAGGTAAATAGCTCCCACTAAAGCCTCTAGACAATCACTAATTATTTTATCTGTAGATCGCTCTAAGTTTTTATGTGAAGAGCCCAAATACAAAAACTTTTTTAAACCCAATTTTTTCGCTATTTTAATACAAGTATGTTTATTTACTAGGTTAGCAAATTTTTTGTCAATAATGCCCTCTTTTTCATTTGGATATCTGTCTAATAACTCTTTTGATATAATTAAACCCAGCACTCGATCACCTAAAAACTCTAACTTTTCATTATTTAAGGTGCTGCTAAAACTTTTATGAGTCAAGGCTTTGTGTAAAATATCTTTATTTTTGAAATTGTAATTAAGAACTTCCTCTAATTCTTTGATCGGCTTTATCATTTTAATCCTTTAAAAGTTCTATCGAGTCTAAATGAATTATGTAGGTTCCAAATTTTTAACAAACTACCCTTTTTTGTATCATTTGAAAAAAAAATTATTTTTGCTTTGCCTAATAAATTAATTTTTTTAACATAACCGACATCTTCTAAAAAACGACTATCTTTAGAACAGTCACGGTTATCACCCATCAAAAAATAGTGACCTTCTGGAACTTTGTATAATTTTGTATTTTTCATTGTTACTTCGGTGTTATAAGTTGCTAGGTGTGTTACCCCATTAGGTAGTGTCTCTTTAAAAGTTTTAGTATTTAAAACAAAATTACCACATCTAATAGACTCTGATATTGTTGTTAACTCTGACTTAATTGGCTTTTTATTTATATGCAATATTCCATTAATAAATTGAATTTCATCGCCAGGGAGTCCTATTAATCTTTTTATATAATCTGTTCTATTATCTGCAGGTGTTTTAAATACCACTAAATCACCTTGCATTGGTTTTTTAAAAAAAAAACGATTTTTTGAAAAGTTTGGGCTGAATGGGAATGAATGCTTACTATATCCATATGACAATTTAGATACGAAAATTCTATCCCCAACGAGCAAAGTCGGCTCCATCGATGAAGAAGGAATATAGAATGGTTGAATTATTAAAGATCTAATTAAAATTGCAATTAACAAAGCTCCTATTAAAGTTTTAAGATTATCAACAATAGTTTCTAATAATTTTTTTTTCATATTGAAATAGTAACAAATGCTACCGCATAATTGTCTTCATCAGTTAAAGATAATGAAATTTTATATTTTTTTTTCATTAATTTTTTTTCTACATTTGATTTAGTTTTATCTAATAATTTAATGTTCGGTTTTCCACTTTTTTCATTAATAATTACTATTTCATTAAAATTAATACCTTTAGATATACCTGTGCCCAATGCTTTTGAAAAAGCTTCTTTTGCAGCAAATCTCTTGGCAAAACAGTTTGCCGAGTTTTTTATTTTTTTACATTTTATAATTTCATTTTTGTTAAAAAGTCTTTTTAAAGAAGAATTTTTCTTGATAAATTTTTTTATTCTCTCAACCTTTACAATATCTGTTCCAATACCGAATATTTTCATTTATTAATAATTTGCTTAAATTTTTTTATTGTTTTTTTAAAACCATTAAAAATTGATTCTCCTACTAAAAAATGTCCTATATTAAATTCTTGAATACCTGAAATTTTAGATAAAATTTTTGCAGATTGATAAGTTAATCCGTGACCGGCATGAACTTCTAAGCCAAGTTTATTTCCTAGTACTGTAGATTTTTTTATTCTATCTAATTCTTTTTTATAATTTTTGTTTTTATTTAATAAGTTACAAAATTTACCTGTATGTATTTCAATGCAGTTTGCATCTAAAGTTTTAGACAATCTGACATCTTTTAAGCTTGGTTCAATAAATAAACTAACCCGGATATTTTTTTCTTTTAATTTCTTTATTATTAATTTTAAAAATTTACTTCTAAATTCTAAATTTAAGCCACCCTCTGTAGTTATCTCTTGTCTTTTTTCAGGTACAATACAAATAAACTCAGGTTTATGTTTTAAAGCTATTTTTAACATTTCACTTGTTGCTGCTATTTCTAAATTTAATGGAATACGTAATTTTGATTTTATTTGTTTAAGATCTAATTCATTAATGTGTCTTCTGTCTTCTCTTAAATGGATGGTAACAGAATCGGCTCCAAATTTTTCTACAATCAACGCAGCTTTTAATGGACTTGGATAATTTTCTCCTCTTGCATTTCTAACAGTGGCAACATGGTCTATGTTTACACCAAGTCTAATTTTACTCATTAAAGATTTCTACTTCCAGGTTTAATTGCTTTAAGAGCAGCTAAGTTTTCAGGTAAATTTTCTTTAGTATAAGTTGGAATATCAAGTTTTACTTGAGAGATTAGTTTTCCATTTTTTAAAAATTTGTTGTTTGATCTATCGATTATACAAGCGTAACCTGCGATTTTTGCACCTCTATCTTTTACTAGTTGAGCGCATTCTAAACTAGATTTTCCAGTTGTTATTACATCTTCAACTATTAAAACGCTCTGATTTTTATCAATATGAAAGTCTCTTCTTAATTTAAACTCTCCATCTACTCTTTCACAGAAAATAGTCTCTTTATTTAGTAGCCTTCCAATTTCATAGCCTATAACTATACCACCCATTGCGGGTGATAATATTATATCAAATTCTTTAATTTCATTTTGAATTTTTTCTGAAAGAGAAACACATAATTTACTTGCTTTTTTTGGTTTACTCATTAATTGAGCGCACTGAACATACTGCGGGCTATGAAGTCCAGATGTTAAAATAAAATGACCTTCTAATAACGCGTTAGTCTCTTTTAAAATTTTCAAAGATTCTTCTAATGAAAGCATTTTTTTTCTGTTTGTGCCGAATAATTTTAAATTTTAAGTTACTTTGCTTTATTTGACTTATCAAGTTTGTGAAATTTTTCAAATCTTTAATTTGTAAATCAAAAGAGAATGTTAAATGTTCTTTATTTCTTTTAATAATCTCTAAATTGATTATATTACCTTTATTTAAGCCAATTAGTGAAGTTATATGGCCCAACACACCTGGTTTATGTGGCAAGTCTACTTCAATTGTACTTGAATAATTTTTTTCAGAAGTTTTGTAGGTTTCTGTGGATTTATCTTGCCAATATCTTCTTATTGCTGAACGAGCCTTTCCAGTTGCTGAAGAAGAGAGCCAATGTAAAGATGGAGATGCGTTTTTAGAAGTTTCTATTTTTACTAAATCTCCATTTTTTAAAATTGTTTGAAGTGTTGCTTGACTACCATTTACAGTACAACCGATTGCACTATTTCCCACTTTAGTGTGAACGGCATAAGCGAAATCAATTGGTGTGGCTTTTTGAGGAAGTTTTATGACTGCACCTTTAGGAGTAAAACAGAATACATTTTCTTGAAACATTTGAAGTTTTGTGAATTCGTAATAATGCTCTGGACTTGTGCCTGCTTCTATAATCTCAACTAGATCTCTGAGCCAATCATATTCTTTCCATGACAGTTCAGAAAACTTTTCTGAAGATTTATATTTCCAATGTGAGGCTATCCCTCGTTGAGCGAATTCATTCATTTCCTGAGTTCTAATTTGTATTTCAATTCTATTCTTTTTAGGTCCAATTACAGCTGTGTGTATTGATTTATAATTATTTATTTTTGGTGTTGAAATATAATCTTTAAATTTTCCAGGTATAGTGGAAAACTTGCTATGGAAAATTCCTAAAGTTTTATAACACTGCTCAATATCTTTTACTATAACTCTAAAACCTATAATATCTGTAATCTGTTCTAAGGATATTTTTTTATTTTGTATTTTTCTCCAAATAGAAAAAGGAGTTTTTTCTCTTCCAGTAATAGTTGCCGTGATCCCGTTCTGTTTTAATAAATCTATTAATTCTTGGGAAATAGATTTAAACGTATCATCTCTATTGTTTTTTATAAAAATTAATCTTTCTAAAATTAAATCTCTCGCAGGTTTATTTAATACGGAAAAAGAGAGATCTTCTAACTCATCTCTTATTCTATTCATTCCCATTCTATCAGCTAATGGTGCATAAATTTCCATTGTTTCTTTTGCCTTTCTTACTATTTTATCTTTATCTTTTATAAATTGAATAGTTCTCATATTATGTAGTCTGTCAGCAAGTTTTACTAAAAGAACTCTAATATCTTTTGAGGTAGCTAGTATTAATTTTCTAAAATTTTCTGCAATTGAGTCTTCAGAGGCTTTATCTTCTAAAGCAGATATTTTTGTAACACCTTCAACCAGGTTTGCTACTTCTTCACCAAATTCTTTTTTAACAGTTTCGTAAGTAACATTTGTGTCTTCAATAGTATCATGTAACAAACCAGTTGTAATTGTAGCACTATCTAACTTAAGATCTGTTAAAATTTTAGCAACTGCTACTGGATGAATAATATATGGAACACCCTCTTCTCTTTTTTGGTTTTGGTGTGCTTCTAATGCAAAACTATAAGCTTTATTTAGAGAATCAGAATTAAGAAATTTATTATATGACTTTATTTGGTCAATCAATTCATTATTATTAATCATTTTTATATATTAACATTTTTATTCAATCTTGTAATCTCTATCCTAGATTTTTGACTGAGCTGATTTATTAAATATTTTGGGCTTTTTTTTAAAACTGGATGTGACCATTTTGGATCAATTTCAAGAATTGGATACAATACAAAATTTCTTAGATGTGATTTGGGATGTGGTAAAGTAATATTTTTTGTGATCTTAATTAATCCATCAAAATCTATTATATCAATATCTATTACTCTAGGGTCATTTTTTTTTGTTTTAACTCTACCAATTTTTTTTTCAATTAAATTTATAATTTTTAAGAGATTTGAATAATCTTTCTCAAAAACTGATAAAACACCAATATTTAAAAATTTGGGTAAATTTTGATTTGGATATGATGGAGTTTCATAAATATTAGAAATCTTTTTAATCTTAATTTTAGATTCCATTAATAAATTTAGTGCAATATCAATATTATCAAATTTAGAACCAAACTTAGAAGATAAATTAGAACCAATATTTAAATGTATCATTTATTATTTTTGCTTAATAATCTTGCTTTCTCTCTGTTCCAATCTCTAGTTTTTTTAACTTGTCTTTTATCGTAAAGTTTTTTTCCTTTTGCAACTGCAATTTCAATTTTTAC
>MDTD01028233.1_pt1 | contig 12566 bp, 14 predicted proteins | sample 811221 | NCBI WGS metagenome assembly MDTD01 (sample SAMN05326646, study PRJNA326480) | marine metagenome | isolation source: seawater | place: Pacific Ocean: South West | collected 2011 | reverse complement strand
CTGAAAATCCTTGTGTCGGTGGTTCGATTCCACCTCTGGGCACCAATACTTAATCTAATTTCAAATTAATGCTAATGTAGTTATAAGGAGTTTTTAATGAGAGTATTATTTTCTTTAATAATCATTTTATTTATTTCACCAGGGAGCCTTTATGCTCACAGTGGTGGATTAGATAGTCAATGCGGTCATAATTGTAGTGAAAAGTCTAAGAGAAAGGGTCTTTGTTATGGTTATCATTATCATTACGGTAATTGTGTCCCTGGCAATGAATCAAAGCAGAAGATTGAGCAAGATTCAGACAATGAAGTGAATGTTAAATCCTGTGAGGCTCATGTTCACAAACACATTCTTGAAGTTTAGCTAAAATTTTTCTGAATCCAAGAGGATAAGGCCTGATTCACTTCATGTGGTTTTTCCATCGCCATCCAATGACCAGTTGGTAAACTTTTTTCAGTAAGATTTGTACAGGCCATTGCATTGTGTGAATTAGTTTCCGGAGTTAGTACAGAATCATTTTCGCCTGCAATAAAGAGTACAGGTTTAGAAATCGTGGTAAACCCTCCCAACTCTTTAGCATAATCATCATTCTTTGTACCATTCATATACCATGAGTTTGGACCTCGTAGTCCATTTTTTTTAAATGTGTCTATATAAAATTTTGCTTTCTCATCTGAGAAAATTTTTTCATCAAATTTGATCTCTGGCATGGTGTCTAATCCCTGATAACTATCTTGCCTAAACCATCCACCATTTTTTGTAATTAAAGCTGTTGGTGATTTGTAACCTTCAGCTGTATTGAACATACTGATTGTTTCTTCTGATGGTCTTCTAAATGTGATTGCTAAAAATTTTTCTAAGTCCTCCTCCATTTGCTCAAGCACAAGTTCAAAATTATCTAAGTAGAAAAACATGTAATCCCATTGGCCATATGGGTATTCATCTATGGGGTATACATCTCTATTAACAGTTGATAAGTAACTGTTTGGGTGTCCTCCCCAACCAAAAGAAACACATAAACTTACTAAGCCTTTAACGGCTTCTGGGTGATGAAGTGCAATATTCCACACCACAGGAGAACCCCAATCATGTCCTACCCAAATTGCCTCTTTGTGTCCTAAAGAGGAAAGCAGCTCCATCATGTCGACAACTATTTCCTTCATACAATAATCGCTTTGATTTTCTGGGATAGATGATGAACCATAACCCCTCATATCAGGAGCAATAGCATGATAACCTTGAGCACCAAAAAATTTTAATTGCTCTTCCCATCCAATAGATAAGTCAGGCCATCCATGGAGCATTATGATAGGTAAGCCATCCTCAGGCCCACATGAAAGGTAAAAAGATGTATGTCTTTTAGAGGAAAAAGAGTGCTCAGTTATTGTCATCTTTCATAATCCTTAAACTTCTCTCTATCATTTATGGCCTGGTAAATTTGCAACAATAAAAACTTTTCTGGTTATTAAATTCTCCGGAATAATTCATAGTACATGATAGAATTTTAATGTGAAAGTAGATTTTTATTTTTCCTACAGAAGTCCATATTCGTATTTAATTTTGCCCCGAATACTGGATTTAAAGCACAATCATAAAATCAATTTCGATTTCAAGCTTGTTTACCCGCTTGCTGTTAGAGAACCACATTTTTTCAAGGGTAAAAATTTTATAACTTATTTTTTTCATAAAATGTTGGATATGAGGTCTGTTGCTAAAAAACTTGATATGCCTTTCTTTACCCCAAAACCAGACCCAATCACTCAAAGTTACTTAACAGGCAAAATTAATAAAAATCAGCCCTATATTTTTGATTTATGTCATTTAGGTCAGCAAGCACATAATGAGGGTGTTGGAATTGAGTTGGCTTATGAATTATCTAGCAATATTTTTGGAACAAAAAGTGGCTGGAACGAAGAGCATAATATGATTTCAGCATGCAACAATGTAGATCTCGATTATTATTCATTAAAATCTAAAACTGAAAAAAATAAAGATTCATTGATAAGCCAAATTAAACAAAACCAACAAGATCAAAAATTAGCCGGGCATCATGGAGTGCCTTTGCTTGTATATAAGGAGCAAATATTTTTTGGCCAAGATAGATTTGATGACTTTAAAAAACTTCTTATTAGAGATGGTTTAATTTCATAAATGAATCAAAGAATTTTCCAGGAAGGAATTAAATATCTGGTATCAGTTGAAAATAGATTCATAAAACTTATACCTAAGGGCTCAATTAATTTTTTTTTGAGACCATCTGGATTTGAGGGTATCTGTGCTTTGGTAATAGAGCAACAAATTTCAGTTGCTGCAGCAAACTCGATAAAAAATAAAATTTTCAATCTTATGCAGAACATAACCTCGAAAGAATTTATCAATTTGAACGAAAAATTATTAAGAAATGCTGGTTTAAGTAGGCCAAAAATAAATTATCTAAAAGGTATTGCTGAAAATGAGGTTTGCAAAAAATTTGATTTTAATAAAATTCAATTAATGTCTGATGATGAAGCGCGAGATTATTTGTGTGGACTTAAAGGTATTGGAGAATGGACGGCAGACTGTTATTTAATGGCGTGTCTTGGAAGGCAAGATATATGGCCTTTAGCTGATATAGGTTTGCAAGAAGGTGTAAAAAAATTAATGAATTTAAAACAACGTCCTGATCAAAATAAAATGCTTCATTTAGCTAAAAAGTGGAGGCCTTATAGATCTGTTGCGGCTAATTTATTATGGAATGATTATGATGATTAAAAGCCCGAAAGGATGTTCAAATGTTGAGGATATGACTTCGATAGCAAGAGAGACCATCCTTTCAGGCTGTTAACTTTTATCTTCTGTGTCTGTTTCTTCTTTTCTCCCATTCGTTTTTCTCTTGCCTTTCTCTTTTTCGCCCCTCATGCCTATGTTGTCTTTTTAACATTTCTGTATGACTATGCATTTTTCTTTTAGCCATTTTTATTCTGCGCTCATGGCGGTTGTTTAATACTTCTTGTGTTGGAATTTCTCTTTCCATTAATTTCTCTTGCATTGCTTTTAATCTTTTCAATTGGCCATCATCGTATTTTCCAGAATTAATAAGAAGATTAAGATCAGCAAGTTTGTCAGCTTTATTCTGTTCGAAATCAGCTACAGAAGGAGGGCCTTTTAATTCGGCAAGATCAATCTTTAGTTTTGCTTGCCATATTTTTATGCGCTTATCTCCTTTATCTTCTTTGTGATGATCAGCTGATAGAGCCTGAACAAAAATCAACAAAGATAAGATTAGTATTAGTTTATTCATAGTTTCCTAATTAATTTTGACTAGTTATCAAAGAATTAGTTCAAATGTTTTACAACACTTGTAAGAATCTTCATGCTTTTTTCTAGTTCATCATTGGTAGGAAATGTTGGCGCTATTCTAATATTATTTTTGTTAGGATCGTCGTTATAAGGAAAGGAGGACCCTGGTGGTAATAATTTAAGATTAAGTTTTTGGCAAGTATCAATAATTTCCTCGCAATTTGATTTTTTTGAATCAAAAGAAAAGAAATATCCTCCAGTTGGATTGCTAAAGCTACCAAGTCTTTCATCTTTAAGCATGTCCAAATAATGATCAGTTATATCAAATTTAGGTAGTAAAATTTCTTTCATTTTTTGCATTTGTTTTTTTATTGGCATTATTTTGAAATATTCGACATGTAGGCCCTGATTCATTTTATTTGGACCTACAGTTACACTATTTCTATAGTCTATAAACTTATCTATATTTTCTTTAGAGCTTGATAAAAACGATATCCCAGACCCTGCTAAAGTCATTTTTGATGTAGAGCCAAAATGAAAAATATTGTCTTCAAGATTAAATTCTTTTGCAATAACAGATGCATTTGTTTGTGATATTGTTTCTTTTAAATCATGACATGCATAAGCATTGTCCCAAAGAATCATAAAATTCTTATGAAGAGGAGCGAACATTTTGAACATTGATCTAACATTGCTATCAGAATACGTGTGTCCTGTTGGATTTGAATGTCTTGGTACACAAACAATGCCATCTATGTTTTTTTCTTTTTTTAGTATTGTTTCTATAGCGTTTAAATCTGGCCCATCATCTTGAAACGGAACTGTTATCATTTCAATACCAAAATTTTCAATAAGCTTAAAATGCCTATCATAGCCAGGAGAAGGACACAGTATTTTACTTTCAGAATGAATTTTTGATGACTGAAAGCCAAAGAAGTAAGAACAAGTTAATATCTGATGTATCAGTGTTAAAGAAGCATTATCTAAGGCAATAGTTTCGCTTTCTTTCGTTCCTAAAATTTCAGCTCCTAAAGCTCTAGCAGAAGGAATTCCTTCTGGCTCTCCATAATTTCTTAAATCTATGGCATCCATTTCAAATGGAATCTGTATTGACTCGAAAATGCTTTGAGTTACATCAAGTTGCAACTTAGAAGGTTTCCCTCTCCTCAAATCATATGATGTATTAATATCTAACCAAGGGTGTTCTTTTCTAATTTGTTCTAAAATAGTCACTTAATGGATCCGTTAGTAATAATTTTATCAATTTTTCTTGTCATTTCTTTAGTCTTTTCTATCTTTATGTTTATAAAGAGCAAAAAGCCTGAACAAAAGAATCATTCTGTTCATGAAATAAATCAACAAATAGTAGAAACAATTGAAAAAATCTATAGAGAAAGAGAAGCAGACTTCAAAACTACTTCTAAAGAAAGCATAGAGAATGTAATTGAACCATTTAAAAAGAGAATTAAAGAATTTGAAGAGGAGGTGAGAAAAAATACTGAACAGCAGAATGTATTCCATGCAACAACAAAACAATCCATTGAGGGCTTAATTGAAAAAACAAATCAAATTACAAACGATGCCAATGAGCTAACAAAAGCACTTAAAGGCGACAGTAAAACTCAAGGCGACTATGGCGAAATGAAGTTGGAGATGCTTTTAGAAAATTCAGGATTAGAAAAAGACGTTCACTATAAGCTGCAGAAGAATTTTATTGTAAAAGATGATGATGGTACGAAAACAAAAAGGCAGAGGCCTGACGCAATAGTAGAGCTTCCTCAGAACAGACAAATAGTTATTGACTCAAAATTTTCGTTTGGATCTTATAACGAATATTGTGCTTCTGATGATGAAGAAGAAAGAGATAAATATGGAAAAGAAATTGTAAAAAACCTTAAATCGCGAATAACAGAATTAAGTGAAACAAAATACTCGGAAATTAGTGAGTTAAATACGCCTGATATGACATTTATGTTTGTTGGTATCGACGATACATTGAGTGTAGCCTTAAAATACGATAAAGAGCTAACAACTTTTGCTAATAAGAAGAAAATAGCTTTATTAAGTCCAACTTCATTGCATATTTCAATAAAAATGGTTGAAGAATTATGGCGGTTAGATACACAATCCAAGCAAATATCAGTAATTTATGATGAGGCTCAAAAGCTGGCGCACAAATTTGATGGTTTTGTAGAAACTATGGATAGTCTTGAAAATTCAATTGCACAATCTCAAAAGAAAATTGGTGATGCAAAAAATAAACTAATTGATGGCTCTGGCTCAATAAAGTCTAGAGTTGAAAAAATGATAAAGCTCGGAAGCAAAGAGGTAGAAAAATTAGATATAGATGATTGATTTTTTAATTTTTGCTCTAGTTGGGATAGTAACAGGTACAATGGCCGGCTTATTTGGTGTAGGTGGCGGTTTAATAATTGTTCCAGTAATGCATTATATTCTTACTTCCAATGGTGTTATTGAGAGTATTGCAATTCCCTTATCCATAGGCACTGCATTAGCTTGCATAATAGTTACATCATCTTCTGCAGCTTATTCTCATTACAAAAAGAATTCACTTTCTGTAGAACGATTTCTGCAACTAAGTGTTGGGATACTAATAGGCGCTGGATTTGGGGCTTCATTTGTAACAAATGTTGATGCTGAAATATTGAAAAGGATTCTTGCTATCTTTGTGACTCTAATGTCTTTAAGATTATTCATAAATATAAAAATGCCCACAGCAAGATCAGAGCCTCATTTTCTTTACTTTAATACCTCAGGAGTTGCGATTGGCTATTTGTCTTCAATATTTGGCATTGGCGGAGGAATATTTAGTGTTCCTTTGCTTAAAATGTCAGGCATGGCAATGAAAAAAGCTGTTGGCACAGGTGCAGCATGTGCTTTTCCTATTGCTCTAGTATCCACAATTTCTTATTTGTTTCTAGGTTGGTCTAATTCAGAATTACCAGAATATGCTATTGGTTATGTTTATTTACCTGGGCTGATTGGAATAACTATTTTTAGTTATTTTTTTGCAAAAATAGGTGCCCAATTAGCTCACAAATTAAATGATAAATTATTACAATTTATATTTGCAGCTCATCTAGTTCCAGTTGCGATTTATTGGTTTTTAAAATGATTAGTTATCCAAACATTGATCCAGTTGCCATTTCTATTCCTATTTCTGGCTTTTGGGGGGATGCTCTTAATATCCATTGGTATGGTCTTGCTTATGTAGTTGGAGCATATTTAATTTATCTGCGCATGGTTGCAACAAAAGATAAGTTTGGTATAGATATTTCAAAAGAAGAGGTTAGTGATGTTGTGTTTACTTATGGGCTTTTCTTTGGAGCAATTCTAGGTGGTCGCCTTGGCAGTGTTTTGTTTTATGATCTTCATCTACAATTTGAAGACCCTCTTTATTTTTTAAAGATATGGCAGGGAGGTATGTCTTTCCACGGTGGTTTAATTGGTGTAATTGTTGTTTTATTTATTTATGCCAAAACTAAAAACTATGAATTCTTTAGAATTACTGACTGGGTTGCACCACAAATTCCTATTGCATTATTTTTGGGGAGAATAGCCAACTTTATAAATGCAGAACTTTATGGCAGAGAGACTGATGTTGCTTGGGGTATGATTTTTCCAACGGATCCTGAAAGTCTTGTGCGTCATCCTTCTCAAATTTATGAAGCATTATTAGAAGGGCTATTTTTATTTATATTATTGAACTACATTATTAGAGGAACTAAGAAGATAGGTAGGCAGTCTGCCTACTTCTTAATAGGTTATGGCGTAGCTAGATCAATCGCTGAAATCTTTAGGACTCCAGATTTAGTATGGGGCAATGACTTTTTATTGTTTAGTTTTATAACACAGGGTCAGTTATTAAGTATTCCTATGATAATATTAGGGATAATCATTCTTTTACGAAAATAGATGCAAGAATATCTCGATTTATTAGAAAAAGTTAAAAATACTGGTAAGCCAAAAGGCGACAGAACAGGCACTGGAACAATATCCATCTTTGGTCATCAAATGAGATTTGATCTTGATGATTCTTTTCCATTATTGACTACCAAAAAAATACACTTTAAGTCAGTCGCCTATGAATTACTATGGTTCTTAAAAGGAGATACAAATATTAATTATCTTAAAGAGAATGGTGTTTCTATATGGGATGAGTGGGCAGATGAAAATGGCAATCTTGGTCCTGTGTATGGAAAGCAGTGGCGTAAATGGGAAGGGAAGAATTCAATGCATGATCAAGTCATAGAAGTAATTAATCAAATAAAAAATAATCCTGACAGTAGACGTCATATTGTAAGTGCTTGGAATGTTTCAGATATACCGAGCATGGCTTTAGCTCCTTGTCATATATTGTTTCAATTTTATGTACAAGACGATAAGTTATCATGCCAACTTTATCAAAGAAGTGCAGATGTATTCCTAGGTGTTCCTTTTAATATAGCTTCATATTCATTATTAACTCACATGATCGCTAACATTTGTGGTCTTAAAGTTGGAGAATTTGTTCATACCTTGGGAGATGCACACCTGTATACCAACCACCTTGAACAAGCTGAAGAACAGCTTTCAAGAAAACCTCTTAATCCACCACAAATTCATGTAAAAGAAAAAAAGTCTATAGATGAATATGAGTTTGAAGATTTTGAAATAATAGATTACAAATTTCATCCGCATATTCCTGCAAAAGTAGCAATCTAAAGATAGAGATAATTAAGAAATGGACTCTTTTCTTATTTGAAGATTTTTAACTCTTTCTTGTTCTGCGTCAGTATATTTTAGCCAAGCTCTGGCTGATTTTTTTACAGACTCTCTTTTGCTTTGGCTTGCTTTTGTGAAGACATCTCTTGCATCATCAAATCTACCCAATTCAAAATAAGCTTGTCCTAGAGTTAACTGAGCATAGCCAGGATTTTTTAATTTACCTTTTTTAAGTCCCCTATCAATAGACTTAACAGCAGCATCAATCATATCTTCTTGATAGTAAAGGTTGCCCATAGCAATATATGCTTCTCCATCATCTGTGATAGAAGCAAGTTTTTGAAAAATTTCTATTGCCGCTTGTCTTTCTCTTGCTGATCTAAAGGCTTCTGCAAGTATTGTAAGGTTTTGCTTGTCTTCTTCAAGAACTGGCTTAGCTTCCCTGTCCAGCGCTCCTTCTGATCCTGGTTTTACGAAAGCTGGTCCATATACATCTACACATACTTCTTCCTGTATTGGTTCTCCTTGTCTGTCGGTTTTAATATTTCCATTATCATCAAGAACTTTAACTAGTTCGCATTCGTCTACACCAGTGTCCGCTAAGCCTGGAACAGTTGTCATCCCCGTTATCATGACTTCAGCAGCCCAATAAGGATTTCCAGCAGCCAACAAGCTCTGTGATAGTGACTGAAATTCACTTTTTTTATCGAGAAGTTGCTTTATGTATGCTGTTTTTAAAAGTGCTGTATAGTCTATCGGTCTTTCAAGCTCATTGTACAAACCTGCAAGATTTACAAAGTATTTTTTCTTTGGAAAAAGTTCTAAAACTTCTTCATATAGTGGCACTTGATCTTCTTTGAGACCTAATTCTGATAAAGTTGCAATTAATAAGGAATACCAATTCTCTCTAAATAGAGCACCTTCTTCTTCCGTAAGTTTTTTAGCTTTATAAAGATTACTAAAAGCTTTCTCATGTTGATCTAAAAGAAAATAAGCTTGGCCTAGCAGAACATACGCTTGTGCTGTTACTTCTGGTGATTTTTTAAACCACTCTAGAAGATATTTAATACCATTTGTGAAATCTTCATCTGCAAGATATAACTGAGAGACTGTATAATATGAACCTAATTTTATTTGTGGTGTAGCATCCTCTTCAGCTATCAAGCTAAGATAATTTTCTCTTGCTCCCGCCAAATTATCGGCATATACAAGGTTTATATATCCTTGATAATACCAAACCATTGATCTGTCATAACTTTTAAGGGAGTTTATTTTTTCTTTAAGCTCATTTATCTCTTTTTGAGCTTTAGCAACTTCGGCCTTGATCTGTTTATCTAGTACTTTAGACTCTCGCTCTTTCTCTGCTTTAGAATAATCGTTACTTTTTAGTATTATTGCTTTTTTGTCTTCTGCAACACCTGCTTCATCAAAGGCCTCAACTATTCTTGTAACTTTTCTAGCTACGGATTGTGTTAAAACCTTTGACCTTTTCTTCTGTAGAGCTTGTTTTTTTTCTTCTTCTGTAATTAATATTGGAAGGCCATATTCAGAATCTAAATCTTCAATACTTTTAACCTGACCATTAAACTCAGGTGTTATAAAAAAGATAACTAAAACAATTAATAATCTCATGAACCATCCTCTATTTCATATGTAAATTTATGCGGCACATCTTCTACTGCAACTGCTCTACCATCTCTTACTGTTGGTTTATATTTTAATTTTTTTGCAGCTCTTATTGTGGCTGAATTAAACATCGAGCAATCATTGTATTCACCAGCTCTATTTTTTACGCTTCTGCATTTACCTTCAATAACGTATGGGTCTTCAATTGTTCCAGATTCAGTAATAGTGAATGCAACTATGACATAACCCTCCGTGCCTCTTTCTTGTGCTCTTCGTGGATAAACAGGCTGTACTTTGAATAAAGGAATATATTCACCGTCTCTAAATAGAGATCCACTGCCTTGGTTAAAGTTTATTTCTGGTGCAGTTTTTGAAGCTGAAACAGCAATAGGTTTTACATCTAGCTGTGGTGGTGCAATGTCTGGCGGCGCAACTTCTGGTTCTTCTGGAGGTTCAACTTCTTCCTCGACAATAGTTTCAATTTCTCTTTCAGGCATAATGACATCACCTATTTTTCTCCCTTTGACAATATCTCCTGTGTCGCCTGTGCTTACAAGCAAAACCATAAAGATAAATAAAGAAGCACCAACAAATGGCGCTAATGCTATAAATGAATAGCGTTTTACTGAAGAAGTATCAAATGCCATTTTTTTTAATTTGGTTCAGCTGCAAGAGAAATATCAAATACTCCAGCATCTCTAGCCCCGTCCATAACTTGAATGATTGCATCTGCGCTAGCTGTTTTGTCAGCCTGCACAACAACTGTTCCTTGAGGATTATCAGCAAGCAATTTTAAGACATTAGCTTTTACCTGCCTTACATCTATTCTTCGTCCATCCATGTAAATTTCATCATTACTGCCAATTGCAATTAGTATTGCAGCGTTCTCTTGAATCTCAGAAGTATCTGAGTCTGGCCTATCTACCTCCAAGCCTGGTTCTTTAATAAAGTTCGCAGTAACAATAAAAAAGATAAGCATAATGAACACCACATCAAGCATAGGTGTTAAGTTAATTTCACTTTCTTCATCCCTTGCAGCTGCACTAATAGCTGTTCTTCTCATTTTCTTCCTCCTTGAGCTTTTGAATTTGATCCTGTTACATAATCAACCATTAAAAGTTCATTAGATTCAACTTTGTTTTTTACCCAGATCATAGCTAATACTCCTGAAAGAGAAGCAACCATGCCTGCCATTGTTGGGAGAGTGGCTTTAGACACCCCTCCGGCCATTGACCTTGCATCTCCACCACCTGTAAAGGCCATAACCTGGAAAACCTCAATCATTCCGGTTACTGTCCCCATTAATCCAAATAAAGGACATAAAGCTATACAAACTTGTATCAACTGAATATTTTTATTAATTGAAATTTTTCCTTCAGAAATAAACCTAGTTTTTGTTTGATTTTTATGCCACGGGGTTTTAAATTTCATCGAAAGATATCTTTCTTTAATATCTGCAGCAAAATTATCGTGAACAAAAATAAAGTAATAAACTCTTTCAAATATCAAAGCCCACATAAATGTAACTAAAATCGCTATATACCATAGTACTGGCCCACCAGACTCCATAAAGTCTCTTAATCCTATGTAGAGTTCTGTTAACCAGTACATTATTACTTAGCTTTTTCAGCAACAATTCCTGTTGCTTGTTCTTCAAGTACGTCTACAACCGATCTAGCTGAAGATTGTAAGAAAGAATGTGCTAATGTTGTAGGTATAGCAACAACAAGACCTAATACGGTTGTAACTAGAGCCTGGGATATACCGCCGGCCATAATTTTTGGATCACCTGTTCCAAACAATGTAATCTGTTGGAAAGTAATTATCATCCCTGTAACCGTACCTAACAAACCTGCTAGCGGAGCAACTACAGAAACAATCTTGACAAAACTTATACCCCTCTCAATCGCAGGCCTTTCACCCATAATTGCTTCAGCTAGTTTCAATTCAAGCCTATCTATTTCATCCTTCATGTGGGTTTTTCCAACTGAAAGAACTCTTCCAAGTGGATTAGACTGATTTGGAGTAGTGCTTGATAATTGAGCATGTACTGCTCTACTTGTTAGCCATAACATTACATATTTAAAGATCGCATATAGTAGAGTTATGCCACCAATGGCTAAAATAATGTATCCAATTATTCCACCTTGCTGAATTCTTTCTAGAAGTGAAGGGTTCTGCACAAGATTGGCTAGCAAAGCACCCCCAGAAGGACCGCTTGGATCTACAGAAAAGCTTACATAACCACTAGACACATCTGCATCAGATATTCTGTCTGCCGAATTTGTATATCTTCCTGCAGGCTGTCTTGCTAAGAATTGATATTGGCCTTTAGCAGGAACATATTCTAAGTACTTATCGCCACAAACAGCATTATATACACCAATCCTAACAACTTCACACTCTGTTTGAGTGCCATCCACGTTTATAACATTAGTTGTAAATCGACTAACTTCACCAGATGCCTTCATCTCATCCAACATCTCAATCATAACTCTTTTAAGGTCGGCAATAGTAGGTAAAACTAATCCTCCACTCATATCTTTACTCAAACCTATTAGGAACTCTTCTCTTCCTAATTCGTATTCAGTTGTTTTATTTTCTTTCTTTTCAGCGAATTTTTCTTTATATTCAGCAGCATATAGAGATGATTCGAATGTCACTCTTGAATCAGTGCTAACACTCTGTATATGTCCAAAGATCTCATTCAAAGATCCAAGTTTCTTAAGATAAGCTTCTTCAGCAACTCTTATCCTTTCTTGATTATTTTTGAACTCTTCCTCTAACTGGTCAGCAATCCTCTCTTGTCTTTCCAGCTCTCTTTGTTCACGTCTAAGAATTGCATCTTGTTCGTCAACCTTTGCTTTAAATTCCACTTCTCTTTTTCTGTTTTCTGCTTGTTCTTGAAATTTGCCTTTTTTAACGAGCTCCAATAATTG
>MDTD01201561.1_pt1 | contig 12567 bp, 9 predicted proteins | sample 811221 | NCBI WGS metagenome assembly MDTD01 (sample SAMN05326646, study PRJNA326480) | marine metagenome | isolation source: seawater | place: Pacific Ocean: South West | collected 2011 | reverse complement strand
TGAATCGTAGTAAGACTGACTGCGGTACCAGTCAGTGATGATCCAGGTCGCACGGGTGATATTGCCCAGCTCACCGCTGGTGATCAGCTGTTTGAGTTTGCGGTACATGCCGCGGGTACGCTGGTTGAACATGGCGGCGAATTTCAATTCCGGATGTTTCTTGGCCTCTTCGATCATCAGCATTGCGTCAGCTTTGTGGACGGCAATCGGCTTTTCGCTTAAGACGTGAAGTCCGGCCTGCAGGCCTTTGACGGCGTAGGTGGTGTGATCATAGTGCGGAGTAGCGATCATGATCGCATCTACCAGTCCGGATTTGATCAGTTCGTCTCCATCTGTGAAAACGGCCGCGCCGGTTTTTTCCGAAACCTTTTCCGCGCGTTCCTTTTCCAGGTCACAGACTGCGGTAATTTCCATGTTGTCAATTTTGAGAATCCGATCAACGTGACCCGAGCCCATGCTGCCGGCGCCAATCAGTCCAAGTCTGACTTTTTTTTGTTCGCTCATTTTTCTTTTCCTTTATGTTCAGGATTACAATATAGCTTTATTTGTTGTCCGGCACAACCAATTCGGCCGGAATATCTCTAGTAAATCTTTCCCCGTTCCGGGTGGAGAATACCCATTCAAAGGCGGTTCGTTCAAGTTTTTTCCAGCGCTGCCGCAGCATTGCGACTCCTGGAGTGCCGGTAATTCTAGGTTCATAGTCAAAGGTCAGCATCTTGAAATCTTTGCCGGGTTCTTTCCCGCGTCGTATCGCTGCCGCAAGCACCGGTTCGATCGCGGCCTGATATGAGATAAACAGCAGCTTCGGTGCGTCATCTTCGAATATTTTATCCGCGGCCTTTTCAATGTAAGGCAACAGGTTAAGTCCGCTTTGTCTTGGTACTTTGCAGATATATTCTGATGAGAGATCAAGCTGCATTTCAAGAGCCAGCTCGTAAAAAGCCAGGTGGCGCTCTCCGATATATTGAAAGTCCGGGTCAAAATCCTCAAAAACGCAGCTGATACGTTTGTTTCCGGAGTTTGTCAGCCACTCCAGTCCCTCGCGAATACTGCTTTTTGCATCGGTAGTTACATAGTCATAGTCGCCGTAGCGTCGCCCGACCAGGATTTGTCTGATCCCCGCATTTTTCAGGTTGTCCATTAATAATAGCTCAGCGTAGGTCGGACGCTGCCAGAGTACCGCGGTGCCGGGTTTCGTAAAACGCTGCAGGTGAACCGCTGCGTCACTGAGATTATACATATTGCAGGGAATGTGGTCCTGAATAGAGGTGGCTATCCGACATGCCTCCGCCGCCAGGGCTCGATCCTCAAAGCCGCCGATTAAAACAACTTGAGTCAAGCCTCCGTCTTTAGCTCCGGAAGAGGCGGGATAAGTTCCACTGCCGCGGCGACTCTCAAGAAAACCGTTTTCCACCAGGTCACCAATTGCCCGGTCAACCGTCATTCTGGAGCATTTAAAGCGTCGCATGTACTGGTGACGGGAGGGCAGGGGACGGTCATCCGGGTATACTCCGGATTTCAGTTCCCGCAGGATCTTGTCCTTGATGGATTGTACTTTGCTGATCATAATAAAAGTAAATATACCATTTATTCTTTTCCCTTGCAAGGATATTATGATTTATATCAGGCAAAAAGTTGCCTTGTTGCCTGATTGGATATGGTGTTTGTCAAAAAACAGGACAATTAGTATCTTGTTGAACTCTAAGGGCATTGTAAAAAAGGCAGACCAGTGCTATTTTACGAGTTCAAATTGATAACAGGAAAAGTTAATATGGCAGATGTAATATTTATCCGTCACGGGCAGGCGGAAGGACAGGATACCGGAAAAGTTTTAGGCTCGACCGATATGGGACTGAATGAAACCGGATTTATGCAGGCAAAAAAACTCTCTTCTGCGATCGAAGCGATGAATTACTCCAGGATTATTCACAGTCCGATGTTGAGGGTAGTCGAGACGATGAATACCGCGCTGCCAAATGTCTCAGGTCAGGTTGTCGATAACCGTCTGCGTGAGATTAACTTTGGCGACTGGGAAGGTTTGACATTTGACGAGATTCGCGCGATAGATTCAGCGTGCGCCGACCAGTGGCTGGACAACGACAGTGATTTCCAGTTCCCGAATGGAGAGAAGATAGCTGATTTCTTCGCCCGGGTTGAAGATTTTGCCTCCGACTTGCGGCAAATGGATGGGCCAGTCTTGATTTTTGCCCACGGGGGAGTTATCTGTCATATGATAAGTTATTTTATCAATCTTAATTACCAGAACGCGTTCAGTCTGGCAATCGACCATACTTCTATTTCACGAGTGAAGATCTTCGACAGCAGTGCGGTTCTTGCTGAATTGAACAACACTCAGCACCTCAAGTAAAATGCTCTTTTTGTCTTTAACACAATTCTAACCTGAAAGTTGTTGCGCTTTTATTTTTATGAACTATATTTAGTTATATAGCTAAATATGTAATTAAGGATTAGAAAAATGGACAGAAACCATCAGGTTTTAAATATTCTTAAAGCTCTGGCGGATCACAACAGACTCTTGATCGTCTCGGCGTTACAACTGCATAAGGAGATGTGCGCCTGCCAGATAACGGAACTTCTGGATGTGACCGGGGCGACAGCCTCCAGGCATCTTGCGTTACTGGTAAATGCCGGAATCCTGAACAGCAGAAAAGACGGTCGCTGGATTTATTACTCGATCAGTAAAACGTTTACCGATGAACACGGGCTCTTGCAGCAATGGATCGAGAATATTCCGCTCAAGCAGGCATTGACTGATGAAGAAGCATCGCGTCTGGAGCGGATACATGAAATGGATATTTCCGATCTATGCCGGAAAAGGCGATCATAAAATATTAAATTAAATAATAACAGGAGAATGAAAGAATGACAAAGAAACTAAATGTACTCTTTTTATGTACCGGAAATTCATGCCGCAGCCAGATGGCCGAAGGTTTGTGCCGGGCTTTGAAAGGCGATCAGATCGAGGCTTATTCAGCAGGTATTGAGACTCACGGATTGAATCCCAACGCAATCAAGGTAATGGCTGAAATAGGTATTGATATTACCGGTCATAAATCAGAACTGGTGACCGATTTGATGGATGTGAAACTGGATTATGTTGTTACCGTCTGTGGTCATGCCCATGAGACCTGTCCCGTTTTTCCGGCCAACGCTAACGTGGTTCACGTCGGCTTTCCCGATCCGCCGAAAATGGCTAAAGAGCTTGCTGAAAAAGGCGCTTCAGAAGACGAGCAGCTTGACTGCTATCGTCAGGTTCGAGATGAAATTAAAACTTATATTGAAACTCTGCCCGGAGCTTTAACTGGAGAATAATCATGAATGAAGAAGCTGTTGTTTCCAACGAAAGAAAGATGTCTAGCATCTTCGAACGCTATTTGACCTTGTGGGTCGGGCTGTGTATTGTCGGTGGGATTATTCTCGGTAAGATTGCTCCGCAGATAGCTGCTAAACTCGATGGCATGGCGATTTACGTCAAGGGTGCTCCTGTGGTATCCATTCCTATCGCTATCTGCCTTTTCTGCATGATGTACCCGATTATGGTGAAAATTGATTTCGCCAGTGTGGTCAAAGCCGGAAAAAGCGGTAAGCCGGTCTGGCTGACACTTTTTATCAACTGGGCGATCAAACCTTTTACTATGTATGCGATTGCGTTTCTGTTCCTGGGAATTTTATTCCGCGGCTTTATTGGCGCGGAGGCAACTGATCTGGTAAAAATGCCTTTCGGGCTTGATCTGCCGGTCGGCGCGGAACATGGCGCCGGTACTGTAGTCTTGCACGAAGGCGTGAAGATGCTGCAGGTGCCGCTCTGGCGCAGTTACTTTGCCGGTTGTATCCTGTTGGGTATTGCCCCTTGTACCGCAATGGTGCTGGTCTGGGGATATCTGGCCCGCGGAAATGACGGCCTGACTCTGGTCATGGTTGCGATCAATTCACTTACCATGCTGGTGCTTTACGGTGTTCTTGGTGGTTTCCTGCTTGGGGTTGGCCGTCTGCCGGTGCCGTGGCAGGCCTTGCTGCTCTCAATTATCATTTATGTTGCGCTGCCGCTGGTGGCAGGATATTTTTCACGTAAATGGATTTTGGCGGTGAAGGGTCGTGAATGGTTCGAACAGAAGTTCCTGCATGTCCTGACCCCGATCACGATAATCGCGCTGCTGACCACTTTGGTGCTGCTTTTCAGTTTCAAAGGAGAGACCATTCTCAGCAAGCCGCTGACTATTCTTTGGATCGCGGTTCCGCTGTTTATTCAAACTGTGATGATCTTCGGACTTGGTTTTATTCTGGCAAAACTTTTGAAGTTGAAATATGAAGACGCGGCTCCGGCCGCCATGATCGGCGCGTCAAACCACTTTGAGGTGGCCATAGCCACTGCCACCATGCTTTTCGGGTTATCATCCGGCGCCGCGCTTGCTACGGTTGTCGGCGTGCTGATAGAAGTGCCGGTTATGTTGATGCTGGTCAAGATCTGTTTGAAATCGACCAGTTGGTTTGAGCATAAAGAACCGTAAACTTACTGGCCCAACTTAGTTTGATACATGGCTTTCCGGTCGGAAAGCTTACCTTTCCGGATAAGTATTGTATACTTGTCCGGATCGATTTTTTTCAAGCTTGCCGGAGGCGGAGCATTTGAAATATCCCCCGGCAGCGGCTGATGGCTGGTGACCCGCTCTTTTTTCTCGGCTTTTTTGACCGGCGGCAGTTTTATTAGAACTGCGAAACTTTTACCAGCCTGGAGGACGGTTTTAATGATTGCCTCGGATGAATAGGTCGCGCCGGTTACTGCGTCTATTTGCGGTTCTGATGCTCCGGGAGATACATTCACCCCAATGATATCCTGTCTGACTTTGATTGCCCGCCGCATAAAGGATTTGGTATCTTTGTATTTTGAAACCGTAAAATTAACCACTTTGCCTTTGCTATTGAGATAGATGATCAGTTCAATCGGTCCGGCATAGCCTTCGGGGCTTTTCTTGAGAAAGTCACTTGACTTTAACACCCATCCGGCAACTTTTCCGGTTTGATCCTTTAACTGGATATAAGGTTTTCCATCTACTTTCAAATGCTGTTGCTGCATACTGTCAACTTTTAGGAATTTTTCCTGACGGTCGGAAAGTTTTAGCTCTGCCCCGTTGACATTCCCGGTCAACAGTAACCATATTGCAAGTCCCAGACAGAATGCCGCGGTCTTAAATGTTCCGGAGTAAATCGGCCTGGATGAAATATCAAATTGAGTCAAAGACCATACCAGGACCAGAGACAGGCTGATGAGTAATGCTGCGAAAGGTCCAAGCAGCGGCAGTAGAAGCAGACCGGCCAGAATTGCTCCCACTGCTCCGCCCGAACAGTCCAGTGCTTCAAGTAAGGCTCCGCCGCGTTTATCCCCAAGTATTTTTCCTCCCAGCGGAAGAAATACTCCGGCCGAGAACCCGACGACTGCAAACAGCGGCAGGAACATAAAAGGACCATGGGCAAATGCGGTAAACGGCAGCAGCAAGGTCGTTATCACGCAGAATGCAATTCCGGTTAACGGGAATGACAGCCAGTTACTGCATTTTAGTTTATTCGCCATGGTTCCGCCGCCAAATATTCCTAGCATGAATGCCGCGTTTAGCATTCCAAACCACAGGAACAGCGATCCGAATCGCATTTGAAATATAAACATTGCCGCAATACACCAGATCATCGCGGATACCGAGGTGAGAAAAACAGTCAACATCGCGGCTCCTGAATGCCGGTTGGTTGTATCGTGGCAGAGGAGTAATCTGACAAGGTGTTCCACCAGCAGCAACAGCGGGAAAAGCAGGAATCCTGTATAAAATATTCCTTTGTTGAGTTTATTGCTCAAATCCGGGGGGATTTCCTGCCCTAGACGCCTGAGGTAATTGGTAGCGGCTTTCATAAAAAGCCGCGGAGAGTAGTCGGTATTAGCGATGATTTTCATTTCGTTTTCCTTTATATACTTATTATATGTTTGCATTACCATTTGGACTCTGAATGATTCATAGATGCTGTATATTGCGTCCGGAGGAAACAAATCAGCCAGTCCCTTGATCTTCTTCAACCGCTGTTCCATCTCTTCCGGATTTTCAGTCATTTCCGCTTTACTGCGTCCGGCGAAGAACCAACTGGTTTCGCCTGGAACCAGCATGACTTTGGTGTAAAGCGGCTTCAGAGTTATATATAGACCAGCACCAAAATGTTTTTGTTCCGGCGATAGAAAATTTTCTGATGAAGCAAACGATACCCCCATGACGCCATCGGGCTTTAATCTTGACTTTACCAGTTGGAAAAACTCTTTTGAGTAAAAACGGTTTGCCGCCAACGAAGTAAGGGCTGGCGGCTGAATGATCGCCAGGTCGAAATAGATGTCTTCCGAGTAAAGAAAACTCCGCACTGTCTTTGCCGGACAGATCAGTTTTTTTCCTTCTCTATACTTTTCGGGGGTTACTTCAAACAGCTTGTCCGGGAATTGCGGGTCGGTACAAACCCAGTAAACAGTTTCGATTTCAGGCAGTTTGCAAAATTCCAGCGCCAGTGCTGCCATTTTCGGTCCGCCGGTTAGCAGGACGCTTTTAGATTTTGGATTCTGGGCCAGACCCAGGGCGGCAATTGGCGCGGATCGCCCCGGCAGTGAGGCGCAGATTGTATTCCAGCGGCTGACAATAAAATCATCATCGCGTTTGCCGTAAGCATATGCCGCTTGTGATGTCATAAAGGTGTTTTTCAGTCCTTTTGTATCCGGGAGAAAGCGGTGAAGCGCATTTGTGTATCCCCTGCTGATCCGGTAGCCTCCCACGCAGGATATCCCGATAAGATATATGATTATCGATAACCTTGCTTTGGTCTGTGCCGGTAAAGTTTTGTACACCATGACCATGAAGGTAAGACCGGTTAAAGCAAACACCGTCCCGTCGTATAAACCGGCGGCCAGCAGTATTGTCGTAATGACAGCTCCGGCAAAAGCTCCCACCGCTTCGAACCGGTACAGGTCGCCGGGGGTTTCCTGCTTCGAGGTCATAGCAAACAAATATCCGGATAGCAAACTGACCGGAGAGTTGAACAGAGGCAGGGTTAGCAGCAGGTATTTTATCGAGAAAAGCTCATATTCCGGCACCCCCCAGATCCTTCGCGCGTTGATTAGCAGGATGATCTGCATCAGACAGGCCACAGGATAAAAAACAGCAAGATGGACCGGTTTGAGGCGCGTATTGACTTTTGCAGGCATCAGGCGAAATAAAGCAGCGCCCAAAGCGGTCCACAGCAGCCATGAGAAAAAGAATAAGCCGGTACAGAACTCACTGCCGTCGAACACTCTGAGCGTTGCTCTGAAAACTAGAGTTTGAGCTCCCAGGGTATAAAAACCGATTCCCGTAAACAAAATCGAGTAAGGTTTTATATCTATTTTTTTCATATATGATCAATACCCGCTCTCAATGTATTTTATTACAGAATATCATCATAAAATAAAGAATAGGGGGCCAGGCTGGAATGGCCCCTCCGCCCCGGAAATTATTTTTTCTTTTCTCCGAATACCTGAGCCTGAAAGACTTTGAACGTTGTCCCGTCTTCTCGCCATGCATCTGCCGGTAATCCTGCTTTGCGCGACAAATATGATAAAGTTTCAGCCAGGTTCCAGCCTTGTTCGGTTGCGACCTGAGGCAGGAATACCGCTGAACGGTTGCCGCGTTTCAGGATAATCCCATCGCGTCCAAGAACTATATCTTTATATGACTTGACTTGAACCGGCGGCGTCAGGGCGGATATTTCGATATGGATATTCTCCAGTTCTTTGGCTTTTAACGGGGTAAAGCGCCAATCCCGGAAAGCGGCATTAAAAGCCTGTTGCCTGACTGCGCTCCATAATGCCCGGCGCGGCTGGATTTCTCCGATGCACCCGCGCAGTCTGCCGCTTTTTTTATGCAGAGTTACAAATGCCCCCATTACCTTTTTCATATCAGGAGTAATTGTCACCCCGATTGCTTTGGGTTCGGGAAGGCCGGAGTAATTCAAGTAATAAGATATTGTTCCACGGGCCAGCTTTAACAGTTGCTTTTGGCTTTCCGGGGATATTACCTCTTTTGATTTGAGGCGTTCTGGCTTTGCTTTCTGTTTATCCCATTTACCAGTGAACGCGCAGCAGACATAGCTAACCGAAGAAGAGTATGATTTGACCATTCTTCCGGAAGTGTCGTATGCCAGAAACTCCGTTTTTGACCCGGCAGGCAGTAACCGCAGCAAAATTTCAATCGGACCGCGTCCGCAAATAGTGATATGTTTGCTGTAGACATATTGCCTGAATTTATCCGGCGCAATTTCCTTTATAAAATCAAGCGCTCCGAAATCAAGTTTCTTGATATTCTCCGCAGTGTTTTCATTCAATGGAAACGGCTTGAACATAAAGCGGTTTCCGTAATGGGTGAAGTCGGAACTGGCCACGATCAACGTTTTATCATCAAGCAGCGGACGCAGCGCGTCTGCTGCCTTTTGGGCTCCGGCAGACGACATCTGCCCCACAACGACGGGGACAAGTTTAAACTTGTTCTTCAATGCGTATTGCAGCAATGGCAGCTCTATTTGAACGCTATGCTCGTTTTTATGGGCGTAATCGATCATTTTGACGAACGGTAACTTCCTCAACTTTGCAATAAAATCAAGGTCAAGTTCCGTCTTGCCTAAGGGAGTGCGGTAATATTTATATTGGGGAATACTCAATATATCACGCATCGATACCTGGTGCGACGGCCCCAGAACGATTACTCTTTCATATTTTTTCCCGGCTATTTCCGAAATGCCGAATGCCGCCACTTGACCTGAATAGCGGTATCCGGCATGGGGCAGCAATAACGCGATTACGTTATCAAGTTTTTTAATCTTGACGTTCTTGAGGTAACCGTCAAGTTGCTTCTCAAGCGCCGCTTTTGAATCCGGATACCATGATCCGGCCAGCTGCGAATCGAGGGTTTGCGCATGCAACGCAGCCATGCGCAATAAACAAATAGTTATGAAAACTGTTAGCCTGCCCATGGTCCCTCCTGCTTTATTTCTTCAAGGTTAATATCTTTCAGCGGACCTGGATACTTAACTGTTTTGGCGCGTCTTGACTTCAGAATACGTGGCAAAAGTCCACTGAATAGAGCTATGACCGTTATGGATTTCAAAAAGAATCTACGCTTCATTTCCATACTCCATATATTTTGGTGCCGCAGTCCGGACACTTTCCGTTGACAATATGTTGTTCTCTGATCCTGTACCCGACTCTCTTAATCAGCAGTTTGCCGCATTTAGGACAAACTGTGCTTTGCCACCTTGTATCGAGGATGTTTCCGACGTATACGTATTTCAAGCCCTCGGCAACCGCTATCTGCCTGGCTCTTTTCAGGGTCTTTTCAGGCGTTGGAGGCAGGTTTCTCATCCGGTAGCGCGGGGAGAATTTTGAGAAGTGCAGCGGCGTTTCAGCGCCCAGTTCAAGCTTTATCCAGCGGCACAATGCGGTAATGTCTTTGTCGCTGTCATTCAGGGTCGGCAGGATAAGGTTTGTTACTTCCAGTTCAATTCCCGCTTCTTTGGCATTGACCAGCGTATTCAGTACCGGCTTCAGGGTGCCGCCGCAAACTTCACGATAGAATTTGTCTGAGAAAGCCTTCAAATCGATGTTTGCCGCGTGGAGATATTTGCAAAGTTCTTTAAATGGCTTCGGGTTGATGTAACCGGCGGTGACCATTATGTTTTTGATGTCCTTTTCACAGGCTGCACGACTGCAGGCCAGTGTATATTCATAAAAAACGGCCGGATCAGTGTAGGTGTATGCTATAGATGCGCAATAATTACTTGCAGCCAGATTGCATAGCTGGGCCGGAGTTACACTGTAAGCCCGGGTTGTATCGGCGGACGCCTGAGATATCTGCCAGTTCTGGCAGTTGCGGCAGTGAAGATTGCAACCGGCGGTGGCAATTGAAAATGCCCTTGTTCCGGGCAGGAAATGGTTGAGAGGCTTTTTTTCAACCGGGTCAACATGCATTGCGCAGGGGTGTCCGTAGGTGACCGCCAGCAGGGTTCCGTCGATGTTCACCCTGATTCTGCAGTCTCCGCTTTTCCCCGGCGGAACCACACAGCGCTTAGGACAAAGATCACATTTGACTGAATTGGACATGATGCCGATTCTTTCCGGATTAAATTCCGGATGATTAAATTAAAAAATATATTAACAGAAAGCGCAGACGGTTGTGATATTATCTTCGCCGCCGCCTATCAATGCCTGTTTCATCAGTTCGTCGATTGCATCGCGTGGTGTGCTGGAGGTTTTCAGGATGTTCTGAATCATCTGATCTTTGACATGCAGGGTAAGGCCGTCAGAACAAAGCAGCAGTCTGTCCCCCGGCTGACGCTCGTAGACGTTCACTTCCGGCAATACTTCCTGGGTCGGCCCGATGGAACGGGAAATAACGTGTGACAAAGGATGGTTCCTGGCCTGCTCAGGGGTCATCAGCTTGCGGTTCACCAGTTCCTGTACCACACTGTGGTCGCAGGTAAGTTGTTCGAGGCTGTCGCCGCGAAGCCTGTAGAGACGACTGTCTCCGGCGTGACAGGCGACGATATGAAATTTCATAACCGCGGCGCAGACGACAGTGGTCCCCATCGGGTTGTTGACGCCAAGTTGATTGTTCTGTTCATGCAGGGAGCTGTTTGCGGCCTGAATGCAGTTGGTCAGGAATACCCCCATCTTTTTCGGGGTATCGATCGATCCTGCTTTATCGCGTTTCCATGCGGTGACCATATTGCGACAGCAACTGGTGCTGGCCAGATCGCCGCGGTGATGTCCGCCGATGCCGTCGCAAACCAGAAGCAGAATATTGTCTTCATCGGAGCGTCGGTACACAGAAAAGCTGTCTTCGTTGTCGCTGCGTACAAGGCCTGGATGGGACTCGGCAGCACACTGAACTTTTCTTGTCGGTGTCATAAATTTCTCCGGTAAGCGGGTTGTGAAATTATTTTTCTTTTAATATCGCTTCTTTACTTATAAATAGCCTGTTTTTTGGATATAGCAATAAAAAAACAACAAGATTTTTTGAATTCTTAAAATAAACTGCTATTATATGTAACTTTGCGCGTTGAGCAAGGGGTGTAAAAGGCGGTATTATTGATTTTTCAATGATAACTCATCTAACATACCAGACAAGCAAAACAAACAGGAGAATCAAGAATGAAAGACTGTGCCAACGTCCGTAATTTCGTCATCGCTGGACATAGCGGGAGCGGTAAAACAAGCCTCTGCGACTTAATGTTGTTCAAGGCTGGAGCCGTTCCCCGTAAAGGAAGCGTTGATCAAAAGACCAGTGTGTCCGATTATACTCCGGATGAACAGGAAAAGCATAGCAGTATTTATGCTTCTGTGATGAATTGCGAATGGAATGGTAACCAGCTGTTTTTTATTGATACTCCCGGATATGGTGAATTTGTTGGTGAAACTGTCAGCTCAATGGCTGCTGCTGATAACGCTCTTGTAGTTGTGGATGCGGTCGAAGGTATTCAGACCGGGACTTCCCGCGCAATGAAACTTTCCAAGAAACACCGCCTGCCGCGTTTTATCCTGATCAATCGTATTGACCGTGACCGCGCTGATTTCTTCCAGGCTCTAAATCAGTTGCAGGAAGCCTATGGTAAAACCGTATGTGTCCCGATCACTCTGCCTGATGGAACTCAGGATGCCTTTACCAAAGTTATTCACGTGCTGCGCACTACCGAGGTTCCTGACGATCTGGTCGACCAGGTGGAAAAATATAAAGAAATGTTGATGGATACCATTGCCGAATCAGACGAAGAACTGATGATGAAGTATCTTGACGGCGAAAAATTGACTGACGAGGAAATCGCCCGCGGCCTGCATTCCGCTATTCTGGCCGGAGATTTGATTCCGGTATTTGCCGGCAGTGTCGAAAAAGACATCGGTATTGAAAAAATGATGAATGGGATTGTTAATATCTTTACCTGTCCGACTGAAAAGAAAGAATACGAACTGGCTGACGGCTCAACCGCCGAAATTAAAACTGACGGCCCCGGTATCGGGCTGGTTTTCAAGTCCGTCCTTGACCCGTTTATCGGACAGCTTACCTTCCTGAAAGTGGTTTCCGGTGTTTTCAAATCTGACGGAGATGCTCATAACCTGACCACCGGCAGCAAGGAGCGCCTTGGTTCCCTGTTGGTGATGAACGGCAAAGAGCAGAAAGGTATTGATGCAGCCGGCCCCGGCAGCATTGTCGCTATTGCGAAACTGAAGGATACTCACTGCAGTAATACTCTGGTTTCCGGGTCTCAGACAGTGGCGCTTCCCGCTATCGATTTCCCGAATCCGGTTATGTCCTATGCTGTTACTGCTGTAAAGAGCGGTGAGGAAGATAAAATTGGTTCCGGCCTGAAAAAGCTGTCCGAAAGTGATCCCACTATCCAGGTTGAACGCAATAAGGAAACCCATGAACTGGTATTCTCAGGAATGGGCGACCAGCATTTGCATTGTGTGGTTCATAAGCTGAAAGACATGTTCAAAGTTGA
>MDTD01072712.1_pt1 | contig 12568 bp, 7 predicted proteins | sample 811221 | NCBI WGS metagenome assembly MDTD01 (sample SAMN05326646, study PRJNA326480) | marine metagenome | isolation source: seawater | place: Pacific Ocean: South West | collected 2011 | reverse complement strand
GGGTACCGAGTACTCAGAGCAGGTAGGGCAGGGCGATCATCAGCACGAGCATGCCAAAGAAGCCCAGCGACGTCAGTCCCGTGGCCTTCGACGCCATGTGCGCGGTGCGCAGACCGCTGATGGTCCACAAGTTGAGCCGCTTGCCGAGGCGTGCCAATCCGTCGAGGAAGCCGTGCGTCACGTCCCTGAACATGTGGCCACCGTCAAAGGGAACCATGGGAATCAGGTTGGTGAATCCAAGCAGGAGGTTGACCCAAATGAGCCAGAAAAAGAGGTTGACGAAGATCAGCATGCCGTCAACGCCGAGGATGCTGGCCACGATGCCATCGCCTTCCTCAAGGAAACCCTCCTCCACGGGATGCATCGCCACCCCTTGGAGCTCAAAGGGCACGAAGATGAGCCGCAAGGCGTGAATCGGCGTTGCGACAAGGCGCTGGGCGAGGCCTGCTTCGACGTTGGGGGAGAGTGGGCCGGCAAGGCGGTCGATGCCGATGGTGCCGTCGGCCACCTGTTGCACGCCGAGGAAGGCATCGCCAGATTCGATGCCGTTGGCGTCGAGTTGTGCTTCAGTCCAGCCGTCCTCTGCGTAATGTTCCCGCTTGTCGCTGAGCCACGCTTCAGCGGTTCTCGTTTCCCCTTCGAGGTTGACCAGTGTGAGCGTGACCGTTTCGCCGGCCTGCAGCGTGGACAACGCCTCGGTAAACGACGAGTCGTCCACGATCGCCATGTCGTCGATGGCCACGATGCGGTCCCAAGGTTCGAGGCCTGCTTCCTCTGCACCGGTGCCCACCACGACGCCACGGATGTGCACGCCTTCCTCGGCCGCAGCGAATTGGCTGGCGAGGCCACCCAGTAGCAGCAGGAGGATCATGGCCGCGAAGATGTTGGTCGCCGGTCCTGCAGCAAACATGCGCAAGCGTTCCCGTCGCGGCGCTTGCAGGAGTTCCTCGGATTGCGGTTCAGCAAAGGCACCGAGGGGAAGCGGGCCGAGTTGGAGCAGACCAAAGGCGCGAACGCGCATGCCGTGGCCTCGTGCGAGTAAGCCGTGACCGAACTCGTGGATCACCAGAGCGACAATGAAGGCCAAGGCGCCCCAGCCGAGCGGAATCACGGGATTCAATCCAGGGATCGCCACAAGTTCAGAGGGCGGTGGCGGGTCGGTGGTGGTGCCTTGGGTGACGGTCAGCACGAAGCTGAGCACCACCAACAGCCCGGCCAGCAGCATGGTGCTGACGCACACCCAGGTGGCCACCTCGCCGTAGGCTCGCCAGAATTTTCTCGGCTTGGCCACTTTCTCCAGCACGCCCAGCCCACGTGAGGTGCGCACCATCAGCACGAACCCAAGCGCGCGTGATGCGTTCCACCGGTCAAGCGTGCCGTTGGCTTCCCAGCGGCGCAGCATCGCCCACCAGAGCAGGAAGGCGAAGAGCAACCACCGCCAACCGAAGTCGACGGTGCCCCATGTGCTGGTCACGTCCCCGGCTCTCCCTGCTCTGCTATGAAGCCCTGTGCCGCGTCGGTCGCTTCCTTCAAGAGGGGTGAAGGGCACCAGCACGTATGGCCCTCGAACCACGTCGCGTTGAGCGGTGGCTGCGGGACGCCTACCCGACGCAAGAGGTCCACGATCGGGTCGAATGGCACGCTGAAGGTAGCATGACGCAGTGCTTCGTCCGTCTTGACGACCGCGTGGTGCTCATTCACTTGGTCGGCGAAGGTGACCGCACCGTGCTCAAAGGGCGGCTCGAGATCCCGCTCGATCTTTGGAAGCCGGGATCCACGCAAGCCACACCTTCGCCACGCGCCGGCATCCGATTCCGCCACCGTACCAACGAGGTCACCTTCAGCAACCGCGCAGGTCGAGCGCCCGAATACGGACGCAACTTGGTGGAGCGCTGGCTCACCGAAATGCGTGCCGACATGACGCAACCACGCACCCAGCCCCAGCAACTTTCCGGATTGCGTGCAAGCCTCACCCGAGTCGCAAAGCAACTCGAGACGGCCAGCTTGGAACCTGCAAAGAAGGAGCTGCACGAGATCAGCGCCACCCTCGAACGGTGCGAGGCTGACCTCGGCCGGGCGCTCGGCGAGTGATCACTCCTCTTCGTTCAACGCGAGCAGCATCAGGTCCATCGCTCGCTCCCGTTTTGCTTCCTCGCGTTCAGGTGACCGTGAGAAAATCCTGTGCACCATGGGATCAACCACCAGCGGAAGGGCGAGGATGACGCCGACCACCGCGATCAGCCCGATGTACGACGAATTTGGCACATAGACCGCGCCGGGGCCGCTCGAGGACAAAGCCAGTTTCAGTGTTCCAAGCCACGGGATTTCGGCCCCTGCACGTCCGATGACCCAGTCGGTGCGGATGGCTTCCACCACGCCTCCTTGACCGTGAACGCCCGCTGAGCCGTTGGTGGCGCCCGGGCCTTGATCGACCGAACATCGGTTGGCGTCGCCCAAGGTGAGCAAGCCTTCGTGCGTTGGTTGCCACTCGTGCACCACGAGGTGCGCTTCGGCATTCCCGTGTGCTGGGCGCTTGCAATCGTAGTACCCGGCTTCAACGCCGTCAAATTGGATGCTCACGGTGCTCTGATTGCGCACGGGTGTCCCCGGAACGTCCCACGTCAAAACGCAGGTTCCCATGGCGCCATCACCGTCGCGGAGGGTCGGATCCCACACGCCACCGTCAGGGCAGGCGAGGTTGTCGGCGGGCTCATCTGCGTGCGATTCATCCGCCGTGTGGCTGTTTTCAGCAAGGGCAGCGCGGTCTGGGGTCTCGGTCGCGTTGGCCACCACACGGAGGATGGCGCGATGGATGATGGGCGTGCCGAGTTCACCGTTCTTTTCGTAGATGACAACGTCGCCTTCCATCCCGTGCGTGGCGTAGCCAAAATTCGGATGGTCGGAAGAGGTTGCTTCGGCAAAGGTGACGATGCCTGCGGGGTCACGGCCGTGCACGAGGATGAGGTCGCCGGCGTCGATGCTCCCGATTTCGCCCGATTCATCGTGGACCATCGATGAAGATTCCACCACGACGAGGGGCGGCATGGTGCCGGTGTGGAGGAACAGACCTCCGATGAGCAGGGCGATCATCGCCACGGCAATGCCCACCTCACGAGCGAGTTTCGTGAGGGACATCGTTTCGGGGGCCGCCTCCTCTACCACGAAGCGAGGTCACCGGCGCCCGTCTTCAAGGAAACGCTTCCAGCGCTCTGCCCATCCCGCACCGAGGGCAGCGGCCGCTTCGTCACCTTCTGCTCGACGTCGTCTCCGCTCGGCGACGCTGGACGTGGCCATGATTTCCTCGAGGCTGGCGACGTGACCACGAAGGCGAAGAAACGGCGGAACGGCGACCAACAGCACGAGGGCTGAGATGACCAGGACGCCGATGGCCAAGCCCGTCATGGCTTCCCAGTCAGGCAAGGGCCGCAACGCGATGAGGTGGAAGGCCGCCGCACCAAAGGCCACACCTCCCCCGCCCGAGGCGGTCGCTGTGATGGCCAAATGCTGGCCGTGGGCGCGGTCCCAAAGGCGTTGGACGAGGGTCATCAAATCTTCATGGTCACCTCATCAAAAAGCGATTGCGGTAGGAGGTTGTCAAGCCCGTGTAACCACGTGCTTGATATGGAACACAAACCGTGCAAATTCTGGGCCCGTAGGGCCCATGAGGGTTCATCATGCGCAAGGCTGTGTTTCTCACGCTCCTCTTTTTGCTCTCATTGGCCACGCCATTGGCCAATGCTGCAACAACGGAGACCCAGTTCAAGGACGGGTCAACGTCCTACACCCACACCTTCAGCAGCGCGGGTGAAGGCAGCGCTGGATACATCACGCTGCCCTACGGTGCCGAGGTGACCGGAGCACGGTTCAACCTCGTGGGTGAGGCTTCCCAAACGACGTACACCAACTTCACCACGGACAGCCACTTTGGCGGTGCGGGGAGCGGCAGCTGGTCCGGATCTCCGCCTTCGCCCTACACCAGCGGCAGCCGAAACAACGTCCACGTGGAAAACACCGACGTCACCTTGCGGCCTGAACCCTCGACCACCTCGGGAAGCCTGACCACGAGTAGCGCCATCAGCAGCGCTGGCACGGCCACGCACAACACCACGGGCGGCTTTGTCGCCATGGGCGATCAGGGCTACACCGGCGTGCTGTCGAGGTTCACCTCGATTTACGCCCCTTCGACGACGGCCTGGTCCTACGCCGGCGTCAACGTTGTTGTGGAGGACGAAATCCACCAGTTCCGCTACACGACCTCCTCCCTCTACAACACGCCGACCGTGCAGCGGTTCAACGCCACGACCGGGTCCTACATCGGCACCGCTTCATTCAGCACCGGGTCGTGTTCTTCGACGTCGGTTCGGTACAACATCTACGACGCGACCATGGACTCGAGTGGCTCGGTCTGGTTGGCCCACTACTCGAGTTACCTCATGTCGAAGTGGACGGTCAGTGAAACGTCGTGGACGTGCCGGAACTCGTACAGCTTCGGCTACCCGTACTACATCACCGGTGTGGACTTTGACGAGAGCACCAACAAGCTCTGGGCCACCTATTACGACACCAGTTCGTACCCGAGTTACAACCAGTACCTGATGGAACTCAATCCAGCTTCACCCACGTCCATCAACGGCACCTGGAGCCTCGGTTCGTCCGTCGATTTCAACCACAAGGGGTCCTCGAACAATCCGCTTGCCGGTCTTGACGTCAACTTCCCGCGGGTGACGGTGAACGAATACAACGTCCAGGGAAGCCGGCACCACCACTACTCCTTTGTCGGCAGCTTGCTCAACAAAGAAGGGTATCAGGACCTTTCCGGCGGCGGTCATTACGGTTTGGCGGAGTACGACGAAGGGAAGGTCATGTGGACCTGCTACCACGTGTCATACTGCAGCGGATACGCCCGTCAATTCCAGATGGGTGGTGACGGTGTCCTGACCGACGAGCGGACGCCCAGCGGTACCTCAGCCACCGTGCAGGGCGCCACCACGACCATCTCCAACGCCGTCTCCTCGCTGAAGCTTGCCGGACTCTTCGCGCTGATGCCAAGCGGTACCTCGGTGACGGTGGAAGTCTCCAACGACGGCGGCACCACGTGGCTGACCGCAACGCCTGGCCAAACGGTCAACTTCGCTTCAGCCGGCACGCAAATCACATGGCGAGCGACGCTCAGCGGGACCGCTCAAGCAACCCCGATCCTCGACGGTGTGGTCGTCGAATACGTCAACCAATACGTGAGGAACGGCTACATCTACGGCTACCAGTACACCGGCGGAACCACCACGGTGGTTGCCGCCACGGTGCACTGGAACGGTACCACGCCGACAGGGACCTCCATTCGCGTGAATTTGGCTTCGGGTTCTTCCTCCACGTCGTGCAACGCAGGGAGCCTCAACGTCCAGCAGTTCACCCAATCAGGGCAATCGAAAACACTGACCTCAAGTTCCTACTACCAGTGCTTCCGCATCGAACTCTCGTCCACCTCTGTGCTGCGTTCACCGACGCTCGAGGACCTGCACATTCAGTTCCACTCCAATGTTCCTGAAAACGTCGAACTCAAGATCGACGGTTCGAGGATTTGGGACCGTCAGGGTGCTTTGTTTGGTGCCGCCACGGCTCAGAGCCAAGACCCCTCCTCCAGTTTCCTGAAGCGGTTCAACGACAACATTCCAGACACCGGTGCAGGTTTCGTGGACCTTGAGGTGGCGTTGGTCTCCTCGAAGCCGGGGCGCCTGATCCTCTCCTCGTTTGAGGTGACGTACACCATGCAGACGGTGAACCTCGCCATCCAAATTCCCGAAGGCGAGGTCCTCCATGCGCGGGCAGAACCCTACGAGGTCGTGACCCGGCACATCATCGGTGAAAACGCCAACGGCCTGCAGGAAGCGAGTTTGACCCTCCTCACCAGCCGGGCCTCAGCGAACCCAACCCTCACCTGGAACCCAGGCGACGTCTTCCCCGCACCTAACGATCCTGAGGATTACATCGAGCTCGACCCGTCGTCTTACTCGGTGCTCAACAACGGCATCCTCGAAGTGCACTGGTTGTTCACCGTGACCGACCAGATGCCGGACATGGGTCTGTTTGACGGGCAGGAGGTTATCGGCGGCGTCGGTTTCCGAACGAATTGCCTCGACGACTCCGGTTCTGCGGGATACAGCCCTGCGCTGTTGCAGGCCGACAGCCAACTTCTCGCCAACCGATCGTACGGCCTTGGTTACCTCAAGGTCAGGGACAACGACGGTGAGCTGACCCGTGACGACGTTCCAGACCAAGGCTGGGTCTCCGCCGGCGAGCAGCTGCATTTCACCGGTGCGATGTGGTTCAAGGACACAGAGGATGCGCCGCTCGACAGCGCCTTCGACGTTCGCGTCGCTCGCAACAACTACGTCGAAGCGACCGCGCGGGACACGTCGAACAACAACGGGACCTTCTTCATCAGCATCGACGTGCCAAACCTGGACATCCCTGAAGGCATCACCTACCAAGTGCAGACCTACAACGAAAAGGACCCAACGCACGTGCTGACACCAAATTCCGACTGGTCGCGCACCTTCCGTGTTGACGGTACTGCGCCCCAGCGCACCCTCATTGCGCCCGCGGAAGAGGCGTACGAAGCCGCGTCCAATCAGCAGCCCGTTCGTGTTCTCGTCAACGACGAGGTCGGCGTGCCGATGGAACTGACCCTGAACTACTGGGTCGAGCAGGATCACGATCTCAATCGAAACGGTGAGGCTGACCCTTCCGAATACGCCACCAAACAAGTCTACAACGACACGGAGGCCGACAAGAAGTGGTTTGCCACGACCATCGATCACAGCCGCAACCCCAACATGGGGCGCGTGTCCTATTTCTGGAGCGGCGGCGACCAAGCCGGCAACCCGCTGTACTACGAAGTAACGGGTCTAGACGATGAAATCCTGCAGCTCCAAGGCGAGCACGGTTTCAGCTACGACGATGCCACCTTCCGCACCAGGAAGGATTCCTCAGCCATCTTCACGGGCCTCGAGTGGCTTGGTCATGAGGACAACGCACCGGTGTATGCCGGCCTGACGCAGAGCATCACGCTCGGGTTCATCGACGCCAACACCGCCATCGACTTCGAGCACATCAGCCTCGTGTTCGACTTTGAAGGGCCAAACCCCTCGCGTGACGCACAGCGTATTTCGTACTCCGGTCTCAACGACACCTTCTGGTCGGAAAGCCCCTTCATCACCATCTTGCCGACCAGCACGATGATCGAGACGACCAACGAATCAGGTCTTCCGTGGATCATCGTGACCTTCCACATCAAGTTTGGATGGGACTGGCCTGATGAGGAGATGGGCGACGTTGCGCTGCTGTACAAGGAGCGGGCCTCGGACAGCGACAGCAGGATCCTCCTCCTGGAGCACACCTTCCGAGTCGAAAACGACCTCGTGCTTGCCTCGGATTCTTTCGCGGTCAACGACGTCAGTGAACCCCGCACCGGCCCCGTCGCCGACGGCACCCGCGTTCGAAAGGACGATCGCTTGGCCTTCACCGGCCGTGTCGTCTACGAAGGCTCGGACATCGCGGCACCTCGGGACCTTGGTATCCTGGTCGATGTGTTCGACGGTGAGAAGACGTGGTCTGACGGTTCTTTGACCGAGAACGGCGGCTACGAGGTTGAAGTGCCGCTTTCGTCGGCCTTGACGCTCCAATCTTCGCCCACTCGAACCTGCTTGATTTCCATCACGAACATTCCGGGCCGTGGTGAAGACATGACCGGCACCCTCGTGTCCACCACGCTGCGCGTGTTGGTTGACGACGCCGCACCTCGCGTCACCCGCCGCGTGGCACCGCTCAACGTCATCGACGTCTCCGCCGAGAACGACCTCAGTTCGGTACCGGTGGAGTTCCTCGGTTCAGAAGACGCTGACCTGACGGGCTCGGTGCAGTACGTCCACTGGGTGATGCGCGACGAAACGCGAACCGTCACCATCGGAGCAGGGTCCAGTCCGTTGGGCATGCGGCAAGACGGCATGATCGTGACCTGGACCGGGAGCGTGGACCTGACCGCAGGCGGGACCATCGTTCCGCGTGAGGGTGACTTCGTGGGCTTCTTTGTCTCGGGCTACGATGCTGCCGGCAACGATTTCCCGGTCGTGTCCAACTCCGAAGCGAGCCCGATTCCCGAGCTCGCAGAGGACGACACCGACTTCGAGCGGCAATGGGTGCGCTTGGGCGCCGTGGGTGCAGAACTCCGCGTGGCGTCCATCGCGCTCTCCGACGACCACGTCGCACCTCGCTCATCGGTGACCATCACCGTGGGCATCCAAAACGTGGGCGGAGCGACGAACACGTCGTTCAACGTCCACTTCTATGCAGGCGATGCTGAGGAGCCCTTTGCCGTGATGACGATGGCAGGCCTTGGCGCCGATGAAACCGTTGAACTCACCCAAACGTGGAGCGCCGAGGAAGTCGACCGCATCCGCGTGGTCGTTGACGAGGAGAACGTCGTGTTGGAAGCCAACGATGACGACAACGAGGCCGAGCACGGCCTCGAAGTGGCGTATGCTGCTGGGTTTGGCTGGAAGGACTCCTACCGTGAGAACCCCTTGGCTTGGATCTTCTCCATTGTCGGTCTCTTGCTTGTTGCGGTCGTGGCCACCGTTGCACAACGCACGGCCATCGACCACGGCGAGGGCGCCTTCTACGACGAGGAAGAAGAGTCCTGGGACGAGGACGGGGACGACGAAGACGACGATGAGTACGACGTCGTCGACGGCTGATTCACGCTTGCTCGTCTTCAGCGATGGCCAGGATGGCGCTCGGCTGCACGGGTCCGAAATTGTGTGAATCCTCGGTTCCAAGCGGATCGGGCTGATCTCCTTCGAGGAAGAGCCGCCCGTCTTCGGTGAGGTGGCGCACGCGCTTCACCACCCTGACATTGGGCTTCAACGGGTGCTGAGCCAAGACAACCGTCCCGGCTGGCACGGTCTCTTCAGGCCCCTTTGGTCGAAACGGAACAATCTGCTGATCGTCGTAGGTCGGCCACATGCTGTGCCCGTGGATGCGCACGTGGACCGTTGCGTCCATGCAGCGGCCTCAGGAGGCGCGAATCCAGGGGACGTCTCGGCCCTTGGCGGCCCAGAACATGGCGTGGATTGTCTCGACGGCGTCCATGAGTTCCTGCGCGTGGACCGCGGAGACCTCAACCTTGCAGGCCGAGCAGAGCTTGGCGGCCTTCCAGAACACGTCGTGCAAGTCGGGGTTGGCTTCGAGGTGCTGGGGCTTGAAGAAATCCGTCCAGAGCACCAGGAGCTCCTTCTTGCACTTCTGCGCTTCTTCCTCCTTGATGGCGGCGTAGCGGGACATCGTGTTGAGGTAGGCGGCCATGGCAGCGGCATCCGAGGTGTCGGGGCAGGTGTGACCAAGCATCTTGTTGGTCATCGATTGAACGGCCTCAGCCGCCACGCGTGCGCTTGCAGGGTCGTACACACCGCAGGGTCCGTCACAGTGGGCTTCAGCATCGATCACAGGGGTCGTCATGGTAGGAACACAAGGCACCGCCCTATCAACCTGTTTCCGGTCTCACGTGCCCGTTCCACTTGGTCGCAAGGGCTAAGTGGGCCGCGTCCAGCGGAAGGCTGCACAAGGGCGTGTAGATCAGTTGGAAGATCGCTTCGTTCGCAACGAAGAGGCCGCGAGTTCAAATCTCGCCACGTCCATTTCTCTCCACCAATTTGCGTAAAGCGAAATGGCCGTGCTGCCACGGCCTTCATTGACGCGTATTGCAAGGCCGTTGGCTCGCCACGTCCACCTCTCCTCATCCACCGCGCACCTGCATCTGTGTCCGGACGAATCGGTGACCTCAAGGCTCTCGGGCCGCGGGGTGGAACGAGGCGCGGGCATGACGACGGTCTTCGATGCGCTCCATCCCGCCCTCAAGGCGGCGGTTGATGGCCGCGGTTGGAGCCCAACGCCGGTTCAGGACCTTGCGCTGCCCGCCCTTGCCAGTGGCGATGAGGGCGTGGTCGTGGCACCCACTGGCTCGGGCAAAACCATGGCTGCCGTGCTTCCTCTGCTGCACCGCTGCCTTGACGAGGATTGGGACCCCTTGGCCATCCTCTACATCACGCCGCTGCGTGCGTTGAACCGGGACGTCGACCGCCGCCTCATCGACCTCGCCGAATCCGTTGGACTTCGGGTCGGCCTGCGGCACGGGGACACCTCTCAATCGGAGCGCCAACGGCAGGTGAAGCGCCCACCGCACCTGCTGGTTACCACGCCCGAGACCTTCCAGTTGATGTTCACCGGTCATCGGCTTCGGGCCTTGCTGCGCACCGTTCAGGCCGTGGTGGTCGACGAAGTGCACGACCTTGCCGCGAGCGAACGTGGCTGGCAGCTCTCCGTTGGGCTGTCACGCTTGGACCATTTGTGCGGGCGGCGCGTGCAGCGCATCGGGCTCTCCGCCACGGTCGGCAACCCGACTGACGTGGCCGAGTGGCTCGCTCCCGGCCGTGGCAAAGCGATGGTGGCCGTGGCTCCCCGCGAGACGGAACTGACGGTTGAATCCGAGCCTCCTGAAGCCGAGGACGAGATCGGGGCGGTAGAACACGCGCTGTCCACGCGTGCGCACGCCACCTTCCGTCGCCTCATCCGACAAGTCGAGCAGACGCCACAAGCCTTGGTGTTCGTGAACAGCCGTTCCGACGCCGAAACCGTCGGACAGCGCCTGCAAACGATGGCGCCACACCTCCGCATCGGTGTGCACCATGGAAGCCTGGCTCAGGACACGCGGCAGGCCATGGAGGACAACCTTCGCTCGGGCGAACTCGATGCCTTGGTGTGCACCTCGAGCCTTGAGTTGGGCATTGACGTTGGTAGCGTTCAACGCGTGATACAGGTCAATTCGCCTCGCTCCGTGGACCGTATGCTGCAGCGTGTTGGGCGCGCAGATCACCGCCTTGGAGGACTTGGACGCGGACACCTGTTGGTCTGGGATGTGGACGAGTTGAGCGAAGCGGCGGTCACGGCGCGCCGTGCCATGGAAGCCGCCATCGAACCGGTGACGTGGCGGACGCGACCTTGGAGCATCGCAGCGAATCAACTCGTGCTGATGGCCCATGCCCACAAAGCGGTCCCGTTGCATGAGGCCACGTCCGTGTTGGCGGACGTCCCACAATTCCCCGGTTGGACCCAAGAGGACACCCTCAACGTGCTGCGGGTCCTCGAAGACGGCTGGTTGGTCCGCGTGGTGGAAGACCCCACCAAGGTTCCATGGTGGCGCTGGCCGGCCCCCGTGTGGGCTGAATCCGTTCAGATGTTGGAGAAGAAAGGCCATGCCGTCCCTGAGCGTCCAGAGTGGAACACGCCCGACGAGGAGCTTCCGGATGATGTGCTCGCGCTGCAGGCCCCCGTGCCAAAACGCTACGCGAAGGGATGGTACGGCACGGCGGGGCGGACCAGGACCTGGGTCAGCAACCACCTGTCCATGATTCCAGACAAGCACGCCTACCGCGTTCGGGATGCGGTGACGCGCCGCACGATTGGATCGGTGGACGAAGCCTTCGTGTTGACCCTCAACGACAGCGGCGAGGAGGACGACGGGCGCATCGCACGCTTCGTCATGGCCGGGATGACGTGGCGCATCGTCGATGCAGACCCAGAGCAAAGTGAACTCCTCGTGATTCCCACCAAGGACGTGGCACAGGCGCCCACGTGGCTCGGCGAACTTCCGCCGGTTCCGCAGGAGGTCGGTCGGGACATTGGTCGCCTGCGCCGTGCGGTGGCGGCCGATCTTGATCTGCCCTTGCCAGCGCACGAGTCGTCGTCCGCGCTCGACGTGCTCGGCCTCGGACAGGACGGGCCGGATTTGGCGGCACATCCGCTGGACGCCACCTGCCGCAGCCTGTTGGCCGAGGCGGTCATCGCCCACGTAGAAGCCACGGGAGACCTGCCGACCGAACGCCGCATGACCGTTGAGCAGCGCGACGATGCCGTGGTCCTGAATTCGTGCCATGGAACGCTCATCAACGAGGCCCTAGGGCAGTTCTTGCTGGCGATGGCGAGCACCAAAACCGGCTCCTGGGGCCGATTGGTCATCGAAGCCACCCGCATTTCGATTCAGGCCAGCGGCATTGGCCCCGAGGACGTGATTGAATGGTTGAACGACACGCCACCAGAGGCCTTGGTGGGCTTGCTGTCGGTGGCCCTGCCCAATTCCAGACAGGTGCGCTGGCGCTTCGCCGAGGTCGCCAAGACCTTCGGCATCCTCAGGCACGGTGTTGACCCGCGCAAAATCAACCTTCAAGCCCTCATTGGCCGATACCGAGGAACCGTGGTGATGGAGGAGGTGCTCGGCAAATTGTTCCATGAACGCATGGACGTTGAGGGCGCCGCTCATGTCCTCGAGGCCATCCATGCAGGGCACATCAACGTCCAGCACACCGCTGCGGGCCGTCTTGGTTTGTCCAACCGTGCCCGCAAAGATCTGCTTCTGCCACAGTGGGACAACGAGGCGGTGCGGGAGCGCCTGCGCCTGCGCCTGATGAACGAACGCGCGGCCCTGTGTTGCCTGAATTGTGGGCAGGTGCGGCGCTTC
>MDTD01193895.1_pt1 | contig 12570 bp, 9 predicted proteins | sample 811221 | NCBI WGS metagenome assembly MDTD01 (sample SAMN05326646, study PRJNA326480) | marine metagenome | isolation source: seawater | place: Pacific Ocean: South West | collected 2011 | reverse complement strand
TTTAAAATCATTCCTAATTTTGCATAACCAAATGTAATTGTCTTATTTGCTTTCACAGCAATGGAGCTGACTTCACCTGTATCCCCATTAAGCCCACTTGGAATATCAATTGATAATACTTTTGAATTAGATTGGTTTATCCATCGTATATATTTAAAAATTTTGGTACTAATAGGTCTACTTAATCCTGTACCAAATAGACCATCTATAATTAAATCAGGATAATATCTGTTTTGCGTTTCTAAAAAGCAAGAAATGAAGATATCTTTTTTTTTACATTCAAGGAAATACTTCATACCTTCTCCACTAATTTCCTCTTCTGGCATTAAAGTATGAATCTTTATATTATAATTATTATCCTTAAGAATGGATGCAGCTGCAAATCCATCGCCTCCATTATTACCCTTTCCGCATATTACTAATATTTCTGGATTTTGTACTTTTTTCAATAAAGATTTTGCAACACTAGAAATACAAAGTCCCGCATTTTTCATCATCGAATGACCATTTCTACTGTATTTTTTTAATGCTGTTTTATCAAGCCTTTTGGCCTGCATGTTTGTCAATAGCTTCATCTTTGAATATACAGAGCAGATGCTGTAGCATAAAATTCAGTATGGGAAATAGATACTTTACACTCCCATTCGGATATAAAATGAAGATCTACTATTGGGGCACCTGATTCAGAAGGTAAAATTTCTATATCTCTAAAAGAAATTGGAGTCTCATATCCTGATGATTTTACGGCCTTTATAATAGATTCTTTTGCGGCAAACCTTCCAGCATAATGTAAACTCGGTGATGATTTACTATCACAATACTCTTGTTCAAGGTTAGTGAAGATTTTTTCTTTGAATCTCTTTCCGCTTTTTTCTAGTAGGTCATTAATTCTTGTTACTTCTACAATATCTGTACCAACAAAAAAATTAAGAGAGTCCATTACTTTCATTAATTATTAATACTAGTTGATTAATATCATTCAAATCCCAATCTGCGCCTGAATTAATAGTCCCAAATGTATCTCCGTATCGCGCGAAAGCAGTTTTCATACCAATTTTTTTTGCACCAACAACATCTCGCTCTGGCCAATCACCAACCATTATAGTATCTTCTGGCTTAAGCTTCAGAGATTTCAAACACAATTGAAATGGTTTTGAAGATGGCTTCCTTTCACCGCTATCATCAAATGTAATTACGACATCAAAGTAATGATAAAGGTTAAGATAATATATCCTCATCCAAGCCTCCCGGCTAGGAGCGTCAGACACTACACCTAGCTTTATACCTAGCTTTGCTAAAGACATGAGAGTTTTGTGAACATTTGGATAGGCCATTAGATTGGCTTCTCTTGCTCTTCTATATGCTACAATTCCTGCAGCAAGATACTTATGTTCTATATGTCCTAGTTGTTTTGTAATAAAGACATCAAATACTTTCTGATTTTCCCAGCCAAAATCTTCATAAATGGCAATGATTTCTTTGTAGGCTTGCCTTTCTTCAAGAATTAATCCAGCTTCAATCATACCCTTTATTGCAGCTTTGACAGCAAATTCCTTCATCTTCATAAAATCAAGTAGCGTATTGTCAAGATCAAATACGATACCTTTTATTGTATTTTGGGACATTATAAAAGATTATTTTTCGTATTTGGAAGGATTATTTATTTCATCAATTTTTCGCTCAGCCATCTTACGCCAATCTCTATCTTTCCTTGCTTCCTCAAAATGCCGTTTTGCACGAGTTTTATTTTTTTTGCCCATTTCTGCTATACCTAATTCTAACCAACCTCCACCGAATCTTTTTTTAATATCAATGCAAGATTGAGCTGCCGCAATTGCTTTGTCCCATTCTTTAACATTATTGTACGCTGATGCAAGATTAAAATATTTATTAAAATCTTTTTTATCAAGTCTAGTAGATTGGCTTAAATTTTCTATTGCATCTTTAAATTTTTCTTGTGCCAGGTAAAGAATCCCTAGCCGCATAAATCCGTCAGCGTAATCAGGGTCAATTTGAACAACAGTTTTCAACCTATCCTCAGCAGCAACATAATCTCCAATATCGGTATATAATTTACCTAAATTGCCATATGCCTTAGTGTACCCAGGGTTGATTTCTATGGCTTTGTTATAATGAATTATTGCATCTTGGTTATTCCCATCTGCTTCATAAGCTGTCCCTAGAGTAAACCAAGTTTTGTCGTGATCTGGCTTAATTTCAATTACCTTTTGCAAGGATTCTATAGCTTTTTTTGACTGACCCTGTTTTTTTTGTAGTACTCCAAGTTGAAAGTATGCAAGATAAAATTCTGAATCATACTCTAAAGCTTTTTCATAATAATTAGTTGCCTTGCTGATGTCTCCCCTTTTATATGATTTATTTCCCGCATTTAAAAACTGCTTTGTAACGTTGTCTAAACCTTTTCGGGCTTTTTTATGTTCTGGATAAATACTTAAGGCCTTTTTAAAATATTCTGCTGCTCCTTCAATATCTTTTTGCCTAAATCGTGTAAGTCCTTTATAAAACTCTGCATCAGGAAAATAGGGATGATCTTTAGAAATTAGATCATAACTTTTTATGGCATCTTCGTAGAGTCCTTGCTGAACATTACGGTTTCCGTTTTGAATATTTTCTGAGATTTGGGTAACAATATTTGACCATTTCCTAAAATCCTCATCTTTTTGAACAGCATCTATTGCAAATTCATTTGCCTTCTTTAAATCACCTTTATGTAAATAAAGCTTTGATAAGCTCTTGATGGCAGGAGCAAACGTGGGATCTAATTTCAGCGCAGCATTATACAGCTCTTCTGCAGATACTAAATTTCCAGAATCTAGTTCTAAATCGCCTTGTTTCAATAAATTTTCTGGATCTTGGGAAAATAAAGTTCCCCATGCAAAAAAGTAAATTAATAATTTTAATAGCATTGATCTTCCTTTATAAAATTTATCTATTTAAAGTATTTAAAAAAAATAGGGATTGTTATTTTACCAAAAAAAATATTCCAAGAATATCACTTTTCATCTTTTGCATCTGCATTGGCATCTAATTTTAATTGAAGCTCAAGCATCTGATTATTTATTTTTTTTGAAGAACTTTCCATCCTAATCAATCGTTTATTGATCGCATCAATATTATCACCTAAGAGATTTAGTTTTTCCGCTGTTAATTGATTTTCCCTATTAAAAGATAAAACCTTCTCATTAAGAATGTCTAGCTCGCCCTTTAAATCCATAAGATTTTGAGATATAATTTTTCTTTCTGCTTGGCCTTTATCATCAACGGAAATAATCTTAACATTTATTTTATTTATATCTTCTTTAATTTTTTGTAATTGAGAATCAATAGTATTGTATCTGGAATTTATATGAAGAACAAGATCTTCTTTCTGAATAATTAAAGCCCGGTTAATATCTTTAATGGAGTTTGAATTTTGTTTAATCCCGCTTTCAACATCACTGAATTGGCCTTGTACTCTTATAACTTCTTGTATATTATTTGCTAAGGCTCCCGACATCATATCAATCTGATTTTGACTGTTTTCATGGCGCATGTTCAAATCTTGTATATCTTTTTTAGTCGTTGCTAAATTTCCTGATAGTAAATATAATTTGTCATTATTTACATTTATTTTATTATTTATTTTTTTAACTAAGTTATCTAAGGTTTGTAAAGTATCACTTAATCCGGTAATCTTTTGATTATGTTCTGCGATACGAACGCGATTATTGGTAAGGTCATCATTATTATATTCTAAATTTTGATCATGTTGTCGCAATTTTGATTGTAACCTCAATAATTCTATTTCATATTCATTTTGAATGGCATCAATATTTTGAAATAGATCATAAAGATCTTTCAATGAAAAACTAAGAGAATCCTTTAGATGGTTTAGTCGACTAGAAAGAATCTGAACATTGCTATTAAGGTATTCAAGGCGATCAGAAAAATAGGTTAGGTCTCCTTTCTTTCCTGTGTCCTCCCTGCCAAGAATATCTGAAGGAATAATCTTTATAGTCCCTTGATCCGTTTTTAAGAAAATACGATTTTGATTTTCATTAACAACTTTTCCCTGCAAAATGGAACCATCCTTTAGGAAAAAAATAGTTATTTCTTGGCAATAAACATTTGTCAAGATACAAAAACATAACGATATTATTATTTTTATTAACATTAGTTTGCGAATGTAAAACCCGAGAATCTAAACGAATGAAATGATTAGATCAACTTATTGAAAAAAATAAAAAGCCCTGTTTTCAGAGCTTTTTATATGTACCGAAGGCCGGACTCGAACCGGCACGGGATTCATCCCACATGCCCCTCAAGCATGCGTGTCTACCAATTCCACCACTTCGGCATAGGACTAATTAATCACTTTCCAGATCTAGAGTTGCTTCACTATCGATAGTCTCAATCTCAGCAGGTTGGAAATTTTCTCGTCCTTCAGCAGCATCCTTAACTAATGATGAAGCACCACTGTCCCTTTTACTAGTCAATACACTTATTAATACTGCAAGTGTAAGGAATAATGTTGCCAGCCAGGTAGTAATTCTACTAAGAACATTACCCGCGTTTTGACCACCAAGCATAGAACTAGCAGCATTCCCACCAAAAGTTCCTGATAGACCTCCTCCTTGACTAGCCTGCATAAGTACTACAGTAATGAGCAATACACTAATTACTGTATGAATGATAATTAAAAATCCTGTCATGCTTTTCTCCTGATTTTTTCAACATCGTTAATTATTTTTACAAATGACTTCTTGGACAGGCTTGCACCGCCGATTAAAAAACCATCCACTCCATCTATTTTAATTAATTCTTTTGCATTTTCAGTGTTTACTGAACCGCCGTAAAGTATATGATAATTATGTGATTTGGGAAATAATTTTTTAAGTGTTGATTGAATAAAATTATGCGCATCAAAGATCTGCCTTTTATCTGCTGTTTCACCAGTACCAATTGCCCAAATTGGTTCATATGCAATTATAAAACTATCTATTGAATTAATTCCCTCTAATCCTTTTTCAAGCTGGTTTTGAAGAAAACTTTCTGTAGAACCTTCCCTTCTGTCATCAATTGTTTCTCCAATACAAAAAATAGGTTTAAGATTGTTAACGAGGGCTGCTTTTAGCTTTTTGTTTATTTCTGTATTACTTTCTTTAAAAAATTGGCGTCTTTCAGAGTGGCCTACAATTACATAGCTCACGCCACACTCAGTCAACATTTCAATTGAAACTTCTCCAGTATATGCACCAGAATTTTCCCAATGAAAGTTTTGCGCACCTAAATAGTATGGTGAATTCAGCACTACATCATTTAATCCAGTAAAAGCTGGAAAAAAAACTACTTTTGTATTTTGAATATCGGAAGTACTCTCTTTCACAACTTTTATGAACTCCCTACCCTCAAGAGGCGTTTTATTCATTTTCCAATTTCCAGCAACTATGGGTTTTTTATTCATGTTATTTCTCCAATGATTTAATGGCTGGTAATGTATTACCACTAAGTAATTCTAAAGATGCTCCACCACCAGTTGAAATATGAGTCATATCTGAATCCAATCCAAATAATTCTAAGGCAGCGGCTGTATCTCCACCTCCTACAACGACATTTACATCTTTTGATGCTATCTTTGATAAAATTTTTCCTAGTTCCCTCGTACCATTAGAAAATTGTTTTTTTTCAAAAACACCCATTGGGCCATTCCATAAGATAGTCTTTGAAGAAAGCAGAATAGACTTATATAATTTTAAACTTTCCTCACCTATATCTAATCCCATAGCATCTTTAGGAATATCTTCAACCGAAAAAAAACCATCTAGAGGTTCGCTGTTTAATGACTTAGAGCACAGTATATCAGTAGGAAAAACTAATTTAACATTTTTCATTCTAGCCTTATTTATCAAATTTATTGCAACGGGCACCATCGATTCTTCAAGAAGGGATCCACCTATATTTTTACCCATTGCTTTCATAAATGTGAATGCCATTCCACCCCCAATAATAATGTTATCCGCTTTGTGTATGAAATTATCTATCAGCTTAATTTTTGTACTAATTTTTGCTCCTCCAACAATAACAGTTAAATCTCTATTAGGTTTATCCATTAGATTTTTTAAAAAATTTAATTCCTTATGCATTAGCCAACCAATACCACAGTGTTTAAAATGGGATGTCACACCAACGTTTGAAGCATGTGACCTGTGAGCCGTGCCAAACGCATCATTAATAAAAATATGTCCATGCTTTGATAAGACTTTTGAAAATTGTTGATTATTTTCAACTTCTTCTCTATGAAAACGTAAATTTTCTAGAAGATGAATTTCCCCTGGTTTTAGCCCTATTGATGTGTCAACTGCATTGGAGGAAATACAGTCTTCAGAAAACTTGATCGGCATTTCCAGTAGTTTCGCTAGTTCCTCACCAATAGGCATTAGACTAAGTTTCTCTGAAAAAGTTCCATTAGGCCTACCCAGATGAGAAATAATAGTAACTGATGCACCCCCATCAATACAACTTTTTATTGTGGGAAGAGCAGCTTTTATTCGAAAATTATTACCAACTAAATTGCCATCCATTGGTACATTAAAATCAACTCGAAGTAAAATATTTTTACCCCTAATGTCAAATGCCTTTAAAGTTCGAACCATATTTTTAAAATATTTTCTGTTGAAAAATAATCTGATTTTAATTAATAAATCAAAAATTGATAAATAAACTTACTTAATATTACTAGTCGAATACTTATTATAGTAAGACTCTTTATTAAAATTTAAATTTTTGTATATAATGGTTGATTTTTTTGTAAAAAATAATTCAAGTATAGATTTCCAAGATCTAATGCCACACAGGGTCCATGAGATTCTACTTGTAGCCAGTCCTTATGATGCATTTATACTTGAAGAAGATGGTCATCTTACAGAACAAATACTTACTGAATATATAGGAATGAATTTCACTTATGCGCCAAGAGTCAATCGAGTTTCTACAGGACAAGAAGCAATGAAATTAATGGGTGTTAAAAAATTTGACTTAGTAATTGTTATGCTAAGAATTGAAGACCAGGATCCAATTTCATTGGGGAAAACCATTAAAAATAAGTATCCAAAAAAGCCAGTTATCCTCTTGGCTTTTGATGAAACAGAACTTAAACAATTGCCTGATGTAATTTCTGCAAAATCTATTAATAGGACATTTATTTGGTCTGGTGATGCTAGTGTCTTTCCTGCAATCATAAAATATATCGAAGATCGAAAAAATGCAAAGCAAGATATTTTAAAGCGAGATGTTCGCTGTATTTTAGTTGTGGAGGATTCTCCTAGGATGTACTCAGTGCTGCTTCCTCTTCTTTATAAAGAAATCATGTACCAGACAAAAAATTTAATAAATCGAAGATTAAACCAATCAAAAAAATTACTACTTTTGAGAGCTCGACCGAAAGTTCTCCTCACGCAAAATTATGAAACTGCAAAATTGTTTTTTAATAGATATAGAAATAATATTCTTGGCATTATTTCTGATGTTGAATTTTTGAAAAATAAAGAAAAGACCAGTAATGCCGGATTTGAATTAGCAAGTTGGGTTAGGAATATTGAAAAATCAGTTCCCATTCTAATTCAATCAACTCAAGAAAAAAATCGAGTAATCGCTGAAAATATTGGTACTATTTTTCTTCACAAAGAATCACCAACCTTTTTAAAAAGTCTACGGGATTTCATGAATTACAACTTTGGATTTGGAGATTTTATTTTTCGCTTGCCGGACAATACAAAAGTTAAAAAAGCCTCAACAATTGAGGAGTTTATAAAAGGCATAGAAAGCATATCTGAGAGGTCTATAATTCATCATGCAAAGAGCCATCATTTTTCTAATTGGTTAGCAGCTAGAGCAGAATTTAAAACTGCTTCAATTATTAGATCAATATCTGTCAATGATTTTGATAATGGAGAATCATTAAGAAGCTATATTCTAAAACATCTAAAGACAAAAAAGAACGAAACTGTAAGCACCGTTCTTAATTACAGCTCATCTAGATTTAATAGCTCCGGGTCTGATTTCTTTCGACTTTCAAGCGGGTCATTAGGAGGAAAAGCTAGGGGGCTTGGCTTTGCTAAATCTATGATTAAACATTCTAACATAAGAGATAAATTTAAAAATTTTAAGATTCTAGTTCCAAGATCTGCGATTATTGGTACACATGAATTTGACCGTTTTATGAAAGATAATAATTTATGGGATATTGCACTTAGCAATATTTCGGATAAGAAACTACTTCAATACTTTTTGGCCTCTCGTCTTTCAATTGATCTTATCCTAAAACTTGAATCTTTTATTAAAGAGAATAGAAACCCTATTGCTGTAAGATCCTCTAGCTTACTTGAAGATTCGCAATACCAGCCACTTGCAGGAACCTATGAGACAATTATGTTATCAAATAATTCTAAGTCAAATAAAAAAAGACTTAACGATTTGATTGAAGCTATTAAAATTATTTATGCCTCAACATTTAAAGGGGAAGCTAGAGCTTTATTAAAAAATACAGCTCATCGAATTGAAGAAGAAAAAATGGCAATTCTTATACAAGAAGTTGTCGGGATTAAACATAAAAGTAAACGTTTTTATCCTACTTTCAGTGGTGTTTTACAAAGCATCAATTATTATCCAGTTTCATACATGAAAAGAAGTGAAGGTGTTGCTTATTTAGCACTTGGTTTTGGTAAAACAATTGCTGATGGTGAAAAGTGCCTTAGAATATCACCTAAATATCCTCAGATACTTCCTCAGTTTTTTTCCATAAAAGCTACTATTCAAAACAGCCAACATGAATTTTATTCAATGAGTCTTAAACATCATGTTAAAAAAAATCATCAACTTAAGAAATTCACGCTGGAAGAAGCAGAAATTGATGGTGCTCTTAAATGGGTCGGTAGCTCCATTTCAAAAGAGGATGGATCCATCAAAGACTCTTTGCATAAACCTGGAATGAGAATAGTTTCATTTGCTCCAATTTTAAAATGGGGGAACATATCATTTAATAAACTTGCATTAGAGATCTTATCTATTGGGAAAAAGGCCCTAGGATGTCCAGTTGAAATTGAATTTGCTGTTAATATTAAGAATAACTCATTGCCAGAATTCTTTTTGTTGCAAATAAAACCAATGGTATTGACCGGATTAAATCGATCAAGTAAAATTAAGACTTTTAAAGAAAAAGCAATCTTTTGCAAAAGTTCAGTTTCCTTAGGTGATGGTAGAATTGATAGCTTGCACGACTTAATAATTGTTAGACCAAGCACCTTTGACATAAGTAAGTCGGAAGAAATAGCGGAGGAATTATCAAAAGTAAACTCAAAATTTAGTAAAAATCAATACTACATACTTTGTGGACCTGGCAGATGGGGTTCAATTGATCCATGGCTTGGTATTCCTGTTCAATGGAAATCCATATCTCACTCAAAAGTTATAATTGAAATGGGTATGAAAGATTTGCCTATTGACCCATCATTTGGTAGCCATTTTTTTCAAAATATTACAAGTCTACATATACCTTATTTTACAATTGATTTTAAACAAAAGAATGACATGCTTAACCTGTCTTTTTTGAAAAGTTCCAACCCAATCTATTCTGGGAAATATATTGAACAATATAATTTTAAAAAACCTTTTAATGTAGTTGTTGATGGTTCTAGTGGTATGGGAGCAATAGAATTACCAGTTGAATCTGAATCAATTGAGGCAATGGATGAAGAAGAATCAAGTGGTATTTAATCAAAAATAATTATACCACCCCTTGGTCTAGCATAGCGTCCGCCACCTTTATAAATCCTGCAATATTCGCTCCCTTTACATAATTAATCGATCCATTATCATTACCATACTCTACACATGCTTTATGAATATCCCTCATAATTCGATATAATTTCTGATCAACCTCTTCTCTTGACCAACTAATACGCATACTATTTTGGCTCATTTCAAGTCCACTTGTTGCCACTCCGCCAGCATTTGCAGCTTTGCCAGGACCGAAAAGAACATCATTTTGTAAAAAGACATTTATTGCTAAGGGATCTGATGGCATATTAGCTCCCTCAGAAATTACTCTACATCCATTATGAACAAGAATTTTAGCATCTTCAGAACTAATTTCATTTTGAGTAGCGCATGGCAGAGCAATGTCACAGGGAATACCCCAAGGTTTCTTAGCATCCAAATATTCAGCTTTAAATTCTTTTGAATATTCTTTTACTCTACCACGTTTATTATTTTTAAGATCCATCAACCAGTGAAGTTTTTCACTATCAAATCCATTTTTATCATAGATCGTTCCGGAGGAATCAGATATTGAAATTACTTTCCCACCAAGCTGCATTACTTTTTCAGTCGCATATTGTGCAACATTACCAGAACCAGAAATAGCTACTTTTTTCCCTTCTATTCCATCTCCAGACTTTTTTAACATTTCTTCTGCAAAATAAACACAACCGTAACCGGTAGCTTCTGGTCGAATTAGGGATCCTCCCCAATTAAGACCTTTGCCTGTTAGAACTCCTGTAAATTCGTTCCTAATTCTTTTATATTGCCCAAACATATATCCAATTTCTCTACCTCCAACACCTATGTCACCTGCAGGAACATCCGTGTCAGGTCCAATGTGGCGATATAGTTCAGTAATAAAACTCTGACAGAAGCTCATCACCTCGTTATCTGATTTACCCTTTGGATCAAAATCTGACCCTCCTTTGCCTCCCCCCATGGGAAGAGTGGTTAAACTATTTTTAAACACTTGTTCAAAACCTAAAAATTTTAATATAGATAAATTCACAGACGGATGAAAACGTAAGCCACCTTTATAAGGACCTATAGCTGAACTAAACTCTACTCTATAACCCCTATTCAATTCGACCTCTCCCCGATCATTTCTCCAAGGAATACGAAATTGAATGACTCTCTCAGGTTCAACCATTCTATCTAATATTTTGTAATGAGAATAATGAGGATTATCAACTAAAAATTGCCATAATGACTCTGCTACTTCATGCACTGCCTGATGAAATTCACTTTCCCCTGGATTTTTTATTCTTACTTTATCCATAAATTGTTCGATATTAGAATACATGCCTTTCCTCATTAGTTATTAATTTGAATAAATTTAAATTTAAAATATTTTACTTTAGTAGAACCATTTTTTTACTAATAATAGTATTGTTTGTCTTTAATTGATAAAAATACATACCAGCGCCCATTTCTTTTCCGCTGTAATCTCTACCATCCCAAGAAATTATTTCGGACCCAGGTTGAAAATACTCGCTAACTAAAGTTTTGATCTCTTTTCCTAAAATATCAAAAACTTTAACAACTACAAAACTTGGTTGTGTAATGCTAAAAATGAATTTTGTAGAAGAGTTAAATGGATTTGGATAGTTAGAGGATAAATGTACCTTTTCAGATATCAAACTAGTTAGGTCTAAGTTCAATGTTGAATGTGATAATATACCCTTATCATTATCTGAAAAGTAAGGTAGAAAATAAATTTCAAAAGGGAATTTAACCTTTTCATTATTTTTTGGGGCTAAGAAAATTTTAGTTTTGATATCTTGGAAAGGTATTTGCAATTGATTTTTTGACCATGCACTTACCATATAAACTCCAATTTCTTCATTATGCTTTCTATATGATATTAATTCACTATTTTCCTGTAAACTTCTATTCAGTAATGAAAAAGAAATAACATCAAAATCTTCAACATTATATTCAATTTTTAATTCAAAACCAGAAATGTTTAAATCCTTAGTGTAGCTAATTTCATATGGGAAACCTTCGCTATATAAATAATGATCATCAATAACCCCCTTTATAGAAAATTGGCTTATATTATCTACAATGAAATCAGATACTAGCGTATCAATGTTTAAAAAATTATCGGCTGACCAATACCACATTTGAGTAAAAGTTGCCAAATCTTCAAAATCTATAACACCATCTTTTTCGACTGTTAATAAAGGTGCTACTCCAGTCGATGGACCAATATCATAAATTTCTATTTCCTCGCCTGTATCATAAAATATAGAAGTTAATGTTGCAATATCATTTGCTTTCAATCCAACTTCTTCAACTGGCGTATGTATATAATCACCCACAAGATTTGCAACATTGATACCGCTTACAAAAACAGTATCACTAAAGATATTATCTCCTGTGGCGTAGAACCTTAAGGTAAGATCCTCAACATAATTCCACCCAAACTCATCTAGAACGTCCCACAAATAATTAAAATTGATGATATTTTGATTAGAATCTATGTTAAACTCATTTATCCATGATTGTCCTTGATCCATCGAATAATCCATTAAGAAATCTAAAGTATCATTATTTAAATATATACTTTGCACCTCTATTGCCATAATCCTGCTAAACAAAGAATCTTGTAATTGAAAAGAAATATATGGAATATCAATATTTACTGAATCTTTGAAAATATTTAAAGAGAAAGGTCCATTAATAGATAAAATACTATCCGATGAGTCAGATACTTGAACCTGCCATGAAATGATTAAGCTATCTAAATCC
>MDTD01139662.1_pt1 | contig 12571 bp, 7 predicted proteins | sample 811221 | NCBI WGS metagenome assembly MDTD01 (sample SAMN05326646, study PRJNA326480) | marine metagenome | isolation source: seawater | place: Pacific Ocean: South West | collected 2011 | reverse complement strand
TTACGATACATAAGAGTAAAGCCTTTAGCACCCATGGACAAAGAAAGGGGGGCCCATGGAAAACATCGTAAAAATCAATCCGACCGGCTATATCCCCGACCGCAACAGGGGATTTGCGAAAAAACAGCAGCAAAAAAAACAAAAAAAGAAGCAGCGCCGCAGTACCGAAGAAACCCTTGAAGATCTCCAGAGGGTTGCCAAAGAAGCGGATGAAGCCTTGGTAGAGGCAGGTTCGCCCTTTCGCATCCGGCTCTACGACGAGAACGGAGAAGTCTATATCAACGTGGTTACCCTGGGCCCCGGCGGCCGGGTGGACCAGGTTTTCCACCAGGACATCACCCGGGACGATCTTGAAGGGCTGGTTACCCATATCACCTCCGGCAGGGGGCTGGTCTTTGACGCAAAGGCGTGACGATTTATCCGTTGCCATCTTCCCCAAACCGTATTAGACTTGGTGCGTTTCTTCCACTCTAATCTGGAGATTTGACCATGTCTGATAAAGCGTTCCAGGACTACTATCCCGACAAATTCAACCAGTGTTACGGCTGCGGCAGCCATAATCCCCACGGCCATCAGATTAAAAGCCGGTGGGACGGCGACCAAAGCGTGGCCAACTTCACCCCCGAAGCCTATCATACGGCTGTTCCAGGCTTTGTATACGGCGGCCTTATCGCCTCACTTATTGACTGCCACAGCACGGGTACGGCTGCAGCCGCCACCTATAAAGCCCAGGGAAGGGCCATGGATTCCGAACCGGGACTGCGGTTTGTCACAGCGTCCCTTCACGTGGATTACCTGGCCCCCACGCCCATTGATGCCCAGTTGGAAATCCGGGCCACCGTTGAAGAGCTGACAGAAAAAAAGGTGGTGGTGGTTTCCCGGGTGCTGGCCAACGGTACGGTTTGTGCCAAGGGCAAAGTGGTTGCGGCCCGCATGCCTTCATCCATGGAAAAGTTAATCGACTAAAGCGTTTCAAGCCTCAGACAAAAGGAAAATATCGTGACTGCTCAAACCGGTAAAAAAACCGTATTATTCGCCTTCAGGGGCGACCCCTTATGTTTCATCCATGTGCTGCTCAACGCCATTGATCTTAACGAACGGGGCCGGGAAGGGATAATCGTCCTGGAAGGCGAATCCGTCACCCTGGTGGCGCAGATGCGAGAGTCCTCCCACGTTTTAAACACCCTCTATGAAAAGGCCAAAGACTTAGGATTGATCTTCGGTGCGTGTAAGGCCTGTGCCACGAAACTTGAGGCCCTGGATGCCATCAAAGAAGAAAAAATCCCTCTCATCGCAGAGATGTCGGGACATCCGGCCATGGGGGATTTCATGGATAAAGGATATTCGGTGGTCACTTTCTAACTGCGTTTAACCGGGGGACCTTCTATCTTGCCTGATACGGGAAGGGCTATAATGAAGGTGGTGCCCATACCGGGTTCGGAGACCACCTCAATGGTGCCGCCATGGGTTTGTGAGACAATAAAATAGGAAACCGAAAGCCCGAGGCCGGTGCCTTTACCCGTGGCTTTGGTGGTAAAAAAAGGCTCAAAAATCCTGCGGCTCACCGACTTATCCATACCGGGGCCGTTGTCTGAAATTTTTATGGTTATCCGGTCATCCCCCGGGATGATGGAAATTATAAACCGGGGATCACGGCAGTTTTCGTCTGCGGCCATGGCCTGTGCTCCGTTTTTCATCAGGTTGAAAAAAACCTGCTGGAGCATGCCGGGGTGTCCTGTTACCTTAAGCCCTGTCTCCCGGTAGTCCCGGACAATTTTTATTTTTCTGAACTTAAAACGCTTTTTCAGGGTGTAATCGTTTCTGGCCAGGTCGATGGTCCTGTCCATGAGTTCGGGCAGCAGCACCTCCGTGGCCTCCTCCTGGTCCTTCCGGCTAAAGGAGAGCATGTTATCCACAATCTTGGCCGCACGGCTCCCGGCCCTGACCGCGGCATCCATGAGTTTAAACATGCTACGGCGGTCCATGTATTCGTGGATCACATCCACATCCAGACCCAGCTCCTCTGCGACCCTGGCATTTTTCGGCATATGGCGGGACATCCGGTTTTTAAGCACCTGGAGATTCTGGATAATACCGGCCAGGGGATTGTTGATCTCATGGGCCATACCCGCAGCCAGGCCGCCCACGGACATCATCTTTTCCGACTGAATCATCACCTCTTCCAGAGCGGCCCTGTCCGTGACGTCATCGATCCTTATGACCGCCCCTTTCAGTTCCTTGTCCCGCAGGGGGTAAACCGTGATATCATCAACTCCGGGCCGATCTCCGCCACGGCTGAGCTTGGCCCGGTAGAACACCCTGCGGTTGCGTATGGCCGAGGCCATCTCCCCCACCAGATGGGTCAGGTGGGGGAACTGATTTTCCAGGAGACTGCCCACTGCCTGGCCTTCGGAAATCCCCGTGACTTCGGCGGCCTTCTGGTTCCACTGGGTGATCTTCATCTCATGGGTCACCCCCACAATCACCGACGGCATGGAATTGATGATATCCGACAGGTAATTTCTCAAGGATAGCAGTTCCGAGGTCCGCTCCGTCACCCGGAGTTCCAGATTATCCCGATGATGGGCCAGGGCTTTCTCCGTTCTTTTCCTGACCTGAATCTCATTTTGAAGGCTGGACAATGTGGACTCCAGCCGGGCAGTCATACTGTTGAAGGCACGGGTGAGTTCACCGATCTCATCCCGGATCTCCTCCCCCCTGATCCTGACGTCCAGCCGTCCTTGCTCCACCATACTGATGGCCTCCAGCATCCGGTCAAACCGCTGGTAAATCACCCGCCGGAAAATATCCGTCACCACCACCCCCACCATCACCAGCAGTGCAATGCCGGCAGCCATGGAGTAAAAACCGATTTTCCGGACCGGGGCAAAGGACTCGTCCAGGGACTGGCTGACCACAAATATCCAGTCCTTTTTCTTCAGGGTGTCAAAGGCGGACAGCATCTGGCGGTCATTGTGCCGGTGCACCAGGCTGCCCTGGCCGCTGCCCAGAATCATACGGCCGAAATCATGGGCGTCAATCCGGGGCAGCAGTATCCCTTCATCCGACTTGGCAAAGACATATCCGTTTTTTTCCGCCATATAGGCGAATCCTGCCTGGCCCAGTTTAAAATCGTGGATAAAAAACTGACTGAAATCCGACAGGTTGATGGCCCCAGCCAGTACCCCGATAATCTTTCCGTCCTGGATCAGGGGAACGGAAACCGCAAACACTTTTTCGCCGGATTCCCTGGAAACAATGACATCCGATATCCAGGGTTCCCCCCGGATGGACGCCTTGAAATAGTCCCTGTCATTTACCCTGTAACGCTTCGGCGTGCTGGAGTGGGAGGTGGAAAGCAGATAACCTTCCCGGTCGGCAATAAAGAGAAAATCATAGTAGGAATACCCTTTTTCAAGGGTATCTAAAAGCGCGTTGGCCGATGCCATGACATCGCTGGACTGTGTGCCATTTACCTGCAGTACATCCAGAAAAATCTGAGAACGGCTCCAGGTCAGCAGATCCGTATGCCGGGCATCCAGCCACTTGTCAATGAGATCCGCCGTGTTCCGGGTTTCCCTGACAAGGGCCTTGCGAATAGCATCTTCGATGCCCCGGGTGGATGCCACATAGGAATAAAAAAAGCCTGCCACCATCCCGGCAGCGATGGTGAGGACCACCGGTATCAGCAGTTTTTCACGGATTTTCAGGGTCATACCAGTTTCTGCACCTTGTTCACGACTCCCCGGAGAATTTACTCCAAGCGAACCTGCCGCCGTTATTGCAAACGAATTTATTAATACCCTGATTATTCTGCCGGCGGCAAGTTTTCTGTGAAAAATGTGCGGATCACTGCGGCGAAAGGCTAGTCACAGACCAGGGAAAAAACGACCGTTACCCTGTTTTCGATTTTAATCTGTCCCGGGGCGTAGCTTTCCTGCCCCCGGCCTCCCATATCCGCTTCAGCGGCCATAAGCATATTTTTCCGAAAGACCCCGCTGGATCCGGAAGCCTCCTCAATCATGAAAGGTGCACCGATATCACATGCCAATTCTTGCGCCATCTGCTTTGCCTTGTCCCTGGCGTTGATCAGTGCCAGAGCCCTGGCCCGATCCTGGATCTTGTTTTTTTTTGAATACCCATAGGCCACATCCTGGACATTCATGCCGTTGAATCCGGTCAGCGTCTCCCAAAGATTGTGGTATTGGGAAAAATCGGTGAGTTTAAAGCGGATGGTGGACGCGGCGTAATATCCGTCCTTTACCCTGCGGCCGTTCTGATGCCCCCACCGTTCCCCGATCTGGGGCCGGGTGGTCTGGATTTCCTTTTCCGGAATCTTTGATTCGGCAAGAAACCGGATGACCGCGGCAACAACCTCACTTTGCATGCCGGAAAGCGGTCTGATCTCAGGCCCAAAGTTTTCAATCCGTAAAGTCCAGTACATCTCGTCGGGCACCACTTCCACAACGCCCGTGCCCACCACGGATACGTAGGGTTTGTCATTGAATGCCCAGGCCGTGCCCGAGAGCATGAATATGAGGAACAAGCTTATGATACTTTTTTTCATCTCTTTTTTATCTCCTTTCCGTAACCGGATCATTTATATGAAAGAACCACACAACCACTTGCAATCTTTCATAGTTTATTGTAGGCACACCGAATAACATTCATGGGCGGCCCAGTTTCTGCCCTCTGGGTATGGCCGTTATTGAAAACAAGAATCAATCATAAATGTCAGAATATGCGTTTAATTTTTACATTCCCTGCGCGAATGTCAATAGACGGACACATGAAAGCCATACCAACGCTTGCCAGCCGTGGTGAATCCATATACACTTTTTGAAAAAAAGCGGTCAGAGTCCTGTCAATTATGAACCCCGGAAGTGTTAACATGCTGCGTACCATACTGGAATTGGGAACCATTGCCATTGTCTGCGGAGTGCTGATCAACATCGTCTGGCACAGTGTCAGGTCAGGCATGACGCCGACGCCCTCCTCTTCCAAGGCGGTACGGGCCGTTGAAAAGCTCCTTATGGCCCACCACAAAAGCGGTGGCGTAATTGATCCGGGATCGGGCTGGGGAACTTTGCTGTTTGCATTGGCAAAGGCGCATCCCGACATATCCTTCACCGGATATGAGATTTCCCTTTTCCCGTTTCTCTGGTCCAGGCTGCGCTGCCGTTGGCTGGGACTTGCCAACTGCAGGATCATTCGGCAGGACGTCTTTACTGTTCCCTTCAAACGGGAAGATACCCTGGTTTGCTATCTCAGCCCGGAACTGATGGCAAAGCTGCGGGATAAACTGATGAAAGAAGACTGTGACGGCCTGCTGGTTATCACCAACACCTTTGGTATCAGGCGACAGACACCTATAGCGGAAATCCGGCTTAAGGATGCGTTCAATACCAGGGTATACGCCTACAGGTTCGATCCCAATCCTGCTATTTTTCAATCAAACAGAAGGCGGCACAACCAATGAAAAAAACTGTATTTTTATACGCCGGTGAGGGAACCCACGGCCCTGCGACAACAGCCGACATATTTAAGACCAGTGACAAATGGATTGAAATGGAAGAATTGCTCCGGGAAACCCTGGATCTGGATCTGGTACACCTTTGGAATGAAAACCAGGGAAGCCACGCCTGCCCGTTCTCTCCCCTGCGGACCCTGGTCTCCCAGATCTGCCTGGCAGATCTATGGTCGCAATGGGGATATACGCCCGACATTGTGGCGGGCCACAGCACCGGGGAACTTTCAGCCGCTTTCGACGCCGGGTTTTACACCCTGCCACAGATCCTGGCCCTGACCCATGACATCGGCCTTGCCGCCGCAAATTTAGACGGCCGTATGGCTCACGGGTGGGTATCAGATCCCAAAGAGAGCGAAATTCATGTCTCCTCAATCAATTTCAGACACAGAAGACGGGGGGTTCACGTGACCCTGAGCGATTTTCCGGAACGGGTTGACGCCTATCTGGCGGAAAAACCGGATTTTACCCCCATGCCCCTGCCCCACCCCTGGCACCATCCGGCCTATGCCCCCTATGCCGCCGCCTTAAAACCACAGAAATCCGCCAAAATCGAGTCCGGACGGTTTATCTCAGGACTCACGGGGCAATGGGAAACCTGCCTGCCCGCCACCCATTGGCAGGACTGGATGGTCCGGCCCATAGATTTCATTGCCGCCATGGACACCCTCAAAGCGGGCAACCCGGATACCGGCTTTACCGTTATTGAAATCGGTGCCCACCCCGTGCTGGCTCCGGGCTGCAGGGGGCTTGGGGATTACATCCACGTGCCATCCCTGTGCCGGGGGGAGCCGGACGGCCCTTTTATCCGCGCCCAGCGCAATAAATTGGAAGCGTGGGGTGGCGCACAATAAAGGGCACCTGCAAAATACAGGTGCCCTTCTTGGTAATCAAAGAATCTTACCGGTAGGATAGGATCAGGCTATTTTACCTTTTCCGTCCCCTTGGTTTCGGATGCACTGGCAAACGTTACCTGATCTGCAATCCTGTCCTCAGGGTCCAGTGGACCGAGTTTCACCATCTCAAATCCCTTGATGTCCACGAACAGGTTGCCCTTTTTATCGCAGAGGGAAAGATCGTAGGTGTTTGTTTCCTCACCTTCTGCCACCTTACGGGTGATGCAGTAGTAGGGTACCTTTCGGTCCGGGGTACCGTAGAAGTCCATCCGGTTGATCCGGTAGGGCAGCACGGTGATTGAGGAGGTAAAGAACTCCAGGAGTCCGCCGGTCTGGAACATGGCGTCCACCAGGACCGGGGCGGCCACAAATTTCGGATCGGTCACCCCTTTGAAGAACTCGGCGTCGCTGACATCCGTCAGGGTGGTGATCAGCGTAGTGCCGTCAAAGGAGTTGATATCCGTAATGGTGCCGAACAGGCCGAACATGAACAGCCGTTTGGGATGGTAAACCAGGGATTCCATCTCTCCTTCCCAGGTGATCTTGGAAAATTCCGGCAGCTCAATGGCTTTGGGCGCCAAGGGCTTGTCCTGGAATTCATAGGTGCCCTGGTAGTGGATCTTAGGATCGCCCATGACCATACCGGCCGGGTTCTTGAAGACCGAGGAAATCTCGCAGCGGAATGTCCCCTCTTTAAGGGATTCACCTGAGATCATCAGTTCTTTGGGACGGCCCTTGAGCAGCTTGATTCCGTAAGGGATGTGGAACTCGGATAACCCGGTGAAGCAGGGCTTGTCCTCCGACTGGATCCGTGCCACCTCAGCCATGGTTTCAATGCCGGTGGAACCCAGGAAAAGGGGGACATCCCCCATGGTGTGGTCGTGGAGGAAAAGATCCCGTTCAAGATCCAGGGTGCGGCCGTAAGTTACGGCTGTTTTGCTCTGTTCCAGGATATCGTCCAGGAACGGATAGGGCCGGTCTGCGGGATCCCCTAAAAGGCCGTCCACGTCAAAGTCGTAATCCAGGCCGGAGAAGACCATTTCGGATTCCGTCTTGTCCAGAAGATCCGCCATGAAGAACTTCACGCCCTGGTCCATGGGCAGGAACTGGATGCCCCGGTCTTCGAGCACTTTTTTCACCGTGGGGTTGGTGGCCATGCCCACACCGCCCCAGGCCGTCCAGGCGTAAACCTTGTAGGTTCGCTCCGGATGGGCCTGTTTTTCCTTGAACAATGTCTTGCCCAGGAAATCGTTGGCAGCGGTGTAGTCCACCTGTCCCTGGTTGCCGAAACGGGCCGTTACCGAGGAGAAGGTGAAAAAATACTTGTAGTCCCTGTCCCGGGTGGCCCGCAGCAGGTTCCGCATCCCCTTCACCTTGACGTCCACCACCAGTTCAAAGGACCAGAGTTCCTTTTTGGGAATGAACTGGCTCATCTCCATGCCGGCGGCGTGGAAGATGCCGTCGATGCGGTCACAACTGTCCACGGCCTTTTTGACGGCCTCGTAGTCGGTGACATCCGTACAGATATATTCCACGGATACCCCGAGGGACTTGAGGTATTCGATATTCTCCACAGACTGCCGGACCCGCATGATCCGGTCCAGGGACCGTTTGATTTCAACGGGTTTTACACCGGGCATGTCCTCTCTAAGCTGCGCCATGAGGCGGGCCTGGTCAGCGGATTTATCCAGGTACTTGGGATCGGTTGAGTAGATATCGTTGATATCCAGGATCACCAGGTTGGTTTTATAGGTCTTCACCACCTGCTTGATGATCTCGTAGGTGATACCGCCGGCACCGCCGGTGACCAGCAGGGTGTCGTTATTAGCAACCACCCGTTCGGTGCGGTCTGCAATGGACTGGTGCATGGACAGCACGTAGCGTTTTTTGTTGCCGTATCCCACCTCGCAGCGGGTATCACTGCCCAAAAGTTCTCCCATGAAGAGATCTACGATGCGTTTGATGCTCTTTTTCGGCTGTTTGTAAGAGAAGTCCGCCACCTTGACCATGGTGTCCGGCATTTCCTTGTTCACGGTTTTCATGAGGCCGGAAAGGCCTGCGAACATGGGGTGGATGTCTCCGCCGTCCATATAGGGGAAGACCACCGAATCAAAGGTAATGGTACCGATGAGATTGCCGGCCCGGTCCAGGTCGTCGAACAGGTGCTTCACAAGGACAAAAGCAGCCTTCACTGTGACGGCCAGTTCCTCGTCCGAGGCGAACTCGGCATTCTCGCTGCCGAAATAAAAATCCAGCGGGGCCAGATGGATGAAGCCGTTGAGTCCGGCAAGTTCCGTTTTCAGGGTTTCCATCCGTCCTTCCAGGGCTTTTACGTCGGAAAGGTCGATGGTAAAATCTGCTTTTTGCACCTTCTCACCGTCGGCCTTGTGCACCAGCGTCACCACTTTTCCGCCCAGGGATTTGATTCTTTGAATCACAGCCTTGGCAAACCCGTGGTTGTCCAGAGTGACCAGGATGGTTTTATCTTTAAGATCCGTGATCTTTCCTTCCGGCATCTTTGCTTCATCCACCCGTACCACCAGGCGTTTGATGGGTGAGGCAGGATCAGGGAAGGGGTCGGCTTGCGGCGATGCGTCAACAGCTTCCGGGGCCTGAGCCGCAGGAGCTGCGGCAGCCGTTTCAGCAGCAGGGGCGGAAGCGCCGGACCCTGTGGCCGTAATCGTATTCATGGCCGCGGTTTTCTGGTTGATGTAAGCGGAGAGCTTGGCAATGGTGTTCAAATCCCGCAGTTTGAGATCTTCGGGCACCGGGAAGTTAAATTCCCCGGCCACTTTGGCAAAGATTTCCACCTGTTTCACCGTATCGATGCCCAGGTCCGCTTCCAGGTCCAGATCGTCTTCCAGCATATCGGCCGTGTAGCCGGTTTGGACGGCAATGACTTCCTTGACTTTGTCGGACACGTTGCCGTTCTGGGCCTGTGCTTGGGCAGGTGCTTCAGCCGCTGTGACAGGCACTGCTGCGGGTTCAGACACCGGTGCTGCTGTGGCACCGGTCTGCTGGGCGATATACTCCGCCAGCTTGGCAATGGTGTTCAGGTCGCGAAGCTTCAGGTCGTCGGGTACGGCAAAGTTGAACTCCGCTGCCACCTTGGCAAAGATTTCCACCTGTTTCACCGTGTCGATGCCCAGGTCCGCTTCAAGATCCAGGTTGTCTTCCAGCATATCTTCGGCATAACCGGTCTGCTCGGCAATGACGGTTTTGACCGCCTGTATCGGGGCAGGCCCGGATGCAGCAGGAACTGCGTCTGCAACCGGAGCTGCAACCGGTGCCGCAGCGGCGGCGGGAGAAGTGGTTGCGCCGGTTTTACCGGCCACGTATTCGGAGAGCTTGGCAATGGTGTTCAGATCCCGCAGCTTCAGATCGTCCGGCACATCAAAACCGAACTCGGAGGCCACCTTGGCAAAGATTTCCACCTGCTTCACCGTGTCAATGCCGAGATCGGCTTCCAGATCCAGGTCGTCTTCCAGCATGTCCACGGCGTAGCCGGTCTGCTCGGCGATGACGGTTTTTACCTGGTCTGATGCCGAAGCCGCCGCTGCCGGAGCAGCCGCAGGTGCGGATGTGGCAGGAGTCGGGGCAGCCGGTGCGGCAGGTGCCGCGGCTACCGGAGCCGCCTGAATGCCTGTTTTATCCGCAATATAGGCGGCAAGCTTAGCAATGGTGTTCAGGTCCCGCAGCTTCAGGTCGTCGGGTACGGTGAAGTTGAACGCCGAGGCAACGTTACCGAAAATTTCCACCTGTTTTACCGTATCGATACCCAGATCCGCCTCAAGGTCCAGATCTTCTTCCAGCATATCCTCAGCGTAGCCTGTCTGTTCGGCGATGATGGCCTTGACTTTTGCAACGGGCTGGGCGGCAGGGGCGAGCACCTGGGCGGCCGGAGAAACCTGGGTTTCGGCAGCCGGCACCGATACCGGGTCCGCAAACGGTGCTGCCGGTACTGCCGGAGTGACGGGGGCAGCAGGGGCAGCCGCCGGTGCGGGTTCCGCAATCGCCGCATCCTGGCCGCCGGCCACGACGCAAAGCGTATTATCAATGACTTTCAGTTCCGGGTTCTGGACGCCTGTGATCCGGCGCAGCCACTTCTGGTAGACCAGATTGCCGCGTACCGGGTTTTCTTCCACCCGCTTCACAAACATGAAGGCAAAGTGAGAGCCAAAGCCTGCGGAAAGATGGAGGCCGTATTCCGCATCAATTTTAGCCTGGCCGGAGAAGTTCAGCTTCCTGAAAGGCTTGGGAATCTTGCTCAGGTTGGCAATGGGCGGCGCCTTTCTCTTCTGGAGGGCCTTGACCATGACCACGTCCTCAATGGCCGCCCCCAGGGTATGGCCGGTAAAGCCCTTGGTATTGGAGATGCAGATCTTGGGCAGGTACTTGGAAAAAGCCGTCTCAAGGGCCTGAACTTCCGCATCTGCACTGCCGCCCCGGGCCGGGGTGTAGGTCTCATGGGACATGAAGAGCAGTTTGTCCGCATACCTGTCTTTGGTAAGACCGGTCTGGCGTTCCACCTTGGCGATGAACTTCTTCATCTCCCGGGACATGTGGGGCACGTCGATGTTGTAGGCGTGGAAAGCCGAGTTCGCGATGTGGGTGCCCAGGATCTCGCACTGGCCGTTCATGCCGCGGCGTTTGACAGAGGCAGAATCTTCAACCACAAGGCCCACGGCACCGGCACCCAGGATGGTCCCATTGCGGTCCTCGTCAAAGGGCTTGGCCGCTTCGGAGATCCGTTTTTTGATCGTAGCGGCACCCAGGGCCAAAAAGCCGGACCCGATCCACTGGTTCTGGTTGGGGGAGGTGGCGCATTCGCCGCCCACCACCAGCACGCGTTTACAGCGGCCGACCCTGATCCAGTCTTCTGCAATGCCCATGGCCAGCGTCGTGGAGGCGCAGGCCGAGGAAACCAGGGTGTTGGGGCCTTTGGCCTTGATGATCTGGGCCAGATGGGCGGATCCTAAGGGACAGGCGTTGAGCAGGAAATTCCGGTCGAACTTGTAAGGTCCCATATCCGTGCGCTTACGGGATTTTGCCTTGAAGAACCAGTCGGTAAGTTTTTCCTTGATCTCCAGGTTGTCCACCTTTTCCATGAGGTAGTAGTAGATCTTTTCAAACTCTTCGTAGGGTTTGAGGAATAGCTTCTCATAGAGGTATTTTTCCAGTTCGGAGAGCAGGGTTTCACCGTTGGGCCACAGGGATGTGATGATGACGCCGGTCTCTTCTTGCATCTCCTCGGGAAGGGCGAACCCGTCCGGAATCATGCTCCGGCCGTCCCTTGTTTTCTTGTACTGCATGACAAGCGGGATGTTGGCGTCTTTGAGCGCCTCGATACCGGCGGCGATGCCCAGGCCCATGGCCCTGTCGTACTCGGCCTTGATGCCGTATTCCTCGGTGAGGTCAAAGTACCCCAGTTGCCCTGCCAGGTGGATAACATCTTCAGTTTTGGTGATCTGGACGAACCTGGCGTTTCCGTCGGGCTGCTTGAACAGCTTGGTGATGTTCTTGTCCGTCAGCTTGCCCATCTCTTCGGAATCCAGGGTCTCGATAAAGTTCCTGCCGTTGAGGATGGCATCGAAGTTGTCCTTGGCAAAGACGTGGCGGGCCTTGCCGGGAAGCCCCACGGAAACACCGGAAATCAGCACCTTGTTGGTGTTGAACTCAAACCGTTCCATGGCGGTGACGGCGGCCTGTTTTTTACGGCGTTCGAATTCCTGAAAAAGGATGCGGTCAATGGCGGCCTGGTTATTTTCTTTAAACGACTCAAAATCTTCAGACATATCGAATTCGGGATACTCCTTCAATCCTTGTGTTTCTTCGGTTTCTACGGGCTCGGTCACCACCTCCGGCACAGCGACTGGCCGGGGTGCAAACAGGGCATTGCGTTCCATCAGGTATTCGCGGCAGGCTTCAAAGGACTCAGTCTCTCCTGCCCTTGCATCTACGGAGACAGCCGTGCCGAATTCACCGATATTAATATTTTTCAGCAGGTTCACCAGCAGGCGGGACGGACCGATTTCGATGAAGTGGGTCTTGCCGGATGCGTAGACGTACTCGATGGACTTGATGAACTCCACGGGGCTGACAATCTGGCGGGCCAGCAGATCCTTCACCTGTTCTGGATCTTGCGGGT
>MDTD01034083.1_pt1 | contig 12572 bp, 14 predicted proteins | sample 811221 | NCBI WGS metagenome assembly MDTD01 (sample SAMN05326646, study PRJNA326480) | marine metagenome | isolation source: seawater | place: Pacific Ocean: South West | collected 2011 | reverse complement strand
TTACATAAAAATTATGACAAGTTAATGAATTCAAAAAACGCAGATGTCCAAAATATTAATTATGTAGGCGGAGCAGGTTCAACTACTGCTGCCCAATTTTTACAGAGATTTGTTATCAAGAAAACACCATGGGCTCACTTAGATATAGCTGGTATGGCATTTTCAAAATATGGTGGGGCTCTAAACTCGGGAGGAGCAACTGGTTTTGGAGTTAGATTACTTAATCAGTTAATAGAGGAAAACTATGAGTAATCTTGAACAAACACTTTCTATCATAAAACCCGATGCAGTTGAAAGAAATCTAATCGAAGAGATAAAATCGATTTTTAAGAAAAATAATCTAAATATTAAAGACCATAAAAAAATTCATATTACAAAAGATGAAGCTGCTGAATTTTATAAAGTACATCAATCTAAACCATTTTATAATGACCTTTGTGCTTATTTGTCCTCAGGTCCAATAGTTGTGATGATTTTAGAAGGAAATAATGCAGTAATAAATAACAGAAAAATTATGGGAGCCACAGATCCAAAAAATGCAGAAGAAAATACCATTAGAAAATTATATGGTATTTCTATTGATAAAAATTCAGTTCATGGATCAGACTCTTTAGAAAATGCAAAAAAAGAAATAGGTTTCTTTTTCAAAAACTAGCGATTTTTATAGATTTTATAAATTGCCTCTGGATAAGCAAGGTATTCGAGTTTTTGAGTTTTTCTTTTTAAAGACAATTCATTATCCGATGCTTGTAAATAAAAACTTTTTTGAACTATAATATTACCACTATCTAATTTTTCATTTACTACGTGAACACTACAACCAGCCTTCTTTTCTCTATTTTTTATTATCCGTGAGTAAGTTTTTAACCCCTTATACTTTGGCAATAATGAAGGGTGAATATTAATTATTCTTTTTCTGAATCTCTCCAAAAAATTTTTGGAAATAATTTTCATATATCCTGCTAAACAAATTATTTCTATTTTGTAAATTTTTAAAATACTAATCATTTTATTCTCAAAATCTCTTTTTTTTGTATCAACCACGAAAAAAGGGATTGAGTTTTTTTTTGCATAAGTTCCTCCGATTGCTTTTGCATTATTACAAATTACTAATTTAATTTTGATCGGAAAATTATATTCTCTGGATTTTTTAATCAAATTATTTAAATTTGAACCATTACCTGATATAAAAATACAAGCTCTTTTTTTTACCATTTTAAAAAATTTGATATTTTAAATTTCTCTTTGTTTGAAATATAACCTATTTTATAAGGTATAAATGGCTTTCTAAAAACCCTTTTAATCCTATTTATATTTTTTTCTGGAGCTATAACGCAAAAGCCTACTCCACAATTAAAGGTACTGATCATTTCTTTATCTGATATTTTATTTTTTTTTAACCATTTAAAAATTTTTCCAACTTTAATTTTTGATAGATCAATATTCATAGATAAATTATCTGGAATAGATCTTTGCAGATTCTCAATTAGGCCACCCCCTGTTATATGTGCTGCAGCATTAATAAGATTTTCATTAACTAGCTGTAATATTTCTCTGCAGTAAATTTTTGTTGGTTTTAAAAGCTGATCTTTTAATTTATGACCAATCTTTTTGTTTTTTATAATTGATCTTATTAAAGAGTAACCATTAGAATGAACACCGGTAGAAGGAATTGCTAAGATCACATCATTTTTTTTTACTTTGTTTTTACCTAAAATCTTTTTTTTTGAGACAATTCCTACACTGAATCCAGCTAGGTCAAATTTATCTTTAGAATAAATACCCGGCATTTCAGCAGTTTCTCCACCTATCAACTTACAATTGGAAATTTTACATCCTTTGAAAATACCTTTTAAAATTTTCTTTGTTTTATTTAGTTTTAATTTTCCGACAGCGATGTAATCTAAAAAAAATAACGGTTTTGCTCCTTGAACTATTAAATCATTTACACACATTGCTACTAGGTCAATACCGATTGTATCGAATTTTTTAAACTTATTAGCTAAGTCAATTTTAGTGCCCACACCATCTGTACAAGATACTATTACTGGATCTTTTATCTTTAAGTTGCTTATATCAAATAATGAGCCAAATCCTCCAATTGTCTCAGTTTTAGAAAAACCTTTCCTTTTTTTGTCATCTTTTTTTGATAATTTTGATATGTGTTTAACTAATTTGTTTGCTAATGAAATATTTACACCGCTTTTTTTGTAACTATTATTTATTTTTTTCATCAATATTAATGATATTTAGAATTAAATGAAATTTTATAAATTTTTATTTATCATACTAATTATTTTTTTTAAAACTGGAAATGTTTTATCGAATAATAATATTTTTAGTGTTAATAATATAGAATTAATCAAAAAAGATTTTAATTCTAACCAACAATTAGCCGATCAGGCCATAATAAATGGATTTAACCAATTAATTGAGAAAATATTATTAAAAAAAGACATAATTAAACTGAAATCACTAAATTTCGAAGATATTAAAGAACTTGTTTTGTATTATCGAATTATCAGTAAAGAGGATGATAATTATAAAAATGAGTTTATAAATTTTAATATCTTTTTCGATCGAGAAAAAATATATAACTTATTTCTTAAAAATGAAATTTCTTACTCAGAAATCTTCAATAAAGAGATTTATATTTTACCTATATTTAAAAAAGAAGATAAAATTAACGTTTATAATCAAAATATATTGTATGAAAGATGGAACAATATAAATGAGGATTTAATTGAATTTATTTTGCCACTAGAAAATATTGAAGTTTTAGAAAATATAAATACTCACAAAAATGAGTTATTAAATCTAGAATTAAATAATATTTTTCTAGAGTACCCAGATAAAAATTTAGCTTTGGTTATATATGAGGAGACAAAATTAAAAAGGGAAAAAATTTTTTTAAAGTTAAAGATTTTGGACAAAAAAATTAATAAAAGTATAATTGTAAGTAAATTAGATGACCAAAATAAATTTTATGAAAATATTATATCTTCAGTAAAAGCTGAAATAATAAATATAGTTAAATCCCAGCATTTAGTTGACATTAGTAGACCGTCTTTTCTAAATGCAAAATTTATTTTGAGTTCAAAAAATAATTTAAAAGAACTCAAGAACAGATTAAAAGAGATTACTTTAATCGAAAATATCTTTGTTCAAGAATTAAATAATGAGTATATTTATTTAAAAATAAAATATTTAGGTAAACTAGACAAAATAATAAAACAACTTAAAATTAAAAATATAAATCTAGAATTATTTGGAGAGGAGTGGAACATAGGAATTATTTAATGGATCAATTAACTTTCAAATTTCCTTTTAAAATAAAATATTACGAGCAAGATTTTTATGTTTCTAGTAATAATTTTTCTGCGTACAAACTTATTGAAAGCTGGCCTAACTGGCCTGGAAAATGGTTGAACATTTTTGGTTCTTCTGGTTCAGGAAAGACACATTTGTCCAGAATATTAGAAAAAAAAATAGACAAAATAAAAATAATTGATGCGAAAATAATTGATGAAGATTTCGTTAAAAAACTAGCTAATTATAAATGTTTAATAATTGATAATTATAAAAATAATATTAACGAAAAATTGTTTTATTCAATTTTAAATTATATTAAACAATTTGATAATTTCATATTAGTAAACAGTGAAAAACCCCTAAAAGAAATGAAGTTTGATCTTCAAGACCTTCAATCAAGAATTAATAGTTTTCTTTTTATTGGTATCAATTTACCTACCGATGATCTTCTGCAAGTAATTATTTCTAAGTCATTTTCGGATAAACAAATTAAACTAAATCCAAAAATCTCGGATTATATTATTAAAAATGTTGATAGATCTTACGATAAAATGTTTAAATTTTTAAAAGAAGTTGATGATTTGTCCTTATCCTCTGGTAAACCTATTAATATTAATTTAATAAAAAAAGTATTAAATCAATGAATAAATTTAGAACCCACAATTGTTCAGAACTTGGCGAAAAAGAGATTAATAATAAAGTTGTTCTATCAGGCTGGCTTCATAGAAAACGTGATCATGGAAATTTATTATTTGTAGATTTAAGAGACCATTATGGAATTACACAGTGTGTAATTGAAAATGATAATAAGTATTTTTCAATTTTAGAAAAAACAAAACCCGAGTCCGTTTTATTGATTAGAGGAACGGTAGTCAGAAGATCAGATGGAACGGAAAATTTAGATTTAAAAACTGGTAAAATTGAAATTTCAATTGAGTCTATCGAAGTTCTATCTAATGCAAATGAATTGCCCATTCCAGTATTTGGTGAACAAGATTATCCTGAGGATATAAGACTTAAGTATAGATTTTTAGATTTAAGAAGAGAAGAAATGCACAGAAATATTATTCTGAGGTCAAAAGTTATTTCTTATATAAGAGCAGAAATGTTGAAGCTAGGTTTCCTAGAATATCAAACTCCAATATTAACTTCCTCGAGCCCTGAGGGAGCTAGAGATTTTTTAGTTCCTAGCCGTTTAAATCCAGGTAAGTTTTATGCACTTCCGCAAGCTCCTCAACAATTTAAACAATTAATAATGGTGTCAGGTTTTGATAAATATTTTCAAATCGCCCCTTGTTTCAGAGATGAAGATGCAAGAGCAGATAGAAGTCCAGGAGAATTTTATCAATTAGATTTAGAAATGTCGTTTGTAGAGCAAGAAGAAGTTTTCCAAGTAGTTGAAAAATTGATGGTAAGTTTATTTAAAAAGTTTTCTGACAAAAAAATATTATCGGAAAAATTTCCAAGAATTTCTTTTAAAGAATCTATGCTTAAATATGGAACTGATAAACCAGATTTAAGAAATCCATTAGTTATTAATGATATTACAGAAATTTTTAAAAGAGATGATGTTAAATTCGATATTTTTAAAAAATTAGTACAATCGGGATCTAAAGTAAGAGCAATAATAACTAAAAATACTAAAGATAAACCTAGAAGTTTTTTTGATGGTATTGACAAATGGGCAAAAGAACAAGGAGCTTCTGGTTTAGCTTATTTTACTTTTGAAAAAGATAAATCAATTAAAGGCAAGGGGCCGGTTGGAAAATTTTTTAGTGAAGAATCTTTGAAAGAGATTATGAACAATTGTAATGCAGAGTTAGGAGATAGTATTTTTTTAGCATGTGGTAAAAAAAAAGAAATTGAGAAAATATTATCTATTGCTAGAGATAAAATTGCGGAGGAATTAAAAATTATAGATTATAATAAATTTGCTTTTTGCTGGATCGTAGATTATCCAATGTTTGAACTTGATGAACAAACAAATAAAATTATTTTTAGTCACAACCCTTTTTCTATGCCACAAGGAGATATCAATAAAATTGACTTTAATAAACCCTTAGATATAAAAGCTTTTCAATACGATATAGTTTGTAATGGGGTAGAGCTTTCATCTGGAGCAATAAGAAACCACATTCCTGAACTAATGTATAAATTGTTCAATGTTGCTGGTTATACTAAAAAGGATGTAGAAGGAAAATTTAGTGGAATGATTAATGCTTTAAGTTATGGCGCACCTCCTCACGGTGGAATAGCACCAGGGGTCGACAGGATTATCATGCTTTTAGCTGACAAGAAAAATATAAGGGAAGTTACTCTTTTTCCAATGAATCAAAATGCTCAAGATTTAATGATGTCGGCACCTTCTTCTGTAGATCAAAGTCAATTAAAAGATTTAGGTATTAAATTAGATATAAAAAAAAATTAATTGTTTGATTTGAGGTTAATTCTAACATCAGATAAATCAACCAATTTTTCCTCCAAATTGCTTCTCACAAAACCCTTTGAAGTAATATTTTTCACAATTTTAAGAAACTTGTCATCAGTTGTATCATTATTTATACTTTTTGTACTAGCTATAGAAGGGGTATGTGCTAGCCCTTCCTTACCCAAGTAAGATATTGCCAGCTCTCTGAAAACATAATCTAAAATTGATGAAGCACTTAAAATTCTATCATTTCCTATAACTTTTCCAGACGGTTCAAATTTTGTGTCAATGAAGGCGTCAACATATTCCTCTAAAGGCACCCCATATTGAAGGCCTAACGAAATAGCTATGGCGAAATTATTCATCATAGCTTTTACTAATTCACCTTCTTTATTAGTATCAATAAAAATTTCACCAATCTTACCATCATCATATTCTCCAGTGTGAAGATAAACTTTATGATCTCCAATTTGTGCTTTTTGAATATATCCTTTTCGCCTATCAGGCATTTTAAATCTTGCATTGTTCTTAGTCTTTAAGTTTTGAAATTTTTCACTTTTACTCTCTAATTTTGAAGATAAAACTTTCTCTTTTAATTTAGGCGTGATTGAACTTTCCGATTTCGAAATATTTTGTTTATCGTTTAAATCTCCTATTCTTCTAGTTTTTCGATTATTCAATTTTACGTCAATCACCTCGACATCTCCGTCAGATCTTTGATCTATTTTAGCCAATTCATTATCATTAAGATTTTCTAGTGAGTGAACGGTTTTAAAAGTACACGTGTAGTAAGTTTCAACAATAAATTTTTTCATAAAATAATGGAATCTTTGTTATAATAGATATATATTATTGAATATAAGTGTCTATATTTTAATTATACACTTGCTAATTGTGTGGATTTAAAATTTCTAAAATGAGTTTAAAAATAATTTTTACTTGGTGGAACAAGCAAACATTTGGGACATTTCTTAAAACTTTATTTTTTGGAAAGTTAGTCGGGAAAGATGAGTTTGGAAACAAATATTATAAAAACAATAAAGATGAAAGATGGGTGGTTTATTCTAACCATGTTGAGGCCACGAAAATAACTTCAGATTGGTATTTATGGATGCATCATACCGTTGATAAAATTCCTTTTGAAAAAGAAAAAAAGTACAAATGGCAAAAAAATCATTCTGATAATAAAACAGGTACAAAAGATAGTTACAAGCCAATAAAAATAAAAAAAAATACAAAATTAAAAAAGTATGAAGTTTGGAAATAAGTATTTTAAATTCATATTTTTATTTTTAGCGATAATTTTTTTACCCTTATCTTACGCAGAGGAAAATATTACAAGTTCTGGACCTATTAATATAGAGAATATTAAACCTAGCTTTGATGAATTAGATGAAAGAAATGAAAAACAAAATGTAATCCAAAAATTAAAAGCTAAAAGGAAAAAAAATAATCCTATTAATTCATCACATGCGATATTAATAGGATTGGATAAAATAACTGCAAAATCATCAAAAATTAAATTAAAAATCAATGAGGTAAAAAATTTTGGTCCACTGGAAATTAGAATTTTAAAGTGTGGAAAGGTAAAAGTGAATAATAGGTTAGATGATGTTGCTTACATGCAAGTTAAAGATTTATCAAAAAATGAAAATGAAAAAGTTTTTATTTTTAATGGTTGGACTTTTGCTTCAGATCCTAATCTCACACCTTTTGATCATGCAATATATGATTTACAGCTTAAAAATTGCTATAATATTTAGTAAAATTTTTCTTTTCCTAGCCAATTAGTATCAAAATCAGATTCTATGAATTTCTTGTGATTTAAAATTTTTTTGTGTAAGTCGATTGTTGTAGTAATACCCTCTAACACAAACTCGTCTAAAGAGCGCAAAGTTCTTTGGATTGCTTCAGTTCTATTTCTTCCTTTACAAATTACTTTTGCAATTAAACTATCATAGTATGGAGTTATCTTACAACCTTGAAAAACTGAGCCATCAACTCTTGTTCTAAAACCCGAGGGTTGATGACACACACTAATAACACCAGGACTAGGTTGAAAGTCTAAAGCTGGATTTTCTGCATTTATTCTACACTCAATGGAATGACCTCTTGGTTTAATATCATTTTGATTTAAAGCAGTCTCACCAGTAAAAGCAATCCACAATTGTTCTTTTACAATATCAATCCCAGTTTGAACTTCTGTTACCGGATGCTCTACCTGGACCCTAGTATTCATTTCTAAAAAATAAAATTTTCCATTTTCATAAATAAATTCAACTGTACCTGCACCCTCGTAATTTATCTGTTCAACCATTTTTACTGTTTTTTCTAATAAATCTTTTCTTTGATCGTCAGAAAGAACTGGACTAGGAGTCTCCTCTATTAATTTTTGATGTCTTCTTTGAACAGAGCAATCCCTTTCCCCTAATTGAACTGTTCTATTTTTTCCTGACATAATTTGAACTTCGATATGTCTTGGATTTTTAAAATATTTCTCTATGTATAACTCATCGTTACCAAAAAATTTTTTTGCTTCGGTTTTAGCAGTTAAAAACAAATTTTCTAATTGATCCTCTGTTTCCACAACTTTCATACCTTTTCCACCTCCACCTCCTGCAGCTTTTATTAAAACAGGGTATCCTATTTCTTTACAAATAATTTTTGCATCTTTGAATGATTTTACACCACCCTCTGAACCCTCGATTATTGGAAGACCGTATTTTTTTGCTATTCTTTTTGCCTCAATTTTGTCTCCCATTTTGGAAATAATATCTGCGCTTGGTCCAATAAATTTTATTCCATGTTTATTAACTATTTCAGAAAATTTTGCATTTTCTGAAAGAAAACCATATCCAGGATGTATAGCTTCTGCTCCAGTTAAATCTACCGCAGACATAATTGATGAAATATTTAAATAGCTATTCTGAGGTTGGTGTGAACCAATACATACACTTTCATCTGCCAATCTTACATGCATTGAGTCAACGTCTACATCAGAATGAACTGCTACAGTTCCTATTCCCCACTCCTTACATGCTCTAATTATCCTAACAGCAATCTCTCCTCTATTTGCTATTAAAACTTTTTTAAACATTTAAATTATTTTAAAAGAACTAAAGTTTGACCAAATTCTACTGGCTGTCCATCTTCTACCAAAATTTTTTTAACTTCACCATCGCCTGTAGAAGGAACATGGTTCATTGTTTTCATTGCTTCAACAATCATTATAGTTTGACCTTTTTTTACCTTATCTCCAATTTTAACAAATTTTTTAGCACCTGGTTCAGGGGCAAGATACGCTGTGCCTATGATTGGAGATTTTATTCTTATTCCCTCTGACTCATCGGAATTTTTCAGAACAGTTTTATTTGGTGAAACTACAGAACTTGTTTTTGAAGTTTCAATTGTTTTAGCTGCTTTTGATACCTTAATTTTCGTTTGACCATCTTGATACTCTAATTCAGTAAGGTTGAACTCTTTTAAATTTTCAACTAATTCTTTAATTAATTTCTTATCTATTTTCATTTTCTAAATATTTGTTCATTGCATCTAAAGCCATTAAGTACCCTTCGGCGCCAAAACCACATATAATTCCTTTTGCTACTTTACTAATAAGAGATTTATGCCTAAAATCCTCTCTATTATAAATATTACTTATATGCAATTCAATAATTGGAATTTGTATTATTTTAAGTGCATCATGTATAGCAACTGAGGTGTGAGTATAACCTCCAGCATTTATTATTAATCCATTGTGACTCTTCCTGGAATCTTGTATTTTTTCCACTAGTTCTCCTTCAATGTTTGATTGATGTAAATCTAAATTGATCTTTAGTTTTTTTGCAAAATTCTCACATTTTTCCTCTATATCTTTAAGAGTAAAAGTTCCATACTGTTCTTTTTCTCTCTCACCTAATAGGTTGAGATTAGGTCCATTAAGAATTATAATTTTTTTCATTAGTATTTAATATTAAAATTGATTAACTGAATTATGGCAAAAATACAATTAAATGGGAAAAAAATTTCAATAAAAAAAAATACATCAATATTTGATATATTGATTAAATTTAACTTAAATAATAAGAAGGTAGCGATTGAGTATAATGGTCAAATAATACAAAAAATCAATTATAGAAAAAAATATCTTAAAAATAATGACAAGTTGGAAATAGTTTATTTTATAGGCGGAGGATAATTGAAAAAAGATTTATTTAAGGTTGCCAGCAGAACACTTAAGTCAAGATTGATTGTAGGCACAGGAAAATATAAAAACTTTGCTGAGACTGCAAAGGCTATTAAAGCTTCAGGAGCAGATATGGTTACAGTTGCAGTTAGGCGAGTAAACATTACAGACAAAAAAAAACCACTCCTCACTGATTATTTGAATCCTAAAAAGTTTATTTATTTACCTAATACCGCTGGTTGTTTTTCTTCTGAAGAGGCACTTAGGACCTTAAGATTGGCACGAGAAATGGGAGGATGGAAATTGGTAAAGCTAGAAGTTTTAGGAGATAAAAAAACGTTATATCCAAATATGATTGAAACTATTAAATCTACTAAAATACTTACCAAGGAAGGTTTTCAAGTCATGGTTTATTGCACAGATGATCCATTGCTCGCTAAAAAATGTGAAGACAATGGAGCGTCAGCAATAATGCCCTTAGCCTCACCAATCGGATCAGGTTTAGGTTTACAAAATAAAATTAATATTTCTCTGATAATTAAACAATCTAAAGTCCCAGTAATAATTGATGCTGGTATAGGAACCGCTTCAGATGCTACTATCGCAATGGAGCTAGGTTGTGATGGAGTTCTCATCAATAGTGCTATCGCTGAATCTAGGAGTCCAATGCTGATGGCAAAAGCTTTTAAAGACGCAGTTATATCAGGTAGAAATTCTTTTTTAGCAGGTCGGATGAAAAAAAGTCTATCATCTTCAGCAAGCTCACCAATTAAAGGACTTATTTAATTTTTTTTCTTCTTCTTACCCACAATGTTCGTAAAGATTTTTTCGCTTTAGATTTTTTTACTTCTTTCTTAGCTTTTTTTAAGTCTTTTTTTTCAATTTTTTTCTTTGAGGTGCTTTTTTTTAACTCAATTATATTATTAAAATTTTCGAATTTATTGATAATTTTTTTTGATTTATTCAATAACTCAATTTTATATTCGGGAATAATAAGTTGATTATCAGATAAAATCTCAATTTTAAATGAGTATTTTTTTTGAAAATAATTCAACTCTTCAAAAAGATTTTTCTCAATGAAAAGCTTTACTTTTTCAGGGATGAAAGCTCTAATAAATTTTACTTTATCATTAAAAGCAAGATGTTGTATTTTTTTCAATATTTTTTGAGAAAAAGACTCTAAGGAAAGTTGAGTTTCCCATTTGATAGAGGCTTCCCTTAACCTTTGACGCGTCATTTCTAATAATCCGAAATGACTTATTCTTCCTATTTGAATTCTTGCTCTATCTTTTCTAATGCTTTCTCTCATTTTTCTTTCAACATTTCTTCTATTGTAAAAATTCATCATATCAATAAAATCAATCACTATTAAACCTGATAAATCTCTCAATTTAATTTGATGTGCAATTTCTTCTGCAGCTTCAAGATTGGTGTTTAATGCTGTCTTTTCTATATTTATCTGTTTCGTTGACTGACCAGAATTTATATCGATCGAAACTAGTGCTTCTGTAGGATTAATAACTAAATATCCTCCTGATTTAAGTTTTACAACTGGTTCAAAAATATTATTAAGCTCTTTTTCAATATTTGCATCATGAAACAAAGGAATTTTTCCTCTATATTTCTTAATATTTTTTACATTTTTAGGCATTAATTCTTTCATAAATTTTTTTGCTTTTTGATATGCATCATTACCTTCTACATATATATTTTTTGTTTCATTATCATAAGTATCCCGAAGTGTTCTTTTAATTATATCTCCTTCTTCGTAAACTAATGAAGGTGCATTTGAGTTAAGAGCATTATCTCTAATTTCTTCCCATGTTTTTAAAGTATTTTGAAAATCTTTCTCAATCTCATTTCTAGTTTTGTTGGATCCAGCAGTTCTGACAATAACTCCCATGCTTTTTGGAATATTTATTTCACTTAAAATATTTCTAATTTTTTGTCTTTCAAACGAATTAAAAATTTTTCTTGATATTCCTCCACCCTTAGCTGTGTTAGGCATTAATACTATATATTTTCCTGCTAAAGATATAAAAGTCGTTAACGCTGCTCCCTTTTGTCCTCTTTCTTCTTTTATAACTTGTATGAGTATTACTTGACCGGGTTTAATTACTTCTTGTATTTTATAACGTTTGATGCCAAAAGATGATTTTACTTCTTCTCTATACTCTTTTTTTTCAATCTCACTGTTATTACTCTCATCAGTATTATTTTCTTTTGATATTTCATTTTCTAAATTTTGATCATTTTTTTCTGTAGGGTTTTCTTGAGTTTCTTCTAAAGTTTTATTTTTTAAATTTTCTCTAATTTTTTCTTCAGCAATTTTTATTCTTTCCTTGTCTTCTGATGGAATTTGATAATAATCAGATTGTATGTCATTAAAAGCAAGAAAACCGTGTTTTTCTCTTCCATAATTAACAAAAGCGGCTTGTAAAGATGGTTCTACTCTACTTATTGTGCCTAAATAAATATTATTTTTAAAATTTAGATTATTTTTATCTTCAAATTCATATTCTTCAATTGAATTATCTGATTTAAGAACAATACGTGTTTCATTTGGATGCGAAGCATCAATATATAAATTTTTTTCCATTTTATTTGAATTCCCTTTAATTTTTTGAAATCTGTAAATTTTAATTT
>MDTD01038337.1_pt1 | contig 12573 bp, 10 predicted proteins | sample 811221 | NCBI WGS metagenome assembly MDTD01 (sample SAMN05326646, study PRJNA326480) | marine metagenome | isolation source: seawater | place: Pacific Ocean: South West | collected 2011 | reverse complement strand
GGGTTCGAAGCAGAAATTCAGGGTCTCACGCACCTCATCATCCTCCAACAGGTCGTTGTTGGCAACGCCTTCAGCGGTACCGTCGTCCACGCCGAATCGCACCACGAAACCGTCGGCACAAATGTAGGAGGGTGCAGCCACCTTGTCGACCAGCGCTCCAGCCCCTTGGGTCCCATCAAGACCGTGGGTGCCGTTGTCCCCGTCCCGGCCGACGATGCCGTTGCACAGCGTGGCCTCGGAGATGATTTCGTCCTCGTCGAGGATGTTGTTTTCGTTGTAATCCAAGCCGCTGTGCATCGTCATTCCGCCCTCCGGGCAGGTGCTATTCTGCGGCGAGACCGCCTCGGTAGAGAGGAGTTGAATCGGTGCGTGTTCCCCCGAATCACCGGCTTGACCCTGCGGGCCGGACAGGCCGCGCAAACCGTGGCAGATGGCGGTGGTGTCCTGGCGTTCACCTTCGTCGAGGACGTCGTTACCGTTGATGTCAAAGCCCGTGTGGATGTGATAGCCGCCTTGGTTGCACGGTGCAACGGGATCAAAGGGTTCGGATTCCACCAGCCATGGCGTGGCGGTGGTCTGGTCAGGGGTTGCGCCGATGAGAGCGTGGTTGTAGGTGGCGAGCAAGAGCACGGTGATCAGCGTCAAGGTTTGGACGACGGCCAGCCAGCGTCGATGGCGATGCGGTGGATGGTCTGGCGAGACTTGTTCGTTTTGCGCTTCATGTTCTGGCCGAAGTGATTCGTTTCCTGCAGTTGTTTGCATGAACCGAGACATCTGCTTCAATCGTTCTAAAACTACCGCCGTTCATTATCGCGTTCAGCCCTTGTTGAGCCACGGCAGAAGGGAAAACACGAGGTGCGCATGGTTGTTCATCGGAGGTGGTGTCGAGGGGTGAATTCATGAGGCTTCAACCGATGGCAAGGCCATGGAGCCCCCTCAACGCCTGCTTGACCAACTGGCCGGGCAGGAGGGGAACACGCGCCAGAAAGCAGCCCGCCTGGTCATTGATTTGGCGGACACGGCCAAGGCCGATGGCTACTTGGAAGCTGTTCATGCCCACGTTTCTGGCGTTTCCGTCATCACCGGTGGCCACGGCCTACGCCGCTTCTTGCAGGACCTCTCGGCGGACGGCGACGGCCACGTGGCCATCCCGACCACGCTGAATTCTGCAGGCTGCGACCGTGAAAAAATGGAAGAAATGGACATCGAGTGGCCCGATTTTCTCGAGCAACAATTTGAGATTGTTCAGGCGTACGAGCGCTTGGGCATCGACGCCACCTTGTCGTGCACGCCCTACGACCGTGGCATCGAGGACGAGACCGGCATCGCCACGTGGGCGGAATCCAACGCCGTTTGCTTTTCCAACACCTGGACCTCGCTTATCACCAACCGTGAATCGGGCTTGTCAGCTTTGGCCACGGCGTTGACCGGTTTTGCACCGCGTTGGGGGCTTCATCTGCCTGAACACCGCGTACCCAACATGCATGTTCATGTCGACTGCGAGATGAGCCACCTGTCCGACTGGTCGGTTCTTGGCGACTGGATGGGCAAGCAGGTCCGTCCGGAATGGAACATGCCGTACGGCCCGATGCCCTACATTACGGGGCTGCCCGATTTCATGTCCTTCGCCTCAAAAAAAGCCCTTACGGCCGCTGCAGCCAACTACGGCTGTGCCATGCTGTGGGCAGAGGGTCACACGGGCGCCCCTCCCTTGGAGGTTAACGACGACGGGACGGTCGCACCGCCCTCGGGTGGCTGGCAAGGCTCACTGACCTTTACCCAAGGCGATTTGGACCAGCGCTACGCTGACCTCGCTCCTCAAGGGCAAGTTGACCTGGTGGTTATTGGATGCCCTCAAGCCAGTTTGGAAGAACTTCGCATCACGGCCTCAGCCCTCCGGTCGCACATGGAAATGGGACGCCGTATTCCCGACCACCGGCTTTGGGTCTTCACGAGTGGCGAAAACTACGCCTTGGCCGAGGCGGACGGCACCATCGAGCTGTTGGAAGAAGGTGGAGCGTTGTTGCTCAAAGACACCTGCCCGGAGGTCACGCCCTACAACCGGTCAAAGTACAACCACCTGCTCACGAACTCGCTCAAGGCGGAGCACTACTTGACCAGTGGACTGAATCGGCTGCCCACGTCGGTGATGCCCATCGAAGCCTGCGTTGCCCACGCCATCGACCCGTCGCTGGCCCAAGGTCCCGTTCCCGTGCTTAACCCCAAGGCGCAACCGCAGCACGCCTCCTCCAAGACCTATCGTTCCGACGATGCGCTGCTCTCCGGGTCCGGTTTGCGCTCTCAGGCTGACTTTACCGTGCGGGGTCGTGCCCTCGTCACCGACGTGCCCATCACCTACCTCGGCTATGTCAACCGAGACACCGGTGTCATCGAAGAGCCGGGCCATCCGCTGGACGGCGTGGCGATTGAGGATACGATTCTCGTCTATCCCAAAGGTTCCGGCTCAACGGTGGCCCCCTACGTGCTGATGGGCCTCATCTACACCGACAAGGGGCCAAAAGCGGTGGTGAACCGAGACATCTGCCCTTTGACCCTGCCCGCCTGCTCCCTGCTCGGCTTGCCCTACGGCCACGGCTTTGACGCCGACCCGTGCATGGCCGTCAACACCGGCGATACCGTCGAATTCCGTCGAACATCCTCCGGTGTGGAGTTGGAGGTTCTGGAGCGTGTCCAGCCGTGAGCATGCGGGTCGTCGTCACCGGTGGGGCGGGCTTCATCGGTGCTGCGCTCGTTCGTCGGCTCTTGGATGAAGGTCACACCGTCGCCGTGTTGGACAACTTTTGGCGAGGTACCATGTCCAACTTGGCGTCGGTCAGCACCCATCCTTCGCTGACCGTGATCGAGGGCGACGTGATCCTGGCCGATGATCTTCAACGCTGCCACGATGCGCTGGGCGGCGTTGATGTGGTCCATCACCTGGCCGCCATCAACGGGACCAAATGGTTCCACGAAGCGGCCATGGAGGTCATCGACGTCAACGTGAACGGCACGCTGGTGGCGCTGCGCCAAGCCCTCGCGTGGGAGGCGCGCTTTGTGCTGGCCTCATCGCCGGAAGCCTTCGGTGAAAACGAGCGGATGCCGCTCGGAAACGTCGACACCAGCCAGTTCCCCTCGGCCGCTGACCACCAACGATTTTCCTACGGTGCGAGCAAGTACCTCGACGAGGTGGCCTTGCATCACGCTGTATCAAAGGGTCTGGACGGTCGCATCGTACGACCGTTCAACGCCTACGGCGTGGACATGCTCGGCGATGCCTACGGCCAGGTGGTTGGGATGTTCTTTCAGGCGGTTCGGCAGCAGCGACCCATGGCTGTCCACGGTGACGGAAGCCAAACACGGAGCCTCACCTACATCGACGATATCGTTGACGGGTTTTACCGGGCGGGGCACATGGACGCTGCCTTGGACGGCTCTTCCCTAAGCGGACACAGTTTCAACGTTGGTTCAACCGAGGAGGTTAGCATTCGAGCGCTGGCCGAGGCCGTCAACCGAACCGTTGGCTCCATGGCGGTGGATTGCGTGTTGGGCGGGGGTTATTTCGGGGATTCGAAACGACGGTTGCCCGACACCAGCACTGCTGAAGCATTACTCGGTTGGTCTTGCAAAGTCTCGCTCGAGGACGGTTTGCAGCGGGTTTGGAACGCTCTTCAGGCTGGGCCGTAGTGCTTGAGCACCCGTTGTGTCCATCCTTGCGGCGAGGGCGTCATGTCGTCCCGTCCGTGCTGGCACAACACGTCGAGCCCTCCACTTGGAAGGGTGGAGGAGGAGAACCAAACGGCGTCCACCTTGAGCACGACGAGGGTTGCCACGGCGTCGGGGAGTGGATGCTCTTCAACGTAGGTGGCTTCGATGGCGGCGACGGCTTCCTCGATCAACAGCGGTTGGTCAGCCACGGTTGGCAGGTCGAGTAGCCCCCCCTCGTCCTCGCCTTGGGGCAAGGGCGTGGCCGTTTCGTCAACGATAAACGCGCCGCGTGGTGTAGGCGGCATCATGTTGAGCAGGACCTTTCCTGTGGTCCGGAGGTTGTGGAGTGTGTCCCGAGGGCGCTTGTCTTTGTGAATGGAAAAGGAGGCGGTCAAGTAAGGTGGGGCGGTGGAGACCTGCATAACCGACGAGAGCGGTGCGAAATTTCGCCCGCCTTCCTCATCGTGTGAGCCGGCGACCACCACGGGGCGAGGCGAGAGCACGCTGTTGAGCCATGTGCTCCGCTCAACGTGATCCATGCCCTCCACGTCAAGCCGAAGCAGGGCTGGTTGATGCGTGGCCGTGGGCTCAAACCACCGGTCAAGGGTGCCGTTGGCGATTTCTTCGAGGGCGTGTTCGTTGAATTCGATGTAGGCTTCCCATCGTGGGATGTCCTCGAGTTCCCCGCGAGCTTGCTTCCGTTCGATGGAGGCCCTGGCGTAGTCGTTGCACTTGCGGAGGAAGGCCGCCACTGCTGTGCGTTCATCGGTCATGTCCTTGCCTCCCGCCGTGCTTCATAGTCCTCTCTCGTCATCAAGAATACAGCAGGGTTACCGCCCCAAACCTCGCCTGCGGGGAGGGGGCGCGTCAACACGGCACCGGCAGCGAGGACGGCTCGCTCACCGACGTTGTTGCCCGGCACGATGGTGGCGTTGCCGCCGATAACGGCTTCATCACCGATGTGAACCGGTTGCCACTTTCCTCGGTCATTTGAGGGCGGGTACTTGTCGTTGAGGATGACGGCTGCGGGACCGATGAACACACGGTCGCCGAGTTGGCAGTCGTCAGCGATGTAGGCGCTTCCTTGGACCTTGCAGCCTTCGCCCATGGTGACGCGTTGACCGATGTGAGCGAGGGCACCAACAGAGGAACCTGAACCGATGACAGCGTCCCTCCCAATGTGGCATGGCCACCAAGCAACGCTACCGCCGAGCTCCACACGCTGGCCCGTCAACGGCAGGTCGTCCATGCCGTTCGCCTCATTCACCCAGGCCAAGTTCTCGCATCAACATGCCAACGTGGCCCTTGGCCTTGACGTTGTAGCGACACCAAGCGAGCGTCCCGTCGGGGCTGATCACGAACGTGGAGCGGGCGCATCCCATGTATTCTCGACCGTAATTCATCTTGAGGCGCCATGCGCCAAAGGCGTTGTGAAGGGCAAGGTCTTCGTCGACCAGCAGCGGGAAATTGAGTTCCTGCTTCTCCACAAAGCGCTGGTGGGACTTGGCTGAGTCCTTTGAGACGCCCAAGACGGCGTAGGACTCGCCGTTGAGGCGACCCATGTTGTCCCTGAAGTCGCAGGCTTGCGTGGTGCAGCCGGGCGTGGAGTCTTTCGGGTAGAAGTAGAGGATGACGGTTTTTCCTTCGTCGAGGTAGGCTTGCAGGCTGTGTTCGTTTCCGTGTTCGTCCGTGGCGGTGAAGACCGGGGCGGCATCGCCAGCGCTGAGTTCAATCGTTTCGCTCATGCATCCAACCTTGGGGCTCGCCACTAAAGCCATTGCTTTGATTTTTGATACAAAATACAGCCGAATCAAAGGCAAATATCTCCTCTATAATGCGTTTATTCATGATGAATGAAAACTCATTCATGCCGGGTGATTCATGGGGTTGCGACCGATTCTTTGAATAACTGCCTGTGTGACAAGAGACCTATGGTCGGCGCACGTATGTCAAGGCGAGCGCGTCGTCATTTCAAAAAAATACAACGTGCTGACACGAAATACGCCCTTCAGGAAATTGCCAGCACCATTCAAACCGACCTTGACAAGCGCTTGCTGAGTTATGATGAAGCGCTGATGCTCGGCAACATGATACAAAACAGAGCCGATCAAGTGCCTGGGGACGCCATCGTCTACGCCATCTCCGACCGCGATGCCTACCGTCGCACCCTCGAACTCTACCTTCGAGATGCTCTCCTCACCCGCACAGAGCAACTCCTGCTCTGGGAAGAACGCCGCCGCCTCGGCATTTCGGATGCCGAGCACGACACGTTGCTCAACCAACTGCTCGCTCAGTGGAAGCGTCAAGGGAAGTCGGTCACCATCGACCGCTTCACGGAACCCAATCGTGGAGGTGCTGACCCTGTCTAAGCCGGCCGTCCCCTTGGTGCTTGTAGCCCTGATGCTGGTGGCGAGCTTGACGCCGCTCGCCATGGCCGACAGCGGACGTTCGACCCCCGACTTCGTGGTGTCGTCCTTCACCTTGGACGATGCGGGTTCGATGAACCTCGGCGGCGGGATTGTGGCCGAAGACGCCACCCACGTCGTTCGTGTTCAGGTTCAAAACATCGGCCTCGCTGCGGGGCAGGCTTCGCTCACTCTGCTTCTCCAGGGCACGGCCTCATCCGGTGATGTTGTCATTGACAGTACCGATCTCGGTGTTATCGCCGCCGGTGCTTCCAGTGCCGTGTCGGTCTTCTCGTGGTCGGCCACCTTGGGAGCCAACCAAATTCTGAAGGCGCGCATCTCCTCCTCCACCGACGTGAATACGGGCAACAACGAAGACCAGATGGTCATCGATGTTAGCCGCTATCAGAACAGCAGCGTCCCGGTGGTGGAGATCCCGCAGCCAAGCAGCGGCGCTAGCAGCGTGGTGTGGTCGCAAACCATTCACGATTTTACCGTCAAAGTTCGCAACGACGGTGTGAAGAATCAATCGGCCCAGTTCTACCTCAATTTCACCGAGGCAGGCAACCCCTCGAACACCTTCTCTGAGGTCTCCAGCATCGTCCCCGTTGTTCGCCCCGGGTCGCTGTATGCGGGTGGAGCCAGCCTCTATGACGTCACCATGCAGTTTGATGCAACTGCGCGGACCGGGCAGTGGGATGTGGTTGGCGAGATGCACTTCAATGGACTCAATTGGGCCAATTCAATTGAATTCCTCAACCAGCGCGTGGTGTTTTCCAACTACGACTTCGAGTTGACAGCCGCCCATGACCGAAGCGTTGAGCCCGGGCAAACAGCACAACTGACCTACGCCATCCAGAACACTGGCGTCAGTGTAGATGACTATCAGGTGAGTGTCTCGGACGTCAACGGTTGGGTGTCGGCCATCAGCCCATCGCCCTCCACGCCCACGGTCACGGCCAACGGTACCACCTATGTTTTCGTCGACGTGACCGTCCCAGCATCGGCGCTCCGAACCGACGCCGACACCATCACGCTCAGCATCACCTCCAACGGTGGTGGATTTGCCAAGAGCGTCTCCACCACCATCTTGGCAAGCGAATCTTATGACGGCTCGGTTGAAATGGACAGCGACACCAAATCACTGACGCCTGGCAACCCCACGCCCATCCAGGTGAAGGTGCAAAACGACGGCAACGCGCCAACCTCCTTCACACTCAACGCGGGCATCTCGACCAACCCCATCAACTGGGATCTTTCGTTTTCCTCCGCCACCACGGGTACGCTCCAACCTGGCGAATCGGTGAATGTCACGCTGACGGTCACCCCGCCCGTGATTCAGAATCCACTCGTTGCTGCGGAATACAACGGGGCCGGCGATACCATGTCCGTTTGGGCACAAGCCACCTCGGTGGACGGTGGCGTACCAGAAGTCAACGCTACGCCCGTTCGCATTCTTCCCGTCATCGTGGTGGACCCTGGTCTACCAACGGAGAGCATTGACATGACGGTGCAACAGGTCCTTGAAGCACAACAGGGCAGCGGACTCGAGGAAATCCTCAATCTCGAGGTCGAGGTCCGCCACAACCTCGTCACGGAGCTCTCAGAAACGGTCGACACCACCCTCTCCCTTGGCACGCCTGTCTTCACCTCCGATTCATCCGGTGGTTTCTCAGAAGCGGCTCGCTGGGCTGTCGGATTAACGCCTACTTCGTTGCCGGGCATGTCCCTCGGTGAGACCCGTCAAGCCGTATTGACGGTTCAAGGGCCTGCCGACGACTATTCTGTTGCCGGTTCGCTGTCCATCCCCATCACGGCCACGTCGAGCCTCGGTGCAGCTCACAGCAGCGCCAACGTGATTCCAACCTCCATCTCGCAGACCTTGACCATCAACATACCACCCGTACTTGGCGTTGAAGGCCACAACGGCACCACCCTCGACGCCATGGTCGGCGAAGAGACGTCGTTCGACATCGACCTTGCCAACACGGGCAACAACATGACCTCGTACCGTCTGGTGTTAAACGACCAAGTCCCGGACGGTTGGGACGTTTCGTTCAGTACCAGCAGCATCATGCCCTCCACCACGGTCATTGACGTGCCTGCTGATGTGGCCGATTACCCGTCGAACGCTTCAACGCACATCGCCACCTTCCCGCTCATTCTCACTACGGACCCCGAAGCGCCGGCCAACAGCGTGGAACCCATCGGCATCGATGTGTTTGAGATGTCTTCGGGGACCTACATTGCTTCCTTTGAGGTGCCCGTTCGTGTGGGTGAGAAAGTCAACGCCTCCCTCTCGCCCACCAGCCAAACCGTGAACCTGTCCATCGGTGAGACGATCACCACGAGCGTCATCATCAGCAACGACGGGAACACGCCTGCCACCTTTGGCGTCTACCTCGATACGTCGAACGCCGGTGAAATCGATTTCGTGCTTGAAACGCCCACCGTGGTCCAAATCGGTGCTGGCTACGAATCCACCGTGCGCGTGCGCCTCACACCAACCACCGACGCGCTCGCCGCCGCCAACTACTACGCTACCGTTTGGGTCTCGAACGTCGAATCCGGCCTGAACCTCTCGGCCAACATTCTCGGCAACATCAGTGAACAACACGGTCTCGTGGTCAGCACCATCGAAGAAATCGGTGTTGTTCCGGGCGAAACGCAAACGGTTGACTTCTCCCTCATCAACAACGGCAATCTTGTTGAAGACGTCATTGTGGAAACATCGGTGGCTGGCAACTGGACCGTGACACCCGCTTCGTTCCCCTTGAGTCTTGACGTGGCCGCGACCCACACGGGCTCGTTTGATGTTGATGTTCCAGCGTTGACCGACGATAACAGCATGGCCAACGGCGCGCTGTACCCTGTCACCATTCGTGTGATGAACGCTTCAACCGGTGAAGAACTCAAGGTTCACACGTTCCGCTTCGTGGTGGCGCCGTTGTTCCTCGTCGAAGTTGAGGACTGGCCAACGACCATGGATTACCACCGCGGTATCAGCCGAACTTGGGATGTGAAAATCACCAACACCGGCAACAAGGACGTTGAAGTCAACGTCACCTACACCCTGCTTCAGGGTGGGTTGACCACACCGAGTTTGGATTGGGAAGTCTCCCCGACCGCCCCTTCTCGGCTGTTACTCCCTCGAGGCGAAACCGTCCCCTTCTCCTTCAGCATCAGCAGCGTTGCCGTCCAACCGGCGCTGACGCTGGCCGCCAACCTCATCCTCACCCTCGACCCCACCGAAGCGGCGGTCCAGGGCAGCGCAGAATACTACACCGACCTGCGTATGAATCGGTTCTTTGAACTCGGCGACACGTCGGTCACACCACCAAGCGATAACGGTCCGCAGAGTTTCTCCATCGTTTACTCACACATCCCGACAGGACCGGAAAGTGCCGTCGCCTACGAACTTGAATTGTGCCGAGCCGAACGCCTCCTTGATGTGGACGATCTCGGCCAGAACGCCTCGCTCTACGGTTGGACGTTTGCCGTCCGGGTTGATGATACCGACTACCCACTCAACATGTCGGCCTTCTGCGGTTCAACCTCGTTGGGACCCGAATCCCGCATCACCTTGCCCAGCCGGCAGCCCTGGGTCACCAACGCACCGATTGAACTCATTGTGGATGCGCCCAACCCGCCCAACATTCTCCCCGGCGACGGATGGGACCTCACCTTCCGCCTCTACCACCCCGACGAAAACAGCGGCTACACCATCTACGAAGAGGACGTCTTCACCTACCAGCTGGCGGTGTTCGCCGACCCGGCCATTCACGCACAAGGCCCGATTGACCCCGAAGCCTTCTACGAAGGACAAGAGACGCAATATCAGGTCACCGTTCGCAACGACGGCACGGCCCAGGCCCTCGGTGTTTCGGCCATGTTGGACTGTAACGGGGCTGTTGACGTGCTCAGTGTCCCCGACATGGTGCCCATCATGGCGGCCAACGCCGAGCACACCTTCACGTGGGACGTCAAACCCGTGACCATTGACTGGTGGGAAGTTGAGCGCACTGTTCAGTGCGACGCCACCCTTTCCTTCCTCTATGTCGGCGATGGCAATGACGAAACCAACGATCGCTCCCAAGGCGTCAATCTCGGTGAAGAGACCGTTCAATCCTGGTCACCGGACCTTTCCATCGCCTTTGTGGCGTGTGTGGTGGCTGCATTGCTTTCCTTCGTGTTCGTTCGCCTCTCCAGCCAGTCCGAGAAGTGGCAACTCGGTGGCGTCTACGCTGGCGTGATCGCCTTTGGCTTTGCCTTCCATCTGTTCCAAGTTCCGTATTACGGCCCTGCCATCCTCGCCCTGAGTGCCCTGTGGATTTGGCGCATGACGTGGAAGAGCAGCGACGAGTTTAGACTCATTCACGAAGACTATCAGCGTGCTCGCAAGGGCACCTCCACGGTGTATTCTGACCACTTTGAAGCCCTCAAGGACAGCCGACGGCAGTTGACCATCATCTTGTCCATCCCGGTGCTGGGTATGCTCGCCATCGTGCTCGGGCTCCCGCCTCAACTCTCCACGGACAGCGACAACTTGGTGGTCATGGCGTCGTACTTCTTCATCATCATGGCCGGTGTCTGGTACTTGCTCAAGCGATCGGACAAGATGTACGGCAACCTCTACGGTCGCATGACGGATGCTGAGATCAAGTCGATACGCATCGAGCGTGATTTGAGCGACCCCGCCCGCTTGCTCAACGATTTGGCTGACGACGGCCTTGACTTCTCCGCCATTCTCGGTGAGCGTGCTCCGGTGGCCGTTGCCACCACATCATCCGCTAGCGGAACTGCTGGTGGCGTGTCCGGCGCCATCAGCGCCGACGAGGATGAAATGGACACGGCGATTGAGACGGAAGACGCAACAGAAGAGGAGGTGGAAGACGATGCCTGAAGACGACGCCTTGGCGGACATGATGGCTCAAGAGCGGGCAGAGCGCGAGCAAGGCATTCGTGAAGCCTCACAAACCCTCGAGCGCATCGCCCGTCAGGCCGCCAAGCGCGAAAATCCTTCGCTGGCGGAGACCGAGATGGACCTCGGCGAGGTCAAGGTGCACCTGAGCCTCCATCAACTCAGCAAGGCGAAGAAATCCCTGCGTCGTGCAGAAAAGACCCTCGGCGAGTTGGAGGAGGACGTCCTTCACCTTCGCCGAAGCATTGCCATGCTCCATCGTTTGCTGGTGCACAAGCACATTTCCCTTGAGGAAGCCGAACGTATCCTCTACAAACTTCGTGAAGCGACAGCTGCAGCCGAACTTGGCGACATTCGAGCCTCCACCGAAGAGGTCGAAGATTTGCTCGAAGACATGATTGGCGGCAACACCTCGACGCTCAACCCGTTCTTGTTCCGCCACTTCTGGATGGGCGTGGACACCCGATGGCCTGCCGGTGGTGAATCCGGTGTGTTGTTGGTCCGCGTCATCAACGACGGCCCCATTCCCATGCCCATGCTTCGCTTGAAGCCACCCGTGCCCGAGGGCTGGACAGCCAATCCGCCCAACGTCGACCTGCCCATCATCGCCCCTGGTGGCAACATCCCACTCCGCTTTGACATCCAGCCCGACTACCGCCTTTCGTCCGAGGACATCCCGCTGACCCGTAAGTTGTCGGTGGCCACCGCTTATGAGATGCGCTCGGGCGAAATCACGGTCACCATGCGCGTTCAGAACCGTTCGATGGAGCCGCTCTCCGAAGTCCTGCTCACGCCATGGATTCCTCCCGGCTTCTCTGCCGAAGAGGTACCATTCATCCGCAATCTCGCTCCCGACGAAGTCGCCGTGCTCCGCATGCCGCTTCGCATCAACCTCGGTCAAGGAGGTGCTCTTTGACCGCATCCTGTTCCACCCGCAGAGGCGGGGGAAGAAAACAAAAAATGGTGAAAAACATGAAACATGAAACGAAGAACGAACAACGCGACAACGTCGCTGCGATCGGTATTGGTGCAATGATCGTCTTCATTGCGCTGATCCTGGTTGCTGCGGTGGCAGCTGCGGTCATCATTCAGACGGCCGAGAAGTTGCAGCAGAACGCACAGACGACCGGACAGGACACGACGGACTCCATGGCAGCCCGTTTGTTCGTGGTCAACGTCATTGTTGGTGGTGGAAACCAACTTGACGTGACCTTCGAACTTGCGCCCGGTTCAGATGATGTGGTGACTGAAGACATCCAGTGGACCATCGTGTGCGCTGCTGGTGTGGACGAAGATGACTTGGCGACCGCCCCTGCTGGCGCAACTCACGTCATCGGCGACACCGGCACATCAGCCACGACCATTGAAGCCGGAAACACCTACGTCACCTCGCTGACGACGGCCAACTGCAACCCAACTGCCAACGCTGAGCACACCATCCTGTTCCAAGCAGGTGGCGGAGGTCAAACCTTCGAAGTTCTCAACTACGGCGGCGACGTTACTGCTGGGGCGGTGGTCATTTGAAGACCAACAACGAATCTC
>MDTD01186335.1_pt1 | contig 12574 bp, 11 predicted proteins | sample 811221 | NCBI WGS metagenome assembly MDTD01 (sample SAMN05326646, study PRJNA326480) | marine metagenome | isolation source: seawater | place: Pacific Ocean: South West | collected 2011 | reverse complement strand
TTCTATTATTTCGTCTTCTAAATTAATATTAAAATCTTTCTTCTCTTTACTATACAAGTTACGTATGAAACTAAATAAGTTTTTAGCATATAAGCTTGAAGCTGTAAGTGGTAAGCTGTTCATCAAACTTTTAACACCTATTATCTTAACTCCATTAACTAAATTAATCTTTCCTGCCTCTGAAAAAGCAGAATTTCCGCCTTGCTCAGCAGCTAAATCATAAACAATAGAACCTGGTTTCATCAATTTAACTAGTTCCTCAGTTAAGATTCTTGGTGCAGGTTTTCCTGGTATTAATGCAGTGCATATAACTATATCGTTTTTCTTCAATGCATCTTTCATCATTTCCGCTTGTTTATTTTTATAATCTGCTGAAGCTTCCTTTGCATATCCACCCGCAGTTTCTAAATTTTCACTTTGCTCTACAGTTAAAAATTTTCCTCCTAAGCTTTCTACTTGCTCTTTTGATGCTTGTCTCACATCTGTTGCTGAAACAATTGCGCCCAATCTTTTTGCGGTAGCAATAGCTTGTAAACCTGCTACTCCTGCACCGATAATTAATACTTTAGCAGCTGGTACTGTACCCGCAGCTGTCATCATCATTGGTACAGCTTTTTCAAATTCAGAAACACAATCAACTACAGCCCTGTACCCTGCTAAATTTGACTGAGAGGATAATACATCCATAGACTGAGCTCTCGTAATACGAGGTAATAATTCAAGCGAGAAAATTTTAATATTTTTTTTTGCAATAATATTAATCTGATTTTTATTTTTTGATGGATTAAACATTCCAATTAAAATCACATTTTCTTTTAAAATATTTATTTCATTTTCAGATGGACAATTGACCTTAATTATTAAATCACTAAGGGATATGACATCTTTGGAGGAATCTTTAATATCGACACCAACATTTTCATATTCATTATCACTAATACCTAAATGATTTGCGTAGTTTTTTTCAATACAAACTTTTAATCCAAGGGCTATGATATTTTTTGCAGTCTCAGGGGTTATTGAAACTCTTTTTTCTTCCGCTACATTTTCTTTAATTGAGCCAACTATCATTTTAATTATTTGATTTTAAAGTAAAGTAATTGCTAATAGTACTAACACTGCGATTACAAAAATTGTTCCCCATAATACTAATTTTGTAAAACCGTTATATGTTTTTTTGAAATCATTTTCGCTCATACTTAACCTTGTCGAGCTTTAAATTTTGGATTTTTTTTGTTTATTACGTAAAGTTTTCCTCTACGTTTAACTAATTTTGAGTTTAAATCTCTTTTTTTTAATGACTTTAATGAGCTTGCTATTTTCATAATTGTATTAAGCCTGGCAACGACCTACTCTCCCGTATCTTAAGACAAAGTACCATCGGCGCTGAAGGACTTAACTTCCGAGTTCGGAATGGTATCGGGTGTATCCCCTTCGCAATAATCACCAGGCAGGGATTTATAGTATTTTTAAATAAATTTGTAAATAGCTGAAAAACTGACTAATGCAAGGTTATGGTGGGCGTGATAAGAATTGAACTTATGACCTCTACGATGTCAACGTAGCGTTCTACCACTGAACTACACGCCCTATTAGAAGATAGATATACAATTATATTACTTTAAGTTATCATTTAAATCTTTAATGAAAAAACCAAAAGTTTCAATATTGATGACAGTTTATAATCATCAAGATTACGTTCGTAGAGCCATTCTTAGCATTTTGTCACAATCATATAAAAATTTTGAATTAATTGTGATTAATAATGGCTCGACAGACAATACACAAAAAATTTTAAGAAAAATTAAAGATAAAAGAATAAAATTTTTTCTTTTAAAAAAAAATATAGGAAGAACTAAATGTCTTAATCTTGGATTAAAAAAATGTAGGGGTAAATATATTGCAATACAGGATTCAGATGATATTTCTAAAAAGTCAAGAATTAAAATTTTACTCGATCAGTTAGAAAAAGAAGAAAACTTAGGTTTAGTAGCATCCAACTATAATATCATTAATGAAAATAATGTCATAACAAGTAAAATTAAGATTGAAGAAGATTTATATGAATACCCAAAAAAATTAATATTTCATAATTCAATTGCTCATTCTACAGTTATGTTTAAAAAAAAAGTAATAGATTTAATTGGTAATTATCCTATAAATTTTAATTACGCCCAAGATTATGCTTTCTATTTAAAAATTATTACAAAATTTCGAATTAAAATAATAAAAAAGAATTTAGCTAATTTAAGAATTAATCACAAAAACTCTGAAACCTACAGATTGAGAAAGTCTATTTCTACACAAGTTGAGGAGCTCAAGTTAATATATTGGGTGCTAAATAATATTAAAACCAACTTTATTGAGAAATTTAAAATAATTTATAAAGTTCAAATAATATTTATTAAAATAATCAGATCTTTTTTTATCTAATAAAAATATTTTTAATTTCTTTTGATTTTTTTGTTTCACTATCTTTGTGAATTCCGTTAATTAAATTAGCAACTAGAGATTTCTTTGACAAAGATTTAAAAGCAAACCAATTCCCGGGGGGTATAATCAAAATCTCTTTATTTGTGATCTTTTTTTTTGAGAGTCTATTTTTTTTATTTACAATCATAAATTCTACAATGCCTAAGGGCACCGCAACAATACAAGTGTATTTTTTGTGCAAATTCCAACCTTTTGTTTTATTGGCTTTAATCTCAGAAAAATAAATTTCCCCAAAAGATTTAAAGAAATTATTTCTTTTATCAATGTATTTTATTATTGCGCCTTTTTTATTTTTAATAATTTTATTTTTTAAAACTTTAAACAATCTTGCTGTCATGCATATATTTTTTTATTTGGTTAGTAGTAACGTCAGATGGAGATTTTTTTTGTTGAAGAACTTTAAAATACCAGTCTACAGTAATTTTTACACTTTCTTTAATATTGTATGTTGGTCTCCATTTTAAATATTTTTTTGCTTTACTAATATTTAATTGAAGATTGGCTTGCTCATAAAAATTATTTTTTTTTGATATTAATTTACCATTTCCCCAAAATTTAATTATATATTGAACGATCTTTTTTACACTAGTGACTGATTTAGGATTAGTTCCAAAATTCCATGCGCCAGAAAACTTTATAGGTTTATCATATTGCTCCATAGCAAGTATTAAATATCCTTTGAGTGGCTCTAGGACGTGTTGCCATGGTCTATTAAAATTTGGATTTCTCAAAATAATTACTTTATTTCTCTTAATTGATTTTATGCAATCGGGAATTAGCCTTTTAGTGGACCAATCTCCTCCCCCGATTACATTTCCTGCTCTTCCAGTCGAAATACCAAAATTTTTTTTTTTATTTAAAAAACTTTTTCTGTAAGCTCTAACCATAATTTCAGTAACTGCTTTGGATGCGCTATATGGATCAATGCCCCCAAGAAGATCACTTTCTTTGAAGCCCTTAGTACTATTATTGCTTTCGTAACATTTGTCTGATGTTACAATAATTACAGATTTAACTGATTTATTTAAAAATGAAGAGTCAACTATATTTAATGAACCTCTAAAATTAACATCAAAAGTTAAATATGGTTTCTTATAAGATTCATAAATTAAAGGTTGTGCAGCTAAATGAAAAATAATTGAAGGTTTCATTTTATTAATAATCTTTTTAATTTCTTGATTTTTCCTTACATCAACCAGCTTTAAATTAATTTTTTTTTGGAGATTTAATTTGTAAAATAAATTTTTATTTTTATTTGGATTAAACCCAATGCCATATACTTTCGCGCCTAAAATTCTTAACCAACAACACAACCAAGCTCCCTTAAATCCTGTGGCGCCTGTAACCAATACTTTTTTATTTTTATAGAAATTAGATAATCTAAAATTCATAATATCACAAACTATTTAGTGCCAGGAATTAAATTTAAAATATTATTTATGGAGAAAAGATTTTTTTCAGCTTCTTTTGCTCTACCATTTTTTAAAATTTTCGAAGCCACGTCCAGCATTGCGGGGTAGGCTGCACGCAACATATGATTAGCATATATTACTATATTAAAGCCATTATTAATAAGTTCTTTCTCTCTCACTTGATTGTAAGTAGATGGAACACAAATCAAAGGAATATCTTTGTAGTTTTTTCTGAATGCTCGAGCAAAGCTAAAAACTTCTTTTGGATTTTTATTTTTACTATGTATCATAATACCGTCTGCGCCCGACTCTATATATGCATTAGCTCTTTTCAATGCATCATTTAATGTTTTCCCTAATATAAAACTTTCTATCCTTGCAATAATCATAAAATCTTGACTTGCTTGAGCTTTTTTTCCTAAGGAAATTTTCTTTGAAAATATTTTTATATCTTCTTGTTTTTGGTTTTTAGTATTTTTTAGTAAAGAATTTTTTTTTTAAACCTGTTTTATCTTCAATAATTACTGCCGAAACACCAGCTCTTTCTATTGTTTTTATTCTCATTTCAAAATGCTCAATTTTTCCTCCGGTATCAGCATCGAAAATTAAAGGTTTAGATGTAACATCGAATATATGATTTATGGAAGATAGTCTTAATGAATTATCAACATATTCATTATCCGGTTTACCCATTGAAGTTGAATCTGTAAGAGAGCTAGACCAAAAACCATCAAAACTTATTTTTTTACCGCTTTTTTTTATTTCTAAATTTTCTGCAATCAACGCAGAAATTGGATTATGAGCCTCAATAAATCTTAAAAAACTTTTTGACTCTAAAAGTCTTCTTAAAGCAGATCTTCTAATATCTGGAGTGGCAAAATTTAAATTTTGATATTTATTTAATATTGTTGATGATATATCTTTTGCATACGGAAGTTCTATCAATTTCCCTCCATAAGAGGAAAGTACTTTTAAAACTCTTTTTCTAAAAATTTTATCGTAACCTTTCTTCCAGTCATCACCATGAATAACATAATTAGGTTTGAATTTTTTAACGTTTATTGACTCATCATATTCGTTTTGCGGAACAATTTTTTCAACACCCTTAATGTTGGATAATATTTTTTCCCTTTGGTCATATCTTAAATAAGGTATATTTTTAAATTCTGATATCGCCTTATCGGTTAATAAACCAATTATGATTTTTCCATATTTTCTACCTTCCTCTATAAGCTTCATGTGACCATGATGAAGAGTATCTGCTGATAAACTAATATAAACTGATTTCATAAAAAGTTATCTTAAGTTTAGCTACAACTATATTTAAACTCTTTATAAGTAAAGTTTAAATTTAATTTCATTAAATTTTATATTTGTATATTTTTTTTTCATCCCTCTCACTATTTGGGGGAAAATTTATTCTTTTCTCGCTGAAATAAGAGTCTCTAAAATTACCGTGTTTTTCAAAATTATAAGTTAAATAGATTTGTCTTCTGCTGGATCTACTTTGGTTTTTACTAGACCTATGAGGTATATATGCATTAAAGAAAACAATATCACCTGGACCTAATAAAAATTTTTTAAATACGGGTTTTTTTAATCTAGAAACTTTTAATTTTTTGAAAAGTTTGCCCTTTAATGATAAATGATTATTTCCTGAAACATCAAATTCAAGGCATCCATTTTTATTTGAACTTTTATCAATCGAAATTAATGCTGATACGAAACTTTTTGAATATTTTTCCCAATCACCTTGCATATCTTGATGAAGTTTATCTTCCTTGCATCCAGGTGGTTTAAAATTAATTTTTTCCTTAAAGATTATACATTTTTCACCTGTCAGCTTTTTTAAAGCTGACTTGATTTTTCTACTATCAATTAATTTTGTTAAAATGAAATTCTTTTTATAAAAATACTCGGCTCTTACTAAAATATTTTTTTTATTTTGAATATCTTTCTCATAATATTTCATAATTCCAATAAATTTTTTTGGTTTAGATTTTTTTATTATATCTATATTTTTTTTTATTTTTTTTATTTCATTATATGAATAGAATCTTTTAATAAGAAAGAAGCCTTTATCATGGAACGATTTAATATTTTTCAAAATAATTTGTCCTTTTTAGTAATCATATAACTTTTTTCACAGTTTTTAAGTTTCATTTAAGTTTTTTTTTAATTATAAGGAGTTTTTGTCATTTTTATTCTTATTGATATAATCAATCTATTATAATAATAATCTATAACTTAATTTATTATATAAGTATTAAAAATGGAAAAAATAGTTAAAAAAAATTGTATAGAATCACTAAAAAAACCTGGTCCTCCAATTATTATAGCAACTCTCCCTGAAGAAGCCGAGGCAATATATTACGCATGTAAAGATAATGGAATAGAGATATCAGCATTTTGTGATAATGAGCTAAGAAGAGTAGATAAAGGTTATTGCGGTTTAAAAGTAATTCATACACCTAATTTAGCTAGGCATTATCCAGAGGCCCGTATCATAATAGCATTTTTTAATTTGGACGAACCCTCAGATCAATTATCTAAATTGGGATATAAGGACTTTTACTCTCCTTTAGAATTGCTTGAGAATTATAATATTAACAAACATACCCATCGTCATAAACAATCTTACATCGAAACAAAAATTGCTATTAGTAAGAAAAGTCATAGCATGTATTTCGATGAGACTAAAACTTATTTAAGAAGTTTAGATATAATGATAACCACTAAATGTTCCATGAAATGTAAAAGTTGCGCTAATTTAATGCAATATTATGTTGATGCAAAAAATACAGATGAAAATATTCTTTCTGCAGTAAAAACTTTGAGTGATAATGTTGATGCTATTTCCGAATTTAGAGTTATTGGTGGTGAACCGCTTATGAATAAAAATTGGGCTAAAATTGTAAATGGAATAATTGAACAAGATAATAAAAGAGAAGTTTTTATATACACAAACGGAACTATTGCTCCAAAGGATGAGGATCTAAAATCATTTAAAGGTAAAGATATTAATTTTTATATAACTAATTACGGGAAATTATCTAAAAATATAGATAGAATGATTGAATCCTTAGAAAAATACGGAATAGGATATATGAACAAACCTGCAGATTATTGGGTTGATTGCAGCGCTATCAGGCAACATAAACGTTCTCCTAAGGAGAATAAAATATTATTTAAGGAATGTTGTGCTAAACATTTTTACACTTTATTAAATGGTAAACTTTATACTTGCCCATTTATTGCAAATGCTGCGAATTTAGATGCAATACCATTAACAAATTCTGATTTTGTAGATTTAACCAATAATAATCAAAATCTTAGAGATAAAATAAGTAAACTTGTAAATATGAGAAATTTTTTTCCTGCATGTGATTTTTGTGATGGAAGACCATTAGATCCAACCACAGCTGAGGTTTATGATGGCAAGGGTTTTATTAAAGCTGCTGAACAGGCTGCAAACCCTATTACATTTAAAAAATATTAATAATATTTCGTTTAATGACAAATCAAGTGGCTATTAGCGTAATTATTCCTTGTTTTAACGCAGAAAAATTTATTAAAAATTGCCTAAACGATTTACGTAATCAAAATTTCGAAAAAAATATTGAAATAATAATAGTTGATGATGCATCCGAAGATAAAACAGTCGAAATTATTAAATCTTTTGATTTAAAAAACTTAAGATTGTTTACCTTAAGGAAAAATTCAGGCCCTGCTGCAGCTAGAAATCTTGGATTACAAAAAGCAGTTGGAAAATATGTTTTTTTTTTAGATGTCGATGATAAAATTTCTCCTGAAATATTAAAATGCTTGTATTATCCTACGATAGAAAAAGACTTAGATATGGTCTTTTGTGATAAACAATTAATTGAAAGATCAAGAAATCAGAGAGAAAATATATTTTATTATAGCGCTGATAGGTTATTTGAAAAAAATCAAATTACAAATGAATTATTAGAAAGGTTTACTAATCCTTTTTCTTATTCAGGAATATTCTTACATTACGGAAAACTTATAAAAAGATCTTTACTCATCGAGAATAATATTTTTTTTATAGAGGAATTAAGATATTTAGAAGACGAGGTATTTGGTTGGGATTCTCTAGCTTTTGTAAAAAATGTGGCCTATATCAGAAAACAGCTTTATTTGTATTACATTTATCCAAAAACCAATACTGCAAGATCAGAAGCTTTAAACAAAGGATTTCCTATATCAAATTTTTTTTTGATTAAAGATCATATCAAAAAAAGTCTAACAAAAAGAAATTTGGAAGCAACAAGCAGCGAAAATTTCAGCAACCATGCTTTTGCATATTTCATAATAAACTCCCTTGTTTCATATAGTATGTCTATCTTTCTTGAAAAAATTGATTCTAGATTAGGTGAAAAAAACTTCAAAAACTACGTAAAAGAATTAATAAATAATAAAGATATTATCAACGCTTTTAAAAATTATAAACCATCAAAAAATGAAAGTAAGTGGATACCAAAGGCTATTTTAACTAAATCAATTTTTTTAATAAAACTAGCATGTAATATGAGATGTAAAGAAATTTTAAAAGAAAATCGTAGAAAAATTTAAATCTTCTTTACTAAATTAGATAATTTTTTTTCTAAAGATAATGCGATTTTTTTTTGGGCTTCATAAGTCATCGCGCCGATATGTGGTGTTAATACAGTATTTTTTAGTTTGAAAAGATTATTATATTTTTTTTCTTTTTTAAAAACATCTATTCCAGCAGCAAATATTTTTCTTTTTTTGAGAATGCTCAATAAATCTCTTTCTTTTATTACTCCTCCCCTTGAAATATTTATTATAATTGAATTTTCTTTAAGAAGTTTTAGATTTTTGATATTAATTAAATCTTTAGTTTCTCTATTCAATGGAACTGAAATTATCACAAAATCAGAATGTTTCATAAGATAATTTAAACTAGTTAACATAATATTTTTCTTTTTAAATTTTTTTTTTCTTGTATTAGAAAAATCTTTAACATTTGCAAAAATTTTCATATTAAATTTCTTACCAATTTTCGCTATTTTAGAACCAATGTCACCAAACCCAATAATACCAAGAGATTTATAAGATATTTCATAGCCGTACAATTCACTTTTACTCCAAATATTTTTTCTAAGATTTGTGTCCGCAAAATTAATCTTTCTTGCAGCAGAAAGTAATAACCCAAAAGCAAATTCTGCAACTGATAAACTACTTTTTGATGGAATGTTAAAATATTTTATTTTGTTTTTTTTTGCAAATTCAGTATCTATGTTGTCTAATCCAACACCAGCTCTAGCTATTATCTCTAATTGTTTTGCCTTCTTGATCAGAGATTTATCCAAAGATAAACCACTTCTTAAAATAATTATGTGAAAATTTTTAATTATTTTTGATAATTCATTGTACCTAATTTTTGGAGAGTATTTAACTAAACTAAATTTTTTTTTTAAAGAAATTAAAAGGTGGGGATGGACAGGGTCTACAATAATAATCTTTTTACGATACATTAAAAAATACCAGAATTATCTAATGCTTCATTGGGTGCAAAATTAAATCTTAAATTCATGTTTTGAATCGCAGAACCTGCTGCTCCTTTTACTAAATTATCTATAACTGAAATTATTTTTACTATTTTTCTATCCTGATCATAGTCTAATCCAATTAAACAGTTGTTTGTTCCTATTACGTTATTTATCTGAGGATATATCATATAATCTTTATCATTCTTCTTTCCTAATTTTTCGAAATCATTTATTAATATAAAGTTGTAAAGATTTTCATTTTTATAGAATTCTTTGTAAATTTTTATTAAAATATCTCTTGAAATATTAGTTTTAACATTCTTTTTTAATTCAAGACTTATCTGCATAAAAACTCCACGTCTAAAGTTTCCGTGAGCAGTATTTAAATCAATAATTGGTTTTTTTATATTAAAAAATTTCTCTAATTTTTCCTCAATTTCTGGCGCATGTCTATGTCCATCAGCATTATATGCTAGCATATTCTCCATTACATTTTCATGCGATATTTCTTTTCGCGGGATAATTCCTGCTCCCGTAGTACCATTAATTGCATGTATATTAATTGAATTTTTAAAATCAATAAATTTAGTTTTGGTTAAAGGTGCTAAACTGTAGAGAGCGCATATTGCATAGCAGCCTGGGTTAGAAATTAAAAAAGTTTTTTTTAAATTTTCCTTATTGAATTCTGTCAAACCATATGAGGCAGTTTTTAATAGTTTTTTATTAGAATGTTCTTTGCCATATGCGTTGAAATATTTTTTAGAAGAATTAAATCTAAATGCACCACTGAGATCAATGACAATTATATTTTTTTTTCTTAAAACTTTAACATATTCAATTGACTCTGATGCTTTGGTACACAAAAAAATTACATCTATATTTTTTTTCTTAATTAATGAATCTACTTTTATAAATTTTAAATTTGATTTAATTAAATTAGGATGTGTCCTATTAAATGATAGTTTTCCTCTTGATGTAGGATAAATATTTTTTACATTTTTATGCTTTGATAATAATCGGCATAATTCGCCTCCAGTAAAACCACTTCCACCTATAATACCTACGTTTATTTTTTTCATCTTTTAAAGGGAATTTATATATATTTTTTCAAAAAGAGTATTATTTTTATTTTGAATTGGATCGTTTTCTAAATTTCCAGAGATATTTTTTATAAATATGCTTATATCATCTTTTTTAACATTATATTCAGATAATTTGTTTTTAACTCCTATCTCATCCATAAATCTTTCTATAAAAACAACTTTTTCATCTTTTTCATTAAGTTGATTCTTTAAATACTCTAATTTATTTTCTGTAAATTTATAAACTTCTTTAGTCCAAGCTGGGTATAATGCAGCTAATCCTTTTGCATGAGGTTGATGTATAGTTGGAACTGATCCCATAGCTTGTTGTAGTCTGTGAGGTAAACAAGTGCTTGCGTTACCTACGTTTATACCTCCTAGTAATGCTGCATAGCAAATTTTAGATCTTATATTTTCATCTTTGGGTTTACTAAAAACTTGAGGTAAATATTTTAAGATAATCTTAAGTCCATTAACTGCTATCATATCTGTTAGTAAATTAGACTTTTTGGCCAAAAATGACTCGAATAAATGTGTAAAAGCATCAAAACCAGTTGTAGCCGCAACATCATCTGACATTGACATACTTAACACTGGATCTACTATTGCGATAGCAGGGAAAACTTGAGTGCCTCTTACTCCAGATTTAAAATTTTTTTTTACATCGGTGATTATTGCTCCTTTTGTAACTTCAGAACCAGTTCCAGCTGTTGTGGGGACAGCTATCAACGGTAAAGAGTTTTTGTTATCTTTTAACTCTGTTCCTATTAATGGTTCTATATTTTCGATATCAAAGCCAACAGAAATTGCTTTAGCTCCATCAATCGCACTACCACCGCCTAAAGCAAGTATAAAATCTATTTTTTCTTTTTTACAAATTTCTGAACCTAAATTAACTTCTGATGATTTTGCATCGTTTGATATTTGATCAAAAATGAAAGTTTTAATTGAACAAGCCTCTAACATTTTTTTTGCTTCATCTAAATAACCGTATTTTTTCATAAATGTTTTACCTGTAACTATAAGACATCTAAAACCAAGTCTTTTTGAAATATTTCCAAGATTTTTAAATTCATTTAAACCAAAAAAAATTTTGGTAGGTGTATTAAATGTAAAATTCATAATTTTATTTTACTTTTGATCTCAGTTTATCAATTACTTCAAGTCTGTTAAGTGCTAAATAAGATAAGGCAGCGCCACCGCCAGAAGAAATATTAGTGCTATTAGCAAATCTTAAGTCATTAGCGCTATCACCTCCTAGAATTAGCAGATTTTTACTCTTTTTCCTCAGATATTTTGAAATAGAATTGGTAGGTTCGTATATCTTTTTTTCGGTAAAAGATGGTGTGCCTGAAAGTAAAATTTTACTCTTTTTTTTACATTTTGATATCATTGAACTTAAATCTTTAGATAGAACGAACCCACCTATAATTTCGTTTCTTTTAATTGAGCCTATCGAGCAAACTCTTTTTTTTTTATAGTTGAAATTCGTAACTATTACTTTCTTAGGAAGAGAAATTTTAGATTTATATCTTTTTAAAAATAACTTTATAATTTTATGTGTTTTTCCCCGAAAATATTTTGATTTTCCGATTTGATAATTTAGTTGTTTTAGTATTGTATTTAGAATTAATCCAGATGGGACTACGATCTTAAAGTTTTTTGCTAATAGTCCTAAACCTAAATTAACTTTTTCTTTTTTTACACCTCCTAAAAAAATAATATAGTTTTCTTTAGAAAATTTTTTCCATCTCTGTAATTTTTGAATTTCTTTAGATACACCCAACGATAAATAAGACTTTGAATAATCTACTATTGAGTTGTTCGATGCATTTTTCCTGTGTGCTTTTGAAAAGCCACCAATAATTATTTTTGAGGATAATAAAGAATATATCTTTGCAATTTTTTTTGAGTTTGATTGTTCTCCTTTTTGAAGTCTTGTATTTCCAACTATTGTTACAGATTGAATTCCAGTTTTTTTTAGTAAATTAATCATATTATATTTATCAATCTTACCGTCAAAATAAGAAACTTTTACCTTTAAATTTTT
>MDTD01093688.1_pt1 | contig 12574 bp, 10 predicted proteins | sample 811221 | NCBI WGS metagenome assembly MDTD01 (sample SAMN05326646, study PRJNA326480) | marine metagenome | isolation source: seawater | place: Pacific Ocean: South West | collected 2011 | reverse complement strand
GATGTTTTTTATCTGGAAGCAGGTCCGAAGCGCTGGAAATTAAAAGACACCTGTCTGTTTGCTGCTCCTGGAATTGCTGAACACATTTTACCCCATATTCAACTCTGAATCCCAAAGGGAACACTTGAAGGGAACACTTGGCCATGCCGACACTGATCGCTGATGGAGCTCTGGACCGTGATATTACAGCAGCAGAGCAATTTGCCCATATGGAAACGCTGGTGGCATCCATTGGAGGCAACCCCAAAAAGGTCTTGCTGGTTCCACCCGATTATACCCGTTTGAACTCTGGAGCCGGACAACTCACGGCTATGCTATACAGGATCTTTTCAGCAAGCGCGCAGGTGGATATCCTGCCAGCTCTGGGAACCCATGTTGCCATGCCGGAGCACGAGCTACGCGATATGTTCGGTCCTGACATCCCGCTGGAGCGCTTTCTGGTACACGACTGGCGCAATGGCCTGGTTCCTCTGGGAGAAATTTCTGGAGAGCTGATTCAGGAATGGAGCGAAGGTCGGGTTGACTATCCAGTCAAAATCGAGATCAGCAAAACACTGGTTGAGGGTAATTACGACCTGATTTTTTCAGTCGGCCAGATCGTTCCGCACGAAGTCGTTGGCATGGCCAACTACACCAAAAATATCTGCGTCGGCATTGGTGGTGGGGACACCATTCATAAATCGCACTTCCTGGGAGCCGCTTATGGTATGGAGCGCATTATGGGTCAGGCGGATTCACCGCCACGTCAGGTATTCAACTACGGATGCAATACTTTCCTGAAGGATTTTCCCATTCATTATGTCCTGACGGTCATGCAAAAGGATCTGAACTCAGGTCGTATGCAGATGCGAGGGTTGTATGCAGGTTCCGGAGACCAACTTTTTGAAGAAGGTTGTCGCTTATGTCAGCAGGTCAACATCAACCTGCTGGATCGCCCGATCAAAAAAGCAGTTGCCTTCCTTGATCCCCATGAGTTCAAAAGTACCTGGCTGGGCAACAAGGCCGTGTACCGCACCCGTATGGCTATTGAGGATGAAGGCGAATTGATTGTCCTGGCCCCCGCCTTGCGCGAATTCGGGGAAGATCCGGCCATTGACCGCCTCATTCGTAAATATGGCTACCGCACCACCCCGGAAATTCTGGCCTTCGTCGAGCAGGATGATGAACTCAGGCAGAACCTCAGTGCAGCTGCCCATCTTATTCATGGCTCAAGCGAAGGTCGTTTTACGGTGACCTACTGCCCTGGCCCGGCGATATCGCATGATGAGATCCGTAGTGTGGGTTACGAAGCCGGTGATCTGGATGCCATGATGAAGCGCTACAATCCAGACAAACTGAAGGATGGTTTCAATATCATGCCGGATGGCGAAGAAATCTTTTTTGTCAGCAATCCGGCCTTGGGCCTTTGGGCCTTGCGAGAGCGATTTATGCAATAGCCCGCAACGTAGGTTGACAAATGTAAATGTCCCGCCTTTGTTATAGCTATCCTTCAGATGTGTATATAAACGGGATGGTGATGGGCTATGACAGACAAGGACGTTTCGCGTGACAGGCCTCTTAATCGAATCCTCGTTGTCGATGACGACGAGTTCACACGCCTGTATATCGAAAATGTGTTGGAACGGGAGGGATTTGAAGCTGAACTCGCTGCGTCGGGGGCTGAAGCCGTCGACAAGGTTGTGACCTTTGACCCCGACCTGGTCTTGCTTGATGTCATCATGCCGGAAATGAACGGCTATCAGACTTTTGAAAAGATTCGCTGTCTGGACGGCTATGAGCATATTCCCATCATCTTTGTGACAGCAGTTAACGACCCGGAAAATATTGTGCGCGTCTTTGAGCATGGAGGCGCAGACTATGTCGGCAAACCGATCCGGGAAAATGAATTGCTGATCCGCATTCGTCTGCATCTTGAACTGGAGCGTCAGCAGATCCAAAACGATCTGCAGATGAAAGCCATCGTTTCCCTACAGAAGCACCTCATCAGTGGTCGGATTGAGCACCCCAATGCCTTTGGTGGCATCAAAACCCATGACAAACTGATGTACTCGGTTTTCCAATATGCCGAAGCCATCGCGCCCACTTCATGGCCGGTTCTGGTTTCGGGTGAAACCGGCACAGGAAAAGAGCTGATCTCGAAAGCCATCCATCGGCTATCCGGGCGCAAAGGACAATTTGTGGCAGTTAATGTGGCAGGCCTTGATGATAACCTTTTTGCCGACGCACTCTTTGGTCATAAAAAAGGAGCATTCACCAGTGCAGACCGGGACCGTCCTGGATTAATTGAGCAAGCTACTGGTGGCACCATTTTCCTGGATGAAATCGGCGATCTGGAACCAGCCTCGCAGGTAAAACTCCTCCGACTGGTGCAACAGGGCGAATACTACCCCTTAGGCTCCGATAAGAAAAAGATGTCAGATGCCAGAGTGGTGGTCGCCACAAACAGACCTTTAGAGAAAATGATCAATGACGGCTCATTCCGTCGGGACCTGTATTACCGTCTGCGCACTCACCACATCCATCTGCCTGCCTTGCGTGATCGCAAAGGAGATCTGGCCATGCTGCTTGATAACTTTATCAAGGGAGCATCAGACCAACTGGGACGTCCTGTCCCAGCCTATGATGATAATCTGATCCGGCTTCTCCATGCTTACGACTTTCCGGGCAACATCCGTGAATTAGAAGGCATGGTTCTGGATGCAGTTGCCCGTGCAAAAGACGGTAAAATAGACCCGTCTTGTTTCAAGGAAGTCATGGATGATGATGCCTTAGGAGATGTCGAAAAAGTCTCCTTGCCTGAGCCTGTTGTTGCGCCTTCAGGAATGACGGGCAGCGCCAATTTCTCTGGCGATCCATTGGAAGCATTCCTGGATCAGGGCTTCCCATCCCTCAAGGATATGACTGACCTGCTCATCGACAAGGCTCTGGCGCGCAGTGACGGCAACCAGACGGCGGCATCCAGGCTTTTGGGGATCAGTAGACAGGCTCTGAACAAGCGATTGAACCGCTGATGCATCACCCGTTTTAATCGGTGATCTTTTCCCGCTGTACGTTTCATGTTGCAAAAACTGGCATTGGATGGCTATTTTAGATGTGGCTCAATCCTTGCGTAGTAATAAGCAGTTCCCACTTATCCCCCCACTATTCTCCGACTTTCAGTTGAAATGCAGGCTTTAGCTTGGCACAATACAAGAGCCGTCGGCTGCAGATAAGCAGTAATGCTACTGCTGACGGGAAGTGTAGATATTTCGGTTTCAGGCGTTAAGGATTCAAGATGTCAGAGAAGTCTTCAACTGGATCAGAGCATCACGCCGCGACAAGGAAGCAGGAGCGGGATCTCCGCGAAACGCAGCCGTTCGACCCTAATCGCACCCGTCAGCGCTCCAACGGCATGGATGAATTGGCGCGCCAGCGCATGATGTTTGAACGTGCCCGGCTGCAACGGTCTGTCTATTATCAGGGACGTATCAAAGCCCTGATTGTAGAAATAAACCGGGTCGCAAATGATGAAGCCCTGAGTGGCTATCCCAAGATCCTCAATGAACTGGCTTCTCTGCGATCCAAGCTGGAATCTTCCCTGATTATGATTCGTGACGGCAAGGATATCACCGGCAGACTTATTTCGGAACAGGAAGTCGGCACGATTATCCGGGAACTGCTTGATAATATGAATCGGTATGGTACCTGGTTGCGGGTTGATAATGCCTATTCTGAGTCAGATCGTCGTCAATTGATGTTTATCCGGGATGAAGCAGAACATATTGCAGGTACACTCCTGAACCCGGATCTGGTGCCTATTTCCTCTTCAGAACACGATGCTTTCGGGCCAAAGTCGCCCCCAAACTCTGCATCGACCCCGACAACGCCAGCTGCCCGTCCGATTATGAACCCACAAAATGTGGATTTGCGTGCCGGCACCAAACCATCCTCACGCCTACAGGCTCAGAAAAACGGTGACCAACCAGCCACTCGCCCATCTACCCATGGAATAGCAAATATCCGCGCTTTGGGCACAAAGCCTAAAGACACCGATCCAGACGATGTCCAGCATGAAACCCGGCCGTCAACACATGGGATAGCTTCCGTCCGCAAACTGGGAGCAACTTCAGAGGAGCAACCACCCGATGACTCATCTGATGGCACCAAGCCCAACAGCCATTATCAGGCACGGAAAGCTCCTATCCCTCCCCCTATCGCAACCGCTGTGGATACCAATGCCTCATCACCGGAACCCCTTGACAAGACCGAAGGTGGAGCACCAACTGCCCGCAATATCCGCAGACGCAATATTGCTCCTCCACCCATTGATATCATTGAACCGGAGCCAACGCTGAAAGACAAACTGCTCGCTGTTTTCCAGAAGTGGAATGTCTCCGTCCCATCAATCGCCACAGGAGCCACCCTCACGCTGGTTCTGGGGGGGTTTGCACTCGCAGTCTGGCTGGTGATGAACGGGGTCAACAATTCCGATCCTGCCGATTTGCCAAAACGGCCACATAACCCGCAACGGGATGCCTGGCTTGTTTCCTATCGGGAAGCGGTTTCCATCTCAGAAAAGCGACTCATTCTCCTGCGCCATCTGGCGACAAAGCATACCCAGTTGATGGGTGCAGGGGCTGAGCTTAGCGAGATCCAGGGAAAAGTTCTGGAAGAATTCAAAAGCTACGATCAGGCTCCTCTTCCGCCTAAAGAGCCGCTGCTTGATAGCGATGCCATCAAAGATGCGGCCAAAGCAGTTGCCATGGAAGCAATAAAGGATATGCAGCCATTCAACGCCTCTCATATCCGTAAACTGGCCATTGAAAAATACCCTATTCATAAAATGGGCGAAGTTGTCTCGGTACTTGTTTCCATCAATCCTACCAGACATGAAGAAGTCAAAGGGGAATTCAAGGGAATTGACGGCACCATTGTGCTTATCGGTGATCGGCGGATCAAATTGTCGGACATTGTGGTTGACGACAATCGTTGGCGTTTTGCCTTTGACGAAGATAAAGCCATGGATGCCAGAACACGCTATTTCGACAAGCGCAAAGAAGAGCATGAAATGCGATACAACCAGAGCTACGAATACGCCTACGAAGAAGAATATATGTTGCAGATGCAGGGAGCCATGGATACCAACGAACAGAACGGCTATGTGCAGTATCGCGGGAAATGGTATACTGTGCCGGAAGTCGCCTCCATGTTCGTCATGCGCACCATGCGCAACGAATCCATCGAAGATGACTTTGTCGATCTGGCCAGCCCAAGACGCTACTATCGCTAACAGGGCTTCTACTTAGCTGTTGCCGGACTCGCCGCCATGCAGGCCAGAATCTCGTTGGCAATCTGAAGCGCTTTCTGTGCCCGTTCGCCAGATACGCCTATTTTCGGTACCTTGCCGCTGCTCATGGCTTCATGCACCGCATCCACAAATCCCTGCAATTCCTTCAGCAGAGCATTGTGTTTATTGATTGGCACCGGTTCACGACTCACGCTCATACCGTTGAGCAGGCAGACCTCGCCTTCATGGGCACCATAGTCGAGAGACAGATACGCATCAGACTGGAAAACCCGGATCTTTCGCATCACGTCCTGGCTGACCCGACTGGCGGTGATATTCGCCACGCATCCGCCATCAAAAGTGAGACGGGCATTGGCAATGTCCTCTGTCGGACTCAGCACCGGTATACCCACCGCGTCAACCCGTACCACATCCCGGTTGACCAGATGCAGGATGATGTCAATATCATGAATCATCAGGTCCATTACCACCCCAACCTCAGTGCCACGTGGTCTCATACCCGGTCGAGGAGGCGGATAACTGGCCAGACGATGTGCTTCGATAAAGCGAGGATTGTCAATCTTGCCATCCAGATAGGTAATAACAGGATTGTAGTTCTCCACATGCCCCACATGCAATACCCGATTGGCTTCTGCAGCCAGCTCCACCAATGCTGCCCCTTCTTCGACAGTGGCGGCCATTGGCTTTTCGACCAGCACATGCTTTCCCTGCTTCAACAGGTCGCTGACAACCGGAAAATGAATGTCGGTAGGCACGGCCACACTCAGGGCATCGCAGCCTGCAGCAAGCTCTTCGATAGTTGCGTAAGGGGTCGTGCTAAATTCTTTGGCGATGTTTGCCGCGTGATCAGGGTTAAGATCATAAATGCCGACAAGTTCGGCTCTCTCACATTCACCGTAGAGACGAGCGTGATGTCTACCTAAAACCCCAACTCCGATTACCCCGACTTTCAAACTGGCCATTTCCGCTCCCCTTCCCTAAAGCTTGCGTTCCTTGCTTGCTGGCTGCTTGTCCTCCGATGCATCTTCATCATCGTCCTCTTCAGCACCTTCCTGCATGCCCTTCTGGAACTCTTTTTTCGCTTTACCGATATTGCGGGCAAACTTAGGAATGGCAGAGGCACCAAATAGCAGCACAATGACGACGCAGATAATGATAATCTCGGTGGTGCCGATAAAGGCGAGTAGTGGGTAATAGGGGATACCACTCATGGGTAAGTCTTTCTTTTTGCTGGCAGCAACTAGGCAGGTTCAGTTGGATCGTCTTCCAGACTATTGCCCAGTCTGAGAATTTTGGCCACGAATATAGCCAGATAGTAGAGGAGAATCAAGGGTAGTGCCAACCCCACCTGCGACACCGGATCGGGTGGGGTAAAGAGCGCCGACACCAGAAATATCAGTACTGCAAAATATCGCCCATAGTGAATAAAGGTCCTGCGTTCAACCAACCCCAGCCACATCAGCAACAATAACAGCAGTGGCAATTGGAAAAGAACCATAAAGGCAAGGATCATCTGGAGCGTATAGCCGATCGCTTTCTGATAATTGAGCATCGCTTCGATATCGTCCGGCATGATACCCTCACCTGTCAGAAAGCGGACAGATATCGGCAGTATGAAGGTATATCCCATCACGCTGCCAGTAATGACTAATACCAGGCAGGCACCCAGCAGAGAGCCGGTGACAGCCTTTTCCTTACGCGTCAATGCCGGAGCGACAAAGAGGACCAGGTTGTATAGATGAAAGGGAAAGGTGACAATCAACCCCATCATGATGGCCATCTGCAGTTTGATCATGAAAGCCTGGGAGACCTCTGTCATGATGATCTTCAGATTTTCCTCATAAAACGGCTGCAACATAAAACGCGTCGTCTGTTCTGACACCAGGTAGCCGACAATGCAGCCTGCAATAAGGACATATACGGAATGAATCAACCGTGTACGTAATTCACGCAAATGCTCGATAAATGGCATTTCCTGATCTGTTCGCATCTGTAGCTCCAGCAGTGATGACTGCGACCGTGATAAATTGGCAAGGCGAAAGGTATTGTCTTTTCGTCTTAAATCCAATTTGGGTTGACAGCCAGAGGATCAAGACGATTGTAACCGCTGCACAAGCGCGGCAAAAGTTTGACCGCAATCGATCTCAGGGGTGAAAGTGATTTTGAGGAGGACCGACCATGCAGGAATCCATGGAACGTAAAGGCGACTGGGTAACATATCGGCAAGACATAAAAGTTCTGGATTGTACTATTCGCGATGGTGGCTTGATGAACAAGCACCTGTTTACCGACGATTTTGTCCGCGGAGTTTATGATGCCTGTGTGGCTTCCGGCGTTCACTATATGGAACTCGGCTATAAAAACTCCAAGAAGCTTTTTCAGAAAGGCGACAATGGCGATTGGCGCTTCTGCGATGAAGACGATATGCGCCGTCTGGTGGGTGAGAACGATACCCCGCTGAAGCTTTCTGCCATGGCTGATGCAGAAAAATGCGACTACAAAACAGACATTCTGCCCAAGGACCAGAGCGTACTGGATCTCATTCGGGTTGCCTGCTACATCCACCAGATCCCGCTGGCTCTGGACATGATCAAGGATGCCGTAGACAAGGGATATGAAACCACGATCAACCTGATGGCGGTCTCCACCGTCCAGGAACGCGAACTGGATCAGGCTCTTGAAGTGCTCTGCCAAACCCCGGTAAAATCGATCTATCTGGTCGACAGTTTCGGCGCCTACTATAGCGAGCAGATCCAACACCTGACCCGCAAATACCTGACCTTTGCCCGTCCGAATGGCCTTGAGGTAGGTATTCACGCGCATAACAATCAGCAGCTTGGCTTTGCCAATACCATTGAGTCTCTGATCCTGGGCACAAGCTGGATCGACGCGACCATTGGTGGACTTGGCCGTGGTGCCGGCAACTGCCCCATGGAACTGCTGCTCAGCTTCCTGCACAATCCCAGATTCCATCTGCGTCCGATTCTGGAATGCCTGCAAAACCATGTCAATCCCCTCAAGAAGGAAGTCACCTGGGGTTACGACATTGCCTATCTGCTGACGGGACATCTCAATCAGCATCCACGGGCAGCCATGAAGTTCATGGAATCAGGAGATACTGAGGACATTGTTGGCTTCTACGATCAGCTCATGGCGGATTATTCCTGAAGTCTGTAGAGCCAGGACGATATCGAATGCAGCGATCAGACAGGCTGCGACCTTGCAGCCTGTAAGGATTCCGTGCGGAGTCATAGGGTCAATCACCTTGCGTGATGGGGGCATCTGCCCTATCTTTATGGTTACTCTTACCCACGTTGATCCATCACCTTCTCTGGACCGTCTCCATGGCTGAATCTCTTTCTGCGCAACTGCCTGAAACCGGCAAAGCCTCGGTTCCCATGGCAGACATTGGTCCGGTCGCCCTCAAAGGCGATGTACAGGGCGAAGTCATGGTACCGATGGCGACCTATGAAACGACCTTATGGCCTTCCACCAATCGGGGTGCGGCAGTCACCAGACGTGCAGGCGGCATTCAGGTGGTGGTGGTGCGCGAAGCAATGGCGAGATCCATCCTGGTTACAGCGCCTGATGCACAAAAAGCCGTTGCCTTCGGGCGAGAGCTTCAGGCCCAGCAGGAAAAAGTGGCGGAGATCATTGCAGCATCCAGTCGTTTTGCCCGCCTGGAAGGCCTGCACTGTCATCATGTGGGCAACCTGGTCTATCTGCGCATCAGCATATCGAGCGGGGATGCAGCAGGGCACAATATGGTAACCCTGGCCAGCGACCGGGTCATGAACTGGATTCTCCAGACTTGGCCGGAGATTTCCTATGGCTCCATTTCCGGTAATTTCTGCACTGACAAGAAAGTCTCTGCGGTCAATGCGATCCTTGGGCGGGGCAAGCATGTGATCTGCGAATCTTTGATTCCGCGCAAACTGATACGGCGCTATCTGAAGACCACTCCAGAAGCAATTGCAGAGCTCAATGTCCATAAAAACCTTATCGGCTCCATTGCCGCAGGAGGTGTGCAGACCGGAAATGCCCATGTCGCCAATATGCTGCTTGCCGTCTATCTCGCGACCGGCCAGGATGGAGCCAATATCGTCGAAGGGTCGCAGGCCATCACCCAGGCAGAAGTCAGGGGTGATGAGCTTTATTTCTCAGTTTCACTGCCGAATATCATTGTTGGTACCGTCGGGAACGGCAAAGGCCTGCCTTTTGTCACCGAAAACCTGACCAGGCTGGGCTGCATGGAATCCCGGGAGCCGGGAGAAAATGCCCGACGTCTGGCCGCCATCACCGCCGGCACCGTCCTCTGTGGCGAGCTCTCTCTGATGGCCGCTCTGACGAACCCCGGTGAACTGATGCAGGCTCACGTGCGCTTTGAGCGCTGACCTGCAACCTGATTTTCACTCTGTTAACATGACCACGCCAAGGAAACCCGAATGAGCGAAGAGCTGGCGAATAATCGTAAGAAAGAACACATTCGCATCATCCAGCAGGACAAGGACGTCGACCGCAAACGTTTCTATTTCGATGACCTTAGGCTGACGCATCGGGCATTACCCGAGCTTGACCTGAACAGCATTGATACCTCCATTGAGCTGTTCGGCAAAACGCTCAGCTTCCCATTGCTCATTTCGTCGATGACGGGTGGCGATGACGATATGTTGCGCACCATCAATCGCAACCTTGCCATCGCAGCCGAGGCCTGTCAGGTAGCGATGGGAGTAGGCTCCCAGCGGGTTATGTTCAAATACCCGGAAGCAGAAGACAGCTTTAACCTGCGCAAATATGCACCAACGGCTCCACTATTCTCAAACCTGGGCGCCGTGCAACTCAACTACGGATATGGACTGGCAGAATGTCAGCAGTGCGTAGATATCCTGGGTGCAGACGGTCTCTTCTTCCACCTCAACCCCTTACAGGAAGCGATACAACCGGAAGGCAATACCAATTTTTCCGGCCTGGCAGATAAGATCGGCGATATCGCAACCCGGCTTTCTGTCCCGGTCATCGTCAAGGAAGTCGGCACTGGTATGTCGGCAGATGACGCCCGTGAGTTAGCCGACCGGGGTATTCGCTACATCGATGTTGCCGGTTCAGGTGGCACCAGTTGGAGCCGCATTGAGCATCATCGGAGCATTGAAAGCGGCGGCACCGACCTCGGCATTCTCTTTCAGGACTGGGGCATCCCAACGCCAATAGCGTTGATAAAGCTTGCGCCTCTGCGAGATCGCCTCACATTATTCGGTTCCGGCGGCATTCGCAATGGTGTGGATATGGCAAAAGCGATGATTCTGGGTGCTTCCCTCTGCGGGTTGGCCAAACCGTTTCTGGCCCCTGCCATGCAGTCCCCGGAAGCCGTCATCAGCGTCATCAAACGACTGCACCAGGAATTCAGGACTGCCATGTTCCTGCTTGGCATTGGCAAAGCATCCATCATGATCGGCAACACAAACCTTCTAAGCGACTAGACTAATCCCTGCTTCACCATGATCGTTGGCATCGATTCCATCAGTTTCTTTACTTCCCGCTATTACCTGCCCATGCAGGAGCTGGCCTGTGCCCGGAAAGCGGACCCGGATCGCTTTACCGTAAAAATCGACCAGGAGAAAATGGCGGTATCTCCACCCGGAGAAGATATCGTCACCTTGGGGGCAAATGCCGCCAGCCAGGCCCTTTCCACTCAGACCGATGCGCAACGCCAGCAGATAGACCTGCTCATACTCGCGACCGAATCCAGCGTCGATCAGTCCAAGGCTGCCGCCATTTACGTGCACCGCCTGCTCGACCTGAATCCCGAGTGCCGCGTCTTTGAAACCAAGCAGGCCTGCTATGGTGCCACCGGTTCCATTGCTCTTGCCACCAGCCATATCAAAGCCAATCCGGATAGCCGCGCTCTGATTATTGCAGCCGATATTGCCCGGTATGGCCTTGGCACTCCGGGTGAAACCACTCAGGGTGCCGGTGCCGCGGCCATGGTTATCAGTGCCGATCCCCGTATCCTGGCCCTGGATGCTGAAGCGGGTTTCCACACTGAAGATGTGATGGATTTCTGGCGGCCCAATTACCGCAGCGAAGCCATTGTCGACGGCAAGTCCTCAATCCGCATTTATATCAAATGCCTGCTCAAAGCCTGGGAGCGCTATCAGACCAAAGTTGCCAAAGCCGAACTGAAACGACCGTTTGACAGCTTTGCACATTTCTGCTACCACCTGCCCTTTACAGCGATGGCGGATATGGCCCACAAGCAACTGATCAAAACCATCGGCACCCGGCGCGATGCGCAGGCCTGCAAAGAGATGATTGCCGACAGCCAGCATTACAATCGCATCGTCGGCAACACCTATGCAGCTTCACTTTACGTCGCCCTCTGCTCTCTGCTCGATCACGCCGATGCCGCACTTGAACATCAGCGTATTGGCCTGTTCAGCTACGGCTCAGGCTGCATGGGTGAATTTTTCAGTGGCACAGTGCAACCTGGGTTCAAAAGTGCTTTGCTCACCGCACCGCATCAGGCCATGCTCGATTCCCGACAAGCTCTGAGCTATGCCGAGTATGCCGACTTCTTCAATTATGAGATGCCCGATGACGGCACCACGTGCGAGACTCCGCCCTGCGAGACCGGTGCCTACCGGCTTTCCGGCCTGCGGAATCACAAACGCCAGTACACCCAGATTTGATACTGAAATCTGAATCAGGATTCCACCATGCGCGCTGAACAGGCAGCCGTTTTCAAAGCCTACGATATCCGGGGACGCTACGGCACCCAGCTCACGGAAGAGCTGACCTATGCAGTCGGACGCGCCGCCGTAACCCTGTTGGGTGCAACACGCGTGGTCATGGGTCGGGATTGCCGCACCAGTTCTCCTTCTCTGGCGGATGCGCTTCGCTGCGGCCTGATCGCCCAAGGTGCAGAAGTACTGGATATCGGGTTGGTCTCCACGCCAATGTGCTATTTCGCAAATCGGCACCTTCAGGCAGATGCCAGCATCATGGTAACGGCATCTCATAATCCACCAGCAGATAACGGCCTTAAAATCTGCGGTCAAAATGCCATGCCGGTAGGTGGCAGCAATGGTCGTCTCTATACCATGCGCGACATGATTGCGGCAGGTAACCTGCCGCAGGTGCCGCATGCAGGCACAGTCACTCCGGTGGACATCAAATCGGACTATTGGCAATTTGTGCGCACTCGCAGCAGAATGCAGGCCCGACCACGGGTAGTGATGGACTTTGCCAACAGCGTCGGCACCCTTGAAATGGCAGGCCTGCGGGATCTCT
>MDTD01160929.1_pt1 | contig 12575 bp, 12 predicted proteins | sample 811221 | NCBI WGS metagenome assembly MDTD01 (sample SAMN05326646, study PRJNA326480) | marine metagenome | isolation source: seawater | place: Pacific Ocean: South West | collected 2011 | reverse complement strand
GGTGTTGGCCAGATTTTTGGACAGTGGGCAAAAAGCTTAGGTTGCACTGTAATAGGTACAGTTGGTTCAGATGAAAAAGTTAAAATAGCAAAAGAAAATGGTTACGATCATGTAATAAATTACAATAAAGAAAACTTTGCAAAAAAAGTTTTAGAAATCACAAATGGTAAAGGTGTGCCAGTTGTTTATGATGGTGTTGGTAAAGATACACTAGATGGATCAATTGAATGCTTGGCAGTTAGAGGAATGTTGGTTTCGTTCGGAAATGCGTCAGGCCCATTATCAGACATTAATGTTCCAAAAGTACTCCAACCAAAAGGTCTTTATCTTGTAAGACCGTCAATGCAACAATACCTATCATCAAGAGAAGAGTTAGATGAAGCGTCAAAAACTATGTTTGGAAAAATTAAATCAGGTAAAGTTAAGATTAAAATTTTTAAAAAGTATAAGTTAGAAGAGGCTATTGAAGCTCATCAAGATCTTGAAGGAAGAAAAATTTTAGGTCCTGCTATAATGATTCCTAATTAACATCTACATCCATATCAGACATATGGAGCTTAAGTGCATTTGTTGAAATTTGGATTTCTCTAATAAAAAAAACTATAGATATAATCATAGACAGACAGCAAGATCCAAAAATCACGCGAGCCAAAAAGACCTCGTCAAGATATAGAGCAAATACAGTTAACATATTAAATAGAAATCCAAATGAGGCGAACAGTATCGTCCATCTTAGGAGTGATATTCTGCCACTCAAATTAATAAACTGCTTTTTCCACTCAGGAGGAATATGCTTCTCATAAACATGTTCGTCATGTAGCTGGCGAATTAATATACTTAAAGAGTGGAACCTATTACTATAGACAGCCATCATTAAAGGAATTGCAGGGAACATTAGAGCTGTTACTGTGTAATCTATATTCATACGAATCAATTTGATTATGAAACTAGCCTTTGTTATTTACAAGTAAAATATTATGAACCACTTAAATCTTTTCGTTGATTTAACAAGATTAAAAAAACCTATAGGTTTTATGTTGTTGTTTTGGCCATGTGCTTGGGGCCTAACTTTGGGTTATGATTTTTCCTCAAATTTAAAAAATTATTTTATTTATTTAATTTTATTTTTTTTGGGATCAGTTCTAATGAGATCGGCAGGCTGCATTGTAAATGATATTTTGGATAAAGAGTTTGACTCAAAAGTATTTCGTACAAAAAATCGTCCAATAGCCTCAGGAAAAATTTCGGTAAAACTTGCAATTTGTTATGCAATTATTTTATGCTTTTTAGCATTATTAGTACTTATAAATTTTAACTCTATAACAATAACACTTGCACTATGTTCAATGCCACTTGCATTTACCTATCCCTTAATGAAAAGATTTACTTACTGGCCTCAACTTTTTCTTGGGATAACTTTTAATTATGGATTACTGCTTGGATGGACATCCATAGTTGGTAAAATAGATATTTCACCAATTCTATTCTATTTAGGAGCCATATTTTGGACACTGGGATATGACACAATTTATGGATACCAAGATATTAAAGACGATGAAATAATAGGATTAAAGTCAACTTCAATTAAATTTAAAGGTAATGAAAAAAAGTTTTTAAAAATATGCTATTCTTTATTGTTAATTTTTTTTGTTGCCGGTGGATACTATATGAGATTTCATTTTAGCTATTATTTCATGATCTTTATTCCATTTATCCATTTGTTTTACTATCAAATTAAAAAATTTAATTCATATGATTCGGAATGTTGTTTGAAAATATTTAAAAGTAACAATTTATTTGGATTAATAATTTTTTTAAATATTTTAATTATCAAAAACCTATAATGAAAAATATTGAAATATATAAAAGATTATATAAAGATTATTCTAAAGATTATTTAAGTAAAATATTTTTATCAGCTTTTTTTTCTATATTAGTAGCTGGGAGTACATCTGCAATTGCATGGTTATTAGATCCTGCAATTAAAAAATTGTTTATTGATAAAGATCAATCATTAATAATTATTATTCCTTTGATGATAATTTTTGCATTTACTATAAAAGGTTTCTCTCTTTATTTAGCAAAAGCAATAATGATTGGTGTTGGTGAATCTATCAAAAAAAAATTACAAAGTGACATGGTAAATACATTAATAGGTACTGACACACAAATTATTGATCAAAAACATTCTGGAAAATTTATTTCTAATTTAACATATGATGTAACCCATATTACAAATTTACTAAGCAATGCAATCCTAACCCTTTTTAAAGATTCTCTTACACTTATTGGTTTATTAACTGTAATGTTTTTACAAAACTGGAAACTTGCTCTTATTTCTATCGTTATGATTCCACTTGCGGGTATATCTGCTCGAACACTAGGTAAAAGAATTGGTAAAGTAGCGACCGAAGCTCAAGAAAAGTCTGGTTTTTTAACTACTTATTTAGTTGAATTGTTCAAAAACCATAAATTGATTAAAATTTTTCAAAAAGAAAATTATGAGAAAAATAAAGCAAATAAATATCTTGATCAGTTAAAAGAAAAAAATCAAAAAATTCTTACTGTTTATGTAAGAATGTCTCCAATAATGGAAACGTTAACTGGTGTAATGATAGCATTTTTAATATTTTACTCTGGAAAATTAATGTCTAAAGGTGAGTTAGATATAAATAATTTCTTTTCTTTTTTAGCTGCAATGATGCTTGCCTATCAACCTGTAAGAGCTTTATCAACATTAAACATGGTTATAAATCAAGGTTTGTCTGCTGCATCAAGAATTTTACCAATTATAGATCAAAAAAATAAAATCACTGATCAGATTAATTCTGAACCAATTAAAATTAATAACTCAAATATTATATTTAAAGATATAAACTTTGCGTATGATGTAAATGAGGGAAACGTTCTTAATTCTGTAAAGCTTAATTTTGAAGGCGGAAAAATGACCTCACTGGTTGGACATAGTGGTTCAGGAAAATCAACAATTCTAAATTTAATTCCGAGGTTTTATGATGCACAATCTGGAGACATAATAATCGATGATCAATCTATATATAAAAAGACAATCAAATCCATAAGGCGAGAGATATCTATGGTTAGTCAAGAAACTACTTTATTCGATGATACAATTAAAAATAATATTAAGTATGCTAATGAAAATGCGACTGATGAAGAAGTTTTTCAAGTTGCTAAGTTATCTTTTTGTGAAGAATTTATAAATAATCTTCCAAATAAATTTGAAACTTTAATAGGTGAAAATGGTGTAAGATTATCAGGTGGAGAAAAGCAAAGACTTTCAATTGCTAGAGCCATGCTAAAAAAAAGCTCAATTATTTTACTTGATGAAGCAACATCATCATTAGACTCGGAAACGGAATCAAAAATACAAGAGGCTTTAACGGTATTAACTAAAAATAAAACAACAATTGTAATAGCTCATCGTCTTTCAACAATTTTAAATTCAAACAATATTTATGTCATAGACTCAGGTAGGGTAATTGATGAAGGCAAGCATTTAGATTTAATGAGAAGATCAGATTTATATAAAAGCTTTTATGATAAACAAATTCAAAAATAAATATGTTATTTTTATATCAATTTATAGTCTCAATTTTAATAATTTTTTCTCCATTTGTAATTCTATACAGGCTAATAAAAAAGAAAGAGGATATTAATAGGTTTAAAGAAAAATTTTGTTTTCCTACAAAAAAGCGAATTGTCGGAAAATTAATATGGTTTCATGGTTCAAGTATAGGTGAAATCATGAGTATAATTCCTTTAATAAAAAATTATGAAAATAATAATTCTATAGATCAAATTCTTTTAACATCAAGCACACTAAGTTCTTCAAATATTATCAAAAAATTTAAATTCAAAAAAACAATTCATCAGTTTTATCCAATTGATCATTTTTTATTTACAGATAAATTTGTAGATTATTGGAAACCAGATATTGCAATTTTTATAGAGTCCGAGATTTGGCCATATATGTTTAAAAATTTGAGCATAAAAAGAATTCCATTGATTTTATTAAACGCAAGGCTAACAAAAAAAACTTTTAATAGATGGATGAAAATTGAAAGTTTTACAAAAGAAGTATTTCAAAAAATTTCTATTGCTTATCCTCAAAACCTTGAAACTTTATCTTTTTTAAAAAAAATAAATCCTTACAAAATAAACCTGATTGGAAATTTAAAATTCGCAGAAAATTACGATGAAAAATTGAATAAAATCAATCATAAATTAAAATCACAATTAAAAAGAAAGAAAATTTGGGTCGCTTCTAGTACGCATAACAACGAAGAAATCTTTTGTGGTGAAGCACATATTCTTTTAAAAAGAAAAATAAATAATTTATTAACAATTATTATTCCAAGACATATTCATAGAGCTAAAAAAATAATAGAGGATTTAAAAAGGCTAGACTTAAATGTTGTAAATCACAGCTCAAAACCTAAAAATTTAAATAATGTTGATATTTATATAGTGGATACTTTTGGTGAGACAAAACAGTTTTACAAAATCGGGTCATCTGTTTTTTTAGGTGGCTCTATTATTCAAAGAGGTGGTCAAAATCCACTTGAGGCAGCAAGATTAGGTGCAAAAATATTACATGGTCCAAACGTAGACAATTTTAAGGATGTTTATAAATTATTAAAATCATTTAGAATTTCGAAAAAAGTCTATACTCCTAAACAATTATCATCCTCAATAGTTTTCAAAAAAAGTAAAAAACAAAGTTTTAAAATCAAAAATATTGGAGATAAAATCCTAAAAAAAACTATAAAAGAGTTAGATTATTTTATTAATAATGAAGCTAAAAAAACCTAAATTTTGGGATTATAAAAAACCAAATATATATGCCTATTTACTATATCCTGTATCATTACTGGTGCAGTTAATTTATTCATTAAAAAAAATTAATACTAAAAAATTTAATATTAAAACAATTTGTGTTGGAAATATTTATTTAGGTGGAACTGGCAAAACCTCACTTTGTATTAAAATAAATCAAATTTTAAAAAAAAATAATATTAAGTCATGTTTTATAAAAAAATTTCATAAAAATCAAAATGATGAACAGAAACTGCTTGAAAACAGAGGTAAACTTTTTTTATCATACAGTAGAGGTAAATCTATTCAAGATGCTGAAAACCATAATTATGAAGTCGCAATAATTGATGATGGTCTTCAAGATAAATCCATTCAGTGTGATATCAATTTTGTATGTTTTAATAACATTAATTGGATAGGAAATGGGATGACTATCCCATCTGGACCATTAAGAGAAGATCTTAGTAAACTTAAAAAATACGAAAATGTATTTTTAAATGGTAATTTAGAAAATTTAGATGATCTTAAAAATAAAATAATTCAAATTAATCCTAAAATTCATATTCATATTGGAAAATATGTGCCATTAAATTTAAATGAATTTAGACAAGATGAAAAATATTTAGTTTTTTCTGGTATTGGAAATCATAAAACTTTTATTTCTATGATTAAAAATTATGGATTAAAAATTTCAAAGGATTTAGAATTTCCTGACCATTATATGTATTCAAATTTTGAAATTGAAAAAATTTTAAAAGAGGCAAATAAAATGAATTATAAGATAATTACTACTGAAAAAGATTACTTAAGATTAGATAAAAAGTACTATGGTGAAATAAAATGTATCAAGTCAGAATTAAAAGTTATTGATGAAGAAGAATTATTTAAATCTATAATAAAAAAATGAAGTATATAAAATATTTTATTCAATTTATTTTTGTAATTTTAAGCTATGTAATTTTTAAAATTTTAGGACCAAGAATTTCCTCCAATTTAAGTGGAAAAATATTTGAAAAAATTGGTCCCTTTTTCAGATCTAAAAAAATAATTGAGTCAAATATCAAAAAAGCAATTCCAGAAATTAATAACAAAGATTCAAAAAAAATTACAAAGCTAATGTGGAATAACTATGGAAGAGTTTTCGCAGAGTTTATGTTTATGAAAGATTTTAGATTTGGCGAGCTAAATAAAAAAATTGAAATTGAAGGCCAAAACATTATAGATGATATTAAGTCCACAGAAAAACAAGTTATTTTTATTTCAGGCCATTTAGGTAATTTTGAATTAATGGCCTTGCATTTGGAAAAGTCTGGTCTCAATATCTGTGCAATATATCGTCCATTAAATAATATTTTTTTAAATGGAATAATGGAAAAGATAAGAAAAAAATATATTTGCAAAAATCAAATCAAAAAAGGAATAGGTGGTTTAAAAAAATTAATCTTTTTAAAAAATAAGAATCTATCTACTGCTTTAATGATTGATCAAAGGGTATCGGAAGGCATATTATCTAATTTTTTTAATCAAAAAGCATTAACGACCACAATTCCAGCACAGCTAATTAAGAAATTTAAAATTCCTATAGTTCCAATTTATATCGAAAGAATTGATGGGATTAATTTTAAGATAACTGTTAATGAGCCGATAAATTTTCAAGAAAATGCAACAACACAAAGAATAACTGATGATTTAAATAAAATTCTTGAAAAAATGATTATTAATAAACCAGAGCAATGGATTTGGTCTCATAATCGTTGGAAATAAATTTTTAATTTTTGTTTTTTTTCCTTTTTGAGGATGCCTCTTTATAAGAAAAGTATGCTTCCTGAAGTTCAACATTCCAATATGTCAATTTTTCAATATTGATTTTTTTTCCTGATACAGCACACTCAACATATTCTCCATCTTCAATAATTTGAAAATTATTCGGTAAATATTTTATTTTTGCTAATTTTTTAATCATTTTTAGTTTATATAGTTTTATATGAAAGTTGGAATAATAGGAAGTGGTGGGAGAGAACACGCAATATGTGAAATTATAAAAAATTCCCCAAAAATAGATAAAATTTTTTGTTTTCCTGGAAATGCTGGAACAGATGATATTGCTGAAAATATAAATATTAATTTTTCAGATTTTAAAAATATTAAAAATTTCATATTAGATAAAAAAATTGATTTAATAATTGTTGGGCCAGAAAAGCCTTTAGTAGAAGGTCTAGTGGATTATTTGGAAAAATTTAAAATAAAAGTCTTCGGACCAAATAAAATTGCCTCTCAGCTAGAGGGTTCAAAAATTTTCACAAAAAAAATTTGTGATAAATTCAAAATTCCAACTGCGAAATTTGGTATTTTTGAAAATAAAACTAATGCAAAAACATTTTTAGAGACAGCTAATTTCCCAATTGTAATTAAGGCAGACAACCTTGCGTCTGGTAAAGGTGTATATATATGTAATAATATATATGAGGCAAGAATTGCTATAAATGAAATTTTTGATGGAAAATTTGGAGATGCTAAAAATATACTTATAGAGGAATATTTAGAAGGTGAAGAAATGAGTTTTTTCACAATACATGATGGAAATAGTTTTAAAACTTTTAGTACTGCTCAAGATCATAAAAGAGTTTTAGAGGGAGACAGAGGAAAGAATACTGGAGGCATGGGTGCATATTCTCCCTCAAGATTAATTAATAAAGATTTAGAAAATAAAATTATCGAGAAAATAATAACACCAACCCTAAAAGCTTTGTCTGAACTTGGAGTAAAATATAAAGGATTTTTATATGCTGGTCTTATGATTGTAAATAATGAACCTTATCTAATTGAATACAATGTAAGAATGGGTGATCCAGAATGTCAAACTATTTTGCCTAAATTAAAAACCGATCTAATTGATATTTTTCTTGCTTGTTGTGATGAAAAATTAAATGAACTAAATATTGAATGGTTTAAAGAAAAAAGTTTATGTATTGTTCTTTGCTCAAATGGTTACCCTGATGGATTTCAAAAAGAAGTAGAAATAGAAAATTTAAGTGATCTCAATCTAAAGGAGAAGGAATTTATATTTCATGCTGGTACATTGAAAAAAAATAATAAAATATATGCAGTCGGAGGAAGAGTATTAAACTTTGTTTCAATATCTAAGAATTTTACTTCAGCAAAAGAAAAAATAGAGATAAATTTAAATAAATTAAATTGGTCAGGTGGATTTTACAGAAAAGATATTGGCTATAAAGTTATAAAACAATAATGAGAATTATCTCTGGATTTTTTAAAGGTAAAAAAATTTTAGAACCTAAAGATTATACAACAAGGCCTTTAAAAGATTTAACTAAGGAGTCAATTTTTAATATAATAAAACATTCAAATAAGTTTAACATTTTACTGGAAAATGCAACTGTGCTTGATGTATTTTCTGGCGTTGGTTCTTTTGGATTAGAGTGTTTGTCTAGGGCAGCAAAAAAAGTTGTTTTTGTTGAAAATTATATTGGTGTTTTACCAATTTTAAAAAAAAATTTAGATAAATTAAAAATTAATAAAAATTATCAAATAATAGAAAAAAATATCTATGATGATAATACATTCTCTGAATTTAAAAATAAGTTTGATATTATTTTTTTAGATCCACCTTTTAAAGATAAAAAATTTAACCAAATTCTAATAAAAATAGTTAATACAAATATACTTAATAAAGATGGAATAATTATTATTCATAGACATAAAAGTGAGAAAGATGAATTTTTAAAAAATTTCAGTATCATTGATGAGAAAAAATATGGAATTTCAAAAATTAGTTTCCTAACTTTAAATTAAAATTTTTTTTGTTTCATTTTTAATCAACTCTACTGCCGGCTGATCATATGGGTTTAAATTAAGTGATTTTCCAAGCAAGATAGTTTCTAATATAAAAAAGCAAAATAATTCTCCTATAGTTTTTTCATTTCTTTTATTAATTTCGAAGCTTCTAAAATGCATATTTTTTCTTTTAAAAACATTTTCTGTAGCTTTTTTTTGAGCGTAAATAATATTAGACACGTTTTGATCTTTTAAAAAATATTTAGACTTTAAAAGTTTATTATTATTTATTTTATCTGAACCCATATCATGCACATAAAAAAATGTGAAAAAATTATTTTTAAAGCCATCTAAATATAACTGCATAACACTATGATTATCTTTTGGCATAGATGAAACGATGGGAAGTAAACCCTTTCCCTTTTTTCCTAAACTTTCTGCAATCAACTGCTGATACCATTTAAAAATAGTTTCTGATCTTTCGTCATAATTAATAATAATTGAATTAAATTTTTTTTTTTTAATAAAATACAATGTCGCACTTACATTAGAAATAAGAGCATCTAAAAATTTTTTATTTTTTACTAATGAATTAAATTGTTTAAAACTGTTTGGTTTCAAACCCATCAATTCTGCCGGTAACATACCAACTTCTGATAATACAGAGTATCTTCCACCTATAAAATTATTATGATGTATAACTTCAGCCTTTATTTTTTCTGCCAAAGAATAAAGGTAGTTATTTTTATTCTCAGTTATAAAAATATTTTTATCCGCATTTTTAATTAAAATATTTGCATTAACTATAGTTTCAATAGTATTTCCAGATTTAGAAATTATTAAATTAGTATATTTTTCTCTATTTTCTTTTTTTTGAAAATTCTGAAGATTATCAACAAATTTAAAATTTTTTTTAATTTTATTTTTCAAAAAATTATAAATTGCTTGAGATCCTAGTGTAGACCCACCCATACCTATAACTCTAAAATTTTTATTTTTACTATAATTTTTGATCTGATTTTTTGTATAACTTATTGGATATTTTTTTCCTAAAGATGTGATTATATGATTTTTATTTTTTATAATTGAATTAAGTCTTAATTTAATTTTTTTGGTATTCTTTTTTATTTTAAAGTTAAGAAAAGAAATATCTGAAGTTAACATTAATTTTTTTGTATTTTTTCAATAATAGAGTCTTGCAGAGAGTCGGAAGTGCTAATATCTTTATTAAGTTGGTTATCGTTATCTTTAGAAATTATTAAATCCTTGATATTCTCTTTTTGCTTTTTAGTTTCTGAATTAGGTATGGGCAATTTGTCATAATCTGGCGGTAAAACTAACGGTGATTTCTTTTCTATTAAAAATTCCTCACTTTTGTTTTGTTTATTCGCCTCATTGAAGGAACTACAATAAGTAAAAAATAAAAAAATTATTAATAAAAAAATAGAATTTTTAATATTTTTCATCTTTTATAACATTATTATTTCCAATTAGCTCAATGCATATCATTAAAATCACACCTATTGAAATAAAAATGTCAGCAACATTGAATATAAACCAATGAAAATCCCCTACATGAAAATCTATAAAATCTGGAACAGCTCTATAAAATATTCGGTCATAAATATTTCCTAATGCACCTCCTAATATCATCAAAAGAGAATATTTTTTGAGTCCATCACTCTTAAGAGCCATAAATAAAATAACCAAAATAATAATTAAAATAATAAACGTTAATATATTGTAAAAAATTATCTTATTGAATGAGAATAAACCAAATGCAATACCATCATTCCAAATTAGACTGATATTTAAAAACTTTGAAGCAAATATTTCTGACTCTAAAAATTTATCACTTAAATTAATTACATATATTTTTGTAATCCTATCAAATAAAAAAATTGATAAAACTATTATTGAATTAATTAAAAAAATTTTATTTATATTTTTTAAAATCATTGAGGGTGTCGTGGACAAGTGGTCTCACTAATTTTCCAGCATACTGGACATTTTGACCCTTCAGCTTTGCTGGTAATTGCCTTTGTCTCAACATCATCTGTATAATCAACCTTTGCTTTTGAAGTGATGCAAAGTTCGGAAAAATCTATATTTTTAGTAATTTCTTTAAATTTTTTGTTTAATTGTATTTTTAAATCAGCCTCTAAGCTTGATCCAATTTCTTTATTAGATCTTTTTTCTTCAATACTGATGTTACAAATATTTCTAATTTTTATTAATTCAATCCATTTATTATTTACTTTTTCATTTTGAAATTTTTTAGGAATTTCTAAAAACTTTTCTAAATGTATACTTTTCTGTTCTTTAAACAATAATTTATAAATTTCTTCAGTTGTAAAAGAAAGTATTGGAGCGAACCACTTTAATAAAGAATTTAATATAATATTTAGCACCTTAATTGTTGATTTTCTTTTATTAGACTGTTTACTATCGCAATAAAGATTGTCTTTTCTAATATCAAAATAGAAAGCAGATAAATCAACAGTACAAAAGTTTAATAACTCCTTATATAAATTATGAAAATCGTAACTCTTAAAGTATTTTTGGAATCTTTCATTTAATACAAAAATTTTATGTAAGATATATTGCTCTAGCTCAGGTAGTGTTGATAGATCTAGTTCCTTTAGATTTATTATTTCAAAGTTATCATTTATATTTCCAAGTAAATATCTAAAAGTATTTCTAATTTTTCTATAAGAGTCGGCATGTTGGTCTAAAATTGAATAATCTATTCTTAAATCCTCTGCGTAATTTGATGAAGCAACCCATATCCTTAAAATATCAGCTCCATATTTTTTCAAAATATCTTCAGGAGCAATTACATTTCCAAGCGACTTTGACATCTTTAAACCTTTTCCATCAACAACAAAACCATGAGATAAAATATTTTCGAATGGAGCTCTACCCCTTGTTCCACAAGACTCTAATAATGATGAATGAAACCATCCTCTATGTTGATCTGATCCTTCTAAATACATTGATGCCGGCCATTTTAAATCGTTTCTTTTTTCCAAAACAAATGAGTGTGTAGAACCGCTATCAAACCAAACCTCAACTATATCGCTTGATTTATCATAATCTTCAGCTTTATATTTTTTGCCTAAAAATCTTTGAGGGTCATCTGAAAACCAGCAATCAGACCCCTCTTTTTCGTATATAGATGCTATATTTTCTATAACTTCATTATCAACTAAAATTTCTTTTGTTTTTTTGTTAACAAATATTGGAAGAGGCACCCCCCAAACTCTTTGTCTAGAAACACACCAATCAGGTCTTGTTTCTATCATGGATTTTAATCTTTCTTTCCCTTTATTAGGATAAAAAATGGTTTCATCAATAGCTTTTAAAGCTTTACTTCTTAATTTATGACTTTCCATTGAGATAAACCATTGTGGCGTAGCTCTATGAACAAGCGGAGCCTTAGATCTCCATGAATGAGGGTAAGAATGAACTAGCTCACCATTAAATAACAAATTTTTTTGTTCTTTAAGTTTTTCAATGACAATGTAGTTTGCTTTAAAAATATGAATTCCTTCAAATAATTTAACATTATTTGTATATTTGCCATCTCCATCAACTGTTTCAATGGCTTTGATACCGTTGTTCAAACAAAGATTAAAATCATCAGGTCCATGACTTGGTGCGCAGTGAACAATTCCAGATCCTTGCTCTGTTGTAACAAATCTAGCTTCCAACATTGGCACATCATATTTATAACCAATATTGTAAAATGGATGGGTACAAATAGTATTCTTGAATTCATTACCTTTAAATTTGTGAATTTTTTTGTAATTTTTTAATTTACACTCTTTAACAACTGACTGCAGCAAAGCATCTGCAATGATAATTTTTCTATTTTTAAAATCACCTTCATCATTTATTTCTAATACAACATAATCAAGAGACTCATTAAAAGCTAAAGCTTT
>MDTD01118603.1_pt1 | contig 12575 bp, 9 predicted proteins | sample 811221 | NCBI WGS metagenome assembly MDTD01 (sample SAMN05326646, study PRJNA326480) | marine metagenome | isolation source: seawater | place: Pacific Ocean: South West | collected 2011 | reverse complement strand
CGGGAGGGCGAGCAGACCTGGCAGGTGGCGTAGCCATGAGTGAAGCGGACGCCTTCTTTCGCGATACGATCGATGTGAGGCGTCTCGTGGTAGGTGCTGCCTTCAATGGAGAGGTCCCGGACTCCGAGGTCATCAGCGAGGATGAAGACGATATTCGGAGCGGCTGCAAAGGTCTGGGTCCATGCGAGGACAAGAAGGAGCAAAGAACGGATCATGATGACGGGTGATACGGTGGTCTGAACGTGTGATTCTGCGCTGCGCAGCAGCCAAGCTAAATGGCAAATACGGGGAGGGCGGTATTTTACAAGATGAAAGACGGGATGGGAGAACCAGATCGCGTCATGGAGCTCAGAGGACGGGGATCTTCCGTCACGGTTCTTTTAGAGGATCTTTTATTACTGGCCGTCTCGCCTGGTCTGACATATCTAGGGCCCACTTATGAACTATCGAAACCTCCTTGGTATCATGATGATGTCCGGTAGCCTCTGCTTGCAGGCCGGGGAGTGGAAAACTTGGCGGGGAGATACCCATGGTAGTGGGGTTGCTCCCGAGGCGGAAACGGTTCTGTCCTTCTCTGAAGAGCAGAATCTTCTCTGGAAGGTTCACCTTCCGGGGCCCGGAAACTCAACCCCAATCATTACGAATGACCAGCTTTTGGTTACCTGCGGCATTGAAGGTGATGACGCGGTGGTTTCATACGACCTTGAGGGAAAGGAACTGTGGCGGACAAGTTTTGGAAGTGAGACACCAGGCAAGGGAGATAATAAGCAGAAGGGAACCGGTGCTAACTCTTCCATTGTGACAGATGGAAGAGGCATCTTTGCCTACTTCAAGTCCGGACGTGTTGCCGCCCTGACCATGAAGGGAAAGAAGGTCTGGGAGCTCAATCTGCAGGATAAATTTGGAAAGGATACCCTCTGGTGGGATGAGGGAACTTCACCCGTGATTGCTGGTGGTTTTCTTGTGCTTGCGGTGATGCAGACTGAGGGAGGTTCTTATGTGATCGGGCTTCAGAAGAATACCGGGAAGATTGCGTGGAAGGTAGATCGTAATTTTGATGTCGGAGCGGAGTCCGGTGATTCCTATACGACTCCTCTCGTGACAGAAATCGAAGGGCAGGAGACGCTGGTAACCTGGGGAGCGGACCACCTGACAGGGCATGATCCATCTAACGGTAAGCTGCTCTGGACCTGTGGAGGATTTAATCCGAAAAAAACCAAGTTCTGGCGAGTGATCGCCTCTCCGGCATGTACCGATGGAGTCGTAGCAGTTTCATATGCCCGCGGCAAAATGACAGGAGGGATCCGCGTTGGAGGAGAGGGCGATATTACAGACGGCGCTTGGGCGTGGAGGAGAGAAGGTATTGGTGCCGACTCTGTGTCTCCCGTCGCTAATCAAGAAAGCGGAACGTTTATCGTTCTGAATGATTCGGAGAAGCCGAGAGGTCTGGTTTCCTGTCTCGATGCGCGAAGTGGAAAGACTCTATGGGAGGAGCAGCTGCCGAAGGCGGCTCAGAAGTTTTATGCGTCACCTCTGCTAGCGGGTAACAAACTGTATCTGGCACGCGTTGATGGAGTGATTTTTTCGGGGACGGTTGAGGGAAATGGATTGTCCGGTCTTACCGAAAATAGGCTGGATGATAATCTGTATGCCTCGCCGGTCGCGATCGGCAAGCGTCTCTTCATCAGAGGACGTCGTAATCTCTATTGCTTCGGCAAGTAATTGTTTTGATCCCGTGGTCTTCTTCCCGGCGTTTATCGATAGCCAGTGCGACAAAATTGCGGCAATTTCCGAGCGGTGATGACGATGATCAGGATCGGGATCTGTGGAGCAGCGGTCCTCGTCGCAATACTTCTTGCGTCTTGTGCCGGAGGGTCTGGCGAGAAGCAGTCCGTTCGCCGGCTGCCTCCGGATAAGGAAGAAATCGGCACTTCGACCCGGGCTCCTGTCGACGGGAATTCTCGAGGGCTCCCCCGGATTAGCGCAATACAGCTGGAAGATTTGTTCCAGTTGCGGGAGGAGGGCACTGTTTTACTGGTGGACGTTCGTCCGGCTTTTTTCTTCCGTCTGGGACATATTCCCGGCGCCTTCAATCTTCCTCTTAAAACCTTCGATACAGGGGTTCATTCGTTCCTTCGAGATCTTGAAGGAGCCCGGCGTTCCGGCAGAAAAATCGTCATATACTGTGCCGACAAGAACTGTCCGGACAGTCTGACCACGGCGAGAAAGTTAGCCCGGATGGGATACTCTACTTCGGTCTACAGAGGCGGATGGAAGGAATGGCGGAGCGCTGGTCTGTAGGAGATCCGGAAGGCTTTGCTCTGTTCAGGATGGTTCGCGGATATGAAGCCAGGCGTGGACATGAGGCAAACCCCGGAAATACGAGACCATATTGGGACCTTCCAATTGCCAGACGTCCCAGACTTCATCATCGCCGAGGTTTTCATCCCTATAGAAAGAAAGATGAAGGTTTTCGATTCCTCCCGCCTTGATGTGCTTGATGGCTTCCTGAGAATCTTCTTCTCGAAAAGGGGCTAGAAGGTCACCGACGACTTTCATGACGTGTCCCTTCTGGTCTGCGGCAAGATCACCTACTCTGATTCCAGCGAGGCCGGTTGTTTTTCCGGATAGTTCCACGGTATTTTTCCCTCTCTCGCCCCGGCTCTTGCCCAAGAGAGCGGCCTTGCGCTGTTTGCCATCCAGCATCTGATAGACCTCGTTGGCTCTGACCGCCTGATACCAGTAGGCATTGTCCTCGTGTTTGGGACTTTCGTTGAATCCCCGCGCCGCATGACCGTAGAAAATTGGCCCACCGAAAGCAGCTCCCTTCATGGAGTCACCATCACATCGGCGCGTGCAGTGACGACCGGTAAGGACAAATTCAAAGCGTCCGCTTCCAGGTGTCCCGAAGATGGCTACTGAGGAACCTCCCTCGAAACCATCGATTCCGCTATCCCACTCAACCTGTTCAAAAACCCTTTCAGCATATTCATCACTGTGAATTCCCATGAAGATTTCCTTGATCATGGCCTGCTGGTCCTTGCTGAAACTTTCGACCTTGGCTTTCGTAATATGCCAGTTGTTTTCGATTTTCAGACGAAGATCATGGTCGTAAGGAAAGCAGATGATCCTGCGTTGCTCAGGAGTCAGGGACTCATAGAATGTTTTGACGATAGTCTCAGGTTGGTGTTTCGACTCAGTGCTATCGGTTGCAAGCAAAGGTAAAATCCCCGGAGTCACGAGTCCTCCGGTTGCAGCTGCAGAGGAGCGTAGAAACCTGCGACGGCTTCCGTGAAGATCCTTTCGGGGAGAGTCTCCGGAGATGGAATCAGAATTGACAGACATGACCAGCAGACCTTGAGGGAAAGGAAGATGAAGAGGCAAACCTTTTTAGTGTTTGATAAAGAAGGAGCAACGGGTTTGTCATCTGGAGGTGAGAGAGCGAAGAAAAATACTCGGAACGGGTAGGCTTGGGGGATGATCGAGAATGATTTCGTAATCGCGCCGGGTATTTTCAGGTAATTCCCTGGAGATGTATTTTGAATCAAACAGTAATTCTATGGTAGTCAGAGCAGCTGGTGACGTTTTACTGTTGGAAGACGCTAAATCACAATGGCCGACAATTCTCAGAACGATCAACCAGATTCCATGGACGGGGGTCGTAAAAAAGGTTTTGAGCAGGCTTACGAGCGTACGCGTAAAAGCCTTATAGCCCGGCTTGAGAACTGGGAGGACCAGAGGACGTGGGATGAATTCTACCAGACCTACTGGCGCCTGATATATTCTGTCGGCCTGAAGGCGGGTCTACGCTCTGACGAGGCCTTTGACGTCGTTCAAGAGACAATTTTGTCGATCGCCAAGCAAAGCAGAAAGCAGCTTTACGACCCAGAGCAAGGGTCCTTCAAGACCTGGCTGATGAACATGACCCGCTGGCGAATCAATGATCAGTTTCGCCGCAGAAAGAAGGACACTGCGATGGCGGGAAACGAGTGGAATGAGGAGAGGAAGACTGCGGTCATTGACCGATTTGAGGATCCTAGCGGGGACTTGCTGGAGCGGATGTGGAATGTGGAGTGGAAAAAAAACCTCGCGGATGCTGCTCTGGCACGGGTAAAGGGTCAGGTATCACCGAAGCAATATCAGATTTTTGATTATTACGTAGTAAGGCAGTGGGACGCCAAGAAAGTTCAGACTCATCTTGGAGTGAGCATGGCTCAGGTTTATCTGGCGAAGCATCGGGTTGGCGCTGTCTTGAAACGGGAGCTGGCCAAACTGGAGAAGCATGAAAAGCAGTAACGTTCGCCCGGAGCTTACGATCCCGGATCATGAAGTTCTGAGGAAAATAGGTGGTGGCGCCTATGGTGAGGTGTGGCTTGCCAGAGGTGTGACAGGTGCACTGCGGGCGGTTAAAGCGGTTTGGTATAACGACTTCGACGATCAACGTGGATTTGAGAGAGAGTTCGAAGGGATCCTGAAATATGAGCCGATATCACGGGACCATCCCGGATTGGTTCACATTCTGCATGTGGGGCGTGCGGAGGTAGAGGGCGAGCCTTTTTATTACTACGTTATGGAGTTGGGCGATGATGTTGCCACGGGGCGCGATATTAATCCGGTAGAGTATGAGCCACGTACCCTTCGCAGTGATATGAAAGCGGTCGGGGGAGAAGGTATCGCAGTGGAGGATTGCATAACCTGTGGACGAATGCTGGCAGAAGCGTTGCAGCATCTTCACGAGAACGGTCTCGCTCATCGCGATGTGAAGCCGTCGAATGTGATCTTTGTGGACGGAAAAGCGAAGTTGGCAGACATAGGTTTAGTGGCTCTTCGCGGACAGCAGACCTTTGTTGGAACGGAGGGCTTCGTTCCTCCGGAAGGTCCTGGGTCGGCCCAGGCGGATGTCTACAGCCTCGGAAAGGTGCTTTACGAAATGGCAACTGGTAAAGACCGGCTCGATTTTCCTGAATTGCCGGACCATTTACCCCAAGGAGTGAACCTCAAAAGGTGGCGAGCGCTCAATTCCGTGATCTGTGATGTTTGTGAGCCAAGGATCTCAAGAAGAAAAATAAGAAGAGCCGCCGAACTGGGGCAGGAACTTCACAGGCTCGAGCAGGGGCGTTCACGATCGTTCAGAACGCGAATGGGACTTGTAGCTGGTGTTCTCGGAGCTCTCACCGGCGTGGCCGCCCTGGGTCAGATGATTTCTCTGCCACCTCTTGAGACGGCCTCTGATTCAGGCTCCTTAGAGCCGCCCCCGTTACAGATGAGAAGCGTAACTATTTTGAGTGATCCTCCAGGGGCAGCAGTCTATAGCGAAGATGGTGAAATTCTGGGGCTGACGCCGCTGGATCCGAAAAATTACCCTGAGGGGAGTAATGTGACCTTTACACTCGAGCTAAAGGGCTACCGCCCGCAGACAGTGACGGAAAATGTCAGTGAAAGGGGAGCGGTGATTGGGGCAAGCTTGATAGAATTCAATCCCCCACGGGAACTTGAGCCCTGGGAGGATGTTTTTGGAGTGCCCTACCAGCCTGAGGAAGACTACCATATCAGCCAGCATTACGTCACTGCTGAGTCATGGGACTATTTTCAGCAATCAACAAACAGGCAAAGCGGGGTAATCCAAACTCTCTCCAGAAATGGAATTGAGAAAGAAATTATCCTCGCCACCGAGCGCGAGGCCAGCGACTACGTGAAGTGGCTCGAAGCTCAGTGCAGGGAAACACACCTTGAAGACGACCAGTGGTTCGAGTTTAAGTTGGATAAGCGGAGATCCATTGAAGGACTGAAAGAGGCGGACCCCAATAAGAGGAAGATTCACCCCTTTTACGCGGTTGTTCGCACGAGGGCATATGCGTATCTCAGGATCGCAACTAAGCCCACCGGGGCGAACGTTTACGTGCAGAGAACCCACAAGGGAGAGGTCTATTCGCAAACGCTGGGACAGACACCGCTAGAAGGGGATGAAGTGGGCGAGCGAGGCGTGAGGGTGGAGCTGAACCCGAAGGGGTTGGGGAGACTTAAGCTTATTGTTGAACTTCCAAGGTTCCGGCGTTACGAGCGATCTATCGTTCTGAGAATGAACGAGATCTCGGATAAGATCCTTGTAACACTTCAGAGAGAGAATCTTTTTGATTATCCGCGGGAACCGCTCGAGAACGGCCTGGGCATGCAGTTTATTCCTGTCCGGGAAAATCTCGAGTTACTTGCGAGCATCTGGGAAACCCGTCAGAGTGATTTTGATGCCTTCGTAGAAAGTATGGCAGAGAAAATTCCGGCTCCGAAGCGCGTGGATAAAAGTGCCGAGGCGGATTATGCGCGCTTTATCAATCGCTGGGCGGGATCGTTCACTCCTCCGCTGCCGCCCGATTTCGCAGATGGCGGATCATATGGTCCTGATCATCCTGTTGTTAATGTAACGAGAGCAGATGCCGAACTCTTCTGCCTTTGGCTAACTCTTCGCGAACGCAAGCAGGGTGCAATTGGAGCAGGCCATCATTACCGTCTCCCAACCGATACCGAGTGGAGTATTTTTGTAGGTCTGGAAGGTGAGGTCGGGGAGTGGCCGATGGATAAACACGGGCAGGCCGAGGAATTCTTCTGGGGACCCCAAATGCCTCCGCCGGTGAGCGGGGGCAACTTTGCGGATATCAGTCTCGCAGAGCTAGGCTCGCTTGAGGCCGATGGACATCTTGTGGGTTACGAAGACGGCTCTGCTTTCACATCTCCGGTCGCCAGCTATGCCGGAAGGCCGGTGGGAACGCAAAGGATGTTTGACCTTGAAGGGAATGTTCTGGAGTGGGTTGCTAGCGACTACAGTGCCTTTGGGCAATATGACGTCGCCCGTGGAGCTTGCTGGAAAAGCTACGATACCAATCACCTCAAGGCTTCGGTGAGGCAGCCTGTTCGCAAGCCTTCCCAGAGCGGAGGAGGTGTTGACACGTCTGGTCTTTATGGCTTTCGGGTCGTTCTTGCCAAAGTGCCGGTTATTGTCGAGAAGGAGGAAGAAACTGAGAGTACGATTGAAACACCAACAGAGTAATGATTGAGATCAAAATAGACTACGAGGGACAGCTGCGATGTTCCGCGACTCATGGTCCCTCGGGAGATGTTCTGGCGACTGATGCGCCGGTTGACAACAATGGGCGGGGAGAAGCTTTTTCGCCGACAGACCTTTTGGCGGCGTCTCTGGGTTCCTGCATGGCCACGGTCATGGGCATTGTGGCCCAGCAAAAGGAGATCTCGCTCGAAGGGATGAAGCTCAGCGTCACTAAACATATGTCTGATGACACCCCGCGGCGGATCTCACGTTTGGATGTTGTCATTCATATGCCGGTAGAAGAGGGCCACCCGGAGAGAAAGGCGCTTGAAGGCGCGGCCCTCGGGTGTCCGGTGCACCATAGCATTCACCCAGCGATTGAAGTGCTATTGAGCTGGCACTGGGCTTAGCAAAAGGTCAGGGAATTTCGCACCTCGGTGGGAGGTAAAGCGGTGGGGCACGGTGCCTTGGCAGGATTTTGCGCCAAGGCCTATGCTGAGGAGTAGACGAATTTTTCCGTCTGCCCGGTTTTACGATTGCAATCGGCGCCCATTATTAGAAACTTATAAACATAACTAACTTGATCAAGTAACTAATGTTTAAGCTGCCCGATGGTGCGCCTTTCGATAAGGCGCAGCGTGAAATTCTCTCAGGATTCCTGAGTGATTGCACGGTGGAGCAGCGCTCGTGGTTGGGAAAGCTCCTTGAATCAGGAAGCAAACCTCGCAAGGCAGCGGCTACGAGAAACCTCCTTGTGTTATACGGCACAGAGTCAGGCAACTCGGAAGAGCTTGCCGCTCGAAGCGCAAAGCTCGCGAAGGGAAGAGGGTTCAAGACGATCCTGAAAAACATGAGCGAGGCTGTCCTCGGGGACCTGTCCCGCGCGGAGAACCTTCTGGTGGTGGTCAGCACGTGGGGTGAGGGCGATCCCCCAGAAAGTGCTGAGGGGTTTTTTGGTAATCTGATGTCAGGAGAAGTTGATCTCAAAGAGCTGAACTACTCTGTCTGTGCTCTGGGAGATACGAGCTACGAGCATTTCTGCAAGGTCGGCAAGGATGTGGACCTGCAGCTGGAGAAGTTCGGCGCGAACAGGGTGACCCCACGGGTGGATTGCGACGTGGACTATGAGGAGCACTATGAGGAGTGGATTGAGAAGGCGCTGCAGGAGCTCGGGGGAATAGCACTCAACGTTTCGGCAACAGGCAACACGACGGTGGCAGCCAATTCGCAGGAGTATGGAAAGAAAAATCCCTTCCCTGCTCAGATTCTGGACAAGGTGCTTCTTAATGCACCGGGATCCCAAAAAGAGATATGGCACCTCGAGCTGAGCCTAGAAGGGTCAGGGCTCATCTATGAAGTCGGGGATTCGCTGGGTGTTGTGCCGGCGAATGCAGATGATGTAATTGATTCTCTCCTGCAGGCAGCTGATTTGACGGGTGATGAGGTAGTGGAGACGCGATCCTCAGGGAATAAGGCTCTGCGCGAGGCACTTCGCACTGATTATGACATCACAGCCTTGTCCAGGAAGGTGGCATCTGCCTGGCAGTCACATTGCGGATCTGCTGAGCTTGAAAATCTGTTGGATCAGAACAATCGTCAGGCATTCAAGGATTGGAGTTGGGGACGCCAGATTGTTGACCTTCTGCGCGATTTCCCGGCAGCGAAGACAGAGGCACAGCACTTGGTTGGTATCCTCAGGATGTTACCCGCTCGACTCTACTCCATTTCCTCCAGTCCACGAGAACATGAAGGAGAAGTTCATCTGACGGTAGCGGCAGTACGCTATGAAGGACATGGCTTCGCAAGGAAGGGAGTTGCTTCGACCTGTCTCGCTGATCTTGTCGAAGAAGGCGACACGGTGCCGGTTTTTGTGACCCCGAATAAGCGATTCAGGCTTCCTGAGAACGATTCGCTACCCATTATCATGGTCGGACCGGGGACGGGAGTTGCTCCTTTCCGGGCGTTCGTCGAGGATCGGTCGACGAGGGAAGGCAGTGGACCGGCTTGGCTGATATTTGGCGATCAGCGTTTTACCTATGACTTTCTTTATCAGCTTGAGTGGCAGGATCACCTCAAGTCTGGGGCGCTGACCCGGCTTGATGTCGCATTTTCCCGGGACCAGCCGGAAAAAATATACGTCCAAGATCGTATCCGGGAGAAGGGTAGGGAGATATGGGACTGGTTGGAAAAGGGAGCCCATTTTTACGTCTGTGGAGATGCTTCGAGAATGGCCCCGGATGTCCACGCCGCCCTCTTGGAGGTAATTCAATCATGGGGAAACCGCAGTCCCGAGGCAGCTGACACCTACCTTGGAGAGTTGAAGAGCAAGGGGCGATATCAACGAGACGTCTACTAATTTCACACCTCAGTCGAATGAGCACAATGGACCGTAAACTCGCGGCAAATGAAGGGATTAAAGACCGTAGCGATTATCTCAGGGGAACAATCGCTGAGGGGCTCTCGGATCTTTCCACCGGGGGTATTTCTGCGGACGACCAGCAGCTGCTCAAATTTCACGGATCTTATCAGCAGGATGACAGGGATTCACGATCTGCACGGCGGAAGCACAAGCTGGAAAAGGCATTTTCATTTATGATCCGGATCCGTGTTCCCGGAGGGGTGTCTACCCCGGAGCAATGGATCGAAGTCGACCGATTGGCTACAGAGTATGCCAACGACACAATCAAGCTCACCACTCGGCAGGCTTATCAGCTTCATGGCATTATCAAGAGTAACCTGAAAAGGACGATCCGGGAAATCAACGATGTGGCCCTCGATACCATTGCGGCATGTGGTGACGTGAACCGCAATGTCATGTGCAACGCGAACCCTGATGTCTCTGCGCTTCATGCTGAGATTCTTCAGGTATCGAAGGACCTTAGCGATCACCTTACCCCTGCTACCGGTGCCTATCATGAAATATGGCTTGATGGTGAAAAGGTGGAGTCGAGTATGAGTCAGGAAGAGCCGATTTACGGGAAGCACTACCTGCCCCGGAAATTCAAGATCGCAGTTGCGGTTCCGCCCAATAATGACGTTGATGTATATGCCAACGATCTTGCTTTCATAGCCATCACGGGCAGGAATGGACTTGAAGGCTTCAATGTTGCGGTGGGAGGAGGCATGGGCATGACCCACGGTCAGGAGGAGACCTACCCGAGGGTAGCAGATGTGATTGGCTTTGTGGCCGCTGACAAGGTTATCGACGTTGCGGAAAAAATTGTCCTCGTACAACGGGACCATGGGGATCGATGCGAACGAAAGCACGCCCGGCTGAAATATACGGTCGACGATCACGGTGTAGATGGTTTCCTCGATCTTGTTGAACAGCGTCTCGGGTATAAACTGGAAGAAGCGAGGCCCTATGAGTTTACCGAGAACGGTGATCGCTACGGATGGTCGGAGAATGAGGATGGCACGGCTAACTATACATTTTACGTTCCGGGGGGACGTGTGTGCGATACGGGCGAGGGTCGCTGGAGGAGTGGGTTTCTCGCGATTGCGAGAATGCTCAGAGGTGAATTCCGTTTGACCGGAAACCAGAACCTTGTCGTAGCGCGGATTTCCGAGGAGCAACGTCCTGCGGTACAACAATTGATCGCTGAATATGGTCTCGATTCCCATGAGCGTCATACGGGTCTGAGACTTCATTCTCTGGCCTGTGTTGCCCTGCCAACCTGTGGTCTTGCGCTGGCAGAGGCCGAGAGACACCTCCCATCTGTGGTGACAGAACTGGAAGAAGTGCTTGAGGAGTGCGGTCTGAGGCATGACGCGATAACCATTCGAATGACCGGATGTCCGAACGGTTGCGCGAGGCCTTATATTGCAGAAATCGCCTTTGTTGGACGCTCCCCCGGAAAATATAACCTCTACCTTGGTGGTGGATTCTCCGGGCAGAGGCTTAGTAAGCTCTATCGGGCGAGCGTGAAGAGTGAGGATATCAGGGAAATTCTAGAGCCGATCATCAAGGACTATGCTGCGAGTCGTCAGGAAACGGAAAGCTTTGGAGATTTCGTTATTCGGAAGGCCTACGTTAAAGCGACGACCAACGGGTTGGACTTTCATCAGGATGTTGCCACCGGGGAGCAATGAGACTGTCAGGGTATCATGAAAGTTGACAAAAGATCTGGGATGGAGCCCGAGGATAACCTGAGTATTCTCAACACCCAGCTTCGCCCTCTTGAGGCCGGGGAACGAATCGAATTTTTATCGAAAAAGTTCGCGGGTCGAATTGTGGCTACCACGAGCTTCGGGTTACAATCTGCGGTAATGTTAAAGCTGCTCAGGGAGCATGCTCCACGTATACCTGTGGTTTTTATTGATACGGGATATCTGTTCCCCGAGACCTACCGCTATGCTTCTCTTCTGGAAAAGGAGCTGGATTTCATGGCTCATGTTTACTCCCCACGGATAACAGCTGCACGACATGAGGCTCTCTATGGCAAACAGTGGGAAAGCGGTCCAGAGGATCTGAATAATTATGCCCGGATCCATAAGGTGGAGCCCATGAACCGGGCATTGCAGGATCTGGGTGCTGATGCCTGGATCAGTGGGCTCAGGCATGAGCATTCTAGAGGGCGCTCCCAAAGGGACATGGCCGAACGGCAGGCCCAGACTCTCAAGGTCTATCCGATCATCGATTGGAATAGCGAAAAAGTGGAGTCTTTCATCAGTGGGCATAATCTTCCGCGGCATCCTCTTGCCTCGGCAGGTTATGTTACGATGGGAGATTGGCATTCAACCACCCCGGGGAGCTCAAGCTCCCGGGAGGCAACGCGCTTCAAAGGCGAAAGGTATGAATGCGGTTTGCATCTCGAATCAGGTCAGCAGGATTTCCAAATATAATTCATTGAAGCGGGACAACATGAAAGGTAGGTCTCGCGCCCATACAAACTACAACCAGGACAATAATGAGCGCAATTTCAGGTAACATGGTCGACATGGTGGGGAATACCCCAATGGTCAAATTGAACAGTATAGCCGAGGGGTGTAAGGCGGAGGTAATCATTAAATCTGAGGGCTACAATCCGCTCCTCAGTATCAAGGACCGGATAGGCAAGTCCATGATCGAGACTGCAGAAGCCGAAGGCCTGATAAAGTCCGGTGGTACGATTATCGAACCAACTTCAGGAAACACAGGAATTGCTCTCGCCTTTGTTGCGCGGACCAAGGGATATCGGTGCATCCTGACAATGCCGGAAACGATGTCGATTGAACGTCGGGTGCTCTTGAAAATGCTTGGAGCTGAGATTGTCCTTACCCCTGGTCCTAAGGGTATGGGAGGAGCAATTGCTAAATCGAAGCAGCTTCTTGAAGCAGATCCAGAGGCCTTTGGTCCCAGCCAGTTTGATAATCCTGCTAATCCTGAGGCGCACCGGAAAACTACTGCCGAAGAGATCTGGCGCGACACTGGTGGTGAGCTCGATGTATTCGTTTCCGGTGTGGGAACGGGAGGTACGATTACCGGTGTTTCCGAGGTGATCAAATCTCGTCGAGACCTCTACACGGTCGCGGTCGAGCCTTCTGCCAGCCCAGT
>MDTD01194558.1_pt1 | contig 12576 bp, 9 predicted proteins | sample 811221 | NCBI WGS metagenome assembly MDTD01 (sample SAMN05326646, study PRJNA326480) | marine metagenome | isolation source: seawater | place: Pacific Ocean: South West | collected 2011 | reverse complement strand
TGTGGCCGGGCCTGTCTAGTTCCACGGCGATCGTGGATGCAATGCAACCCACCGTCTTACCCCAACCGACCACGGAGGCCATGCGTTCCTCATTGATCCCGTTCTGCAAGGAGATGCAAAATCCGTCTGGAGTAAGATAATCCTTGATCATGTGGGTGGCCCAGACCGTGTCGTAGGATTTTACGGCGACGAACGCAAAATCGAAGGGCCGGCTATGGGCGGTCTTCTGGAGGTTGGTTATATGGATCGCATTGACTGCTTGGGTGAAGCACTCGGGCTCCGTTGCACCATCCAGGGTAATGCCTTGCGCCCGCATGTGTTCGATGTGTTCGGGCCATGCGTCGATTAGTGTGATGTCATAACCTTCACGTGTGAGGTACGCGCCAACATGGCCGCCAAGGGCTCCTGCGCCGACGATGGCGATCTTATCTTTTGCTTTTGTCATGAATATCCCTGTCTAGAATGGTTTGTCGCCGCAAATAGTGATGCGATGCATGCGTCGGCGTTGCCCCGCATAGTCGGCTAAGGCGTGATGCTGGACACACCGGTTGTCCCAAAGGGCTAAAGAACCAGGTTCCCACCGGAACCGGCAGGTGAATTCGGGGCGCACCGAATGTTGCCGAAGATATGCTAAGAATGGTTCCGCCTCAGCTTCGTGGAACCCTTCCAAAGTTTGCACATGACTTCCGATATAGAGGCCTTTGCGGCCAGTTTCTGGATGCGTTCGGAACAAGGGATGGGCTGCTTCAGTCACAAGGTTGCCGGGGTTGCGAACCTTGTTGGCCATTTGCGAGTTTCCCTCGTAAACCTCGCGCCTGTCGAATCCACCGTTGTTCTTGAAATTGTTACCGACACTCCAGGTCTTGACATCAGCGAGCATGGCTTTCATGCCATCCGATAGGGCATCGTAGGCGAGGTACATGCTAGCAAATAGCGTGTCCCCGCCGGCAGCTGGTGTCTCCTTGGCATACAGTATGGTTGCCTTTGCCGGTTCTGGGTTGAACATCTGATCGGTATGCCAAACGGAACCAAATGTGTGGGTGTCGTCTTCAGTTTTGATGATCTCAAGGATATCTGGGAAATCTGACATGCCTCTCATGAAAGGATGATGATGGATTTCCCCGAGTCGATGTGCGAGGGCGATCTGTTGTCTCGGCGAGATGCTCTGACCGCGAAAAAAAATGACTTGATGTTGAAGCCAAGCGTGGTGGATTTCTTCGAAGAGTTCATCGGAAAGGTTGCCAAGATCAACGCCGGTGATTTCGGCTCCCAGTGCCCCCGCGATGGGATGCGCTTTAATATGTGCGTAATTCATGTGTGCCAACGTTGCAATTGCCCGAGAGGGACAGGTTAGCGAAATGTTCAATTTGAGCGAAATCCCAGAGTTTCAACTAGTGAACAACGGCATTACTGTTTCTGGAGAATAGCGACCTGTTCAGGGGTCAGGTAGCGGGTTTCCCCCTGGCGCAGGAGTAGATACAGGTGCGCGTTCTGCTCCAGTTGTTCTGTGGCGTAATCCGCATCGACGAGAGAACATTCGTCGGGTCAACGTCGCCACAACAACTTACGGCGACCGAGCAGGTGGAGTGCAGATGCACGATTGTGCCGATGTTATGTTTTTCGATGTACATAGCCATGTTCGGGAAGTGCTCACGGGTCGGTTCGTCGCCCGAGATATTGTCGCCGTCATTATCAAGCTTTGACAACCGGGCTGGAGCCAGGTTTTCCATTGTCGAGCCCGTCGGCGTCATCAGCCAACCGTCTTCAATCCGAACGCTGATATTGCCTGATTCTCCGAAGGTGAGACTCCGCTCGTAGATCGATGGGGTGAACTGGACAATTTCATCGCGGGCCTTGGTTTCTGGACTCATGGTAGCATGGCCAGAGATTTCATGAAGAAGTCGGGCGCGCCGAAATTTCCGGATTTTAAAGCCAGGGCAATGTGCGGCTCATTGATAGTCTCGGTCCAAGGGACGCCCGGATCTATTTCTGGTCCGATCTTAAGGCCCGTGACGCCCAACGCTGTAACCACGGACCCTGAGGTTTCGCCTCCGGCAACGACCAATCGGCGGATGCCGCGATCTACTAAGCCTTGCGCAATAGCGCCCATCGTCTCCTCCACGAGATCGCCGGCTTTGTCGCGGCCAAGCGTCTTTTGCACCTTTGCAACCACAAAGGGGTCAGCGGACGAATAGATAAGTACAGGCGCGTCTGAGGGCTGACTGTCAACCCAAGCGAGTGCCTCCTTGGCGCCGCGCTCTGGTGTATCGGCGAAGCTACACGGATCCAGGCTTAAGCTGGGCCAATGAAGCTGAGCGGCGGCGACTTGGCTGCGCGTGGTTATGGAGCAACTGCCGGCCAGAACCGCAGATCGGCCGCTCGCGAGCGGCAAGATGGCATCTGTATTACCAGAAAGTCCGCCGGTACGTCGGAAATTTTCGGGCAGGCCGAGGGCAATACCGGATCCGCCTGTAATAAGCTTCATGCCGTCAAGGGCCTCTCCGATACTCATCAGATCTGCGGGGTTGATAGCATCGACAATAGCGTGTCGGAAGCCAGATGACTGAAGTGAGTTAAATTGCTCCCTGATAGCGGCGCTACCTTGCTGAACGATGTCTATGTCGACCAAGCCGACCTTGTAGGTGGTTTGGCGTGACAAGACCCGCACAAGATTGGCGTCAGTCATAGGCGTGAGTGGGTGATCCTTCATACCCGATTCACTGAGCAAAACGCCGTCGACGAAGAGATAGCCATTGTAGATAGTTCGGTTGTTTTGCGGGAAAGCGGGGCAGGCAATAGTGAAGCTCGTGTCCAAGGCGTCCATCAAGGCATCCGCCACGGGGCCGATATTACCGTCATTAGTAGAATCGAAAGTTGAGCAGTACTTGAAGATGATCTGCTCCGCACCCTGGTCTTGCAGCCACGCAAGCGCGGCTAGGGCATCGGCAACAGCCTGTTCGGCGGGGTTGGTGCGGATTTTCAGCGCTACTACCATGGCACGGGCCTCGCCCGGATCAAAGCCGTTGGCGGGTACGCCGATCGATTGAATCGTTGGCATGCCTTGTCCGACCAGGGTGTTTGCTAGGTCAGTCGCGCCTGTGAAGTCGTCGGCGATGGCGCCAAGTAGAATGCTCATGAAAAATCAACCCGTCCCTACCCCTACCGCCACGAATCAAGCCAAGCAAGACCATCGCGTGTTGCGCCGATGGGCATATATTCGCAGCCAATCCATTTATCGTAACTGCTGGCTTCAATGTGCTTGAAGATAAATGGGTAATTGATCTCGCCCTTGTCTGGTTCGTGCCGGCCTTGCACACTAGAAACTTGGATATGGCTGATATCATTAAGGTAGAGGTCAAAGTTCCGGATTAGGTTACCATCCATGATCTGCACATGGTAAAAATCAAATTGCAGCCCGATGTTAGGCCTGCCGACGGCTTGCACCACGCGTGCTGCATCGAAAATATGGGGTAGGAAGTAGCCGGGCGCATCCTGATTATTAAGCGCTTCCAGAACAATTGTGACCCCGGCATCTGCACAGAGGTCTGTGGCTTTGGTAAGGTTTTCAACAAAGGTCTCGAACATTTGTTCCGTGGTTGCGCCAGATGGAACAATGCCTGCCATGGCGTGCAGCGTCTTGCAGCCGGTGGCCTCGGCGTAGATGAGCGCCTTCTCCAAGCCGGCATTGAATTCATCCTCGCGCCCGGGTAGCGCACCGAGTCCGCGCTCACCAGCATCCCAATCTCCTGGCGGCAAATTGAATAGCGCCTGTGTTAATCCATTGTCGCGGACCCGTTGACCGACATCCCGGGCCGGAAAATCATATGGGAAAAGGAATTCAACCCCATTGAAACCAGCATCACGGGCCGCGCCAAAGCGATCCAGAAACGGCACTTCATTGAACATCATGCTCAGATTTGCGGCAAATTTTAGCATCGGCGGAGTGTTCCTCAAATGACCGCCTTGGGCAATTCTTAATGCGATCAGTTCCTCCTTAAAGGTGGACAAAATTAGGAAAACTGTTCGCGGAAAACCAAATGTTTTTGCTCGTTGTGTTGGCCAACGTCAACAGCATCTTGGATCTCACCAAGCATGACCTATCAGAACGCATTGCTCAATGCGTTTAGGATGATCCCTTTAGCCGCGGAAACTACTCCGCAGCGGCGCGATCGTCTGCGCCGGCATGAAACGAGTCCATGAGGGTGCGATGGCGGGTTTTTGCGATCTGGCGGTTTCTCTCCCAGACATGGCCAAATCCTCGGACCGAAAGGGGAAGCCCGGCGATATCGATGGCAAGTTCGTGGTTCTCGATGTTCAGGCCATTGATCACATGTTGAAGTGTGGCTATGTACTCATCACGGTGCGCGCGTTCGGCCTTACGCTCTTTTGTCCTACCAAAGATGTCGAAAGGCGTGCCCCGAAGTGATTTCAGGGCCGCTAAAACCTTAAATGCCTTAAACATATGAGGCCCGTATTCCTTTTTGCGCAAACGGCCTGTGGCCGGATCCCGTTCTGCAAACAAGGGTGGTGCAAGATGGAAGGTCACTTCAGCACCGTCCGCGAACTGGTCGCGAACGGCTCGTTCGAACCGTCCGTCGGTGTAGAGGCGCGCTACTTCATATTCGTCCTTGATTGCCATCACTTTGTAGAGCGCCTTGGCGACGGTTTCGCGAAGCGCTGTCGTGCCCGGAGCGACTGCCTCCTCGGCGACGGCGACCTCGGCAATGAGATCTGCATAGGTCTTCGCGTAGGCGGCGTTGTGGTAGGTGGTCAAATCCATTTCGCGGCGTTCAATGAAAGCCATGTCGCCATTTCTAGCCGCTTGGGGTGTCGGTAAGGTCGAGTGGGAGGTCGTGGCCAGAACAGCGCGCACAGCGGTTGTGTCATGCGCGGCACGGCGTCCCCACAATAGAGCACGCTTGTTGAATTCGGGTGCGACGCCGTTGAGTTCGATAGCCGCATGCAGCGCACTCACCGTTAGCGGCAGCAATCCCTTCTGTAGGGCATATCCGACCAAAAAGAGATTAGCGCCGATTGTGTCGCCCAAGAGGTCACGCGCTAAAGCGGTTGCTTCGACGAAATTAACCTTGCTGTCGTTTGGCGCCGTTTCCACGCCATCGACAGCAAGGTGGATCGCTTTGTGCAGGCGACGCTCAGGGAAATTCAAATCTGGGTTGCGGGTGAAATCTGCTGTCATCGATTTCTGACCGTTGACGACTGCGTGTGTACGGCCAGCCTGCAATTTCGAGAGTGTCTCATAGCTGCCGCTGGTGACCATATCACAGCCCAACAAAGCGTTCGCACCACCGGCGGCAATACGTACGGCGTGGAGTTGTTCCGGATCGTCACAGATCCGCACATGGCTATATACCGCTCCGTTTTTTTGAGCTAAGCCCGCCATGTCGAGAACCGTCACGCCCTTTTCCATCATGTGCGCGGCCATAGCTAATAACGCTGATATCGTAACGACCCCCGTGCCGCCGACGCCGGCGATCACGATCGAATATGGAACCGCTGACTCCGCCACAGGGGCGTCCGGGAGAGCTGGGAACGGTATTTCTCTCGCGCCATCGGCTGCGGATTTGGGTTTTCGAGGCTCCGCGCCGTGTACTGTCACAAAGCTGGGACAGAAACCTTCGATACAGGTGAAGTCCTTGTTGCAGGCGGATTGGTCGATGGCGCGTTTGCGGCCCAATTCCGTCTCCTTCGGCGTGATGGATACACAGTTCGAGGCGGTGCCGCAATCGCCGCAGCCTTCGCATACAAGCTCATTAATGAACGCTCGTTTCGCCGGATTTGGGAAGGTGCCTCTTTTTCGCCGGCGGCGTTTCTCCGCGGCGCAGGTCTGATCGTAAATAATTACTGAAACGCCCAGCCTCTCCCTAAAATCGCGCTGTAGAGAGTCCAGATCGCGCCGGTGATGAAAGGTAACACCCGATGCCCATTGCGTGCCAATGGGATACTTATCTGGCTCGTCAGAAGCGAGGGCAATGTGTTTGACACCTTCCGCTGCCATTTGGCGTGTGATTATGGCGGGGTTTAGTGGCCCGTCCATGGTTTGACCGCCGGTCATGGCGACGGCATCATTGTAAAGTATTTTGTAGGTAATGTTGACGCCGGACGCGACAGCTGCGCGGATGGCCAGGATGCCCGAGTGAAAATAAGTACCGTCGCCAATATTGACGAACATGTGATCGCGGTTGGTGAATGGTGCCTGACCGATCCAATTGGTGCCCTCGGCGCCCATATGGGTAAAGGTTTCAGTCTCGCGGTCCATCCAGATGGCCATGTAGTGGCAGCCAATGCCGGCTGCTGCCTTGGATCCGTCAGGAACCTTTGTCGATGAGTTGTGAGGGCAACCGGAGCAGAAATAGGGGATGCGTGTGATATCTGTATCTAATTTCTCCAGATTATCCTCCTTGTCATTCAAAAAGCCGAGGCGCGAAATGATTGAATCCGATGTGCCGTAACTGCGGAGGCGGCTAGCAATTACCCGGGCAACCCGAGCGGGTGTTAGCTCACCGGCGCTGGGCAAGATCCACTCGCCGGATTCGTCAAACTTTCCGATGACCTTTGGGCGAATATTGTTGTGCCAGTTAAAAAGTTGCTCTTTCACCTGGTTCTCGATGACGGCGCGCTTTTCCTCGACGATCAGCACCTCGTCGAGGCCTTCGCAGAAATTACGGATGATTTCTTTTTCCAGTGGCCACGGCATGCCGATCTTGAGCAACCGGAGCCCTAGCCGATCTGCTTCTACGGCGTCGATACCCAAATCGTCCAGCGCTTGTAGAGTGTCGAGGTAGGATTTGCCTGTGGAGATTATCCCAAAATGCGGCTTCGCGCTGTCCATTGTAATCTTGTTAATGTCGTTAGCGCGGGCGAACGCGAGTGCCGCGTATATCTTGTACTTGTGTAGGCGCATTTCCGCATCCATTGGCTGGTCGGGCCAACGGATGTGAAGCCCATCGTGAGGCATTTCAAAATCTATGGGGGTGACGATTTTGATGCGGTGAGGATCTACGGCGACTGAGGCGGAACTGTCGACGTTGTCGGTGATGCATTTCATGCCCACCCAGCAACCAGAATAGCGGGACATGGCCCAGCCCAGGATGCCATAATCCAAAACTTCCTGAGTGTTGGCGGGATGAAGGAAGGGGATTTGCGCGTCTATCAGCGCGTGTTCCGACTGGCTTGGTACTGTTGAGGATTTACACGACGGATCGTCGCCGGCCAATGCCAGTACGCCGCCATTGGGGGACGTTCCCGCCATGTTGGCATGCCGAAATACGTCGCCCGAACGATCGACGCCTGGGCCCTTGCCGTACCACATGCCGTACACGCCATCGTACTTGGCAAGATCTTCATCAAGGTTGGCCTGTTGCGAACCCCAGATGGCCGTGGCGGCCAAGTCCTCATTCACGCCTGGATGAAATTTGACGTGATGCGTGTTCAAATGCCTTGCGGCGGCTGCGAACTCCTTGTCCATGCCGCCAAGTGGGGAGCCTCTGTAGCCGGTGACGTATCCTGCCGTATTCAGGCCAGAGGCTAGATCACGGCGACGCTGCATCAGTGTAAGGCGGACAAGCGCCTGAGTTCCGTTCAGATAGATGCGGCCATCTTCCTTGGTGTACTTATCGTCCAGCGAGACCTTAAGCAGTGTCATATTCCCTCCTCCCTAAAATGTAGTATGCGGGTGTGAGTTGGACAATCGGCTCGCGTGTCATTCCTTGAAATTCTTTGGGCTCATTCGGGCTGCCATCTCTTTTTTGATTTTCTCCCATGCTATCTTATGAAAGAAAGTTTCAAGTTGGATGACTAAATTTGGGCCGATCTTTGGACATTTCGCTTTACGATATGAATCTAGCGGGTGCTTTTTATCGATGAACAGGCTATAGGGAAACCGGCTTTAAAAAAGTGGGAGTCTCCATGTCCGTCTTGATTACTGGAGTTGCTGGATTCATAGGGTTCCACCTCGCCGAAACCTTGTTGGATCTGGGTCGAAAGGTCGTTGGAGTCGACAATCTGAATGACTATTACGATCCGACATTGAAGGACGCACGTCTGGCTCGCCTTAGAGGCCGTGACGGCTTTGTGTTTCACAAATTGGATGTATCGGACCGGGCTAAGGTCGAGACACTCGCTGCCGAGTACCAGGACCTGACTGGCATTGTCCATTTGGCGGCGCAGGCGGGCGTTCGCTATTCATTAGTGAACCCGTACGCCTATACACAGGCGAATGTGGAAGCGCACTTGGTTCTCCTGGAGGCGGCGCGACGGCTGCCTGCCTTAAAGCACTTTGTTTATGCGTCGTCATCGTCGGTCTATGGTGCTAACACGCATATGCCGTTCTCCGTCGGTGACCGGACGGATAACCCTGTGTCTCTGTATGGCGCTACCAAGAAGACTATGGAGGTGATGAGTGAATCTTATGCTCGCATGTGGGGTCTGCCTTTGACGGGTTTGCGGTTTTTTACAGTCTACGGCCCGTGGGGACGACCAGACATGGCAGCGTTTATTTTTCTGAGGAAGATCCTCGCAGGTGAGGCCATTCCGGTCTTCAATAACGGCGATATGCAACGCGACTTCACCTATGTGGATGACATTGTCGCAGGTGTCGTGGCTTGTCTTGACCAGCCGCCCGAGGCAAGTGACGACGCGCCATCGCATCGGATTTACAACATAGGCAACAATAATTCTGAATTCCTAATGCGTTTTATCTCGATTATCGAAGAGACCATAGGGATCAAAGCAGAAATTGAGTTCTTGCCTATGCAGCCTGGAGACGTGAAGGCAACTTACGCCGATATCGAGGCGACGACGCGGGACTTCGGGTTCGTGCCATCGACCCCAATTGATGTGGGTTTGCCTAAATTGATCAAGTGGTATCGCGATTACTACGGTGTTTAGGTCATGAATGGTGTCCCATTCCGGGATGTATTTTGGTTGATCACTCTCGCGCTGGTATGGGGGTCTTCTTTCGCTGCTATTAAGATCGCCGTGGAAACAATGCCACCCATGACCATGGTCGCCGTTCGGACAGTCATCGCACTGTGTATGCTGCTGCCCATCATGATTGCCCAAGGTGCAGCCCTGCCTAGGGACATAAAAAGTTGGTATATGGGCGTTGTTTTGGCTGTGTTCGGATTGGCGCTGCCTTTCTTCCTTATTGGCTGGGGCGAGAAACGGGTGGAAAGTGGACAGGCGGCCATTCTGATGGCGGTCATGCCCATCGCGACCATCGCCCTGGCTCATTTTTTCGCACGTGGCGATCAGTTTCACTGGCGCAAACTGGTTGGTATTCTTCTTGGGTTTTTTGGGGTTCTGGTCCTAGTTGGTCCGGAGGCGCTCAAGGGTCTGGGTGGCCAAATTTGGCATCAACTGGCAATCGCCGGTGCCGCAATTTGTTACGCGATCAATGCGATTGTCACGAGAAACCTGCCGTCTGGCGGGACGTTAATTGGGCGGGCTGTTATGGTCATGACATGCGGTGTGGCGATCTCGCTACCTTCAGCGATACTGCTCGATGGCGCTACAGCCGTGTTCGATGCAAGTGCGGAAAGTATTTGGATAACGCTGTATATGGGTGTGTTGCCGACAGGGTTAGCTACACTGATTTATTTTTATATTGTCGAGGCCCAGGGCCCGTCATTTTTTTCTTTCGTCAATTACCTGAACCCCGTATTTGGCGTTTTGTGGGGGGCATTTCTATTGAGTGAGATCGTGCATCTGGATGCTGTTCTGGCACTGGTCGCCATTCTCATTGGGGTTGCCATATCTAGCTGGGCGCCAAAAATGAAGCTCTGACCCGCGAAACAGGAGAATTGATTGAACATCGTGTTAAAAGTCGGCGGCAGCCGGGCATCGTGGTGGAAACAGCATTTGTCTACCTTGTTGTCTGAAGCCACGGTTTACTTAGCTAACGAGGAAATGAACCGCGATGACATAGACTACGCTGTTGTTTGGAAGCCGGAGCCGGGATGGCTTAGAACCTTCGAGAACCTGAAATGCATCGTCTCAATTGGGGCCGGTATCGATCATGTTCTTTGTGATCCAGAGCTACCGGTTCACTTGCCAATCATCCGCACTACGAGCCCGGACCTTACAGTGCGTATGCGAGAATACGTGACCTTGCATGTGCTGCGTTTGCATCGACGCCTGCCGGAGATCGTTGCCGCGCAGTCGGCTCGGGAGTGGCGCCAGATAATTGAACCACCGGCCCATGAGCGGCGGGTTGGGATCATGGGATTGGGTAACCTGGGTGCGGATTGTGCGGTGACCCTTGCGGCGATTGGCTTCGACGTAGCTGGCTGGGCACGCTCGGAGAAAACTATCGACCAGGTTGCATGCTTCGCAGGTGAAGCGACACGAAATGCTTTTCTTGCACGATCCGATATTCTGGTTTGCATGCTGCCGCTGACGCCAGAAACGGAAGGTATTTTGAACGCGGATCTGTTCGACCGGTTGCCCGACGGGGCAGCGGTTATTAACGTTGCCCGAGGCCAGCATCTGGTTAATGAAGATCTGCTAGCGGCCCTGGACCGCGGAAAGGTGCGCGGTGCAACTCTTGATGTGTTCCATGTGGAACCATTACCGATTGACCATGCTTTCTGGGATCACCCGAACGTCTTGGTGACGCCGCATATCGCGAGTCTTATCGACCCCATTGCAGGTGGAGAACGGATCGCCGAAAACATCAAAAAGTTTGATGCGGGTGAGCTCATTGCCGATCTGGTTCCTCAGGGCCGGGGATACTGAAAGATCTTGTCTAAGCCCGAACGCTGACCCGGCCAGAGACATTTTCTTCCAAGTGAAACGGTTGCTCGGCGATAGCACCGGCGACTGGGTTGGCTTTGTCGCCACAACCTTGGGTGTGGCCGCTCGCTGGGTCGCGGAAGACGCCGGACGGACAGGAATAGAGCTTGGGGAACACAAGGTTCTGGGCGACCTCAAGATTGAAGGAACTTTCCAGGGCGGCTAGCACTTCTTCGCCAGCGGCCGGATCAACCCGTATCGATGCCCGCCCGCCGGCGTCGATCCGCGGTGTGTTGAAGGCCTCTTCCAAGGACATGCCGTAATCCAGCATAAAGGCGGCCACCTGCATGGTGCAGGGGACTATTTGGTTGGCCCCTGATGCGCCCACCGCGAAGATCGCTTCGTCGTCACGGACGCAGACCATGGGGCACATGTTGGACGCATTGATGCGTTTCCCGCCCGCCATGGAGGTCGGATAACCGGGCCGTGGGTCGAAATAGGAAACAGCGTTGTTCATGAGGACGCCCGACGATGGCAGCACCACTTTGGAGCCGAAACGGTTCAGCAGCGTGTAGGTAAGAGCGACCATATTGCCCTCTGCGTCCACGGCACTCATGTGAGAGGTGCTGCCGGTCTCCGGGAGGCGGCCAAGCCGGCGGTCATGATTATGAAACGCCTGGTTCAGGGCTCTCGCATAAATTTCGTAGGAATGGGCGCCAAACGGCCGCGATAGGTCCAAGTGTTCGGTGACGAAATTTAGCGCTTCGCCCAGGCGTTGGCCGCCGCTAGTTTCGCTTGGGGTGTATAGGGTCGCGCCACGGTGATCGTGTACCAGTGGCGTAAGAACCTGTGGACGGTACGCGGCAAAGTCTTCGACGGTTATGCGGCTGCCACCTTCTTGCAGATCCGCTGCCATGGCTGTTGCGATCGCACCTTTGTAGAAGGCGTCCGGTCCTTCGTCGGCAAGCATCCGCAGGCTCGCTCCGAGATTGCCAAGGTTGAGAAATTGTTCTGGTTGTGCTGGCGCCCCGCCCGGTAGATAAACCGCTGCACTAGCCGGGAACCGTGCTAGTTCGCCAGCCTCCAGGCCGATTTGTAGTGTAGCGAACCAGTCTACGGGCAAGCCTCGCTCTGCCAACTGGATCGCCGGCGAAAGCAAAGAGTCGAAACCAAGACGGCCATGTGCAAGGGCCGCCGCCGACAGGCCCGCTACGGCGCCGGGAACGGAGATCGATTTATAACCGACAACATTGGCGTTTCCGGAAACCCCCGGAAAGCCCATGATGGCGTTCGGAACACTGGGGTCCAGGGGATAGTCGGCGATGTCAATGGCGTCAGGCAAGGTCCCTTGAAAATCGATTGCGACGGCGCGTCTTTCGTTGGCTAACCAGATCACAATATACCCGCTGCCACCCATGCCGCACATCCACGGCTCCACGGCGTTCAATGCGAAGGCGCAGGCAATGGCGGCATCAATAGCGTTTCCGCCTCGCGACAAGGCATCTGCACCGGCCGCCGCTGACATCCAATTTTGCGCAGCAACGATCCCTCGCTCTGAGGAAACCGCTCGCTTGCGGACCTGCCATTGTTCGACATTACGGTTCATTTTTGGCTCCTTGCTGTCGACATAGTGCACTGTGTTTTATCGCGATCACCTGTAGATGCAATCCGATGAACTATTGCCCGGAGGACACAAAGGGGTAGCTTTGTATTGATTGAGGTCTGATCGGCCTTTCTAATCTACGCGGGTTGGCATCGGTGCCTTTGCTGCTCTAGTAGCGTTCTAAATGGAACTCTTGCCTCGCACCACTGACTTACGGAATA
>MDTD01030035.1_pt1 | contig 12577 bp, 10 predicted proteins | sample 811221 | NCBI WGS metagenome assembly MDTD01 (sample SAMN05326646, study PRJNA326480) | marine metagenome | isolation source: seawater | place: Pacific Ocean: South West | collected 2011 | reverse complement strand
GTTTTCCCAGTGAAGCCGAGGTGGAAGCTAAAGCAAAGGCAATTTCCCAATCGGTTGGGAGCCAGTCGAGAGTTGTGAATCTCGTGGAATCCGGCGATTACGAATCCGCCCTGGCGCAATTGCTCGATGTACTTGAGAATTCCGAAGTCGGCTTTCACCCGATAGAAGAGTTGGAAGAAGCGGTTGTAGAACTTGTTTCTAAATCGGATCAAAAATTCTATAGAGCGCTTGAAAAATATTTGGATAAAATTCAAAGCCGATTGCCTGAGAGCAAAAGGCTTAGAGGTGATCTGTCCATCTGGATGTTTTTGGTCTCGGTCCTTGATAAGCCAGATAGAATCGTCAGTTTTCGAAATGAAGTGGATAAGGAGACAGAGTTATATTATTGTCTTCAGTCGGCATTGAGTAGTCATAGAAGCGAGAGGTTGATTGAATCCGGAGGCGCTTCTACTTTTAAGGAGAGTTTTCCTGATCTGGTCGAACGGCTTTATATGGATCTCGCCATGTACGAATCCGAGCTGTTGATTAAGCGCTTCAACCTCAAAGATTTGGACAGGATGACCCAGGATATGATGATTTCATCAGCAGAGGGGCGATGCAGCCAGAGCACTCTCTCCTGTTTGAAGCTGGCTTTATTATTGAATCAGGAAGAGGCAGCCGAAATAGTAGCCCGGAGAGCACTTTCCGCCATTCGCTCCGATTCATTTCTTGAGTCTGTTGCTGCCCTTTTCGTATCTCAATCGAAAGAAGCCATAAGTCAGCGCCTGATTGACTTTGCAGGGAATTTGCCATAGCCGCTTTGGTTTTGATATTGCGATACTTCTGTCAGCTCAAATCGTTGACCAGCATAACTTTTCAGAGTTGGTAACGTAGATGTCACACAGCGTTGTTATTGTGAAACTGCGGATTACTAAAACCTACCGCCAAAAGAAACGCGATATTGTCAGGGCTCCCTCCCCCTGATTCGCCACGTTGCGCAGGCAACACCCTCGGCAGCCCTCATCTGAGGAGTATTTAGAATGGCTCTCGAAACCGCCCCCGAATTGCCGGAGATTTCTCCGGTAAGCGATGCGAATACAGTTAAATCCGATGCCCAGGCGCATCTGCTTGCCGCAGCCTATGATGATAGTTCATTTGCGCCTCCCAGCAGGTCCGCTGAAGATTCAAGCAAAGGCATCCAGGTGGCAGGTCCGGTGCCTGCCGGATTGATGTTGGAGTTGCCGAGATTGAATGCTGAGTCTACAGACGGCGGTGATGCCCAGGTGCATTTGGTGGGTGCCGGAGATAACTTGAAGAGTTTTTCTCCCAGGCGACTTGCCGCCATCGCAAATAGTGATGTAAACACGTCTGCTCCAGGAAACACAGTGCCGCTTGATGCTCGATTTGCGCCAGGCTACAGAGTACCCGATCATGTTCAGTGTGCTTCCACGGTAAGTGACTGGCTTATAGAAAGTGGTGTCATCAGTCCCAGGGACTTTCAAATTAGAGTCAAGGATATGAATCGCTTATTGGCTGCCAAATTTGGTGCACCGGAGCGGTTATCCGGCAATCTCGACCTCTCAGACTTTCCGAAAGGTAGTATCGGCTTTATCACCGGGGTAGGAAACAGTGCCGGTGGCAACCATATCGCCTTGTTCGAAAGAAGAGGTGACAGTGTTTCCATAGTGCACAACAAAAATGGCACTGTGGTTCGCGAGGATATTAAAGACAAATTCTTCTCTTCGTCAGGTCGACCCAGATACAGCGATATGAGAATCTTCCGACTTAAGTAATGTCAGAGATTCTTTCGTGACCTGCGACTAAAACTTGGGCTTGTTAAACATTTTGAGCTTAGGCAGCTTGGAGGGTTTTGCCTTTTCGTTCAGTTTTTGGAGGTTATCGGATACCACCATGGTGTCCGGATGATCTTTACCAAGGGATACGGTGTAAAGCAAATGAGCTGCCTGGCATAGACGTTTTGCTTTTTCCAGTTCGTTGGTGGTGAAATATTGCCCGGCAAGCATGTTTAGGTTGTAGGCAATCTCTGCGACATTTTCGGACTGGAGCATCTTGTCGTAGCGGAGGATGACGCTCTCTGATAGTTCTTTGCCGGCCTTAAGTCCGCCAAGATGATCGGCGAAGCCGTTTAATCTTGGCTCAAATGCTTCCAGTTCGGAAGCCAGGGAAATTGACTTCTCAAAGAGGTCTTCTTCTTGATGGGTGGTCACTTTTGGGATACCAGGTAGCAGCGAATGTCTTACTACATGGTACCCCTGAGAATTTAAATTTCAAGATTACAGACTACAATTCGAGAGTATGTGTAACCTTAATTTTGCTTGTCGACTTCCTGGGGAGGATTTAGACTGGTATTAAGGTTGCCTGGCAACTAACCATTGGTAAACTCCTTAAGATCTCGCCGAATCGCTTTATCGGTGGGATTTAGTGCTTACTAAAATAGAGGACTAGTTCCATTTCTATAATTATTGCCAGCTTTAGGAAATACTGGATTCTTTATACGATACTGTTTGGAATTGTAGTTTCGGCTGTCTTCCTGAGCCTTCCGTTTGGCTCAGATAGCATCCTGGCGTTAAGCAAAGAAGACAAGAAACAGCCTGGACCAGAAAGTAACTATGCTCGTCCCGTTATTCCGGTAAGACCTGGTGCCTACATAGATACTAACGGGAAAGTTTTGTTCGAAGTAGCTGACTATGACAAGTCCGGTAATTTTTATGAGGGACTGGCTGTTTTTGTTGAAAAAGTCGGCGACAAGTATTTGAGTGGTTACCGAAATAAGATCGGCGCAGTCGTTATTGAGCCAAAGTTCGGAAATGCAACTGATTTTCATAATGGAGTCGCTTTTGCCTATTCTGCCGAGCAGAACGGAACCCTTGTTTTGATAAACAAATCTGGGGATATTCTGAAAAAATTTGATCCCGAAATAAGGCTAAGAGATTACGGCTGGGAAGACCGGTACATGTATAGATCCGACTGGGTGGAGATCTATAAGCCTGTTCCAAAAAGAACTCTGATTGATAAAAATCCTGGTGCTCAGTTTCCTTCTGTGATTCAGCTTACCGGAATTGACCATTCTGATTCTAAGAGTAAGCTTTTCGGTTTTGTTAATAGAAGCGGAAAGATTGTTGTTCCTTGTGAATATGATGATGTTATGTCTTTTTCGGAAGGTTTTGCCGCGGTTAAGATTAATGGATTATGGGGCTATGTAGACACCACTGGTAGTGTAATCATTAAGCCATCTTTTGATTATGTGGGAAGTTTCTCTCAAGGACGAGCTGTGGTTTTTAAAAACAAGCGAGCCGGAATCATAGACTCTTCCGGTAAGTTCGTTTTGAAGCCCTCTTATACTAGAATCTATAACTTTTCATGCGGACTTGCCGGCTTTGTTTCCAAAATGAAGTTTGGCTTCTTAGATAGGGATGGTAGGGTTGTAATTCCTCCAAAGTTCGACCAGGTTTTGCCATTCTCAGAAAACCGAGCCTGTGTTAAGGTAGGCGAACGCTGGGGATTTATCGATCGTACAGGCTCTATTGTCACAAAGCCATCTTATTATTTGGTCAGCTCTTTTGGAGACGGTGTGGCCGCAGTCGCAACTAATAGTTATTCGGAAGATTCCAGACTGGTTAAGGCTTCTAAATTGGCTAGCAGCTCTTTGAGCTATCAATGGACTCCAGTCGATCCCGGTGAGAAAATATTGCTAAGGGACTTTGTGAGACCGAAACTGCGTTTTGAATTAATAGACAAAAATGGGAATAACATCTCACGGTCTATTTTTGAAGATGTGCTCGGCTTTTTTGATGGAGTTGCCAAAGTTCGTAAAGATGGCAAATTCAGCTTCTTAAGCTTGAGAGGACGAAAGTTTGGAGGAGAGTATGCCGCGACTAAAGAATTTCACGATGGAATTTGTCTCGTTTCAGACAAGCGAGATTGGTGGTACTGCGAAGAATTGACAGATGTTGGGGATCCCATCATAGACTTGAACAGCCATCTTCACCGATTAACACTTAGGGGTGATCCGGTACGCCTCAAGCAGATTTTAGATACTACTTCTGAGGTCATTGACAAATTTCCTGGTAGTGCAAACGCTTACGGAAACAGAGCCAGAGTCTTGTTTCTGATGAGAAGATACAAGGAGTCGGTTAGAGACTATAGTAGAGCAATAGAGCTACGTCCGGATTGCATAGATTTTCTCAAAGGGCGAGCATTCGCCAATCTGAACAGTAAAAATTGGTCCTCCGCAGAGTCCGATTTTGAAAACATTCATACCATAGTTCGTTCTCAAGTCAACGGTGGAGCGATTTTGGCTCATAACATTTCCGAAACTTATTCCGCTCTAAGCTACTGCTTACTAAGACAGGGTAAAAAGAAGAAGTTTGAGAGAACCTGTACTTACAAAACTTTTTTAGAACTCTCAGGGAAATCACCAGGCAATGCTCTTCATGCTTGTACTGTACCGAAAGAGTACAAGAATACTTTTATCGAATATTTTGAAGGTGTTGGAAACTGCGATGTTGTCTCTGGAATTCTCTTAAATAACGGTATATCTAGTAGTGATTATAGAATTGACTATCCGAAGACAGAATCTCAATTAGAAGAAGCTTTTGTGATGTCGAAAAAGGAACTGGAGCTTGCAAGGCTCAATTACAATTCAAAAGGATCTAAGTTAGACAAATTGATGTACAGGTACAGGTTGACGAGTTGCTGCAACTCTGTTGTTGATCTTGCTAAGTGTAAAAGAGCGCGTTTCAAGGCTAATGAAGAAGAGTCACTGCTCAAGTTCTTGTGTGAGTTATGCGAAGAGTTGGATTCATCTAATGGGAAGCATGATTTTTTTGGCTATTCAAATGAGGGGTATCTTGCTCTGCGAGGCGCAAAACTATCTCTTGCGCGATTTTATTTGAAGCAACATGACCCGCGCTGCAATAGCATATACCAAGAACTTTTTCAGAAAATGCCCCGGGATGCACTTGTTCCTTTGGAATACTGTTGCTTCCTGGCTAAGTTCGACCGACTTGAAGAGGCTCGACAATATTTCGGAAATATTGATGAGCATTGTCCCAACGCTGCTCTGGGTGCAAGACTCTTGCGCAAATTTGGAGAAGATGAAAAGGCAGATCGAGTAATTGCTAGGTCGAAACAGAGAAAGAGAAGGCAGGGCAAATCACTTCGCGTGTTCCATAACAATTACCCGGATATTGATGATGACTTGAAGAGCTTAAAATACGAGCCAGGTTTTTCGCTCTTAGGAAACGCTCCTGTCCCGCAAGGAGATCTTGATGCTCAAGGCTATTATGAGCTTTCCAGAACCTGCAATGAACTAAGATTGGAGTCAGCAGGCAAATACTACATAGATTTAGCTATTAAGGAGTCCCAGGCAAAAAACTCCGAAGACACGGCGAAATATCAAACGTATAGAAAATCACACTTCTCTAAAGACAATGTATCTGCCAAGGTAAATGGTTGTATTTCTCGAGGTCAGGATACTTATCCACATGCCATTCAAAGTCTACTGGGGGAAGATTTGTATGGTCGGTTTTCCAAAGAAACCCTTGAATATTGCATAAAAACAGAGCCCGAATGGACAATGCCATATGTAGAGCTCATGGCATTGTCCATCTCTTCACTCGATTATGAAGAAGCCGAGAATGTTTTCCATCGCGTGACCGCTATCAATCCGGATTGTTTGGAAGCCTGGGTGCAAGCAGGACTTCTTTACAATGATCAAGGTAAGTATGATAAAGCTAAGGCTGCTTTCTTGAAAGTCCGAAAGTTAGATCCTGAAAATCAACTGGCGAAGGTTATGCTGAGTAAATTGAGCGATAGACGCCCATAGGGAAGTCTATTTGCCATCCACTGCCGGAACGTCGATGTGGGCATCGCCGCCGGGTGTTTCTATCTCTATCTCTTTGCCATCACTGAGAAGTTTGTCGTCTACTTCAATTTTTGCTTTGTCTCCGCCACCGCATGCGGTCAGACCGATGCTTGTGATTGCTACAGCCAAAAGGGCGATAAGCGTATTCCGTTTCATTGTCTACTCTCCTGTGAGTTGCCACTCAAGAGATTTAGCACGGTCCGAATTGAGCGTTGCCCTTCCGTGGAACGGATAATTACTCAGTGTCTAGCTCTTTAAACATATATACGCAGTCCATTTCTCTTCCCGATTTGAGTTTGTGCTTGCCCCGGGATTTTATTTTGTATCCGTACTTTATATAAAAGGCTTCGGCCGTTAGGGAAGAATCCAGGTGCAGCTCTTTTACTCCAAGGAAGAGCGCTTCCTTTTCCAGGTGTTCTAAAATTAGCTTTCCGACGGATCGTCTGGCGAACATAGGGCTAACATATACCGCTCTGAGTTCCTGATTGGCTGGAACAATCGCACCGAAACCCGCAATCTGATTCTCTAGTTCTACTACGTAGAGCTTCTCTCCGTCTTTGCCCTCACGAAGCTGTTTCTGGAAATCAGTCAGTCTCTTTTCGTCTACCTCAGGCGACCATTCAGAAAGAATTTCTATGGGGTAGTCTTTGTCGGCAGTTTCATGCACTGCGCCGTAATGAACTTCCAAAATTGCTTTTGCATCGTCTATGGTGGCAGGTCGAACTTTAGCTTGACTAACTTCTTTGTCGTTTCTCAAAAGTTTTTCTCCTTTTCATATTTAAGGAAAGGCGTTCTCTATTTTACTCGGGTCTTGACATTGTGTAGCGTGTAGTATATGCTACACGTATGAGCGAATTTGGAAGCTATGTGAGAGAGAAGCGCCTGAAGTTGCAGGGGACCGAACCTCGCCAATATTCCTTGAGAAAGGTGGCAGGGGCAATCGGAATAGAACCTTCTTATCTGAGTAAGATAGAACGAGGACTGGAATCTCCTCCCGGGGAGGGAACAATAGTCGCCCTTGCCGAAGAGCTGGAAGAAGACCCGGATATGATGTTGGCTCTTGCCGGCAAAGTATCCCAGGATCTCAAAAAGATTATTCTCACAAGACCAAAAATATTCGCTGAGATGATAAGACAGTTAAAAGACATGCCGGATCATGCCGTTCTCAGAATCGTGCGAGAGGTCAGGGATGGTGAATGGTAGAGGACAAAGTCAATGATAGAACTTAGAAAGGACATTCTTGAGTTTAGTTTCCCGGAAGTACATCCGAAGGCAAAATTGAATATAAGTCTTTTGCGAACGCTTCGGGTGCCTGATGATGGCAATAGTTATCCTCTTCCTGCTGGTCTTGGCCGGTTTCCTATTCGACATGTTGATGATTATTCCACCAGAATTCCGGAAGAATGGGTTGCGCACGGTGGCGTGATGATGCCCATGTACCAGGCAGAGGCGATGTGGATAAATTTTGACTCGGAGGAAATCGCTAACCAGGCTCCCTATCCATTTGCCGTCAAGGTGCTTACCGGAAAAGTTTGTGCCGTTAGCGGTGAGAGTTATAGATCGGAGTTTAGCACGGAACCCCAGAATTACCTGGTTGTTCCGCAGCAACGTTGGATAGATGGATTCTGTGTCGGTAATGGAAAAGTGAGACAGTTCGTGGCAGCCGGTTTGGGCGATGGATATACGGCCGAAGAACAGGTCACGGGTCTTGGTGAATTCGGTGGTATACAGCTTGTTGTTAGTCCCATGAAGAGAGAAGTTTTTGAAGAGCTCTATCCCCCTAATTTAGATAGCGACGGTAATGTGGTTATGTATCATCGTACTTCTAAGAAATCCGCTGCCATGGGCATCGCCGCCGGTGGTGAGTTGAGGCAATCGATTCTAAAAGATCCCTATGGTTTGGATGTTTGGGAGCAAGATACTTCAAGCCGGTGCTTTATTCATATCTTAAACTCAACCATGTGGAGGCATGCCACCGGTTTGAATCCTCCCTGCAGACCCTTTACTCGGCGCAAGTATCAGGCAGCCGGTATTCCCTGGTTTCAGTGCTATGCCGATGAATTCGACTCCCTTGAGCCGGAGCCGGCGCTGGCTCAACTGGCTTCCCTTGGGGCATTGATGAAGTCCTGGAAAGGAAAGAAGCTGGATGACAATAAGAGTTTTGTACCGGAGACGGTTATCAATTTGCGAACCAAGAACTCGGATCAAGTCAGGGAGAGTGAATTCTGAGTAAGTCATCGTCGGGACGCCCTTCTCTGGGTACCTCTTCGCCACTAATTGAAGTAAGGTCAATCGGCAGGAAGGCACCTGGTGAGGAGAGTTGGTTGTTTAGTGACATTTCGCTTGCCATTACTAGTGGTGAGCGAATTTGTTTGAGTGGCGCTACCGGTTCGGGTAAGACCCTTTTTATGAGAGCTATCGCCCACCTCGACCCGCTGGATAGCGGCTCTATCCTCTGGAATGGTGGCGAGGTAAGCGATCAGGAAGTACCGACTTATCGTGCGAAGATAATTTATCTACATCAGAGTCCGGGTTTGTTCCCCGGAACAGTAGAGGATAATTTACGACAGCCTCTGGAGATGCAGATTCATAAAGATCGAAAGTTCGATCCGCAGCTTATCTCTGCCTTTTTAGAACGCCTTAACCGTGGGAATGACTTTTTAGAGAAGTCTATTTCATCACTATCCGGTGGCGAAAGACAGCTGGTCAGCCTCATCCGGGCTATGCAGCTTGAACCTGAGATGCTTCTTTTGGATGAACCCACTGCCGCCCTTGATCCTGATACCACTAGAGATGTGGAGAGATTGCTTGGCAAGTGGTTTGAGGAAGGGGATGGGCATTTGAGCTATCTGTGGACCTCCCACGACCCGGAGCAAGTTAAGCGTGTGGCCGACCGTCGTCTGCAATTGAAGGACGGTAGTCTGGAGGAGAGGAGCTGATTTGGAGAGCCAGTATATAGATCTTGGTTCTGGTCAGGTAGCTTTAGCTGCTGCTTTGATTTTGATAAACGGAGGCATCTCGCTGGCGCTCAAGCTCAATCTTGAGAAGAGTCTTTTCATCGCCGCGGTGAGAATGACCGTTCAGCTGCTGCTTCTCGGTATGATCTTGCAATGGGTTTTCTCTCTGGGGCAATGGTACTATGTCCTTGGCTTGATGGCTGCGATGACCACCGTGGCCGGTATCACTGCCGTCGACAGGGTGACTTTTAAGTACAAGGGACTGATGACCACCAGTCTTCTTTCTGTATGGGCAAGTTCCTGGATAGTAACTGCCATCGCGCTCTTCTTCATTATTCAGATCAAACCATGGTACAGCCCTCAGTATGCTATTCCTCTTTTAGGAATGATCCTCGGTAATATTCTCAACGGCATATCGCTTGGGCTTGAACGTTTTACCCATGACCTTCATCATAAAAGAGATAATGTAGAGACCTTGCTTGCCCTGGGAGCATCGCGATGGGAAGCGGCTAGACCTTATGTTAGTGACGCGGTCAGAGCTGGCCTGGTTCCGATTATCAATACAATGATGGTGGTCGGAATCGTAACCTTGCCTGGAATGATGACCGGACAGCTTCTTGCCGGAGTTCATCCGGTTTCGGCTGTAAAATATCAGATAGTGATTATCTTTTTGATTGCAGTGGCTACCGGCCTTGGTACCATAAGTGGTGTGCTTCTCAGTTTTCGAAAACTGTTTAACAAGAGGCATCAGTTCTTGCACAATGAAATCGAAGGAAATCATTAGATTGGATGAAGATTCTCACCTCCGTAGATCAAAGCAGCAGGATTTAAGCTGTGACTTATCAAAGGTCCTACGGACTGCAGTATAATTGTCGCTGGATTTTCACTTAGTAAGCTCTTTTAAAATGATTCAGTTCAATCGCCGACTTCGGAAGTCGGTATCAGTCTCTCTATTAGTCCTGCTACTTGGCATGCAGTTTGCTGTGTGCCCGGTTGAGGCTCTGGAGAGGATTGATGCATCCGGCTCCGAGCCGTCCTCAAAGACCTCAGGAACTGAGACCGGACATTTGAATGATTTGCTTCAGATTGATAGAGAGATCATGCTGAAGTCCATCAACCTTCACCAGTTGATAGCTCGTTCAGAGACTGAAGCACTGAAGAAGTACAGGTTTAGAAAGTGGATTGATATCGCAGGCCAAGAGACCAGTGCCGCTGGGCTTTTAGCCGCTACCGCGGTGGGAGTGGACGAACTAGGTCCGAAGTTGAATCGCCCTCTTGCTATTCGCATAAACAGATTGAAAAGAGGATTGAATGCAGGCATAGTTACCTCAATAATAGGCGCTTCGGCTTCCGCTTCCCAGCTCGGTCTGGATGTGGTCAATCGGGTGAGAGAAGGCAAAGAAGGCTACTCTCCAGGGGCGGTTAGAAAGCGCTTCGTTGCCGGAATGCTCGAACTTGATCAACTGTATGCGAAAAGGGCTCGTCTTCTCCAGGATTCAGATGAGCTCCTTAAATCAGATGTTGTGGCCGCTGCCACAGAATTGCTTTTGGTTCGCAGGGAGCTTCTGGTAAAAGAGTTCATGGAAGTTCATTGCTACCGGTCATCTGTCAATACAGCCCAGGCTGTCTTCTACGGTTTTGATATCACCAGGAATACAACGGCGGCTATCGGATTGAATCTGTTTAAGAAAGGTTTGCGTGAGCCTCACCTGAATGAACCGGGAAGCATATGGATAATTATGAGTTCCGCTGCCACCATCGCCGGTCCCTGGTTGAGTACGGGAGCTGGAAAAGTTTTTGCCGCTGTTAAGCGCAGAAACTTGAAGAAGAAACTGAAATACAATCCTGAATTAACTATTGCTGATCTTACCAGCGCTCGAAAGAAGTTAAGAACAGCTCTGGCTAAAGATGGTGCTTCAAATGTCTATGCTCGCAAGATTGTCAGAAGCGAGATCATGGATGATACCAGTGGGCTATTTCAAGACCGGGTCAAAAATGAGCTAGCTAGAAAGGAGAAGTTTAGAAGAACAGCCTTCCAGCAAAAGCTGGCATCGGCCGTTATCGGTGGTCAGTTCCTCGCTTTTGGGACCATCAGTCTAAATGCCTGGCAGCGATATGGACAGAACAAGCGGATCATCAAGTTCAACAAACAGCTTTTCGCCAGCAATGTGGTCGGTTTAGTGGGATCCTCCATGGCTGTGGGAGCCACCGGCGCTGCCGCCATCGGTGGTGAATTAAATGATTGGCGTTTGAGAAAAAGCAAAAAGAGCGCTCTCGATATTTTGGATGAGCATATACAAAGGTTGGAGCAGGTCAAAGGTGACCTTGTTCAGCTTTCTGATTAGTTTGGTTTCAGGCTACGGCGTTCTTGCTCTCCTGTCCCTGGATAAATTTTGAATTCATCTCAAGAAGACAGCGTTTCTGTGTAGTACGCTTGCAACTCTTGATAGAGCATCGGTTCGGCGTGAATAAGAGAAAGAATATGACAACAAGTTGCCGGAGGAATTTAGTTTTTCTCCTGGTTTGTTTTGCTCTTCATTTCTTTTTTATTCAGGCTTCCCGGGCTGACGATGGGGTCAGGGCGCCTGGTCCGGTAGCTGATTCGAATGATGGGATAGTTAAAGGGGCGGTTCGGGCTGACTCTTCTGATACTCTGCTGCCCCCGGACAAACGAAAACGGCTTCGCAACATAGATGCTGAAGTTATTCTTGAATGTATTGATTTGGCAAGGTTTAACGTGAACTTTCATGAGGAGGCGAACAAGCACTGGAAGTGGAGAAGTGTTCTCTATCCCCTGGCTAAAGAGTCTAGTACGGCTCTTTCTTTTGCGAATGTGATCAGTGATATCAACCAGCGAGGAAGGTCTTTCGGAAATGTTTCCAGGCGTTCAAACGCCGTGAGACGGAGAGGGCTGTATACCACCGCTACGGGCAAAGTTATTGGAGGCACCGCGTCCGCTTTGGAGCTTACCCAGAATGGAATTGTCTGTATGCTGGCGGCAAAGAAAGGCTATTCACCGAAAAAGTCCGTTGATTTTGTACTTGAGAAACGGGAAAGAATTGACAAATTGCTCAGGGATAGGGACAGGATAATAGATTTGGTTCGGCAGGGCGATTCCAAAAGACTTTTGAAGCTTGAGTCTATGTTGATGCGCCGGATTGAGAATCGATTGATCCGTGAATTTAAAAGGTGGAGCGCTCTTTCCAGAGAGCAAATGTGGAATGAGAATGTCTTCTTCGCGCTGGACGTAAGCCAGAATTCCATAAACTTTAGCAATAACGTTCTTTCCCTTGGTAGCGTCTCTCATCCTTCCAACGTTAGGACGGCATCGATACTGGGCCTGGTGGCCAAGAGTATATCGACCCTCAATCCGGTGGTTCGGTCCGTCGCCGGAAAAATTGTGAGGCGATACCAGAAGAGCAAGCTTGACAGGCTTCTTCCCCAGGATGATATTCCGAGCGCAGAGAACTTGATCTCTCCTTTTGGTGAAGAGGAGGCTCTGCTCGCCCTGGCTGCGGACAAGTCAAGAAACGCCAGGCAGCTTGAAGAGTTTGCCTTGATCGTGAAAGGCAGTCAGAAAGTGGATGACATGGTTGAAAAGGAAGTAGAGAAAATAGAAAAGTTAAGGCGTGTGGCTACGCAACAAACTATTTCCGGACCGCTAATAGGTCTTACAGCTCTGGCTCAGAAAATCCTGGTTGTAGTTTCAGTTTACGGAGACGGTGATGCGAACACCAATAACCAGTTGCGTTTC
>MDTD01109971.1_pt1 | contig 12578 bp, 21 predicted proteins | sample 811221 | NCBI WGS metagenome assembly MDTD01 (sample SAMN05326646, study PRJNA326480) | marine metagenome | isolation source: seawater | place: Pacific Ocean: South West | collected 2011 | reverse complement strand
GTCTTCAAGGAATCCTAGAAGGTAAGCCAGTTCTGGTTAAAAAGACTGGTGAAGTGGTAGAGCCACAGCCTGGTTTCAACATTATTGCTACTGCCAATACTAAAGGCAAAGGATCTGAAGATGGCAGGTTTACTGCAGCTTCTATCATTGATGAAGCCTTCCTTGAAAGGTTTACTATATCAATTGATCAACAATATCCTTCAGCTGCGATTGAAAAGAAGATCGTAATCAAGCACTTTGAAAAGTTTGGTATGGATATAAATGATGACATCGAAGAGTTTACTCAAAAGCTTATTGATTGGGCTGATATCATTCGTAAGACTTTCTTTGATGATGGTGTCGATGAAGTTATCTCAACTCGTAGGTTATGCCACATTGTCCAAACCTACTCTATCTTCAGCGATAGAATGAAAGCAATCAATCTTTGTATTGCTAGGTTTGATGACGATACCAGGGAAGCCTTCCTTGATCTTTACACCAAGGTTGATTCCGGTGTTCAGTTTGAACACAACGAAAATATTATTGAAGAGGAGGACTTTGATGAATAAAACAATTGAACAATTAGCATCAATTAGAATTAATGATTCTAAAAAAAGTGCAAAAAAGAAAAAAATAAAGCATTCTTTAAAAACAGAAGATTTCATTAGAATGGTCCTACAGGCAGGAAGAAGATGTCCAATTACAGGCAAGAAGTTTGTACTTGATACTGGCAATGAAATGGTTCCATCTTTAGACAGAATTAATCCCAAAAAAGGATATACAGTAGATAATTGCTGGGTTATTTCTTGGGCTGCTAATAGAGCAAAAGGCCAAATGGATATGGACGAATTTATAAATTTTATAAAGTCATCTAATGAAAATATGGAGTCATATGCACAATAAGAATAATAAAATAAACTATAAATTTAATGAGGGAGCTCTTTGTAAAGAGCTTCTTGAATATATTAACAAAACATATGATGGACACTATTCCAAGAATAAATTTCAATCAACAGAATTTATTGTGGATTGTGGACATGGTGAAGGTTTTTGTATTGGCAACATACTTAAGTATGCTCAACGATATGGAAAAAAGAATGGGTACAATAGAGCTGATCTAATGAAAGTACTCCATTATGCAATAATAATGTTAAGTGTGCATGATAGCCGCTTAACCAATAAAGAGGAAGGATAATGAATATATCTGATGAAACACTTGATGTGTTAAAAAACTTTGCCTCGATTAATCCTAATATAGTAATTAATCCTGGGCAAAATATAAAGACGATCTCAGAAGCAAAAAACATTATGGCTTCAGCGGAAATAGTGGAAGACTTTCCACAAGAATTTGGAGTCTACGACTTAAACGAATTTTTGTCAGTTCTATCGCTTGTACAACCAGCTGATTTAAGCTTTGATGATAAGTTTGTTACTATTAGTAGCACAGGCGACAATAGATCTAAAATCAAATACTTCTTTTCAGAACCCGAAATTCTTACAACTCCACAAAAGGATATTAATATGCCTGAATGCGAGTTTGGCATTTCAATTACTGAAAGCGTACTTGATCAAATACGTAAGGCAGCAGCTGTGCTTGGCCATACGGAATTAGTATTAACTGGTGACAATGGAGTAGTAACTGCAACAGTTCTCGATGATAGAGATTCTACTGCAAATACATTCTCCATGGAACTGGACGGTGACAACGAATGTAAAAATGAATTTAAATTTGTTGTCAATATTGCTAACCTTAAATTACTACCTGGTGATTATTATGTTAGCATCTCTTCTAAACTTATAAGTAATTGGACTAACGTTTCACGTGCAGCTCCTGTAAATTATTTTATAGCTTTAGAGAAAACAAGCGAGTTTCATGTATAAATATATTATACAGAAATGTTTCTCATTTAATTATGAGGATAAGGTGGAAGATGCGAATTATCGGTCTTCCTTATTTAGTCTACTTGCAAGGAGAAAAAAATGACTGAAGAAGTAAATGCGGCTGCTGAAGAAGCAGCTCCTCAACTTACCCTTGGGGATATTGCCACTGTGGTACAGATTATCGATCTAGTATCAAGGCGTGGTGGATTTGAAGGACAAGAACTGGAAACAGTTGGTGCCTTAAGATCTAGGGTAGTTAAATTCCTTGAAGCTAACAAACCTGCTGATGGTGAAACACCTGAAGGTGCGGTTCCTGTTGCTGAGGAAGCTGAAGCTGACGAAGCTGAAGCATAATCGGAGGGAGCTTAGGCTCCCTTCCAATTTTTATTATAGGATTATATTATGGAAACAAATGATAGAGCAACTCTGCTCGATGCACTTAAAAAAGGTACAGTAACTGTATCATTCACAAAACTAGACACAGGGGAACTTCGTGTTATGCCCTGCACTCTCAATCCTGAAGTACTTAAAGCAAATGGTGTAGATACCACTATTGATTATAGCGGAAAAGATATGGAGCATTATGCTGTTTGGGCATTAGATAAAAATGCCTGGAGATCTTTTCGCCTAGATACTGTTCAAGGTTGGGAGGTACTTTAATGCAAGAATTTTTATGGGTCGAGAAGTATCGACCAAAAACAATCGACGAATGTGTCTTGCCTTCTAGCATAAAAGAAAATTTTCAAAAGGTATTAATACAAGGGGAATTGCAAAACATGATGCTAACAGGGACAGCGGGCACAGGAAAAACCACCGCAGCAAAAGCATTATGCAATGAGCTTGGACTGGACTACTTATTGATTAATGGTTCAGAAGAATCTGGCATTGATACCTTAAGAAATAAAATTAAACAATTTGCTTCAACCGTTTCATTACAAGGTGGATATAAAGTAGTTATATTAGATGAAGCAGATTATTTAAATCCACAATCTACACAGCCAGCTCTTCGTGGTTTTATTGAAGAGTTTTCTGCTAATTGTAGATTTATCTTAACTTGTAATTTTAAAAATCGTATTATTGAACCATTACATTCTCGTTGTACGACAATTGAATTTAATATACCAAAGAAAGAAGCTGAAAGATTAGCTTCTGTTATGATGGCTCGTTTAATGCTTATCCTTGATGATGAAGGTATAAAATACGAGCATTCAGTCCTAGCAGAATTAATTATGAAGCATATGCCTGATTGGCGTAAAGTTATAAATGAACTTCAAAGATATTCTGTAAGTGGTGTTATTGATTCTGGAATATTGGTACAACTATCTGATGTATCAATGACAAATTTAGTATCTTTTCTTAAAGAAAAGAATTTCAAACAAATGCGTAAATGGGTTGCTGATAATATGGATAGCGAACCAGTTGCTATATATAGAAAACTATACGATAACATGAATGAGTATGTTGAAGCTCAATCTATACCACAATTGGTTCTTATATTAGCTGACTACCAATATAAGAATGCATTTGTAGCAGATCATGAACTTAATACAGTTGCATGTTTAACCGAAGTAATGGCAGGAGTAAAATTTAAATGAAAACACCAAACGAAGTAGAAATCTTAAAGCATAACGTAAAAGAACTACAAAGTCAACTACATTCAGCTCAAATAAGAATTGCAGCTTTAAATTCTAAATTAATAGAATATAGAACTAAATATCGTGATCTTGTAGACAATAACGAATATAAAGAAAAATATCGTAATGCGATTGATGCGCAATTAGATTATAGAATGACACAAAAAAGTTTAACTGAACTTAATTATGACGGTAATGAAACACGTGGCAGGTACGGAGAAGATGAATCCATTTGATTATTTAAATGCTATCAATATGACCAAAAAAGATATAATGGTCGATGATATAGCAGAAAAAGACTATAATTCTTTTATGGTTAATCGTGGATTATCGTATTTTGCTGACACTGTTCTTTATGCTAATGAAATGAATAAGCACCATCAGATAGATGGGCGTCTTCAATTCGATTTTTTTATAAATATAATTAGAAAGAAGAAAAGGTTTTCAAAGTGGTTTAAATCTACTGAAGATGAAAACATTAGTATTCTAAAAGAATATTATGGATATAGCAATGAAAAGGCTAAATCTGTTTTATCATTATTAAGTATTAATCAAATTGAAGATTTGAAACAAAGGATTTATAAAGGTGGAAGAACAAAAGCAAATAGGTAATTGGCAGCCTGATATGATGCTGGAAATTACGCTCAACGAACCTGATGACTTTCTCAAAGTAAGAGAAACACTAACTAGAATTGGTGTTGCTTCTAGAAAAGATAATAAGTTATTTCAGTCATGTCACATATTGCACAAACAAGGAAGATACTTTATTGTGCATTTCAAAGAACTCTTTTTACTAGACGGAAAGCCTAGTAATTTATTAGAAAACGATGTACAACGTAGAAATACTATTGCGGTGCTTCTAGCTGATTGGGGATTAATATCATTACTCAATCCAGAGGCAGCAAAGGATGTAGCTCCGTTAAGACAAATAAAGGTTATACCTTTTAAAGACAAGTCTCAATGGGAACTATGTCCTAAGTATAATATTGGAAACAGTAGTAAAGATTAAAGTACTAAATTATATACTTTATGTAGTCTACCTGATTTCATGAATTTGTGAAATTGTTTAAATTTTGATTTTAAATATTTTTGCATAGTATTATTTATACAACTTTGTAACATAACTGTAACATTACTAGGAATTAAAGTTGTATAAATATAATTGAAGAATGCGGCATTGGGCCGGTTCTCGATAACCTTGCTATTTAATAGGAGGAAAATAAAATGGTAAGAAATACAATGAACGTACCACGTTCTTTATTCGTAGGCTTTGAGCCTTTATTGGATGAATTGGAAAGAATTCATTCTAATGGTCGTACTAACGATAACTATCCACCACACAATGTTGTGAAGATCGATGAAGAAAAATTCTTAATCGAGATGGCTTTGGCCGGCTTCAAACAGGAAGACATATCAGTCGAGGTTAAGGATGGAATATTGAAAGTCAAAGGTGAAATGCCAGCTGATGAACGTGAGTTTGCGTATAAAGGTATATCGTCCCGCAAATTTGAGAAGAGCTTCCGCCTCTCAGAATTTGTCGTAATAGACGGTGCTGATCTAAAGGATGGAATACTTGTAGTGTATGCTAGGGTTGAACTTCCTAAAGAGAAGCGTCCTAGGAAGATCGAAATAGGGTCTGCTGGGGCATCAACAAAGAAAGAATTTCTACAAGAGTAGGAGTTCTCAATTAGCGAAAACTCAGTAGATAGTTGGAACACTTTTTACTGGAGATAAATAATGACGAAGATTATAGCTTATGTTCATGATCATTCGATTTATGATATCGCTAAGACCTTTTGTGAGATTATGGAACCTGTATTGATTTTTGCCGTGTGTCTGGGAACAGCACCAGCATTAATCTGGTTAGCCCAAATGTCATATTAGGTTAAGCATGATCGAGGGAGGGAGGTAAAACTCCCTCTCATTTTATGAAAAAAAACCTTTACATTATGCGAAAAATGTGTTATAATAATACTCTATATTATGGAAATACTGCATGAATTTTTACACTAACATTACTCGTTATGGCAATATGATTCTCCTTCGTGGATTTGAAAATGGCCAACGCATCAGTCGTAAAATTAAATATCAACCAACTCTTTTTGTAAGTTCTCCAAAGGGAACATGGACTTCTTTGTCTGGAGTTAAATGTGAACCACTTAGATTCGAATCTATGAGGGATGCTAAGAATTGGGTTGATGAAAATAAGCAGGTAGCAGGTCGCCAAATCTTTGGAAACACTCGCTATCTTTCTTCTTTTGCGAATGATTACTACCCAGGGAAAATCAAATTTGATCGTAACCTAATTAACGTAACCTCTATTGATATTGAGGTTGCTTCTGATGATGGCTTTCCAGAGCCACAAGATGCTAACAAACCAGTTACTGCTATTACAATAAAAAATAATATTGACAACACATATTATGTGTGGGGTTGTGGTGACTATGATGTTTCAAAATCTTTAATGAAAACTAATCGTGTTGTTTACTTTAAATGCGATACCGAAGCTATGCTTCTTACTAAATTTATTGAACATTGGCGAATACCTTCAAATACTCCGGACGTAATTACTGGTTGGAATTGTCGATTCTTTGATATGTCTTATCTTATAAATCGTATCAATAAGCTTATGCCAGGAGAAGCCAATAAGCTATCTCCCTGGGGTATGGTTGATGAACGCAACATTACAAAAATGGGTCGAACTCAATATGGCTTTTCGATTGGTGGTATTGAAATACTTGACTATTACGAATTGTTTAAAAAGTTTGGTTATTCGTACGGTCCACAAGAATCGTACAAACTAGATCACATTGCTAATATTGTACTTGGCGAAAAGAAACTATCGTATGAAGAACATGGATCACTACATAGTCTATACAAGTTTGATTACCAAAAGTTTATTGATTACAACATTAAGGATGTTGAATTAGTTGAACGCATCGAAGATAAAATGGGACTAATTACTTTGGCTATGACTATAGCATACAAAGGTGGTGTCAATTATACCGATACGTTTGGCACTACTGCAATATGGGATACGATTATTTATCGTGATCTTTATGAAAACAAAGTAGCCATTCCATTTGCAGAAGATAAAATTAAAACACCATATCCTGGTGGCTATGTTAAAGAACCAATCATAGGACTACATCGTAATGTAGTTTCCTTTGATTTAAATTCACTATATCCTTCTTTAATTATGCAATACAATATGTCTCCTGAAACAATTGCCACAGGAGAAATGGCTAACTTAGACGTGGATTCAATATTAAATAATCCTTCTATAGTTAATAACAATGGAAAGGCTGTTGCGGCAAATGGCCAATACTTTAATATAAATAAATTAGGTGTGTTGCCGAAGATCATTAATGATCTTTACACTGAACGCGTTGATATCAAAAAGGCAATGCTTGACTCTCAACGTGAATTACAAAAGGTAGACAAAAATGATAAACAAGACTTATATCGAATCGAAAGAGATATCACTATTAACGAGAACAGGCAAATGGCTATTAAGATTCTCCTTAATTCTCTTTATGGCGCTTTGGGCAACAAATACTTCCGATTCTTTGATCAACGAATTGCCGAAGGAATTACTCTTACCGGACAACTTACTATACGATGGGCTGAAAACGCGGTCAATCAATACCTTAATAGATTGCTCAACACTTCGACCGATTATGTTATCGCAATCGACACAGACAGCGTGTATGTTAGCCTAGATGCTTTAGTACAAAAGTTTAAACCAACTAACGTTACTGATTTTCTAGATAAAGTTTGTTCTGAAAAACTAGAACCAGTATTGGCTGAATCATATGCTTATATGTTTGAAACCCTAGGTGGTATTGAAAACAAAATGGTTATGAGTAGGGAAGTTATTGCTAATGTTGGCATATGGACTGCCAAGAAAAGATATATTCTAAATGTTCAAGATAACGAAGGTGTTCGTTATGCAGAACCTAAACTAAAAATCATGGGTATTGAAGCTATTAAATCTTCTACACCTATGCCATGTCGTGATGCTCTAAAAGCTATATTCAAAGAAATTGTTTCTGGTTCTGAATCACATGTACAAAAATCTATTGATCAATTTAAAACATATTTTAAATCGTTACCACCAGATCAAATTGCTTTTCCTAGAGGTATAACTAATATAAGATCGTTTAAAGATAATCAAACAATATACAAAAAAGGTACACCAATTCATGCTCGTGGTGGATTGCTATATAATAAAATGTTAATTGATTTGTCTTTACAAAAAAAGCATCAACAAATTGGAAATGGTGATAAGATTAAATTTGTTTACTTAAAAACACCAAATGTTCTAAAAGAAAATGTTATCAGTTTTCCAGAGTATTTGCCTGAAGAGTTTGGTTTGCATAACTATATTGATTATGATTTACAATTTCAAAAAACTTTTCTAGATGCGATTGATCCAATACTAGATGCGATTGGATGGTCCTCAAAAGAGGTAGCGAACTTAAATGACTTTTTTGCATAAAAGGGTTTACTTTTTAATTAAACTGTGTTATAATATACACATTGGAGAAAAAAATGAAAAATATACAATTACTTAGATTAACATCAGGTGAAGAAGTTATTGGTAATGTATCTGATACTGATGATAGTTGGTATGTTGAAGATGCAATTGTCATGATTCCAGCCGGTGAAGGCAAACTTGGCTTTATGCCATGGATGCCATATACAAAAGCTAAAGATGGTGTTGAAATACCAAAGAAACATGTTATGTTTGTGGTTGAACCTATTGATGATCTAAAAGAACAACATACACAAGCAACGTCTGGTTTAGTTATACCAAAGCAGGGAATAGTAAAATGAGTAAAGACTGGGTAAAGGATATACACCTAATGCAAGGTAAATATCTAACACGTCAATGGGTTAAAGATAATCCAGAAAAATGGAAAGCTTTTCTAGATTTTAGAATTGATTTTATAAGAGAAGAATTAGAAGAAACAGAAGCAGCATTAGTTAATATGGATGCTGAAGAAATAGTTGATGGTCTTATTGATTTATGTGTAGTAGCAATTGGTACACTTGATGCTTTTGGTGTTAATCCATACAAAGCATGGGATGAAGTACTAGAAGCTAATATGGCAAAAGAAGTTGGTAAAAAACCATCAAGGCCAAATCCACTTGGTGTTCCAGATTTAATTAAACCTGATAATTGGAAAGGACCAAACCATAAAGGAAACCATGGTAAGTTTAACGATATTCAATAGTATATACGATAATAAAACTCATCAAAGAATGGATTATGATTCTTTCGATGAGTTTGAATCTGTTCTATTTAAATTATCTAAAAGTACAAAGTATCCAACAAAAAAAGATGCTCCTTTAATTAGTCCAGCAATCTACAAAAAAGATGCCACTCGTTGTAATGATGGAGTTACTGCTTGGGCTGGTTGGTGTGCAGTAGATGTTGATGTTGAAGTAGAATCTGAACCATGGAAAGAATACAAACATATAAAATATAGTACTGCATCTTCAACTAAAGAATTACCTAAATTTAGATTAGTATTTCCTTTGACAAGATATGTTGATAAAGAAGAAATCAAACATTTCTGGTTTGCTCTTAATAAACAATTAGGAGAAGTAGGTGATGCTCAAACTAAAGATTTATCTCGTATGTATTATATTCCAGCATTATATGATGGTGCATTTAATTTTATTGAAAAAAACGATGGTATAATTATGGATCCCACAGTACTTATGGAATCACATAGGTATGTAGTTTCAGAAGGTAGCTTTTTTGATAAGCTTCCACCAGCAATTAAACAAGGTCTTATGGACCATAGAAAAAATCAACTAAATAATAAAAATTATACTTGGACTAATTATAAAGATTGTCCATTTGTAAATCAAAAGAAAATTGAAGAATATAAAGGTTTAAACGATGGTTGGTACTATGCGTTATATCAATTAATGGTTTCTATTGCCGGCAATGCTATATCAAAAGGTTATCCAATTACATCAAAAGAAATCGAGTATCTAATCAGAGACTTAGATGCCGATACAGGCAATTGGTATTTAAAACGTCCAATTGATAAAGAAGCAGATAGAGCAATTGAATTTGTTTTTAGTAAAAATATATAGGAGAAAATATGAAAATACCTGATTCAGGATCTAAATGGTTTTTGCCAATGCATTATACTATTATGGGAGTAATCTTTATTTTAAGCTTATTCTTATCAAGGGAAGTTCAAGCCTTTGATGAAAATGGTGATAGGTTTTGTTTAGCACAAAACATTTACTTTGAAGCTGGTAATCAACCATTTATTGGAAGATTTGCCGTAGCAAACGTAACACTAAATAGAGTTAATGATTTACAGTTTCCAAATACAGTATGTGAAGTTGTTTATCAAGCTGCAGCATATAAAAAATCTTGGACTGGAGAAATGATTCCAAAAAGAGGAATGTGCCAGTTTAGCTGGTATTGTGATGGTAAATCAGATGAACCTAAAGACTCTGTCACTTGGATAGAATCTATAAGAATAGCTGATATGGCTTTACAATCATCTAATTTTGACGTAACTGAAGGAGCATTATGGTATCATGCAGATTATATACATCCATACTGGGCAGACCATCTTGAGTATGTAGTAACTATTGAAAACCATATATTTTACAAATGAGCGATATAGCATTTAATTTGGATGATATAAATCCTATTAGGCTTCATGAAAGATCTGTAAATGAAGCTAAAAAAATAGCATCAAATGTTTCTTTTAAACAAAGCGGAAGATCTTGGGAAGATTTACTTAGGCAAACAAGACGTGGTCATGCTGCTGAAGTTTATCTTATAGATATATTAGGTTGGGATGATGATGAAAGAGAATATAAAGATGTCATAGATCCAGATGGATATCCGGTAGAAATAAAAGTAACTGGTGATAAAGCTAATGTACCAATAATGTTAGAAAATTTTACTCGTTTTAAAACACATGAAGATTGGAAAAATTGGCCTGATCATTTAATTATTTTTATCAATCCTGAAGATTCAGCTGAATATGAATATTATGCCAGATATCAATGGATAAATAATACTTGGAGGAAACAACACTAATGTATAGATATAACGTAGCAGTTACTAGAGTGGTAGATGGAGACACAGTTGATGTGGATATTGATCTTGGCTTTGGAATGACTTATAAAAAACAAAGAGTAAGAATGATGGGTATCGATACTCCCGAATCAAGAACAAGAAATTTAGAAGAAAAATTTTATGGAAAAGCAAGTAAAGCTCATTTGACTCAATTAATAGAAAATGCTAAAGAGATTCAGTTAGTATCTCATGATAAAGGTAAGTTTGGAAGAATACTTGGAGAACTATTTGATCCGGATAATGTGGTAAGTATTAATCAACAAATGATTGATGACTATCATGCAGTTCCATATTTTGGCCAATCAAAAGAAGATACTGAAAAAGGACATATGATGAATAGAGCTGCTTTAAATGAACAAGGAATTATTTACGAAAAAAAGTAAAATAGTTGTTTACATTATGCAAAAAATGTGTTATAATATAACTATATCAATGAGGAATTGACATGAAAGAAAGTTTAAAAGTCTTGCAAGAATGTGCCGAAATGCAAGCAAAAAAATCTCAAGATTATCAAAGCGATGGATCTAACGTTACTCAATCAATGCATTATCGTAGAGGTGTAGATACTATTCATGATGTAATACTTGGTAAAGTAATGCGTGCCACATCTCTTCTTGAATCTGGAAATAATCCTAACTTTGAATCCTTAGAAGATACTTACAAAGATTTAATTAATTATTCTTCTTTTGCAGTATCTTATATTCGTGGTAAAATGGAAGGCCAAAGTCCAGATCGTGATATGTTCAATAAACCAATAAAGGAAACAGTTAATGATAACGATTGAAGCAGTTCGTGATTATTTTATTCATGAACTACATAATGAAAACTTTACTATCGATAGAACTGGTGCCAAAACTATAGAAATGATTGGTGCTTCTTTTCTTGCTGATGAAGAAGCTATATTTGGCAAACCTAACCATGATTATATTGATGCTGAATTAGAATGGTATAGAACAGAATCAACAAATATTAATGATATACCTTATGGTGATGAGCCACCTCAAGCTTGGAAATATTCAGCAAATCATCATGGTGAAATTAATTCTAATTATGGACATCTCATTTATTCAGATAAATACTATAATCAATTTGAAAAAGTAATTAATGAATTGGAAGAAAATCCAGATTCTCGTAGAGCTTCAATGATTTATACTCGTCCAAGCATTTGGCATGAATATAATGAAAATGGTAAAAATGATTTTATTTGTACTAACTCAGTTACGTACTATGATCGTGATAAGAAATTACATGCAGTAGTTCAAATGCGATCTAATGATGTAATATTTGGTTATAGAAACGATTATGCTTGGCAAAAATATGTTCTTGATATGTTATGTTGGGAACTACACATCGATGCTGGTGATATACACTGGCAAGTACAAAACCTTCATGTATATGAAAGACATTTTGATTTAGTAAAATGATTAAACAAAGTTGGTGGGGTAGATATTTGGATGTAGCAAAAGTAGTATCTACTTGGAGTAAAGATCCTAGCACAAAAGTTGGAGCTGTTGCTGTAGGATCAAAAGGACAAATACTTGCTCAAGGATATAATGGGTATCCTAGAGGAATAAGTGATGATGATTATCATGATAGAGAAACAAAATATAAGAAAATAGTTCATGCTGAAATGAATTGCATATATAATGCTTCTTGGAATGGTGTATCTTTAGATGGTTCATATATGTTTGTATATGGATTACCAGTATGCCATGAATGTTGTAAAGCAATTATACAAGTAGGAATAAAAAAGGTTATTGTTCCCTATCATCAAAATATACCAGAAAAATGGCAAACTTCTTTTTTACTAACGGAAAATTTATTTAAAGAAGCTGGTGTACAATTGGAATTAACAAAATATGAATAACATGGTGAGCTACTCTGGCCTCCCAGCCAAATCACTCACTTTAATAAACTGATATAATAGGAGGTAGTTAATTATGTCAAAAATAAGGGTCGGC
>MDTD01203367.1_pt1 | contig 12579 bp, 17 predicted proteins | sample 811221 | NCBI WGS metagenome assembly MDTD01 (sample SAMN05326646, study PRJNA326480) | marine metagenome | isolation source: seawater | place: Pacific Ocean: South West | collected 2011 | reverse complement strand
ATTGAAAAATTTTGTCCTGACGATAAGAATAATTATTTGCGACTTTTGGATGCTTCGGAAAAAATTTTTGATGTTGGATTTACACAATTATCGTCAAAACCATTTGATAAGCTGTCAACTATGATACTTCAGACGCCGAATATTTTGAGGCTGGGTGGATACAGAACGGTTAGTCAATTTGTAAACGACCATCTTAAGCATCCACTCCTAAGAAAAGCATTTTCAATACACCCTCTTCTTGTGGGTGGAAACCCTTTTAGTACTACATCAATTTATTCATTGATCCATTTCTTAGAAAGAAAATGGGGAGTTCATTTTTGCATGGGAGGGACAGGTAAACTAATAAGTTCTTTATATGAACTGATGTGTCAAAATCAAATCAACGTACTGCTTGAAACCGATATCACAAGACTAGAAGTTAGCAACAAAACGGTAAAGTATGCGATAAGCTCGACTGGCCAAAAATATGAGGCTGATTTATTCATAAGTAATATTGATCCACCTACTTTATTTAACGAAATGTTACCATGTAAAAGGTCTCTTTTTAATAAAATTATTCCCGAAAGCTTAACCACTTATTCAATGGGATTATTCGTGCTTTTCTTCGGTACAACAAGGAGATATGAAAATATCGCACATCATACTATATGGATGGGGAAGAGATTTAAGTCGCTGCTAACTGATATCTTTAGCAATAAGGTTCTTTCTGACGATTTTTCTCTTTATTTGCACAGACCAACAGCTACAGATACCTCCTTCGCTCCAAAAGGTAACGACAGCTTTTACGTACTTTGTCCAGTTCCAAACCTGCTCGGATCAATAAACTGGAAAATTGAAGGCCCTAAACTTTCTCAAAGAATAGTTGAGGCCCTTGGTAAAACAATCATGCCAAACTTGTCTGAATATTATGTTGATGATTTTTTTATGACTCCAGAAGATTTCCATTCAAACTATAGAGCTACCCATGGAGCAGGATTTTCTATTGCACCTTCTCTCACACAATCGGCATGGTTTAGGTATCATAATCAGGATACCTCTTTTAAAAACCTGTTTTTAGTTGGTGCTGGAACGCATCCTGGAGCAGGTATGCCAGGCGTACTATGTTCAGCAAAAGTTGTTGAAAACATAATAATTAATAAAGAAATTCACTAATTAATGTAATGCATGTAGAGAGCGCGAACGAAGAAATTTTGAGGAAGCACAGTAAAAGTTTTAACTGGGCATCGAAACTTTTTCCCAAAAAGCGAAGGAGTTCAATTGCGTTACTTTATTTTTTTTGTCGAACACTTGACGATGTTGCAGACGAAAAAGGTAAGAACAACTCGCATATATTAAATGATTTTAAAGAGTCAATAATCAATGAAGCAGTCCCTCGAAAAAGCTCCAATAATTTCGATAGGCTACATAGCGCATATCAAAATCTAAGGTTGAACAAAGAAGTTTCAATACATTTGCTCGATGGATTAATATCTGATCAAAACGCAGTACTGATTAAGGACGAAAAGGAATTAGTAGAATATTGTTACCGGGTGGCAGGGACCGTAGGATTGCTCATGTGCCCAATATTAGGATGTAATAAAAAAGAAGCTTTAAAGTTTGCGGTCGATCTCGGAATTGGCATGCAAATGACCAACATAGCTCGAGATGTATTTGAAGACTCAAATCTAGGCAGAAGATATTTACCTGGAACTTGGTTAGATTTTATGACCACTCGCGAAATAAAAGAATCCAGTCAACGCCCCTATAGTGACGGCCATCAAAAAATTCAAATTGCTATTTATAGGCTTCTTGATTTGGCTCAAGAATATTATAAAAGTGGCCGCATTGGTTTATCTTATTTACCATTACGTAGCAGATTTGGAATTGCAGTTGCTTCGAATGTATACCAAGATATTGGCAAAAAAATTAGATCAAAACATTTTGACTGGGGTAAAAGTAGAGCTTACACCACTGTTTTCGATAAAATTTTAGCAACCCTTTTTTCAACAAAATGTCTTATGGGTATTCAGCAAAAGAATCCAAAACATACCACTACCCTTCACCATCATTTAAAAGAGTTTGAGCACTCATGGTAAAAAAGGAAGTTCACATTATTGGGGCTGGTTGTGCCGGGCTATCATTAGCAAGATATCTATCAATTGCTGATCAGTCTGAAAAATATAAAATAAACTTTTATGGCCAAAAGTCAAAAGCCTACGAGAACCCGAACTATTGGAGTTTTTGGGGTGACAAAGTAAATCTACATGTTGAACAATATATAAAAAAAAAATGGTACAAATGGCAAATTATAAATAAAGAATCATTAGTCACCCATACAACAAAAAATTTTCCATACTGCACAATTAATAGTCGCGATTGGTTGAGTTTTTGCGGATTTGAAAAACTAGATATTAATCCAGATATTCCTGAACCTGGGCCTTTAGTGTTTGACAGTAGAAACCCTCGCGTGTTTGCGGGCGGACTAACTCAAGAATTCATAGGACAAACGATTGAGGCCATAAAGCCGATATTTAATCCTGAGATTGTAACCTTAATGGACTTTCGTTGCGATCAACAGCAAGGAACTCATTTCATATATATCTTACCCTTTTCATCTACATGTGCACTTGTAGAATCAACTCGAATTAGTCAGTTTCTTTGCCCGTCACAATATTACAAAGACGCAATCAAAACATACCTTAACAAACGACTGAATTGTATCGAATATAAAATAATAGCGGAAGAATATGGAAAAATTCCAATGGGTCAATTAGCTAAGCACGACTCCAGATACCTTGGCATTGGTAGTAATGGCAATTGCCTCAGGAAAAGCTCAGGGTATGCATTTAATTCTATTCAGCAACAAACACAGCAATTAGCCACACAAATTTCAATGGACAAGATGGTTACAAAGCAAAACCAAATATTTCTCGCTTTCTCAAGGCTTGAGACTATACTTGATACTATTTTTTTAATGGCCTTAAGAAATCAACCACAAAAGGCGCCAGAATACTTTATAAAGATTAGCAAACGACTGACGGGAGACGAGTTTGCCAGCTTTATGTCAGGTAAAACTAGTCTCAATATCTTGTTAAAAATAATTTTTTCTTTACCAAAAATGTATTTCTTGAAGGCATGGTTTCAAACAATAAAGGCTAAACTCTATCATGGAAATAAATTCAATTGATACAATTTGTCTTGCTTTGATAATATTAATTGGCTTACCCCATGGCGCAATCGATGGCCCATTATTAACTAAAGTGAGTAAGATACAGATCAACCCTAATTTTCAGTTCTTATCTTACGTTTCTGCTGGAGCTGGTTTTTGGGGGTTTTGGGCATATTTTCCAAATGTCGGATTATCAATATTTCTAATTATAAGCCTGATACATTTTGGACTTGGTGACTTAAGAAGTAATTTTTCAGGTTTTAATCTCAACAATTTTGAAAAGTTTATAATAAGTTTTTCGCATGGAGGTCTAGTAACTATAGTAGCCCCTATTTTTCACCCGGAAAAAACATTTTTCATATTTAACATTCTAGGAGGAACTCACCACTTTTTTTACTCAGTTTTTTTAGCCGCCTTTCTTTTTTGGTGTGTCGGTTTAATAATTTTTAGTGTGATAACTTTTCAGCGCTCTTTAAAGAGATTACCTTTATATGAAGTTATAATTCTTGCTATTAGTTGCTATTTATTAGACCCAATAATTTTTTTCACATTTTATTTTTGTGGTATTCACACCGTGCGTCACGTAATTTCAATCAAAGCAAATTGCTCGTCTAACATTGAATTCTACGAGACAATCAATAAAACTATACCTTTTTTAATAATGACTATGTTTATAGTTATCAGCTTGATAGTGTATTACATTTTTTATAAAGATTTTGAATTCAACGACTCTCTAACAAAAACAGTTTTTCTTTTACTGGCGTCTTTAACAGTTCCTCACATGATTTTTATCGACAATATTTTTCATAAACGCTAATGCTGATGATAAGACTTAGTCACTAAAACCAAATTTTTGTTTTGCAACCATATTTTTCTCGTAATCATCGGCTAGAACCCAGCCTCCTGTAAGTTTTCTTACTGAATACTGTTTGTTATATAAAAAAGGCATGATAATTTGAAAAATACCAAAAGTTATCACTGAAAGCAAAAAGTGAAGAAGGCCGATTAGAATCTCTCCTCGAAAAATTGGCACAAAAAATCCAAATAGAAAATAGGTCCATGAATAACCAAAAAAACAATGGCCAGATAGACCAGAGTCTTGATGTACAATACGAACACTTCTTTGCCATCCCAGAAATACTACTCCTAGGATAACGGGAAGGAAAAAAAGCAATAATAAGAGCAATTTTGGAATATAAACGGCAATAGTATGATTTAAAGCCAAATTCCCGTCCTCTCTCAGCTTTTGTTATAAACCTTTTGTCTGACAATTGTATTGCTTATAAATTGAAGGACACAAACGTTTTCTTGGTTTGTTGTTTTAATTTTAAATCTAACGGTGCCTCTTTTGAAACCTTTGGAAGAAATTTTTTTCTCAAAAACCTCTATCCGCGTTGAAAGAACGTCGTTTGGAAAAACTGGCTTAAACCATCTTAATTCATCAATGCCCCAACCTCCCATACTCGACTCATTTATCAGACCGAGCTCAAGAAACTGTGTGAATGCTTTTGCAACGGTCATAAAGCCACTTGAAATGATTGAGCCAAAATGACCGTTTGCAGCTGCTTCAGGATCAATATGAAATGGTTGCGGATCATATTTTTTTGCAAACTCAATAATTTCAATTTCAGAAATAGATATACTAGGAGCTTCGAACATCATTCCAACATGAAAGTCATCAAAAAAAAACGTTTCCCGTATATTTTTTGTAGGTTGTTCCATTAAATAACTACTTCAAATCCTTCAAAGACGGGATGACCTAAATAAAATTCCTTTGATTTACCTGCATTTTTGTGAGCCTGACGAAAATTTTCTGATTTTGTCCAAGCTACAAAAAGTTCTTCTGACTCCCATAAACTATGGCTTGCATAAACACAGTGGTCATCCTGCTTGAGGCCTTTTATAAGATTAAATTTACAAAATCCCGGAACCTTATCAAGATGCGTTTCGCGATTTCTCCACATCTGCTCAAACTCTTGCTCCAATCCAGGCTTTACTTTAAATCGGTTTAAAGCTATGTACATAAATCTGAGACCTCTTCATCAAAGCTGTAGTTTATCGAATATCTGAACCAAACACTAGCTAGCTTGCCGAATATAATTTATCTAGTATCAATGGAATATTTTTTTTGAAGTTAAAAAAACCTTTCTTGGTAAAGCTCCAGCAAAAAAGGTCCATTTCACGCACTAAAAAATTTGGTGCTATAGTCTCTTTTTGGGCCAAGCGATGTATAAAATATAAATTATCACCAATGGTTGGATAAATAACATCAACCTCTTGATCATTAGTTAACTTAGACGTCAACAATTTTGGACTGATGATTACCGTATTTTTTACGTAGCTACAAAAACTATTAGCTAATCTTTTTTTAAAACTAATGACCTTCTCATCAACTTTGATTAGCCTATCATCATTTTCAAGAACCATCACTAGAATTTCTTCATAATCACCCCCAATAATGAACTCAGAGTTAACTGACAATTGGTTATCGAACACCAATAATCGGCCTTTTTTCGGATTATTTATTTTAGGGTATAAGGGAGCTTTAATTTCGTAATTATGATTTTCAACTAAGCTTGTAGCTGATTCTTTTAAAATAGTATTTCTATACCTTCCTTGAGTAAATTTTTCGATATTCGTGGCCCTAGCTAAATAATTTTTTCCTTGTGTTTGTAAACCCGCGACCCATCTCCAGCTAAGCGTATTTGAAGCTGGGTCACCATCATAAAGATGCTCTTGAAAAAACTTTGCGCCAAGCTGCCAAGGTAGTCCCAGCGTAAAAATCCAAATACTGGCAAACCACATTCTTGAATGGTTATGCAGATAATTATCAGATTTAAGCTCTTTAACCCAATCATCAAAGCATTCTATTCCTGTTTGCCCGGAAATCGCCCGGACATAGTGGGTATCGCTGCTAGCTTTGTAGAATGCTAGATCGTGATAAACGTCATAACGATGTTCAAGCCAACCTTTCCAGTAGACTCGCCAAAATATTTCTTGAACGTATTTCTCAACAATCTCAAATGAATAACGGTCTAAAACTCTTTTAACTAAATCAAATTCACTTACTACTCCATGACTAATATATGGAGACAATTGTGATACCGCTTGATGCTTATCCTTACCATAGTCAAAGTTTCTCAACTTGCTGTATTCAAGAATATTGTTTGCTAAAAATAGTTCAACCGCAGAGTCAGCCGCTTGATACGGGTCGATACCTATACTTTCAAAATTTGACATGGAAACCAGAATTTAGAATAACGAAAACCAGAGGTTTATTAACAACACTGTAACTGTTGACAAAACCGTGGCTAGATGTAGACGCTTGAAAGTTAGTTGGTTATCGTGGTCTCGCGCGGTGTTTATCTTTGGCACTATCAATAAGCAAATAACCATTAAAATTATTCCCACAAAGAAGCCAATGGCTGGTGCTATATTACTAATGTAAAGTGCCACAAATAAATTCACACTCATCAAAAACGCACATAGCTTAAAAAGCTTTGGGAACAAACTACGCAAGAAAGGTCCGGCTTGGTCTTCGGCCATAGTTGAGAAAATCGTTGGAGCCACTATTGCTGACTGAAATAAAATGAACCCGCTGACTAAACCGCAAATCAAAGTCACAAGGTTATTTAGCATATGTTCCATAAGGTTCCTACGAGATAAAATTATTTTGGATCATAAAATGCAAGTTCATTCAATTCGATTTAATATAAATGTTTGATGTTATATTACCGCCATTATGTCATAATTAAAACAATTCCAAGAAAAAAGAATATATTCATGGCATTTTTTGAATTAAGAATTTATGAGGTATTTAAAGGGAAGAAAGATGACTGGTTACGATATTTCAATGATAAAGTCATCCCCTTTCAAACCCAAAAAGGAATGATCATTAATGGAGCGTTTAATGTTCTGAGTACCGATAAATTTTCAGAAATAAATAAAGAAAGGGTATTGAACACTACAAGCAATCCCGACCTCTTTACTTGGATAAGACGATTCGAAAATTTAGCACATAAAGAAAAATTATATAAAAGAGTTTATGAAAGTATAGAATGGAAAGAAGAATACAGACCAAATGTAGCCAAAATGATTAACCTTAACACGGTGACAGTTCACAACCTATCATCTATAGAAATGTCAATTATGAAATAAAACAAAAAGTTAAAAGAAATTGTCGCAAACTTTAATTAAATTCATGTTTAAAATAAATCAGGCATAACCTCGTTAACGTTACCATCTGATAAAAATACACCAAATTTAATTCCAACCTCTATATTTTCTATTTTTTTTGGTTACATAGAAAGTAATTTTTTTTATAACATTTTTAGAAAAAACTACATAATTTGATATAATTACTAATATGAAAAAATTTTCCAAATGGATCTTTGATCTAGACGGAACACTAACTCAAAATAATCTTGATTTTAATAAAATCAGAGACGAGTTAAAAATACCCGAAGATATTCTAATCCTTGAATATTTAAAAAAATTACCACCTAAGGAAGCACATAATCTACAAAATAAACTTTCAGTTTTAGAGCATGAAATGATAGAAGGAACAAAGATTGCTCCCGGAGCCGCTAAACTTCTTTCACTACTTCAATCAAAAAATTTTCCTTTAGCAATACTGACCAGAAACACAAAAGTAAATGCAATAAGAACTTTAGAACAAATAGCGCTTTCAACTTATTTCAATCCAGATACGATAATTGGTAGAACAGAAGCAAAACCTAAACCTTCTCCCGATGGAATCTTTCTTATTCTTAGAAAATGGCAAGAAAATAAAGATAATTGCGTTATTGTTGGCGACTTCAATCTCGATATCAAATGTGGACAAAACGCGGGAATTAACACGATTTATGTAAATGCGGTTGACAGTTGTAGCTTTGCCAATTTTTCCGTCAATTGTCTTGACGACATAATAAAACGATTGAGCTAGTTTGAGGTTTATTCACGTCCACATGCAATTAGGCTTTTGTTGCCTTCCAGGTTCCGCCGTAACGATATTTATATCCTCCTTTTGATTTAAACATCTTGAGACAAGAAGAGCATAGAAATCTCCAACTACTAAGGCCGATTATTTTGCAACGATACAAAATAACAAATTCTTCATGACACTCAAAACATAATTTTGTTCGATTTCTCATAAGAAATTATTTTTACACTATTTTAAAACGTTCTTAATTAAAATGCACCTAAGCTATTTAAATATTCTTAATTTATTTATTTTTTTGTTTTAACTCTTTCCTTTTAGACACACGTTTCGCTTTTAGCTAAGATTTAATTAGTAAAATTTTTTATAAACTTTGAATCCAATTTTTAACATATGAATGAAACTCAGGAAAATAATGTGTGATTTCCTGTAAATCAAATGAATTTAAAATAGAGGTATTTGGTTCTCTTTCTAATAGAAATTCAAAACTAAATCGAATCAATTTATCTTTTGTAATTTTACCAACTACTAGTCTATTTGCGTATTCGTCAGACAAAGTTACGAAATGTGTCGATCTTATTTTCGAAAAGACTGTAACGTTAAACAAATCGTCTTCTACTAATTCTATATCTATTTTCATTAAGACAGCTTCTATTTAAAAATTGTTAAGCATTTCGGCTACAGAATACAATAAAAAGCTACCGAATACTCATTAATTATTTAATAGTAGTATAGCCGTATAAATCTGGTATAGTTCCAATAAACAGAGCGTGGGACATGAGAAACTATGGGAAAATTAATAAATGGTGAATGGGTCAAGACAAGCATCATAACCAGCAACGAGGCTGGAGCATATAAAAGACTCCCAAGAACCTTTTTAGATACCATATCTGAACATCATGCTGTTTTCAAACCAGAGTCCTGTAGATATCATCTATATGTTAGTCTTGCTTGTCCATGGGCATCTCGCACCTTAATATATCGCGAACTAAAAGACCTTCAAAATCATATTAGTGTTGATATTGTTCACCCTGACATGCTTGAAGATGGATGGAAATTTGATCCATCTTTTCTCGGTGCAACCAAAGATTCAATCTATAATTACAAATTTCTACGTCAAATTTATCAAAAAGCAGATCCATTAATCACCACTAGCGTTACTGTTCCCATCCTATGGGACAAACAAACTGAAACTATTGTAAATAATGAGTCTTCTCAAATCATTAGGATTATGAATTCTGCATTTAATACATTAACCAACAATCATGATGATTATTATCCAAAGCACCTATCTAAGAAGATAGATGATATGAATGAAACCATCTACAGATCTGTAAACAATGGTGTATATAAATGTGGCTTTGCAAAGTCGCAGGAAACCTACGAAAAATCAGCAAAACAGCTATTCAAGACCCTTGATGAACTAGATATAATCTTGGAAAAGGAACAATTTCTTTTAGGGGATACTTTAACGGAAGCAGATTTGCGACTTATACCAACTCTGTTAAGATTTGATGAAGTCTACTACACGCACTTTAAATGCAATTATAAGCGAATAGTTGACTATACTAATTTATTTCGATACACCCAAGATTTGTACTCAATACCTGCAATTAAAACAACCACTGACCTAGATCATATAAAACGTCATTATTATTACAGTCACGAAACCTTAAATCCATATAGACTTGTACCTATAGGTCCAGCGAGGGTTCTTGTGTAATGCAGCTTATCAAAGCTATAGAAACCACTGATGGTGCGGGAGTAAAAATTTTTAGGAGTATTGGAGGAACTCAACAGGTCGAAAATTATGACCCACTTTTAATGCTAGATGAATTCTCTTCAGAAAATTCAGAAGACTATATTAATGGATTTCCTGCTCACCCTCATTGCGGTTTCCAAACGCTAACATATATGCTAAGTGGAACAATGTATCATGAAGACAGTTTAGACAATTCAGGCAAACTCGGACCGGGAGATGTGCAATGGATGACTGCAGGCAAAGGAATAATCCATTCCGAAATGCCTGCCCAAGAAAAAGGTTTAATGAGAGGTTTTCAATTATGGGTAAACCTTCCTTCTAAGGATAAATACTGTGATCCGAAATATTTAGACATAAGACAATATGATATACCAACTGTAAAGGAAGACTCTACGATTACTAAAGTCATTGCCGGCAGTTACAACGACACAATGGGGCCTATTGATTCAGGAGCAACTAAACTAGATTTTCTAGATATCAAAAGAACTCAAAGTGAACAAAGATTAACGTTAAACGAAGAAAAAACCCATTTTTTGTATGTTTTCGAAGGGGAATTGTTCATAGATGGTAATTTGTTAATGGCTAGGTGCGGAACATCCTTATATGAAAATTCCACCATTTATTGCGAGAACTTTGTCCGCTATCTCGTGATCAGTGCTTTTCCTCTTAAAGAGCCTATTGTAAAATATGGACCCTTTGTAATGAACAAGAAATCCCAAATTTTAAAAGCGATCGAAAAATACAAAGATGGTACATTCGGAACGTAAATCCGCTATTATTTTAGTAATGAGGTGAAATTTATCTTTGTTAACTCCTGAACTTATTACAGCCTACCAAAATGCTAATTACTATGTTTTAGAACAAGAACAATTTAAATTTCAGATCGGTGTTTATAGCCAAGATTTCGAAAACCTATTTGAGCAATATAATGTTAATAATGGGTCTTTCATTAGTGCTTATAATCCCAGAAGCCAACCAACCATTCAAATTCAAAACAAAAATAAACACAGGCAATTTAAAAACAGACTCCTGAAAGAGGATCTACTCTTTCTTGAAGCGGCTAGTACAGATCCTTCAAGCCGATGGCCTCCTGAGTATGCATTTTTAGTCTTAAATATAAGTAAAGACCAGGCTATCCAATTTGGTACAAGTCTTCATCAAAATGCAATTGTTTACATTGATTTTAAAGCAGTTCCTGAACTGATCTACGTAGATAAATGAGACACATAAGTATGTTTCTTGAGTATAACACCCGCTTGCCCAAAAAATTATCAATTAAAATTTGACAGTTTGTATTTACTCTAATACTGTACCCCCTATGGGTATAGATAAAATCATATTTTTTATTTTTATCGTAATATTTTTAGATGTAAATGCCAGGCCAGTGTCTTGGACGAATGGTTCCACCTTAATGGCTTATTCGAATAATGTGAAAAATTCCATTTACTATCATTTCTCACCAACTTATAAATTTTCCCTTGGACTAGAAATGGCTGAAGATAAAGTTTTCGATAATAGTTATGCCTACTTTAGATTCACTCGCTTAATGAATCGTAAAAATACTCAAAATTCACAACGAAACCTGTATTTTCGTTCAGGAGTTAGTTCAAAACAATGGGCTTCGTATTTTTTTGGATTGCAGGGGGATTGGGAAACTAGGCGTTTATTTGCTGGGTTAAACGTAAATCTAATTGAATCTGGAGGTAAGGATTATTTCGATCAATCTTATCAAGTTGGGATAGCGCCTTATTTAGGAGAATTTGGTGATTTACATACCTGGATTATGGTTAAAACAAAGAGAAATTCAGTGGCAGACGAATGGAGTACGTTTCCTCTAATCAGGCTATTCAAAGGAGACGTCATGCTGGAGCTGGGTTACAACGGGGAAACGAGCTGGGATGCCCATTTGATGTACAGATTTTAAAAAGGACTCAAAATGAAAATATTGCTCTTAACTATTATTTTTTTTTCCACTCAAGTATTTAGTCATAGTAAGGAAAAGACAAGTCATGCCCCACATGCTCACTCTGCAGATGCTAAATTAGTTGATGGAAAACTCGAAAACCTAGATTCAGATAGATTTGATAGATTCATATCTGATCTCAAAGGTTATAAAGTTGCCGTTGTCAGTGTCAAAGGTATGGTCTGTGATTTTTGCGCCAGAGGGATTCAAAAAACGTTCAGCAAAAGAGATGAAATAAAAAAAGTCGATGTCGACCTAAATAAGGGAAAAGTTCTTTTAGCTTTTACTAGTTCAGCTACCATAGATTTTGAAGAAATTAAAAAGACAATTCAATCAAATGGACAGACCGCAGTTGAAATGGAAATAATTAATATTTAATTAGTTATGATAAGAATAAGAGAAAACTTGCCGAGCCTCGTAGCATTATTAGCATCATCCTCAACATTAATATGTTGCGCACTACCCGCCTTATTAGTGTTGCTAGGGGCTGGCGCTTCCTTAGCGAACTTCATCACCATTTTCCCTTTTTTTATCGTTTTGTCAAAACATAAAATTTTAATTTCAATTATAGCAACCGTGGCGCTGTCACTGGCAGGTTATCTTAACTATAAAACCTACCAAATGCCCTGCCCCGCAGACCCTACGTTAGGTAAACAATGCATGCAAACCAGAAAAAGATCGGTTTACATTTACATCATCTCAATTTTTATTTTTATTTTTGCTACCATATTCACTTACGTTTTACCGAGGATAATATAAAGATGGAT
>MDTD01166240.1_pt1 | contig 12580 bp, 13 predicted proteins | sample 811221 | NCBI WGS metagenome assembly MDTD01 (sample SAMN05326646, study PRJNA326480) | marine metagenome | isolation source: seawater | place: Pacific Ocean: South West | collected 2011 | reverse complement strand
CAACAACTCTATCACACTTTGAACATGTTGATGCAATTGTTAAACCGCATTTTTTACAATTGTATGTTTGAGTATCCATAGGTATTAAATAATAATTTAGAAAATATATTCAAGAAATTTCAGTTTGAATGATAATCATTCTCAAAAAAAAAAAAATTTTTATTGGAAAAAAAATAATAATGATAATCATTATCAAATTTTTTGAATTTTTTTGTAAATATTAATAAATTTGAATTTTTTAAAATTATAATTTAATTACATTTTTATATTTTTTATTTTTATATACGTTTCTTGTATCAATGATTCTTTTTCCATATTTTTGAATATAATCAAAATTTATTTTATCATGATCAGTAATAATGTAGATTAAGTCATATTTTCTCAGCATATTTGAATTTATTTTTTTCGAATGAAAAACCTTTTTTAATTTTCTAGATTCTAGTTTTTTAACATGTGGATCATGGTAATCTATTTTAATCTTTTTTTTACTTAATATATCTATAAAATTAAAGATTGGTGACTCTCTTGGATCATCAACATTTTTTTTATACGCTGCCCCAACTAATAATACTTTATTAAAATTACCCTTTAAAGAATTAGAGATAATCCACTTTGAAATAAAGTCATTTATTTTTCCTGACAATTCAATAAATTTCAGGTTAATTTTATTTTTTTTTGCTAACCAAGACAAATAAAAAGGATCTATTGGTATACAATGTCCACCTACTCCAGGACCTGGATAAAAAGCTTCGTAACCAAATGGTTTAGTTTTTGCGGCAGATATTATCTCATGAATATCTAAACCTAATTTCTTACATATAGTTTTCATTTCATTTACCAAAGCTATATTTACGCTTCGGTATAAATTTTCAAATATTTTAGTAAATTCTGCTGTTTCGATATTTGAAACTGTAACAATTTTATTTGCAATTTTAGAATATATTTTTTGTGTTACAGTGCTACAATTTTTAGTAACTCCACTGCAGATTTTTGGTATATTTCTGATAGAAAATTTTTTATTACTTGGGTCTTCTCTTTCTGGAGAATAGCCTACAAAAAAATCTTTGCCAACTTCAAATTTTTTTCTTTTTAATAGTGGTACAATTAATTCATTTGTACATCCAGGATAGGTTGAGCTCTCCAAGACAATTAATTGACCAGCTTTTAAAAATTTTTTGATGCTACGAAGCGCTTTTTTTATATAAATAAGATTTGGGTTATTTGATTTAGTTAATGGAGTTGGTAAGCATAATATTATTATATCAACCTTGCTTATATCTCTATATGAAGTTGAGAGAAAAAATCTTTTATTTAAAATTTTTTTGATTTCACCGCTATTTAAAGAAGAGATGTAGCTTTTTTTTTGACTCAATGTGCCGATTTTTCTTTTATCATCATCAAAACCTATAACTTTAAAACTACTATTGCACAGGTGTTTAACCAATGGCAAACCAACATACCCAAGACCAATAACTCCAACCTTTGCCTTTTTTTTGTCTATAAGCCGGATTAAGTTATCTTTAATACTCATAATATTTTTTTATGTTAAAATGGATTAAGTTAAAAATAATAATATTCATTACATGATATAATGGTGATAATAAACATAAAATTATATAAAATTTAAAATAGATGAACGTTTATATCAAAATTGAAATTAAAGACAGGGAGTTTATACCTAGGACTCTAATAGCGGCTTATTTAGCTAAAAAAGGTCATGATGTTTATGTCGGAGATAGTGAATTGTTTGAGAAATACTTAAAAAATAAAATTTTAAATCCTGGAATTATTTTAGAAAAAAGTTTATCTCCAGTGAAATCAAAAATAAAATATCTAAAAATACTAAAAAAAAATAATTTTAAAATTGCTAATCTAGATGAGGAGGGTGGTTTAAATGATCCAGATTATAAATACTGGTCTAGTGAAAGATATTCTAATGAAACTCTTAAAATTGCTGATATATCTTTTTGCTGGGGCAAATACGATTATGAAAATAATAAGAAATTATTTCCAAAATTTAAAAAAAAATTTCATATAAGTGGAAATCCTAGATTTGACTTTCACAATAAAAAAAATAGTAAAAATAAAAAAATAAAAAAAAAAATTATCATTATTCCTTCTACATTTACCCTAACTGCTCAAAAAAGATTAGTCGATGAATTTAATATTTACGCAAAATTAAGAAAACCAAATTTAAATATTCAGAGAGAATGGTTTGCTGATGCTAGACAAAGGTCAATTGAAACATTTGACTTATTAGATTTAATTTATGAAATCAAAGAAAAATTTAATAAGTTATTAATTGAAATTTGGGTGCACCCTAAAGAAAATATAGACATGTGGAGAAAATTAATTCCTGAAGATAATTTTTTAAAATATACCAAAATTAAAGATTTTAATTCAACCTCTGCTGATAAATCATTATTTATTTTTACAGGATCAACATTAGGAATGGACGTGGTGTTAAATAATAGATTATTAGTTTATTATAACCCAACTAAAGTTTTTAAAGGCTCTACCATACCAATAAAGATGTCTAAAAAAGTAAAAAGCACTAAGTCAATGTTAAAAATTATTAGAAATTTCTTTAATGGTAAAAAAATTAAACAAACATTTGATATGCAAAACTATATTCATAATTCAAAGAAAAATTTTTTAGCATCATCAATTATTGCAGATAAAATTGATGAACTTAAATCTAAAGAAATCTCTGTAAAAAATACATTTTTAAATAATAATCTAAATCATCTATATGCAAAAAATTACATCAGGCTTATTAGGCAAAAAATAAATTACAAGATCTATAACGATAAATTTCCACCTTTTTCTAAATCAGAAATTAACAATGTTCATAAAAAAATAATAGATTTTAATAAAGATTTTAAAAAAATTAAAATTCAACTTATCGGGCCAAAATTAATAAGATTAAATAAAAATTGATAATTTTAATGATAAATACTTTTAAATTATTTATTTTAAATTAATAATATTTGATTATATTGAAAATATGAAATTGTATAAAATTATTAATAATATTTCAAAATTGTTTTCTTTAAGATTTTTCCATGCAGGTTTGCCTGTGTCTTATTATATTTTTAATAAAATTTTTAACAAAAAAATAATTAATAAAAAAATTGAAAACAAAAACCTACAAGAGTTTAATAAAAATGGATTTGTAAAACTAAATATTAATTTTAAACCAGAGGTTGATTTTATTAAAAAAAATATTGAATTTGTTAATCCAGATGGAAAAAGGCAATCATATAAAATCAATGAAAATATCAGAGAACAATTTAAAGGAATGCTTTTAAATAAATTAAAACCTCTAATTAGTGATTTACAAGATTATTACAATTCAAATATAGTTGTATCCAATGTTCTTGCATGGAGAACGAATTACGCAGAAGAATTTGAAGCAAAGAATAATATGTTATATGCCAATCATTATCACAATGACGGATATCTCGTAACATATTTCAAATTATTTATAAATTTAATGGATGTAGATGAAAACGATGGTCCATTGCATATAGTTTATAAAAATAAAACAAAAGAATTTTTCAAACATGCAAATTATAGAGATCAAAGAAACTATAATGATATTGAAGATAAAAATTTAATTTATAAAAATACAGGTAAGGAAGGAGAATCTTTTCTTTTCAGTTCTCCTGAATGTATGCATAAAGCAGGTGTTCCAAAAAAACATAGAGATATAATGGAGGTTGTTTTTATTGCAAATACAGATGCCAATCTAAAAAGTGAGGATATAAATATTTTTGAGAAAAATGAAAATTTTGTTATTTCAACAACAAAGCCTTATACATTAATTAAGGTTATCAAAACACTATTAAATCACTTTAATTATAAAAAAAAATTATCAACATAATTATTATTTAACTCATATCACAAGTAAAGAATGAAATTTCTTTTCCTTGATTTGGAGTATCTATATTGGTTGTGATTTCATGCAACATCTCTCCAGTTGATTTATTTATAAAAACAGATTCAGAATACATTTCATCTTTTGATAGAACACGAAGTAATATTGTATTATCTTTTAAAAGTTGGGTATCATAAATTACGCCATTTGGAGCGTTAGTAAAAAAATCAGATAAACCAATTATCTTTAATTCTTGTGATTTAATTGCTTTAATATTTATTTTTCTGTCTTTGTTATCTTTTATCTGGTCAGCTGAAAATTCTTTATAATCATAAATCTCATTTTTAAGAATTTGTTTATCAAGTTTGCAATTTGAACTTTTATTAAAATCAATTGTTATATTTAAAAAAGCTGCACACACATTTTGAGTTAAAAATAACATGACTAAAATTATAGAAATTATATTTTTCATATATAAATAGTATTTAATAAATATATTTTTAAATCAATGTGTTAATATGTATAACTACTATTTATAAAATATGAAAAATGAATATAAAGCAATGGTTCTGTCGTGTATTGATCCTAGATTTCAGCCCAAGGTTTATAATTATCTTAAAAAGAAAAACCTAATTGGTAAATATAGTTCGTTTTCAATTGCTGGTTCAGCTATCGGAGTTACATCAAGCAAGTTTAGAAAGTGGCATTTAACTTTTTGGCAAAACTTAGAAACTTCAATTAAGTTGCATAAAATTAGAAAATTAATTGTACTAAACCACCAAGACTGTGGTGCTGCAAAATTGATAAAAAGAAAAAAATTCCTAAATTTTAATATAGAAAAAAAAGTTCATGAAAAATCTTTTAAGTTAATTAAGCAAAAACTGAAAAAAAAATTTCCTGAATTAAAAATTGAAACTAAATTATTGCTTTTAAAATAAAAAATTATTTTAAATTTTTATCTAAACAACTTGCAACATCCATGTGTGCTATTTCATTGGGGTGCCCTTCACCTTTTATAATTTGATTTATAGGAAATGGACAATGAATAAAATTAATATTTTTCTTAATAAAGAATTCATTATATCTATCTAAATTTTCCTTACTAATATCAAGTAATAAAACTGTAAATTTTGAATTTATCTCTCTTGAGTTATTATTCATTTTTTGAATAATTAACTTTGATATTTCAAATTTTTTTTTTTCTCTAGAAGAAGATTTTAATTTCATTATTCTTTTTTCGATTTTTGCTATTAAAACTATTTTTTCACTTAAAGGTAATTTAAAATAACTAATTGGTTTATTTCTTTTTAATTGTCCATTTTTATCTATTGAAGCAAATGGAACAGATATATGACCTCGGTTTGAGTACTTATTTAATAAATATAACCATGATCCTGCTGCAACATTTCTTAACTCATGATGACTAATAAAGCCGTAAATAAAATGATTAATATTTTCAAATTTTCTAATAATTTTTTCTTGTAAAAGCATTGATTGATAGGCTCCGTAACCACCAACTCCAAAATTCAAAATATCAATATTCGGATTTAATTTATTATAAAAACTTACAAAATTTTCGTTATCGTCAACTGCCCAACCTTGTGTCAATGAACCGCCGATAAAAATTAATTGACTACCATTATTTTCTAACTCAGATATTTTTCTACTTCCATTTTCATTTATCGTAAAATTCGTAATTTTTCCCTCTTTTGACCATGGTTTAAAACTATAGGAGCCAGGTTTGTGTAGCCATCCTAATTGTTGATCACTTTTATAAATGATGGGATCATCTTTTCTTGCTAGATTTTCTTTTCTTGGTTGTTCACCCAAGAATCTTAAAAAAATTTCTAAAAGACTAATTATTAATAAAAAAGAAATAAAAAAAAGTGAAATATTTTTTAAGAAATTCATATTTCTTATAAATTTAACTTTGTCTTCAATAACTTGGCTATTTCCATGTTAAACTCTGACGAATAATGAACGCCGTCAATGTACATTGGTTCATCAATACTAAATTTTGATAAATCTAAAATAAAATCTAACTTTCTCTCTAGATATTTTTCGTAACCAATTTTAACATTTTTTATATTTAAGTCTTTTTCCATGTTCCGCTGAAATTTTTTTGGAACATTAGAAGATTTATAGCTATCTAAATATATTGGTACTGGCTGTAAAACATGCAAATGTTTTACTTCATAACTACTAGCTATCGATTTAGTAAGTTTTTGATTATTAATATAAATGTTAATAATCTGATCAAAGTTTTTAATCTTTTTTTTCTCATTTTTAATTGAATTATTTTGAGAATATTCACTATATAATCTAACTATATTCAATCTTAATATTCTTTCTTTAAAGTATTCTAACAAATCATCTTTTGAACTTTTATTTATTTTGTATTTTATAAATGATGAAATTTGACTCTCATTATTTTCAAAATTATTTACAAATTCATTTAATCCATTTAAAAAAATTACTGCTTTTGGGGGAGGCAACTTTGTAATTAAATTGTTAAAAAGAATTCTTTCTTGAGTACTGTTATAAAATCCAGTACCAAAGTTTATTACATTAAATTTTTTATTCAATAAATTTTCCAAATGTGAAGAAATCGTTTCACTATTTTTGACACCGTAACCAAAAACTGTTGAACCACCAAAAATCCATATTTCAGTTTGGCCACCGGTTGGTATTTTACATAGCAAAACGTTGTCATCATTACATCTGTTGCCAAATTCACTAACAGCGGTAAATTTATTTATTCTTGGGTTCTCTTTAAATTCAATAAATGGTTCATATTGTAAAGGAGACAATTGTTCTGCTAGTACAATCTTATAATCTTCAGCTCTTTCTTTTCCATATACTTTTTCAATAAATTCCGGCTGTGTCCTTCTTTCAAGTTTACTCTCATTTAAAAAAAGTTTCGCAGATTTATTTATTATAAATAAAATTATAAAAATTATAATAATTATGAATAGACCTTTTTTTTTCTTGAAGAAATTGTTTATAGAAATTCTCATTTTTCTATTTGTTCTTTAACAAAATCTTCACAGATTTTTTTAGCCTCATCTGGTTTAATATCAGGGTTAAGTTTTTTTTGACCCATTAAGCATGCCTGAATACTTTTGCTAATATTAAATGAGCTATACTTATCTTTTGCTAAATATAAAAGAGCAAGAGCTACAACGATAAAAATAATTGATTTATATTTTTTCATTAGATGCCTACATTAACTAAAAATCTTATAAAAGAACATAGCTTTAAACATTAATTTAATCTAATTCAAATTTTGATGTATAATCTTTTTTTAAATTAGGATTTTGTTTTTGCTTATCTAAGTAGAAATTTCCTATAACTAACTTATCTAGTTCAGTACCCATAAAACAATTAAATGCATCTTTTGGAGTATTTACGATTGGTTCTCCTCTTACATTAAATGAGGTATTTACTAGAACTGGGCAACCTGTAATTTCTTTAAATTTTGTTAACAAATTAAAGTATCTAGAATTAGTATCTTTTTGTACAGTTTGAATTCTAGCAGAATAGTCCACATGTGTTACCGCGGGTATTTCTGACCTCTTTATATTTAACTTGCTGATACCAAATAGTTTTTTTTGCTCGTTGCTCATTTTTATTATTTTTTCTTTTTTCACATCTGCAACTATTAACATGTATGGACTTTCGATTTCTAATTCAAACCACTTGGAAACATCACTTGCTAAAATGGATGGCGCAAAAGGTCTAAAGCTCTCTCTGTACTTAACTTTTAAATTAAGATTTTTTTGCATTGTTTCTGATCTTGGGTCTCCTAGAATAGATCTTCCACCTAAGGCTCTGGGTCCAAATTCCATTCTACCCTGAAACCAACCTATGGCATCTCCATTTGATAAACTTTTAGCCGTATGGTCAATTAAGTCTTGATCGTTTAGCTCTTCAAACACAGCTCCACTTTCTGTTAATTCTTTTTTAATTTCAGTATTTGAGAATTCTGGTCCTAAGTAAGATCCTTTCATATCATCATAAAACTTCATTTTAGCAGCTCTTGAATTTTCTAGTTCATGATACCAATACTGTAATGCTGCACCGAGTGAACCGCCTGCATCACCCGCTGCTGGTTGTATCCAGATATTTTTAAATATTTTTTCTTTTAAGATCTTGCCATTTGCTACACAGTTAAGCGCTACACCGCCAGCTAAGCAAAGGTTTTCTATTTTGTATTCTTCCTTAACACTTCTGCAAATTTTTAAAATTACATCTTCTGTAATTTTTTGAATAGATGCTGCTATGTCCATATGAAATTGTTCTATTTTTTCTTCTGATGGGTTTCTTGCCTTTTTTTCAAATAAATTTTCAAATTTATTATTAATCATTTTTAAGCCAGTTGCATACTTAAAGTATTTTTGATTTAGTCTGAATGAACCATCACTTTTAATATCAATTAAATTTTCTAAAATTTTATCTACGTATTTTGGTTCACCATAAGGTGCCAATCCCATAAGTTTATATTCACCACTGTTCACCTTGAAACCAGTATAAAAAGTAAATGCTGAATAAAGTAAACCAAGTGAATGTGGAAAGTGAATTTCTTTAACAATTTTTAATTTATTAGCTTTTGCAATTGCTACTGTTGTGGTGGCCCATTCACCTACTCCATCTGCAGTCAGTACAATAGCTTCATTAAAAGGAGACGGATAAAATGCGCTAGAAGCATGACTTAGATGGTGCTCTGAAAAGAAAATTTTACTCTCATCAATTTTAAAATTTTCAATTTCTTTTAATGAATTTATTAATTCATTTTTCTGAAATAGTTTTTCTTTCAACCACTTAGGCATTGCTTTTGAAAATTGAATAAATCCATCTGGCGCAAAAGCAATGTATGTTTCTAGCAGTCTTTCAAATTTAAGAAATGGTTTTTCATAAAAAACTATAGCATCTATTTCAGATAATTTATTTTTAGAATAACCAAGAACAAATTTTATTGCCTCAAATGGAAAACTTGAATCGTGTTTTTTTCTTGTAAATCTCTCTTCTTGTGCAGCTGCAATTATATCTCCATCTTTTACAATTGCAGCAGCACTATCATGATAAAAAGCTGATATTCCTAAAATAGTAGTCACTTAAAAAATCGTATAAATAAACGGGGCAACTGCAGTTCCTTGTGTTAGAACTATTAAGCCACCAAATATAACCAGAACTATAATTATTGGTAATAACCAATATTTTTTTCTTTCTTTCAAAAATTGCCAAAATTCTTTTATAAAACTCATCTTAAAATTGATTTTTCATTGAACTTATGTGTTTTTCTTTATTAATCCAATAACTTTTTAAATTTTTATCAAAATTTAAACCAAGAAAATTCTTTTTTATCATTCTCATCAAAAATCCTGTTGGAAAAACCACCAAAAAAAATATTATACCTAAAACTAATGGAGAAATAACATTTCCTAATAATATTCCAAACTTAATCCATGCTTTGTTTAATGGTGTAAGTAAAATCGAATTTAATAATCCTAAAATTAAAAATATAAATGAAATTATTATTGACCAAAGTCTGAACTCCTCGTTATTTAATAATGGATACAAACCAATGATTACAAAAACGACAAAAAAAACTATTCCAAAACTTTTGTTTGAACTTTTTATATTTTTTGACATTTTGCTTAATGATATTTAGCCTTACTTATATCACTTTTAGCGGATCGGCAAAGTTTAACTTAAATGTTTCAGCAACAGCTTTATAGGTAACTTCACCTTTAAAAACATTTAAACCTGCTAAAAAGTTTTTATCTTCTTTTAATGCATTTTGATAACCTTTATCTGCTAATTTCATTAGAAACGGAAGTGTTGCTTTATTTAATGCAAATGTTGACGTTCTTGGTACTCCTCCTGGCATATTTGCAACACAGTAATGAACTACATCATCAACAATATAAGTAGGATCTCCATGAGTAGTCGGTTTACTTGTTTCTACACAGCCTCCTTGATCAATTGCAACATCAACTATTACTGACCCTCTTTTCATTAATTTCAGCATATCTTTGGTTATTAATTTTGGCGCCTCTGCTCCTGGAATTAAAACTCCACCAACCAACAAATCTGCCTCAGCAACTAACTTGTTTAAATCTATTTTGTCACTTTGTTCAGGAATAATTTTATCTCCAAATATTTGAACTAATTGTTTTAATCTTGTTTCAGATTTATCAACAACGTGTACTTTGGCTCTCATACCAGTAGCTATAATCGCAGCATTTTCTCCTACTACTCCACCACCAAGAATTAATACATTTGCAGGTTCACCGCCTGGTGCTCCGCCTAATAAAATTCCTCTTCCTTTTTGATTTTTTTCTAAACAATGTGCACCTGCTTGAACTGACATTCTTCCTGCCACTGCACTCATTGGTGCCAACAAAGGAAGTCTTCCATTATTATCTGTTACTGTTTCATATGCTATGCAAATTGATTTACTTTTTACTAATCCTTCAGTTAATTCTTTTGCTGCTGCCAAATGCAAATAAGTAAAAACAATTTGATTTTCTTTAATCATTTTTACTTCGTTAGATAATGGTTCTTTTACCTTAACAATAATTTCTGCATCACTGAAAATATCCTCAGCTTTTTCTACAATTTTAGCGCCTGCACTAATGTAGTGTTCGTTCTCAAAACCAGCTTCAAAACCTCCATTATTTTCAACTAATACTTCGTGGCCGTTTGAAGTCAGTTGTTTTACACTTTCTGGAGTGAGTCCTATTCTATTCTCTTGAGGTTTAATTTCCTTCGGAAGACCTATTTTCATTAAAAACTAATTTTTTTTCGATTTTGAATAATTCGTAATTCCTGTTCTTAATTTTTCTATAATTTCATCTATATGTTTTTTTTCACAAATAAACATAGGTGCAATAATTAAACAATCGCCAGTTGCTTTAAAATTAACTCCTGCTTCATAACAATGTTTGAAACAAGTAAAACCTGCTGCGCCTGGTTTTTTATCAAGTTTAATATCTATTCCCCCCATCATTCCATATCCTCTAATATTATCTACAACATCTATATCTTTTAATGAAAATAGCGCCTCTTGGAAATATGGAGCTAAATTTTTTGCTCTATTAAAAATATCATCTTTCTCAAAAATATCTTGGACGGCTAGTGCTGCTGCAACAGAAATTGGAATTCCTGAGTATGTGTATCCATGAAATAATTCTATTGAACCTTTTGGAGCATTATCAACAATTGCATCATAGATTTCTTCTTTACACGCAACTACTCCCATTGGACTTATTCCATTTGTTGTTGCCTTTGCCATTGTAATTAAGTCAGGTGTGACTCCATATTCTTGTGATGCAAATGGAGAACCAGTTCTTCCCCAGCCAGTAATTACTTCATCAAAAATTAAAAGTATTCCATGTTTATCACATATCTCTCTTAATCTTTGCAAATATCCTTTTGGAGGAACTAATGTTCCGGTCGATCCTGCAATTGGTTCAACAATACAAGCAGCTATATTTTCTGCTCCAAAATTTGTACAAATTCTCTCTAAGTCTTCAGCTAATTCAACTCCTGTTTCGGGTTGACCTGTAACAAATTTATGTTCAGGTAAATGCGTGTGTCTCATGTGCACTACGCCCGGCATCAATACACTTGCAAAAGTTTTAACATTATTTACCATTCCACCTACTGATGTAGCTCCAATATTCATGCCATGATAACCTCTTTCTCTACCAACAAATCTAAATCTTTGGCTGTCTCCTCTTGCTCTATGATAAGCTATTGCGATCTTAATTGCGGTTTCAACTGCAGTTGATCCACAGATTGTATAGAACATTCTATTTAAATTTCCTGGTGTATGTTTTGAAATTCTAGTTGCTAATTCAAATGATCCACCAAATCCTTGTTGAAATGGTTGAGCATAATCTAAAGTTTGTAATTGTTTTGTAATTGCATCAATAATTTCTTGTCTACCATGTCCTAATGGATTACAAAATAATCCTGAACTTGCATCTATTTGAGTTTGTCCTTGATGGTTTTTTAAATATACACCCTTGGCTTCAACAATTAGTCTTGGGTTTGCTTTAAAATCTTTATTGGAGCTAAATGGCATCCAATGTTCATTTAGAGAATTGGGTACAGATGGTTTTGAACTCATATTTTTAATTTTTAAATTGTTAATATAAGATTTCTTTAGACTATATAGGAATAATTGACTACCTAAATAATTGACGCAACTTAAGGTTGTACTAAAATTAAGTACTTTTTGTTTTACATCTTCATTAATTTAATTTTTACTTACAGAATTATAAACTAACAAAGGAAAAAAAATGAAAAAAATAATTAGTTTACTTTTAGGATGTGTTGTAGCTCTCAGCTTAAACTTTTCAGTAGCAAATTCTGCTGCTAATGAAGTTAGAGTTGCATACTTCTTAGAATGGCCAAGTCCAAACTTGGAGGATATGCAAAAGAAAAATTTTGCTAAAGCTCTTGGTGTACCAGTAAAATGGACTAACTTTACAAATGGTGGAGCAATGACTGATGCTATGTTAGCAGGAGATATTGATATTTCTTACTCACAAGGATTAGTTCCATTTATAAATGCTGTAAAATCTAAAGCACCTATCAAACTAGTTGATATTGCTATGGAATACGGAATGGGTGGAACAACATGTGTTACATCAAATGCTTCTGGAATTACAAAAGCAAATGCTACTGAAT
>MDTD01064077.1_pt1 | contig 12580 bp, 16 predicted proteins | sample 811221 | NCBI WGS metagenome assembly MDTD01 (sample SAMN05326646, study PRJNA326480) | marine metagenome | isolation source: seawater | place: Pacific Ocean: South West | collected 2011 | reverse complement strand
TTAAACATCTAAAAATTAATACAAAATGGCTGATCAAACGATTAGAATACTATCAATATTCAAAACCCAGTTTATCCAATTTTTGGATGAGCTAATTGCCCAATTTCCACAGGAACCAGATCTTGTGATTGTAAGAATATTTATGAAAGACCAAGTGCCGGTAGCCGACGTAATGTGTCATATTATTTGCGAAGTTTTACCCCATGAAAAAGCTATAAAGAATCGGGATGATGATTTTTTCTTGAAAAACAACGAATTATTCAAGGAACTAAATCCTGATACAGTTGTGCATTTCAAACGTCTTTGGACTTCAAAAAATTTGGAAAAAGACGATAGGGATGCTATTTGGCGCTGGTTTGATGCTTTCATAATGTTAGCTAAAAAATATCAATCATGTATAGGTGCTAAAGTTATTACACGTAATGCAGCTGGTGGATATAATATGCAATAATTTATTTGATAATTTAATTCATAGGAGATTTAAATTAAAATTCGGGGATAACAAAACTATCCGTAACATGTATTAATGCGTTAGCAACAATCAAATCCGGTCTCACGACTGTACTGGTATTGTTTAACATCAATCTTTGATTACAATAATTGGTGTAAATAACTTGTCCTCTTATTCTTGTGTCTAATTTCATAGAAGAACTGCTAGTAAGCTCTTTGTATTTAATAAGCCGGGGCAAGCAATTATAAGAAATAACTTGTCTGGCCTGATGTTTTTCCATATTCAAAAAAGTATTCATGGGAAACTTTTGTAGAAGCATTTTATCGTCTGGAACAAAAACCGTTACATCTGCTTGTATATCATTAAATATTTGATCCATTTGAGCTGTTCTAACCAAATGCAAAAAAACTTTGTGGTTATCAGCTTCGTTTAAGTAATCAAGTAAAGATCCCGGGTTGATCGGCACTCCTTGTGAATTCCCCGGAGGTGCTATTTTGCTGTAAGTATACGTTAAGTCAAGACCTGGTATTACTGGTGAAAAGTATGCCATTTTAATTAAATGATAAATTTTTTAATTGATAATAAATGGACCGGGATAATTTATCACTAAATCAAATTTACGGACCTGGTTTAGGTAATAAATCAGGTATATTTGCTTGGCCAATTGCAGCATGCTCCGGAAAAGTAGAAAACCAAAGATTTGTTTCCTTGTCATCAGAAGAAGCTAAAAAAGTTTTAAGCCGATATAATTCGGCAAAAAGAAACTTGAAGAATAATCGTCGAATAAAAGAATTTTACCAAACACAAAACCTTTTCCCAGGAAATTTGGGAATAATAATTTTGATTTTTTTGAGTTCTTTATTTGCGATTTATGTTACTTATCAAAATGAAAATCTATACTAAATTATTACTAGCAAATGGAAGAAACCAAAATTCTAAAGGTTCGGGTTTCTATGAAACCGTGTAATTTAGACCAAGAACCTAGAAAGTATATCCTCAAAAAATTAAAAGAAATGAAAGAAACCTTGACTTCTAATTTAGCAGGACATGTGATAGATATTTTAGACATCATTTCTTATTCCAATAAAATATCTGATGTAACGGAAGACATTATTTGGACGGTTGTCTACAAGGCGCTGGTTTTTAGACCAAAGAAAGATCAAAAATTAAAAGTCACGGTAACAATGGTCTTGGATTCTGGGATACTGTGTAATTTTTATGGTATTAAAATTTGGGTGCCAAGTCATTTGACAAATGGATACAAGTTTGGTAGTAATGTTTTTAGAAAAGATGATGATGTGATTAAAGTTTCTGATACCATAAAAATTATTATTTCCGTAGTGAGATATGATAAAAAAGCCTTTTCGTGTATTGCCAGATTAGAATAAAAGATTTTGTATACTATTCTATACAAAATAAGTTATAGAAGAATTTCCTTTTGTTAAAAATGTGCGGAATATTCTTTGTTCAATCAAAAAACGGATTAGAAAATGTACACGAGGACGGGATGAAAGGTGTTTTGGATAATTTTTATAGTTTTCAATCTAGAGGTCCTGATAGAAGCAAGCATAAAAGACAACTTTTAAATGAAGAAAAATCTACTGAAAGATTTATAGGGTTTCACAGGCTTGCTATTAATGGAATTTCAGAAGAAGGGGATCAGCCAATTACCTTACAAGACGCGGAAAACGAAGTAAACATGATTTGCAATGGTGAAATTTATAACTACAAGCAATTAGCTGAAGAATATGACATTTCTTTGACAGAAGGATGTAGTGACTGTGCAATTATTCCAAGTTTATTTTTAAAGATAGGCATAGTAGAAACGATTTCTAAATTAGACGGGGTATTTGCGTTTGTTTTAACTCACAGTGACAAAATTTATATCGGTCGAGATGCTATAGGAGTTCGACCCTTGTTTATAAGAAAAGATTCTTTGAATTTAGTGGTTAGTTCGATAGCTAAAGGGTGCGAAGGATTTAAAATTGAGGGAGAAACCCAACAAGTCCCGCCTGGAACTCTAACTGTTTTTAACGAATCAAATACACTCGGGCAAAACTTTTCTCAGACAAAATGGTGGAAATTGTCAAATCCACATTTAAATTCCATTCAAATAAATCCTGCCTCCGAAGTTAGAAAATTGCTGATTGAGGCTACAGAAAAACGCTTGATGAGCGAAAGACCAGTTGGCTGCTTGCTTTCTGGAGGATTAGATAGCAGTGTTATTGCTGCTATACTAGCCAAACGCGTAGAAAATCTTAAAACTTTTTCTATAGGATTTTCCTCTGATTCTACAGATCTTAAATACGCAAGGTTAGTAGCTAATCATTTAAATACTGATCACTCAGAAATAATTATTCCCTATGAAAAAGCGTTGTCAGCTATTCCAGAAGTAATTAAAGCAACTGAAACAACCGATATTACAACGATAAGAGCCAGTGTTGGTATGTATTTACTTAGCGAGTGGATCAAGCAAAACACCGACATAACAGTTCTTTATTCAGGGGAAGGTTCAGATGAGTTATTTTGTGGATATCTGTATTTTCATAACGCCCCGGATAACAAAACCTTAGAGCAGGAATCCAAACGCTTAGTCAACGAACTTCATCTTTACGATGTTTTGAGAGCTGACAGAACCACAGCTGTACACGGTTTAGAGCTAAGAGTACCTTTCCTGGATAAAAAGGTTGTGCAATTTGCAATGTCACTTCTAGGAGAAGTCAGAACTCCTAAAAACGTCAAAAATATGGAAAAAATTTTTCTAAGGCAAGCATTTTCGGATATGTTACCGGAAAAAGTTGTTTGGAGACGCAAAGAAGGGTTTAGCGACGGTGTTAGTAATCTAGAAAAGCCATGGTATAAGCATATTCAGGAAAGTTTGCCAGAAGAAAAAGAGGTTTCGGATGTTAGGAAAGAAGAAAAATTTTACAGACAAATATTTGATGAAAATTTTAAAGATATCAGAAATCCCGTTCCCAAAAATTGGATGCCAAAATGGACAAATACAGATGATCCTTCAGGTAGAGTTATCGAGGCGTTCGATGAAAGTTAATTTTAAATTCAATGAATTTAAAACTATTTTCGCCTTTTTCTATTATTATTTTTTCCTTTGCCATTTCTTTTGTTGTATTTTTTCTTTGGCTTGGCGTTATTAGGCTTATTGGACTTGCGTTTATTATCTGTGGGCTGTGTAGTTTTTTGAGTTTTGGTTTCGCTTTCAGAATTAGACCTTGAGTCTGTCCAACCAGCAACTTTTTTGCTCTTTTTATTATTTTTACGATGATCATGTTTCTGCCCAGCTGGAGCGTATTTAATTTCAATTGCTCCAACTGGTGGATTTTCAGACAAATCACCAAAGGTTTTACGCAGCGATTTAGTCTCTAAAATTTCTGTTTTTCCTTTTTTACCCATTTTTTCTTTTTTACTGTATTGCCAATGAGTTTTATTGTCTTTGTAGGTATGTATTAACATATTACCTTGCTTTGAACGGTCAAAACATACAATTTCTTCGTCTTTTACAGGTAATTTTTCTCCATAAAAGCATACACCCCTCCATTTGTAACATTTATTGTTACTCATGTTTGATAAATTTTTCTTCATATAGTCAGGTAGAGTATCAACTGCTTTAAAAAATTTACCAGCGTAAATTTTTGGCTCTTTTTTCTGCCAGTTAACCGATCGTCTTTCTTGACGTTGTTTTTTGTAAGTTTGATCCTTCTTTTTTTGATCTGTGATACATCTTTTTGCCTTAGCGCTGTTTTTGAGTTTTTCCTGTTCATAGTGTTTACGAGAATTTTCTCTCATTTCTTCATTGAATTTATCGATAAACGGCGTAGGATCGTTCTTGAATCGAATAAGTTCTTCTTTTGAAGTTTTGAGATTTTTATTTACCTCCTCCAATTTGTTTTTCGCTTTATTAATCATGAAATCTGCGTTAGGCGCTGTCGTCGACAAGGATCTAAGAATTTTTTCTTGTCTTTTCTTTTGAGATTCTAATAGCGAAATTTTTTCGCATATTCTGTTTTGAATAACGATTCTTGTGCGTTTATCCATTTCTTATTATAAGTGTGTTAAAATATTAAATCACTTTGTATAAATGGAAGGTCTTTCCGCCAAATTACAAGAAATTATAGAAAGTCGACCTTTGAAAACTCTCGTAGATACTGAGGATACAAAATCAAACACGGAATGGAGAGACAGCATTTTTGTACATTATGTGTCAAATGATATACCAAGAGTTTTTGATGGTAGAATAGTTTGGAAAAATTATTTGTCCAAAATCGGAAATCAAGGTAAATGCGGAAGTTGCTGGGCGTGGGCATCGTCTTCTGCGTTAGCTGACAGATTTGCAATTATGTCACAAGGTAAAATTAAAATTTCACTGTCACCTTTATATTTACTTGTTTGTGATATACAAAGCATTTTAAATTCGCCAAGTGATGCAACTATTTTTGATATAAGCAGTATTCCAGGAAATTCAAATGAAAATCAATTAACACTATTACTATCGAAAGGAATCGGAAAGGTTGGATGTCATGGAAACACATTATTAGATGTTTGGAAATGGTTATATCTACGTGGAACGTCTACGGACGAATGTTTATCTTATATAAGTAAAAAAGGAGATGAGTTTATAAGTATTACAAATTATCAAGAAGATAATCAATTACCTTTGTGTACGCAAGTTTCTGGCCCATCAGCTGATATGTGCGGTGATTTTTACATAGAACAAGATACAGGTTTGCAACTTGGCAATCCAGCGAGATTTTTTAGAGCGATATGTTATTACACAATACCAGGAACAGTTGATCAAATGGGTTCTCAGCTAAATATAATGTCAGAAATATTATGCAATGGCCCGGTTACAACTGGTATGAGGGTTTACCCTGATTTTTATGATTTTGACGCAAAAAACGATGTTTATAGCGCGCAAGAAGGGCAGCAACGTGTAGGAGGACATGCTATCAAAATAGTTGGGTGGGGTGAAACATCTGAAAAAGAAAAATATTGGATAATAGCCAATTCTTGGGGCACAAATTGGGGTAGAGATGGATATTTTTACATGAAAAGAGGTGTTGACATGTGTGGTATTGAGTCCAATGTGTCTTGTGGTATTCCTGACATGTTTTATCCATCAGGAGCTATATTCCCACCGCAGATATATAGATATATTTCGGTTATTCCAGATGAAGATGCAATGATAAGATTAAAAATAGATTATGGAGCAGTAGAGTCTTTTGTAGCGGGTGGAATTGATCCAAGGATTGGATATTATCGCAGAGCTCTTTATGCTTACACTGGATACCCCTGGAAGCATTTAAATACCATGAACGATGTAATGAAAATGCTTACAAATCCTAGATATGCTTATCAAAATCGTTCTTCTACGATAGAAAATTTTGCGATAAGATTCGAGAAAATGAAGCCGGAAGAAATTTTCATCGTAATATGGCTTTTTTTGGTTTTTATTTGTATCTTTATAATGTGTTTAAATTCAGCAAATTCAAAGTCAAACTAGTATAAATTTAATATTCAAAAACGTATTAAATTTTCTCGTCTGTAACAGACAAAGCTCTAAAATGCTTCTAAGTATCTTTAAAAAATACTAACTAACAAAAACATTTGAATTAAAAAAATTCTTCAAAAAAAAGTTGGTCCACGATTTCTAGATTTTAAAGATATTTACAAATAGTTTAATCGTCTCAGAAAAAAGATCGTTTCGTCTGTAACAGACAAAGCTTTATTTGTTTTTTAATAACTGTTATTACGACTTTCTGAGTTTTTACTATACTTACATATAATCTACACGCAAAATGCAAATATCGAGCCCAAGTTAAAATTTTCTCGTCTGTAACAGACAGATCAGTAAAATATCTCTAGATATGTTGTAAGCAAAGAAAACATCTAAAACATTTGATTTAGAAAAAATCATCTCAAAAAAGTTGGTCCCTGCGAAATGAATTCTCATGATATTTAGATGATGTATAAAAGCCTTGGTTTTAAGATCGTTTCGTCTGTAACAGACAGACTAGTAAATTGTGTATCGTTTTTGTAAATTAAACTTTACAATTATTAGTTGTTTTTTATAACCTTTATAGGTTATAAAAATTTACTCGAAGCTTACTTCTCGCCTTCCTAAATCTTTTTTAATTCTGTCTAATGAATACTGACATCGGTGTGTAAACAAAAATTTTCCTAATTCCTCCCATACTGGCTCTGAACAAAAAGGAGGTTCTGGTATTTCATAATCAAATGTTGTGAATAGCTCTCGAACACGTAAATGATTCAAACAAGTTTTATCGTATTTCTCAGGCAAGTTATCGATACTTTCGTACTCTTGCAAAAGTTTAAATGAATTGACAGGACCTACTTTACGAATATTGGTGTTATAATCTGTACCACACATAATGCATAAATCTCTAAAAGTTTCCAGAGAAAATCCAGTGCTTTCTAAAATACTTTCTAGAGATAACGAAATACATTTACCCGTAGTTGTATCAATTTTATGAAGTAAAAACGGTGATCCGTAAGCAATTACATCTGTGTCATCGGACATTACAGCGTCCACTTTTCCTGTAAGTGACATAAAAGCGCACAAGGTTTCTGCTTCTGTTTCAGAAGTACAAAAGGGGACACCAAGTAAAGTCAGCAATGTTTGACTGTTTACTATGTCTTCTGCTGATAAAGAGACCACTTGATTTTTTAGACGCTCCAGATATCTTTCTAGATAAAATTTATCGATAGCTTTTTCTTTTCCCATTAGTCTCTTTACTTTAGTGGGACTTTTCTTTCTCCGAGCAGTTATATCTAACAAAATTTGTTCGACTTCACCTGTTCTTGTATATAAATTTAATGCATATTCTACCGCTGCTACTTTTTCACGTAATTTTTCTTTTTCACCAGCTCTTCTTTCTTTCTCTGCTATTTTTTCATCAGGAGGCTTCCCGTCGTAAACAAAAAAACAATGAACGTCATTTCTACGAAGACACATAATCAAATTTAACAATGCGCTCAACCATCGATCACCAGCAGCTGCTTTGTATTTATACAAAAACAAACTAGCGTCAACAGCAACTTTGCGAAAACTATATTCAGAGAGGGAAATTTCTCTATATGCTTCTGCTGCTTGTTTTTTAAGCAATTTATGCAAACTTTTTATACCCATGTTTGACTTTAAAAATAGATCTTAAAATTTTCAATTTACAATAAATGGAAATACAAGTAAAAGAAAATAATAAAAGTTATACATCCCCAGTAAAGAAAACTATTCGGGAATGTTTTGTGTGCAAAGAAGATAGCGTTTTACTTTTTCCAGATAGAAGTATAGATTGCATGCTTTTGTATCCAGTTTGTAATCGTTGTTTAAACAGTTTTTTGACTGTATATCCAAACATATTAAGAAAGATAAGAAACAGAGAAATTAATGGTAACTTAGATAAACAATGATACGTCGAAATAGATTGTTAGATGCTCAATTTGAAGTAAGGGAGTTGGAAAGATTGTTGTTAGAAGCCAGGTTAAGAGAAAGAAAAATAGCAAAAGAGGTGGGACATCAAGGATGGGTGGATTGGATTTTTGAATTTTTAGGGTTTTAATTGCAATGACAATTAAAACCGCTTGTCTAAAGAATTAAAACTTTTAAAAAATGAGCTGGGCAGATAAAGCAAAGGCTAACAACACTTCGAAAACGGAGAAACAAAAAGAAGATACAGAAACTCTTAAAATTGTTCCTCGAAAAAGGAGAATCCCGGATACCCGAGTGAGAACAAATTTAATTTGTATTGATAGTTTTACCGATTTCGATACATGGGATGAACAATATTTTCATCATTTATGTGATTTATGGGAGATGTTAAAATTTATTGCCAAAGATCATCATTTAATTTTAGAAACATCAGACGATGATATGTTCCACGAATTTAGACATTTTATATATACGAAGTCATCTAAATATGTAACGTTTTCAAGAAATGAGCGACAGCGAAACTTCTGACTCTGAAGAAATATTTACCGAACCTGAGATTAATTACGAACAAATGGTGATTGAAACCGGGGTAGAATGGGCTATGGAATTTGATAATTATTGTCATGATAAATGTTTGCTAATTGGTGAAAAAATGATGTTCAATGACGCAATTAATTTTATGAAGTTTTTGTTTATGAAACCTTCTTAATATGTTTAATCATATTAAGAAATTACTTATCCTCAGCATTTTTGTCTTCATTATCTTCATCTACATCTTCATTATCTTCATCTACATCTTCATTTCCCGGAGATATTTCTCCAGGGGATTTCGAATCTTCTGCAACTTCTTCTATTTCTGCATCTACGTTTTCCGGAGATTCTTCCAGATCTTGTAACTCATCGGCGATATCAGCATCACTTATTTCGCTATTGTTTTCCGATGATTCTACTACATTAACAGATTCCATTGGATCATCACCGCCCATGCCAGCTACCATCATACTGCTCATCATCGGGGCAATCATATTCATAACGCTAGCTAAAGGATTTTCAGGTTTAGGTTTAGAAACGTTAGGCTCGTTGACAGCTTGTTGTACCCGCGGGGTTTGTGGGACTTCTTGTACCATTTGAACTTTGTGACTAATGTTATTTCTAACCTGAGGTGGCATAATTTTAACTATCTCTTGTAAAACGGCATCTAAAATCTTAATTTTTTGATTTTGCTCTTGAATTATTTTTTCAAGCTCTTGTACTTTACTCGAAGTCGAAGAAGTTTTCATTTGGAAGTAAACAAACATTCCTACTAAAACTACTATCTCTCCGACTATATGGAAAATTTGTGCTTTTTCGAGAGGCATTTTAGTAGTGACCTTGATTGTTTAAACGACTATATTAAAAAACTGAGACAAAATTCCAACCTAAATCAGAAAACAAATGACGGCAAATTTCATCGTGATAAGTTTTTCTTTCAACGGTTTTTAGAATATTAAACTCTGATATATCACACGGGTGGCCGTGCTTTTTGAGTAATTGATACAAAACGTATTGATTATTGATGAAATTTTTACGACCAGCACCAATTAACATTTTAGTGTTGTTATTTTTGTATAATTTTTCGTAAGTTTCCACTAATTGATCAAAATCATTTAATATATCTTGTTCTAAATGCGAAATGTCAGGGGGTTTAACCCCCGTTAAGTTGTGGTGAATTAGCACAGCATCTTCGTAGTGTTTTGAGTTTTTTGTTTCCTTTAAAAACAGCAATATATGTTCTTTTGTGATTTTGGAAAATTTGGTTTTTGGGTCACTGCTTGATAACAGTAAACCATGCTGACTAAATTCATGGATTAGTTCATCGTATACTTTTTGTGGTATAGTACTATTTTGCTTGCCTTGATACTGATTCATACAATCTCTGAAATGTATACGTTTATCGTAAGTATATTTACTGCCAACATTTACTCTTTCGGCGTCTTTGTAACTACTAGAACTAGCTTTCATGACGGTTTCATCACCACAGTTAACACAAATGATAAAACCCTCACTTTCTAATAACAAATCACTACCACATTTTTCGCAAATTTTTGATTCAACAGCTTTCTCGTTAACTATTCCAATATTTGGAATAAATTTTTGAGCTATTTTTAGGTATTTAGAAATTAAGGGAGTTTTTTCGTCTTCTTGTATTTCTTCTACACCCATGAATGATACTTTTTTTGGCTTGCGTAATATTTTTGTGTATTCTTGTAAAATTTCAGCTGTTTCCATGATGTAAAAATCTTCCGATTTCCGAGAAATAATTTCTTCGATTTTTTTCCGTAAAAATTCTTTTTCGTTTTTCAAATTTTTGTGCGTGCTATTTTGAAGATTTAGGGGTATGGCTTTTTCTATGGCTGTATATCTTTCTTTGTAAATTTCTAATTTTGCCCGCTCTTCTTCAAAATTTTTCATGACATTTTCATGAATTGACAATATGTCTATCTCTGTATTAGCCATTTTCAATTACAAATGTGTGTTTAAGTCGTATGGCTTCTATAGATATGTTATTGCAATAAAATTTAAAAATATTTTCTAGCTATACATAAAATGTCTACTAACATCTGTACGTCAAATCTTACATCCGGTTTCATCGATCTTGCTACTTACGATGAACAAGAGAAATATATGTATGGTGGTCGTTTCGCGACCGCATACTTTGTGCGTGAGACCCGCAAGTCCACGTGGTTTACTCAGGTCCCTGTTGTCCTAAGTAAGTGCAGTGGCGCTCCTGCTTTCGGCAGTGAGTGGTCCGTGCAAATTTCCCGCGCCGGTGATTACCTGCTACAGACCTGGCTTCGCGTGGAACTTCCCGAAGTATGCATCACCAACAACCAAGCCAACGGTGGTCTTGGTGCCGCAGCTAACTTCATTGGATGTGTTGCAGTTCGCTGGACTCGCAACATCGGTCACGCTCTTATCCGCGAGGCTTGCCTTACATTTAATGATCTTGTCGCTGCTCGCTTCGACAACTACCACTTGGACTTCTGGGCGGCCTTCACCACCCCGGCTTCCAAGCAGACCGGTTACAATAACATGATCGGTAACGTCGGTCAGTTGATCGGTATGGGTAACGTGCACTCGCTCCCAGCAGCTGTGCTTAACGTGCCTCTTCCGTTCTTCTACACTCGTGACAGTGGTGTGGCTCTGCCAACCGCAGCGCTTCCGTACAACGACATGCGCATTCAGTTTCAGTTCCGCAATCTTGGCGAGCTGCTTATCGCTGATTGGTGCCAGCAGGGTTCGGTCGCCGCCTCCCCTGTCAATGTGTCCACCGGTGCCGCATTCTGGGTCACCCTTGGTCAGCAGAGCTCCATCTGCCTTGATCAGTCCACGATCAACCAGCTTCCAGCGGTTGGCGGAGCACAGGATACCGCTTCTGGTGTTATCACCCCCGATGTCGCTACTGGTGCCTGGGCCTTCTGCAACGGAGAGCCTAAGCTTGGCGCTGTCAACGTGTGGGCTAACTACGCCATTGTGTCCAACGATGAGCGTAAGCGCATGGCATGCGCCCCTCGTGATATCCTCATCGAGCAGGTGCAGACCGCTCCTCCGTGTGGTTTCAACCCGCGCAACGTCAACACCCCAGAGCAGTACGATGTTCGCTTTTCGCATGCGATCAAGTGCCTGTTCTTCGCGGTGCGCAACAAGACGCTTCCTTGCGAGCACTCCAACTACACGACCTCGCCTGCCCAGGCAGTCCTTGGATGTGTTGCCCAGGGTAACCTCAACGGTGCTGGTGGTACGATCCTTAACACTGCTAGTTCTTTCGATCCGGTTGCAGCTGCTTCTCTTCTTTACGAGAACACTTACCGTCTTGCTAACATGGGTTCGGACTACTACTCGCTGGTTGAGCCTTACTACAAGGCCCCTACCATCCCTGAGCGCACGGGTTACCACATGTACTCCTACTCTCTGGACTTCTTCAACCTTGACCCGATGGGATCCACCAACTACGGTAAGCTGACCAACGTGTCTCTGTACATCAACCCGTCGCAGGCGGCTGTGGACGCAGCATCTGCTGCCACGTTGCTTGTTCCACAGGCAGCTCAGTTCGCCCCTGCCTTTGCCAACGCGGCCGCATTCGACCCAACGGTTTACTGCGTCAACGGTTTTGCATACCGCTCGGCATGTAACTCGTCAGTCAACGCTGGTGCCCTTGGGCCGGCGCCTGGTGTAGCCGGGACGGTCAACAACTACGCGATCTACTGCGCTCAGCAGTCCTTCGAGTTTGTTGTGACCGCGGTGAACAACAACATCGTGCGCATTAGCGGAGGGGCCCTTGGCTTCCCTGTCTTGTAAGCAAATGGAATTTTGCAAAGCACCCCCAAATTTTTTATCATATCATATCATATCTCATACATGAAATATGATTATTGTAAATTTATTAGTTCTGTGATTTTAGGCGCATGTGAGTTTCGATGTTCTATAGCTAATCTTTTTGCTTCTTCTGCTCCGTATTTTTTAACACTAAAGCTTTTTGATTTCTTTTTACCTGTATCAAGATCTACCCATTGCGCTCTCCATCTTGGTTTTTTTCCTCCCTCATAAAAAACACCCTTAAAACCCGACTTATTGTTTTTTGGATTCTTTTATTCATAGCATTAACATATCATAAAAATAACGAT
>MDTD01026085.1_pt1 | contig 12580 bp, 11 predicted proteins | sample 811221 | NCBI WGS metagenome assembly MDTD01 (sample SAMN05326646, study PRJNA326480) | marine metagenome | isolation source: seawater | place: Pacific Ocean: South West | collected 2011 | reverse complement strand
TTCTTAATACATTTAATTATTGTCAGGGTGAGATTGAAAAATTTATTGAGAGATGCAAAAACAATGAAGATTCCAATGGATATTTAATTCAAAACTTTTTTGAATTAAAAAAAGGTAATGAGCTTAAATTTATGTCTGGTCCATTTGTAAATTTTGTTAGTGAACTTATAGATACTCAAAAGAAAAGAATTTGTTTTTTAACTGGAAAATATAAAATTTTGGTAAATAAAAATCAAAGTTGTATATCAACCGGTTAATTACAAAATATAAATGAAATCAAAAAAAAATTGCAAAAAACAGATTTTGCATTGTGCGGAGCTATGTCTGTTTATAAATATATTTTATTAAATGAAAAAATTATTTATAGCAACTTCAACTTTCTCAGAGCTTTCAAATGAAAAAATTAATTTATTTAAAAAAAAAGGTATTTTAGTCATTAAAAATCCTCTCAAGAGAAAATTAGATAAAAAAAACTTATTAAAATTTGCTAAAGACACAGATTATATAATTGCAGGAACAGAAGAATATAACCGTGAGATACTAAGTAAAATGCATAACTTAAAAATTCTTTATAGACTCGGTTCAGGAATTAATAATCTAGATATTAATTATATTAAAACAAATAATATAAAATTAAATGTTTCAAAAATTACACCAGAAATATCTGTAGCTGAATTAATTCTTGGTTATATTCTTGTTTTACTTAGAAAAATTCATGTCAGTGATTATGAAATGAAAAATAAAATTTGGAATAAACAAATGGGTTCCAATTTATATGGAAAAACTGTTGGAATTATTGGATATGGAAAAATAGGAAAATATTTGAGTAAACTTATTAAGGCGTTTGGAGCAAAAGTTATTATAAATGATATAAAATTACAAAAAAATAAAAAAAATAGCTTAAATTATTTATTGAAAAATTCTGACATAGTTTCAATTAATGTAAGTGTAAATAAATCAAAAAAAATATTAAATAAAGCAAAATTAAATCTTTTAAAAAAAAATTCATTACTCATAAATACTTCAAGACCGGAAGTTTTAGACTATAATCATTTGTACAATTTGTTAAAAAAAAAGAAAATTAGTGGTGCAGCTTTAGATGTATTTGAAGTAGAGCCATACTATGGTAAATTTTGTGGATTAAAAAATGCCCTGTTGACCCCTCATATTGGTGGTTATTCAAAAGAAATAAGATCTAAAATGGAAATAGAAGCATTAAATCTATTCGAAAATTTATAAAAAATGAAAACAAATATTATATTTGATTTTGATGGGGTTATAATAAATAGTCACAGAACAAAAACCGAAGCATTTAACAAAATATTTTTAAACTTTGGAAAAAAAATAGGTTACAAATCAAGAAACTTTCATTTAAAAAATATAGGTAAAAGTAGATATTTTAAATTCAAATACGTATACAAATACTTTTTGAAACAAAATATAAATAAAAAAATAATTACAGAGTTAGATACAAAATTTGAAAAATATACATCAAATAAAATTATTAACATGAAAATTTCTAGCTACCTGCTAGAATTTTTAAATAAAAAAAAAAAATATAACTTTTATATCTCAACATCTACACCAAAAAATAAAATTACAGAGATTTTAAAAAAAAAGAAATTACTTAATTACTTTAAAAAAATATATGGTGCACCACAAAGTAAATATCAACATGTTAAATCAATAAAAAAAAATAAGTGTGACTCAATTTTTATTGGCGATAGCATTGAAGACTTTAAGGTAGCAAAGAAATTACAGATTATGTTTATACTTAAAAACAATTCAGAAAATAAAGCTTTTAGACAAAAAAACAAAAAAATAAATAAAATAAATTCTTTTAAAAAATTTGATAAAGTAATATCAAATATATTATGCAGAAAATAAATAAAACTAAAAAAATTGATAAAATTGGTTATGCTGTAGAAAAAAACCTCTTAAACAAAAACAGCTTAAAACAAATTAAAATTTCAATATTTTATTTACTAAAAAAATTTTTAAGTAAAAAGCATTATTTAAAAAATAGTTTAGATGAACAACTTTCATATCTTAGAAAAAATAATAAATCTAAGTTTGGTATTTTATTTGACAGTTTGCAAACCCTAGCAATTAATTATGAAGTTTTAAGCAATCCTAAAGTATTAAAAAAAGTTGCTAAACTTCTTAATACAATACCTTCTTGCATAACACTTACAGATGTTGCATTACGACTAGATCCACCAAATGATGAGAGAAATTCACTAGGATGGCACCAAGATTCCTCATATTTTCGACAAAATGAAAATGGTTCAAACGGTTTAGTTTTGTGGACCCCAGTTGTTTATATAACTAAAAATATGGGAAGGCTTGAATTTTTAAAAAATTCACACACATTAGGCTCTTTAAGAATTAAGAAAAAAAATTCTAGACAAGGAAATAAATCTTCACAAAGAGAAATTAACTCTAAAAAATTAAATAATTTTAAAAATATACTGAAGTATGACTTAAAATTAGGTGATAGCTTGTTAATGAATATGGATATGGTTCACAGAAGTGGAAAAAATTACTCAAAAAAATTTAGAATTTCATTAATTGGCAGATATCATAATATGATTTCAAAAGATTTTAATAGTGGATTAAATATTTATAAATATACAAACAAGAAAATTAATAAAGAAATACATGGACAATAAAAAAAATAATAAATCTGCAGATAATATCTATGAGAATTTAACTAAATTCATTTACCAAGAACTTTCGTGGCTCCCATTATATATAAAAAAAGATGGCAAGGTGATTGCAAATGCAGATAATAACTCAGAAAAATATATTTTAGACTCTTTAAAAATAATGAAATTGAAAACAAAAGATTTAAAAAACAAAAAAATATTTAATATTGGAACGGGTAGGGAGAGCAGATTTTTCGCATCTCATGGAGCCGAAGTAACACATATTGATATAGGACCAGAATCTGTTAGTGAGCTTAAAAATTGGACAAAAAAAAACAAAGCAAAAATTAATACAAGTCAAAAAGATATTTTAAATGCGGATATAGGTGAAAATAAATTTGATATAATCTTTTTATCAGGGATATATCAACACATAAGGTATCCAGCATTAGCTTTAGTAAAATTTATTAATGCTTTAAAAAAAAATGGACTTATGTACATGGGATTTTATAGAAGTGGAGAATTTAAATATTTTATAGTAGATGCAGTTAGGTATATCTTGCCACTAAATTGCATGTCCAAGGTTAGAGATATCAACTCAATCTTATTTACTTTTGGAGAGCACGATCATTATCAATCATCAAGAGTGATGGATGACTTCTTTGTTCCAAGAAAACATAACTTTCATCCTAACGATGTAATTTTTGATATTAAACTACTTGGCGGGGCTGTTTATCATTTTGATAATGATTTTAGAGATTATGATCATAAAGGACATTCTTACTTCTCAATAGGAGGTGATAGAATTTATATTACAAAAAAATCCAATAAAATAACTAATTTAAATAAAATTAAACATAAGCTCAAAACTTTAGAAGGAAAAAATCAAATTTTTGGAATTAAATATAAAGAGCCAATTATTAATGAAAATATTGAATTATTGAAAAAAATAAAAACTTATTTTGATACTGGCTTTGTATCTGAGATAAATTTAATCTCTCTTTGTATTGGTCTTTACCAATTTACAAGACCATTCGAATTTGAAAATTCATACTATTTTCAACAAACAAAGAAAAAAGATAGGCACAATTTACTAAATTTATATCTTAAAAATTTTATTAAAAATTTTTCAATAAAAAGATAAATTTTTGTGATAATTAAAAAATCCTCAAAAATAGCTGTAATTATTCCGGTGAGAATGGGGTCAAAAAGACTTCCAAACAAAAACATTTTACCAATTAAAAATATTCCAATGTTTGTTTTTGTAGCTAGAAATGTGATGAAATCGAAATTTAATTTAAATATTTTTGTTAGCTCAGAGTCCGAAAAAATTAGAAATATTTGTAATAAAAGTAATCTTAATTATATAAAAAGACCAAAAAAATTATCAAATGATCTTGTAGAAAAACAAGAAGTAATAGTACACGCCACAAAATTCTTAAAAACAAAACACAATTATATTCCAAAAACAGTTATTTCTTTACAAGCAAATACTCCAGAATTTAAATCAAGAGATCTTGATAAAGCTTTAGAATTTTTTAATAAGAAGTTGTATGTTAGAAAACCCATTAAAGAATTAATATCAGTTAATCCAGATAATGTTCAAAATGGTGCATTTAGAATTTTGACATATAATGCAGTTTTTCAAAAAACTTTAAGTACAAAAATTGGAATATTTTTCACAAATTACTTAGATATCCATTCAAAGACAGATTATTTAAAAGTTAAAAATAAATTAGAGAAATGAAAAAACTTAGAGTTGCAATTTTTATATCAGATGTTGGTTTTGGACATATGGTTAGACAAAGAGAAATTATAAAAGTCATGTTAACTAACCTAAAAAATGTTGATATCACTATTATAAATGGATTACAGATAGAAATATTAAAGGAAACTTTTAAAGACAAAGTTAAATATATAAAAAGATTTAATAATATTGAGTTAATGAAATCAAAAGAGGGTTACTTAGACTTAAAATATACTTCAAAAATCTTAAATAATTGGGACCAAAGTATAGATGAGAGTTTTAAATTTTTTAAGAAAAATTTTTATAACTTCAACCTTATAATTTCAGATTTTGTTCCTGAAGTATTTTATTTTTCTAAAAAACTAAAAATCAAATGTTATGGTGTTTGTCATTTTACATGGAGCTGGTTTTTTCAAAAAATTTCTAAGAAAAAAAAAATTACTTCTAAATTACAAAAATACGAGAATATGGCTACGAAAATCTTTTTACCTCCATTTACACCAAAAGGAGTATATAAAAATATATCTAATAAAAAAAAAATTGAAGAAGTTAATTTTATTATAAAAAAAGAAAAAATTTCAATTTATTCAAATAAAAAAAAAACTTTTTTAATTATGGATAGTGGAACAAGATCTTTGTCTAATTTAATATCAAACACAATCCCGTATATTAAAAATATTAGTAAATATAAATTTTTTATTGGTGTTAATTCATTAAGTAATCAATCTAAGACAGAAATTCTAAAAAGTAAAAATATTGAGGCAATATTGTCATTAAAAGGTATGTATTCCTATATTTCAAAAGTTGACTATGTGATAACAAGAGCTGGATTTAATTCTTTAACAGAATGCCTTGTTTCTAAAAAACCATCTATTTTTATGAACGAAAAATACAATCCAGAAATAAATGAAAATTTAAAATTTATTGAAAAGTTTGGTATAGGAGGTTTAATGAATAGTCAGCATTGGGGTAAAAGCTTTTTGCAAAGACTAGAGTATTTTCTTAAATATGAAGAAGAAAATATTAAAAGTAATTTAAATTTATTTGATTTTAATGTAAATGGTTCCAAGCAAATTGTTAATTCAATAAAAACAAAAATATGACCGATATAATAGCTGAACTTTGTCAAAATCATAACGGTGATTTAAAAATTTTGGAGGAAATGGTACATGCAGCATCTGAGTCAGGGGCTAAGTTTGCTAAAATTCAATCAATGCTATCTAAAGATTTAACTCATAGAAAAAGATTTGACGAAGGGCTTGTTGAGGGTGGAGAAGTTAGAGTTAGAAAAAGACCATATGATGCAGAATACGAAAGATTATCCAAGCTAGATCTTAATGATGAAGATCATTATCAATTTTTAGAATATTGCAAAAAATACAAAATAAAACCTATGACAACAGTGTTTAACAGATCTAGACTTGCGTTTATTAAAAAATTAGATTTTCAAATTATAAAGGTATCTAGTTTTGACTGCTCATCACACAAAATGATTGAGGAAATTAGCAAGTCAAACTTTAAAGAAATAATTGTTTCAACCGGATGCACTTATGATCATGAAATTAAAAAAACTAGTGAAATCTTGAAAAAAAATAATTTCACTCTCTTGCATTGTGTTTCAATTTATCCAACTCCTTTGACGGAAGTACATCTTGATAGAATAAATTTTTTAAGAAATTTTTCAAAAAATGTTGGTTTAAGTGAACATTCAAACGCTGACAAAGATGGACTTAAAATATCAATATCATCATTGTTGTATGACATTAAATATATAGAAAGACATTTTACAATATTACCAAAAGACAAAACTAAAGATGGTGTTGTATCTTTAAATCCAAAGGAATTAAAGCTATTGTGTGATATCTCAAAAAAACCAAAAAAAGAAATAAATGAATATATTAAAGAAAACATTAAAGAATTTGATCAACTAAAAGGCTTGAAAAAAAGAGAACTTTCAAGTGATGAGTTATTAAATAGAGATTATTATCGTGGCAGATTTGCCAGTCATAATAGTAAAAATGAAGTAGTTTATAATTGGGAAGATAAACCAATTTAAAATGTGTGGTTATTTTTTTTTAAAAAAAAATAAAGAAAACTTTAATTTCAATAAACTAAAATTATCCTCAGATCTTCTTAGACATAGAGGGCCAGATGATGAAAAAATTATAAATAGTAATAAGTATTTTGCTCGTTTTTTTAGATTAAGCATAATTGATACTAGAAAAAATGCGTCACAACCAATGTATGATAAATCAAAAAGATTTTTTTTAATATTTAATGGAGAGATTTATAATTATTTATCTATAAAAAATAGTTTAAAGAACAAACAATTTAAAAGTAATTCTGACAGTGAGGTACTTTTATATGCCCTTATAGAAAAAGGCATTGAAACAATAAAAGATTTAGAAGGAATGTTCAGCTTTATTTTCTACGATACTTTAAAAGATATAGCTTATGTCGGTAGAGACAGATTTGGTATAAAGCCGCTGTATTATTCTTATATAAATAAAAGTATTATACTTGCTTCTGAAATTAAGCCAATTTTAAGTTTACAGAAAAAAATAACAATAAATGATAACGCATTTTGTAGTTTTTTTCTTAAAGGTTCTATGGATTTTGGAGCAGATACTTTCTTTAACCAAATTTATTCGGTGGAACCAGGTTCATTTGGAATTTTGAAAAAAAACAAAATTTATTTTAGTAAATATTGGCGGATTAATAATACGTCTGCGAATTCTAAATTAAATTTGAATTTTAGAAAAAGTGAGGAAGTCCTAGAAGATTTGTTGGATGATTCATTAAAAAAACACTTAATTTCTGATAGAAAGATTGGCTTATTTCTTAGTGGCGGTACAGATAGTAATGCTCTACTAAATTTTATATCTCAAAATTTTTCAAAAAATAGAATTGACACATTTACATACGGTTTTAAAAATCAAGCTAATTTTGATGAGTCTTCAAAAGTAAAAAAAATAATTTCAGAATCCAAAAATATTAGAAATTTTTCAACATTCTTAAACCATCATGAAGTAATTAAAAATTTTGAAGAAATAACTAAAATTTTAGAATCACCTTTTACTTCTATTAGAATTTTTGCGATGAAAAAATTGTATAAATTGGCAAAAACTAAAAATTGTTCTGTCATAATAGAAGGAGATGGAGGTGATGAAATATTTGGAGGTTACGATTATAATGTATACCCTTACTTGTTAGATAAGTTTCTAGGAAAAAAAAATTATCAGTTGAAAATATTTAATAATTTGAAAAAATTTGTCAAAAGCTCAAAAAGGCAAAAATCTCATATTATCAACTTACTGCTAACAAACAATTATCAGTTTTCGTCAACTTCAGATGGCACTATTTTTGTAAATTCTGATTTCTTTAACGAAAATTTTTTAAATCAAAATATTTCTGAAAGTTTTTTTTATTTTAAAAATAAAAAAAATATGAATTTTTTACAAAATTCTCAGATAAAAGATATTGAAATGATAAAATTACCTAGATCTTTGAAATATAAAGATAGGTTATCAATGTCGGAAGGCATTGAAACTAGAGTGCCTCTTTTGGATCATAGGCTCGCAGAGTTCTGTTTCAATCTCCCAAATAATTACAAATTTAAAAATACGACTTCTAGATATATATTTAAACAAGTAACCAAAAAAAAATATTTTTCAAAATATAAATTTGATGTTTCAAAAAAAACAATTGCAGACCCACAAAAAATATGGATGAAAACTTATTTAAAAGACTATTTTTTAGATATTTTAAATAGTTCAAGTTTTAAAAAATTAGATTATTTCAATCACAAATCAATAAAAGATGAATTTTTAACTTATTGTAAAAATGAAAATTACCCGTCAACTTTTGGTTTTTTTCAAATTTTAAGTTTTTATAAATTTCATGAAGTTTTCTTAAATAACAACAGATGTTAAAAAATTATAATAAATGTGTATTCTGTGGATCAAAACAACTTGTAAAGCAAAAAAACCAAAAATTTTTGGATAATTTTTATTTGCGAGCAGTAAGAAATGATCTTAAAATTTCAATAAATTTTTTTAAAAAATTAAAAGTTTATCAATGTAAAAAGTGCTATATTATACAAAATAACCCATGGTTTAGCGAAAATTTTGCAAGAAAAATATATTCTTCTATTTATGGTCAACATAATAGAAATTGGACAAACCTAATCAACTTTTACAAAAGGGGAACTTTTCCAAATCATGGAAATTTATTTGAAATTGTATCAAAGATTCTCAAAGTAAAAAATTATGTAGAGTTCAATAGTCCATTTATGGGATTATTGCTAAATTATTTAAGTTGTGAATATTCTTCAAAAAATAATTTTTTTAGAGAATTAGTAAAAAATTTAATTAAATATTTATCATTAAGGCAAGTTGCTGGATATTCACATAAAAAAATTGATACACAAAATAATCAAATTAAAAAAATTATAAAATTAATAAAAAAGCTAAAAATTAAAAACTTTTTAAAAAAACAAACAAATAAATATCTTTTAGTTGATAATTCACCTATGAGCTGGGGTCAAAATGATAATTATAAATCGGTTAATAGTAAATCGCTGGCTTCAGAACTCTTTGATTTAAATATTATTGATATTAATAGACCTTATAAAAAACAGAAATTTGATTTATTTGGTATTTTTCATACTTTAGATCATACATTTGAACCAAAGAAAATTTTAGATTTTGCTGTTAAGCATAGTGAATATGTAATTGTTTATTGTCATGTTGATAGAAGATTAGAAAAGCAACATTTATTTTCATTTACAAATCAATTTCTCAAATATTTAAAAAATAACAATATCTATTTTTTAGATTTAACTGATAGCATAAACAAGAATTACAAAGTTCCAGAGTTATATTTTGTATGCTCAAAAAAGAAAAAACTAATTAAAAATTTTGAGTTAAAATTATTTAATTTTTTAACTAATGAAAGAAAATTTTAATAAAATATTTTTTATTTTTGGAAAAAAACACATAAATAAAATATTTTTTTTTATAATATTTTTAATTATAATCTCCCTTGTTGAATTAATAAGTTTAGGGCTTATACCACTTTATGTAAGTAGTTTATTAGAACCGGATCTAATATTTGAGAAAATTAGATTTCTTAATTTTATAAATTCTACTGATGCAAGTAAAAATTTATTCATAACAATTGGTATTTTATTAATTATTGTATTCCTAGTAAAAAATTTTTTTATAGGTTTATTTACATATTTATTTAATATTTTTCTTAAAAATTTAAATTTACAGATTACTACTAGCTTGTATTCTTATTATTTGAACTCAGAGCTCAAGACACTAAAAAAATATAATTCAAATTTTCTAATAAGAAACATAATAAATGAAACAAGTTTGACGGTAGAATACTTAAGGTTATTTGTATATTTGATTAAAGAAACTCTTGTCCTAATAGCAATATTTTTTTTATTAATTTATGTAAATTTTAAAACAACACTTATTATAAGCACAATCTTTCTAATAATTTTGTTTGTTTTTTTTAAAGTATTTAGAAAAAAACTAAATCAAATTGGTGCTGAAACTCAATTAATAAGAGGCAAACAGTTGAAATTAATCTCGGAAACTTTTGGATCAATATTTGACATTAAAATATTTTCCTCAGAAAAAATATTTGAAAATAACTACAAAAAGCTTGCTAACTCTAGATTGCATTTAGAATTTATCGGAAATTTAATTGCATCTATACCAAAGATTTTATTCGAAATCCTTTTAGTATCTTCAATTGTTCTTTTAACAATTTATTTTATATCTATTGATTTCAATAGACCGGAAACATTTACTTTATTGTCTCTCATTGCGGTGGTAAGTATAAGATTTTTACCCATTTTTAATTTAATTACTACCTCAATAGCAAGAATGAAATCCATTCATGTTTCATTAGATTTAATTCAAAATGAAATTGAAAAACTAAAACGACTTACAAAAATAAAAGATACCAACAAGGAATCAATAAGCTTTAATAATGAAATTGAAGTTAATATACCACAATTTGAATACGATAATTCTAAAATAAATATTCTAAATATTAATGACCTTAAAATTAAGAAAGGTGATGCAGTTGGAATCTATGGAGAGTCAGGATCTGGAAAAAGTACATTTTTGAATATTTTTTCAGGTCTTTATTTATTAGATATAGGATATGTAAAAGTTGATAATATAGATATAAAGAAAAATATAGTTTCTTGGCAAAAAAAAATTGGATACGTTTCTCAATCAATTTTTCTTATCGATGATACTATAAAAAAAAATATTATTTTTAATAAAAACATTAATCAAGTAGATGATGAAAAAATAAATAATCTTCTAAGATTTTTAAATCTTTATAAATTTATCAACAGTTTGCCTCATGGTATAAATACTAATATTGGACAAATGGGTTCAAATTTGTCCGCAGGTCAAAAACAAAGACTGGGTATAGCTAGAGCACTTTATGATGATCCTGATATTTTAATTTTAGACGAAGCAACAAGTAATTTAGATGAAGAAACTGAAAAGGATATATTACAAAGATTATTTGACCCAAAATTCAAAAAAAATAAAACATTCATTTTAATATCACATAAAAAAGAAAATCTTTTAAATTGTAATAAAATATTCAATTTAGAAAAAGGAAAACTAATAAATGAGAAAGATAAATAGTCCTATATTAATATTTGTTGATAATTTAAGAAGAGATTATCTAGTTGCAGAAGTGATAAAAAATTATTTTATTAAAAAAAAATTTAAAGTTTTTTTAATATCAAGAGAAAATTATAGATATGCTATAAAATTTATAAAGTCAGATTTAATTATTTTTATAAAGAATTACTTTAATTCCATACCTAAAGATATCTTGGCAAATATTAACAAAGACACTGATATTATTGTAATTGACGCTGAAGGAGCACAAACTCTAGAAAGATGTAAGTTCTGGACAGAAAAATACAAAATTGATGTTGTAGAACAAACTAAACGCTCAAAAAAAATATTTTTATGGAACTCTGATTTTTTAGAATACATAAGCAATTACACTCAAACAAGACCTGAAAAATTTCACATATCTGGATCACCAAAAATAAATCTGTCGATAGTTGCAAAAGGCATAGAGAAACATGAAATATCAAAAAATATTGGTTTTATTGGGAGATTTAGTGCAATAAATGATTTTGCAGATAGAAGTTGTTTGGAAAACTCCATAGTAAACTTTATTGCACTAGATGAATTTAGACATGGTGCAAAAGGAGAAATAGAAACATTATTTATTTACTTAGATATTTTTAATGAAATTATAAATTCTACAGATTTAATCATAAATTTAAGGCCTCATCCAAATGAAAAAATTGAGTCTTATAATTATTTAAAGCGAAAATATAAGAATAGGATAAAAATTTCTGACCCTCAAGAGGATTTTATAAATTGGATGTATAGACAAAATAAAATAATCTGCACTCCATCTACATCAATAGTGGAACCAATATTGAATAACATACCTCTTATTTCTGTACATAAAATTGTTAAAAGTACCACTTTGAGAGCTTATGTTGAGGATATGATTGATCCTTTCTTAACCAAAGTTTATAAACCTGAAAATGTAAAAAATTTATTAGATTTGATAAAAGCTCCAAATGTTGAAAATCTAGAAGATAATAAAGAATATTTAGAAGCACAAAGTAAATATTATGGGGATGGAAAAAAAATAAAAAAAAATGCTGTATCTGAAATTTTTGATTTCTTTGAGAATAATTATACGCCTGAAAAAAATTTGTTAAATTTTTTTAATTTATTGATATATTTATTTCTAAATCTTAAATCATTTGCAAAATATTTAATTTTTAGAAACCCAAAATTAAAATTTACTAATGACTATAATTTTTTTTTAGTAAATAAAAATAACTTAAGCGAAAAAATTTTACATAAATTACTATATGAAAAAAAAAATTATTAAATATTCTAAATCATATCAAAATATATTTAATTTAAAAAAAGATTTCATAAAATATAACAATTTCGAATTAAAAAGAGTTTTAAAAATAAACACTGTTCACAAAAATAGTAAGAAAAGAAAATTTTGTAAAAATTGTAAAAAAAAATTAACCAAAAAAACTTTGTTTAAATCATTTAATATCGATTATAAAATTTGCAATTTTTGCGGTCATTTAAAT
>MDTD01179355.1_pt1 | contig 12581 bp, 13 predicted proteins | sample 811221 | NCBI WGS metagenome assembly MDTD01 (sample SAMN05326646, study PRJNA326480) | marine metagenome | isolation source: seawater | place: Pacific Ocean: South West | collected 2011 | reverse complement strand
TACCGCAAAAGTTTTGTCTGGAATGGTTGACTTGATAATGATGAGAACAAATTCACATGATGAGATAAAGAGTCTTGCAGAGAATTCATCAGTTCCAATAATTAATGGACTATGCAACCTATTTCATCCTTGCCAACTATTAGCAGATATGCAAACTATAGCAGAAAAAAAAGGCGATAATTTTAATGATATTACTGTAGCTTGGATTGGAGATGGTAACAATATGTGCAATTCATACATAAATGCATCCAAATTACTTAATTTTAAGCTGAAAATCTCTGTACCAAATGGTTACGAACCTGATAAGTACACTCTAGATAAATTTGGGGAAAATGTTGAGTTGTGTGAAATTCCTGGTTCTGCAGTTGATGGTGCTGATGTTGTAACCACAGATGTTTGGGCAAGTATGGGGGATGAGCATGAAAATGAGGAGAGAAAAAAAGTTTTTAAAAGCTTCCAAGTGAATATGAATCTAATGTCTAAGGCAAAAAAAGAGGCAATATTTCTTCACTGCCTTCCAGCTCATAGAGGAGAAGAAATAGATGACATGATAATTGATTCGCAATACAGTGTAGTTTGGCAGCAGGCTCACAATCGTTTATATAGTTCAATGGCGCTTATAGATTTTTTACTCTCGTCCAACTAAAACTAGAGAGACTCTATTAGTTGTAGCCTTTTGGCTTGATCGTGACATTTAAGTATAGCATTCACTTTATTTTTTAATGTTTTAGTATTTGTGTGCATTATAGTTTTTTTGATTTCAGGTATTGCTTGTGGATGCATGCTAAAAGATGTGAGACCAAGCCCAAGTAATAATTTAGTATAGACTTTTTCTCCAGCCATCTCACCACAAACAGTTACATTTATTTTTGAATTATTACAAGTCTCTATGACTTTTTTTATTAGTTGCAGTACTGCTGGATTAGTAGGATCATATAAGCTAGTTACCTCATCGTCAATTCTGTCTATTGCGAGTATATATTGTACAAGATCATTAGTTCCTATGGACATGAAATCAATATGCTTAGCTAACACGCTTGCTTGAATTGCACTCGCAGGGACCTCAATCATGATTCCCAGTTCATATTTATCATTAAAAGCTTTTTTCTCTTTAGTAAGCTCACATTTAGCTTCATCGATGAGCTGCTTAGCTTTGTTTATTTCATCAAGTGTAGTTATCATTGGTATTAGAATCCTTAGATTACCATTCTTAGCTGCTCTTAACATCGCTTTAATCTGAGTTTTGAAAAGGTCTCGCTCATATAAGCTATACCTTATGCCCCTTAAACCCAAAGCAGGATTTTTTGCTATTTGACCAACTTTCATATTCTCAGACACTTCTTTGTCAGAGCCAATGTCTAAAGTTCTTAGAGTTACAGGTTTATTCAATATTTTTTTAAAAACTTTACTGTAAGCGATATATTGCTCTTGTTCTGTGGGTAAGTCATCTCTATTCATATATAGGTATTCTGTTCTGAACAGCCCTATACCATCAGAATTCTTATTTATGAGTTTAACCTCCTCTGATAATTCAAGATTACTCAGTACATCAACTTTGATACGGTCTTTTGTGATTGCTTTCTTGTTACTACTTTCTTTGTATGATTTTATAAGTGTCCTTTTATCTGCTTGAATCTTTTTAAAATGCTTAAGTTCGAAATCATCAGGATTTATTATTATCATCTGACCATCGGAATCCATTATAAGTTTGTCGCCATTTTTTATAATGTTTATACATGACTCTACTTTAACCATCATTGGTAAGGACAAACTTTTACTTAGTATCGCGCTGTGAGAGGAGCGGCTGCCATGAGAAGCTATCACACCTAGCCCCTGGTTGTGATATATGTCGATTACATCTTTGGGTGTAATTTCGTCAGTTATAATTATTTTATTCTCAATATTTCTATTGTTAAAAACATTTGTTTTTTCCCCAGATTGAAGTAATTCCAGTAAACTAGTAATCATTTGTTTAATATCTGTTAATCTTTCTCGGATATATTTATCTTCAATATCCTCAAAAGATTTTCTGATAGCATGATATTCAGAAGAAATTGCCCAACTTGCACTGAAAAGTTGGCCACTTACTTTGTTAAGAATATTCTCTTTGAATCCTTTATCATCAAGAAAACTTAATTGCATATCCATTAGTTTTGTGATTGCGGGACTGCTTTTAATTTTAGTTGAGGATTTTTTATACTCTGTCTTGAGTTTATTAATAACATTTATAAATCTTTTAGATTCCTGTTTTATTTGATTTTTTGTTATGTATGATGGGCTATGATCAATATTATCTTTGTGGATCACGACAGCATGACCTATACATATCCCCTGTGAAACTTTGTCACCCGTAATAATTATACTCATGTTTCTTCATCAAATTTATTTTTAAAAAGCTTTTCAATCGAGCTCATTGCATCATTCTGATCAACACCATCAATTTTTACACTGATGCATGATCCTTTCGAAGCTGATAGCATTAATAATTTCATTATACTTCTAGCATCAGCATTTTTATCGTCTTTTACAAACATTATTTTTGATTCATACTTGTTTGCAGTTGATACAACTTTCGCGGCAGCTCGAGCATGGAGCCCTAGATTATTAAGAATCTTTAGTTCTTTGATGATCATTTAAACCCTTGAGACCCCCTCGATACCACCTTGAATAGCTTTATCTGTTAATGCTTCAAGAGTATCTTCTGGATAATTGAATACATTTAACAACATAGATAAATTTAGTCCTGCAACAACTCTTATATTCTTATAACTAATAGAAGATGCGATATTCGAAGGTGTGGTTCCAATTGTGTCTGTCATAACCAAAACACCTGATCCGTTATCGAGAAAATTGACATATTTCTCTGCAAGCTCTCTAACATCATTAGGTTGATCATAATTATCTACAGAGAGTAACTCAACTTGAAATGGATTCTTTCCAAATACCGAAGTTGCAGTCAATAGCAACTGCTGACCAATATCACTATGAGTTATTATTAGTATGCCAACTTTCAAGCTAAATAAACTCCAAGTTTTCGGAACGTAAATTCTTAATAATTTGACTACTATTCCTCGCTTGTCTTAATTCTTTTCTAACAAGTGGATCATCAAGTTTACTACTTAGATATGCAAGCAATTCAAGGTGATTACTAAAATTTTCCTCCGGAACAACAATAGATACAATTATATCAACATCAAGACTATCAATATTATCAAAATCTACTGGCTCATCTAATATCATAATTGATAAGTATGGATATTCTATGTTTTGAATTCTTGCATGCGGTATGGCCACTCCCTTTCCTATAGAGGTTGAGCCAAGCTTCTCTCGCTCATAAAGTTTAGTGAAAATGTCATTTCTACTTACACCTGATGGTTTACTTAGAAGTTCAGATATTTTTTCCAAGATGCTTTTCTTCGTTTTGCAGTTGTCACTTACAGAAACTTGAGAATCTTCTAATTTAATTTTAATCATTGGAGTCTCTTTTTCTCTTTGTTGAACTTGGGATATCTAACTTTTCTCGATATTTTGTGATTGTTCGTCTTGCTACAGTTACACCCATAGTTGTAAAGTATTTAGATATTTCATTATCACTCATAGGCTTGTCGGCTTTCTCAGTCTTTATGCATTCCGCTATCATTTTCATAATTACTTTTGATGAGACCATCGTTCCTGTGTCCGTATTAAGCTCTGAAGTGAAAAAATATTTAAGCTCATAAACACCTCTAGGCGTTTGAACGTACTTGTTACTTGTAGCTCTTGAGACTGTCGATTCATGAACACCAAGACACTTTGCTATATCCTTAAGAGTCATTGGTTTCATACCGATATCACCACTATTGAGAAATTCTACCTGTCTTGTGAAAATCTCTTTGCAGACATTAAGAATTGTCAAGTTTCTATTTTTTATTGATTTGATGATAAATTTAGCCTCATTATAGTTTTTGCGCAGGTAATCTAAATCAGTTTTTATCTTACTCTCATTCATCAATGAGACATAATCTGCATTTAACTTTAGCAAAGGCTGGCTCTTTGTGAGTTCTGTTATCCATTTACCATCCCTTTTAAAAACAATCACCTCAGGAGTAATTTGATATGAGTCTAATTTCCTAGAGACTTCGAGACCGGGTTTTGGATTAAGCTTTCTTACTAACTCTAGTGCATTACCGTCAAAGGGTGTTATTTTATTTAAATCCGCTAAAATTTTATCAAATCTCGAGTTATTCGAAACTTCTATTTTTTTTAAATACTTTATAATATCAATCGCGCTTGCATAAAGTGGAGAATCTTTATATGAATTATCTAGTTGTATAGATAGAGTATCGCATAAGTCAATTGCACACGTTCCAACAGGCTCAAATCTTTGCAATGTATGTAAAACATAAAATATGTCCTGAAACGATGCTTCTATACTCCTATTTGCCTGTAAAAATATATCATTTAAGTCTTCAGTGAGATATCCGTTATCATTTACACAATCAATTATGATCGTAGAAATTATTTTTTCATTTTCAGAAAATGACACCATTTCTGATTGTCTCATTAGTGATTCTTGAAGCGTTTCATTTTTTTTGTGGTACTTCAAAATATCATCAGGATCAGAATTAAATGTACTGACAGTAGAGCCTGAGTCATAGTTGGATTCTACCTCTTCATTTTTTTCTAGTAGAGGATTTTCAAGAATCAAATTATCTACTTCTCTCTCTAAATCAAACGAATTTAATTGGAGTAACCTTATAGCTTGCCTTGTTTGCTGAGATAAAACTTTTCTTTGGGAAAGTGTAATTGTTTGTTTTAATTTATTCACAATTTGAATGATTCGCCCAAATAGACCTTTTTAACAATCTCATCTTTGATGAGATCTTTAGGTTTTCCTGATGCCAAGACTTTTCCAGAGTCAATTACATATGATTTGTGACATATTTTTAATGTTTCTCTAACATTATGATCAGTGATTAAGATGCCTATGCTATCTTTTGCTAGCACTTTAATAATTCTTTGTATATCAATTACAGATATTGGATCAATGCCAGCAAACGGCTCATCTAATAAGAGGAATCTGGGTTTGAGCGCAAGCGCTCTGGCAATCTCCACCCTTCTTCTCTCTCCACCTGAAAGTTGAATACCTTTTGTATCAATAAATTTTCTCAAATCAAATTTTTCTATCAGGCTTTCTAAGATTCCTGCCCTCTCATTTGAATTCAAATTTTTATCAATCTCCAGGATAGCTTTAATGTTATCTCTTGCGGTCATATCTCTGAATATAGACGGTTCTTGTGGGAGATAACTTATACCATGTTCGAACCTCCGATGAATTGGGTCGAGGGTAATGTTCTTCTCATTTATGTTGATACTCCCTTCATCTGATTTAATCAAGCCAACTATCATATAAAAAGTAGTTGTTTTCCCAGCTCCATTAGGTCCCAACAAACCTACTATCTCTCCAGATTTTACCTCCAGTGAGACATCATGAATTACTGTTTTATTATCAAATGATTTTTTTAGACCTGTTGATACTAAAGTAGACATATTAATTTAAGTCGAATGTAGTTGTTACCTTTTTCTCAATACTTCTTTTTAATTGATTTGCGGGCTTATTTTTCACAACCCACTTATCGGTTTTTGTATTATATATCATTTGATTACCTTTTATTGTCTGTAATTGGCTACCACCCTTAACAATTCTCTCAACGTTACTTAGAATCGTAATAAGACCGGAATCAAGATTCGCAGATAATCCATTTCCTGTCGTTGTTGAGTCAGAGGTTATTATTGTAACATCCTTATCAGTTTCAATAAGATTTTTTGGTAGATAGAATATAGCGTATGAGGTATATAATTTAACATTATCTCCAGTAGAGGAATTATTTCTATTTACAAATACATTACTTTTTAGATAAATTTCATCCATATTTCCATTAGGATCAATAGCTGTTTCTGAACTAATGTTAGTAATAAGATTAGAATTAAATAGTTTGAGCTTAGGATTCTTTATAAATGTGTAATTATCACTATACTTTTCCAAATATAATCCTGTTAAACTCCATTTGGTCGACATATCTACATCAACGTTCCTTGATGAAAAATTATATATTTTATTTTTTAATTCTCTTTGATTAGTTATCTCATTTGCAAATGATAAATGACTAAGTAGGTAGCAAGTAAAAAAAATAATGAAATAATTAAGCTTTATCATCGAGTGTCTTTGAAAAATAGATAAGGTCACAAACATCTCTAATTGCCCCATTACCTCCGCATCTTTTTGTTACCCAATCAAAACTCTCTTTTTCTATTAGTGGGTTAGTATTTGGCACCACTATTGACACTTCAACATTTTTCAGAAGTTCGACATCTACAGTATCATCGCCAACAAAGCAAACATGCTTGATTAATGTACTTATTTCGTGATCGCGAAATGATTTGAGTTTATTTCTACTTCCTTGAATAACATAATCAATTCCTAATTCTCTTGCACGATGATCAACGCAATCTGATTGTCTTCCCGAAATGATCATTGTCTTTACTCCAATAGATTGTATTATCTTTATACCATGACCATCTTGAGCGTAAAATTTCTTTAGTTCATTTCCTTTGTGATCAAAGTAAAGGCCACCATCCGTAAGAACACCATCAACATCGAATGCTAGCAATTCAATTTTTTTTGCTTTTTTGAGGAGTTCGCTTGGGTAAATATTTTTTATAAATTCTTGATCCATAGCTAAATTATTTAATCGATTTAATTATATTTTCGAGTTTGAGTATGCCTACTATTTTATGTTTATCTAGTACAGGTAGCGTACTAATATTGTTCTCTTCGAGAATAGAGAGTGCTTCTGCGGCTAGCATTTCTGAGCTCACTACAAAAGGTTTTCTGGTCATTACATTTTTGATTTTAATTGATTCAAGATCTTGATATTCTTTTATTATTCTCTTAATATCACCGTCGGTAATCACACCGATTAATTTTTTTTCATCATCTATTATCATTGCTAAACCTAAATTATACTTAGTAGTTTTATTAAGAAGGTTAGTAAATTTATCATCACTATGTATGAATGGTAATTTTTTTCTTATCATGATGTCTGAGACAGTAATTAATAGCCTCCTGCCTAATTCACCCTCGGGGTGTGTTTTGGCAAAATCCTTAATTGTGAAATTATTCTGAGATGAAATTGCCATCGCAAGAGCATCTGACATTGCTAGAGCGCATACTATACTTGATGTCGGCGCCAAGTTGTTGGGACATGCTTCTCGAAGCACTGACGCATCTAAAGTAATTTTAGAGTATTTAGCAAGGGATGATGAGGTGTTACCCGTGATAGATATTATGTCGCACTTTAATAATTTTAATATAGGCAGTAACTTGATTATCTCCTCGGTCTCCCCTGAGTTTGAATAAATAATAGCGACATCATTTTTTGATATAATGCCGACATCCCCATGCATAGCTTCAACTGGATGGAGAAATAATGCCGCAGAACCAGTGCTGCAAAGTGTTGCTGCCATTTTCCTGGCAATAAAACTTGATTTTCCCAAACCTAGTGTAATTACTTTACCCTTATTTGTTGAAATAGCATCGCATGCCCTATCAAAGTTATTGTCTAAAAGCTTTGTCATTCTTTTGAGAGCAGCTATCTCTCTATCGATGATTTCTTTACCAAGCTGTTTGTTAGACTTTTTATTCATATCTACCCAAGTATAAAAAATATGTATACGAGGTATGTTATTACTAATAGACCGGAGTATAAAGTTTTAATCAAAATTTTATCTGATTTAATTATTATATAAAAAACAATAAAAGATAAGAATAAAACTGCAACGTCCCTGGTAAACTCTTCTTCCTGGACCGCTGAAGCGTTTATTAATCCAGCAACACTCATTGCAATAGCTATATTGAAAATATTCGAACCAATTATATTACCTACAATAAAATCCCCCCTTCCTTTTCTGGCTGACCGGATGCTGGTAGCTAGCTCAGGAAGACTTGTTCCTAGAGCTGTAAGAGTTAAACCGATAACATAACTGCTTATACCAAAGAAGAGTGCTATTTGAGTTGCACCGTGAATAAAATAATCAGAGCCATAAATAAGAAGAACTACTCCACTTAATAATGAAAAAATAATTCTTATTAAATTAAATTTCATGTCATATTCTGTGGACTGAGAGTCTACATTATTATCAGTTTTTTGCATGAAGAATAAGATACCCAGAAAAAGTAAGATTAAGATTATCGAATCTACATTATCAAATAGACCATCAAAGAAAATAAGTAAATACATACATAATGTTAGTATCATCATCCCTACAAACGCATTCGATGGTAAATACATGCTCCTAGTATTTACTGGGATAAAAAATGTAGATATTGCGAACACCAAAGCAACATTAGATAAATTCGAGCCGATAGCATTACCTATTGCAAGTATAGTCTGATCCAATATTGCAGATTCGATAGATACAAATATTTCAGGAGCTGAAGTCGCTATTCCAATCAGGAAAAAACTTGCAATAAAACCAGAAATTGAAAAGGTATTTGAAAATCTCTCAGTAGAGCTTACTAGAAAATTTGAACCTAATAATAATAGTATTAGCCCTACTACTAAGAATAATATAGCTTCTATCATAGTGGATAGATATTATTTGAAATATCTCGTGGTTTAATAATTGATTTCAAGGACGTCAATCTCGAAGTCTTGCACGTCTTTACCATCTGTAACCATTTTTGCCCTTCTCTGAAGATATGATTCCCTAAGAAATATATATTTATCTTTTGCAGCTGTATCTAAAATTTTAGTAGCTTTGAGAAGATTGGCTCTTGTATCGATCACGTTTGTTGCTTGGATTGCCTGTCTCTCTTCATGATGTAGTTCTGTATGTATAGGTGATATATCTTTTTCAATCATGATATCAACATAGAAGCCCGGTGCATCCCTGAACGAACTTGGTCCAAAAAATGGTAAGACTAGATATGGACCTGGTGAGATACCATAGTGTCCGAGCGTCTGACCAAAGTCTTCTCTGTGCCTTTCTATTCCTAGTGATGATGCGACATCAAATAGCCCAAATACTCCAACAGTTGTGTTTATAATAAGTCTACTTGACGAAGATATAGTTTTATCAAATTTCATTTGTAGTGCGCTATTAACGATGGTGTTTATTTCACCTAAGTTGTTAAAGAAATTAGTTACGCTATCCTCCACAGGATCAGGGGTGATGTATCTGTACCCCTCAGCAGCAGGTTCTAAGATATTATCATCTACTATCTCATTGAAACCAAAGATTACTCTGTTCATTGGTTCTAAAGGATCATCATCTGATGCATATGAGGTAGATGGATTAATTGACAATAATACTATAAAAGCTAAAGCTGATAGAAAAGGATTAAATAAAGAAAATTTTCGCATACCCTGTAACATATTCATAAATTATATACTAAAATAAGAGACATGATTAAAAAAATATCATTCTTGCTAGCCTTTTTTTTGCTATCTAATATAGTTTATTCAAGCACTGGACCTGATGCTTTCCTGAAAGAATCTGTTGAGGAGATTTCACAATTAGTTACCAAATATCAGGACAGGTTTGAATCTGATGAGGAATTTCTCAGAAGTAAAATGAATTCTACAGTCATGCCAAAACTTGATATTAAACTCATGTCAAAAATTATACTGGGTAAGAAAATATGGACAAACTTGTCAGAAAATCAAAAAGGCGACTTTGTAGAGGCTTTTAAATATAGGATGACCAGTACATACATGAAGTCTATTACAGCGTTTGATGGAGAAAAAGTCATTTTTCTACCTTATGAACCAGGCAAAAGAGATAACGTAGCTTATGTGAAATCGAAGTACTTGATACCTGGTGGTGATATTGCAGTCGATTATAGGCTAATAAAAAAATCTAACGCTTGGAAAGTATATGATATTATTTTCGATGGCATAAGTTTGATGAAAAACTATAGAGCGGATTTCAGAGAACATGTATCTCAAAATGGGATTGACTCACTTATATCATCTCTCAAAGAATAATAAGCTACCACTCAGAGTGGCTTCATCGATATTAATAACCTAGGTAATAAAGTTAGAACTAATACAAGCGCAACAAGCATTGCGAACCCAGTCAATGTTCCAAAAATAATTGTAGGTATGAAATTAGAGAGCACAAGAATAGAAAAACCGAATATAACTGTAATGCCTGTAAAAAATATAGCCCTACCTATACTGGAATGACACACAATGATAGTATCTTCATACTTTTTATGTGCATTAAATTCCTCTTTAAACCGATAAATGTAGTGGATACTGTTATCGACAGCAATACCAACAGTTATAGCAGCGATTGTAATAGTCATCATATCTAGTGGAAGATTAATTATGCCCATTATACCTAAAACAAGTAGAGCAGATAAAAGATTAGGAACTATACCTATTATCATTAGCTTCAAAGATCTGAATAGAACCAAAAACATCATTGCGATAATGAGCATTACAAAACCAAGTGATTTAATTTGTGAATCGAATAAGCTCTGTAGCATATTGTTATATAAAAGTAGTATCCCAGTAATCGTTATATCTTCTGTCTTCAAGTACTTGTCATTATTTAGGTCTGTTGTTATAGATTCAATCAGAGCTGCTCTACGAAGATCTTTATTTGAATCTAATACTCTGATATTTATTCTTGCCTCATTATCTTTGATTGATAAGTATGGATTCACCGCGATATCTTTTACTTCATTTGGAAGTTGCTTGTATAGAAGTGACATTTCTAGGCTATTGAGCTCCTTATCATCATTTACTATTTCGGCTACGCGAATGGATGATGCAAGTGATAATACCTTGCCAATATATTTATTATCATCCAAATAGTCATGAATATATTTAATTTTATTAATTTTTTCAGTCGTGAACCAATTTGACTCGTCAGAGACCTCATCAGCTCCTAACAATTCATCAAATTCCTCATCAATATCCTCATTAGTATCATCTTTGAACTTTATCAGAATATCCATCGGGGTCGTCCCACCCAGCTGATTGTCAATCAATTTCATACCTTTGTGAATCTCAGTATCAGCCCTAAAGTAATTAATAAAACTGTTCTCAACCTTGAGCTGAGTAAGACCATAAACAGTAATAATAGATAGCAGGGCAGTAAGGGCATATACATAGCTGCCAGACTTCAGAGCCATTCTTGATAATGAATCGACAACTAGACTCTTTCTTTGCTGTTGATCAACATAAGAATTTTCTCCATGTGAAAAGATTAAAATGAAACATGGAAGAAGAGTGAAAGATGTTAAAAATAATGTTGTCAAACCTATTACCATCATAAAGCCGAAGTCTATAACAGGTTTGATGTCACTGAAAATAAGGGATGCAAAGGCTACAATCGTTGTCAATGCTGTATACAAGCATGGCCATATCATTTTATTTGTTGTTTCTAAAATTGATTGGAACTTATTGCCCCCTGAAATTGACAAAATCTGTCTATACCTGACTATGATATGTATGTTCATTGATAATGTAAGAATCAACATTAATGAAATAAAATTAGAAGAAATAACTGTGACCTTCCAGTCAAGATATCCTAAAAGTCCGACCATGAATAAAACTGCGTATAAGCAGTTGATTATGGGTGCTACAACCCAAATTAATTTTCTAAAAATTATAATCAAAGTTAAAAGAATAAATATTAGGACTCCGAAACCGAAATTAATAAGATCATTCCTTATAAAGGAAACCATATCATCAGTTATCATTGGTATTCCTCCTAATCGAATTTCATATCTTTCATTTGAATATAATTTTTGAACTTTCCTTAACTCTTTTATGAGGAGATTGATTTCCTTTTTATTATTATTTGCTAATTCATCATATTTTTTCTTTGATGCCAAGTATTGATCTTTTAAGTTGCTATTTTTTTTATATTTCTCAAACAAATCATTTTTTTGCTTGAGTGCACTCAATAATGATTTATCTTCTGTTATTAAAATCTGCATTGCAGTAGTTTTTGCATCAGCACTTATAATTAGATCTTTATATATAGGACTTGATAGGATCTCTGCTTTAGCAAGATTACGATCAATATCTGCGCTTAGGATATTTGGTATGTTATTGATCAATTCAGTGAGCGGTTTTTTCGAACTAGTTACAAGTGGTACACTTGTTATTGAGTTTACAGATTTGATATTTTTTATTTTTTCTATCTTTCTAGATAGCTTATCAACTAAGTTAAGTGTATCTGTTGAGAAAATATCTTTTTGGTTGTCTGTAACAGTCAGAATCATAAAATCAGATGACTTATATTTTTCGTTAGTTTCACGAAATATTTTTAAATCTTGATCATCCTCTAGAATCAGGGTGTCAGCTGATGCATCTAGTGTAAAATCCTTCACATTAGATGCAGATACCATTAGTACTATTGCTAGAAAGAACAGCACGTAGATGGGGTGACTCAATATATACTCTCTATAAAGGGATGATAATTTTTTAATCATAGCTTTATTGAGTATAAACTTTTAGAATACCGAAACAAACTTAAAAAATATCTATGGATAAGCTACTTATAGACGGGCAACAACAGTT
>MDTD01091129.1_pt1 | contig 12581 bp, 10 predicted proteins | sample 811221 | NCBI WGS metagenome assembly MDTD01 (sample SAMN05326646, study PRJNA326480) | marine metagenome | isolation source: seawater | place: Pacific Ocean: South West | collected 2011 | reverse complement strand
GGCTTGATGCTCCGAGCACTGGGAGCCGGACTGAAGGTCTATTACCTGCGGATGCTCAAGCCTCGTTGGAAGACGGGAGAACTGAAACTTTGTCCAGACCTGCATCCGAATCTGACGTTCCGAAACGTCCCACATTACTGGGCTCTGTGTGTCAGTCGCAAGGTGCCACAGGACGTTGAACGGATGAAGGCAGAATTGATCCCAGAAGTAGCTGCTTTGAAGGACACCGTCTGTTCCGGAAAGTACGATTTAGTGATTGCAGATGAAATCAACTACTGCTTGCATCGAGAGTTGATCTCCCTGGAACAAGTGCTGAACTTGGTGGACAGCCGACCACCTCAGGTCGAACTGGTTTTCACAGGACGCTATGTCCCTAAGGAATTGATCGAACGGGCCGATGTGGTGACTGAAATGCGGAAAATCAGGCACCACTTTGATAAGGGAGTAAGGGCTCGTCTGGGCATTGAATTCTGACCCATGCCTTCAGGAATCGTGCTCGCAGGTCTACAAAGTTCTAGCGGCAAGACAGCCCTGACATGCCTGTTGCTGGCCGGTCTGCAAAAGTGGGGAGTTCAAGTTCAGCCCTTTAAGGCTGGCCCAGACTATCTCGATCCTACCTACCATCAACATTTTGCCAGCTGTCCTAGCATCAACCTGGATTCTTGGATGATGGGGCGATTAGAAGTAGTGCGGCTCGTTCAAAAGTACGGAACTGGCAAACTCGGCTTGCTGGAGGGTGTGATGGGCCTCTTCGATGGAGCCAGTCCCGTCAGCGATGAAGGCAGCACCCTAGAGTTAGCTCGCTGGCTAGATTGGCCGATTTTGCTGGTCGTTCCAGTAGCCAAAGCAGGACGCTCGATCAGGGCTGCGATTCGAGGCTTTCAGTTGGAGGCTGGAGTAAATCGGATTCGGGGCTTGATCCTCAACCAGATCAGTAGTGAATCTCATGCAGATTACCTGAAGCAAGTGCTAGCTGATCTGCAGATTCCCATTCTGGGGGCCTTGCCACGATTACCAGAATTAGAGTGGCCGGAGCGTCACCTGGGCCTGCAAGCGGTCAGTGAAACATCCCTACCGGATCAGGCTTCTTTAGTAAAGTTGGCAGAGCAGTACCTGGATCTTGATCAACTACTTTCTCTGGCTCCTCGGTCTATACAATGTTCGGTGAGCGAGGCGATTAAGACTCCTGTGAAACCGAGCTGCCGGATCGGTGTGGCCCAAGACGCAGCATTTCACTTCCATTATCACGAGAATTTGGAGTGGCTTCGTCAACAAAGTGCTGAGTTGGTCAAGTTCTCTCCTCTTGAAGACAGCACCTTACCCCCAGCGCTGGGTGGAATTCTACTCAGCGGTGGCTTCCCCGAATGCTTTGCTGAGAAATTGAGTGCCAATCGATCCATGCTGAAGGAGCTCAAAGAATTCATTGAAGCAGGCGGTTCTTGCTATGCTGAGTGTGGGGGCTTGATGTTACTCGCAGATTCCTTGCGTTTGTTGAACGGTGACGAGCACCCGATGGCAGGGGTGATCCCTGGAACTGTCAGTATGACACCCAGATTACAGCACTTTGGCTACAGCGAGGCCAAACCAACAAACCATCAGGGAAGCTGGCGAGGACATGAGTTTCACCATTCAAAGTGGGATCAGGAAACAAGCCAGGCCAATGCCTGGACTGTTACAAAAAGGAATCGCATGAATTCCCGTTTGGAGGGCTATCGCTACCGAAACCTGCATGCTTCGTACATCCATCTGTACTTCCCAACAGCGATTCCCTTGCTCTCAGCACTTTTCTTTAAAAAGGCTCAGGCATGATCATTGGCTTAGGCATCGGGCCAGGTGATCCCGATTGGTTGACACAACGCGGTGCCAAGCTGATTCGGGAAGCGGAGTGGATCGTGGGTTTCCGAACTGTCAATGGGTTTGTAAGGGAGATGATTCCTGAAACTGCGGAGGTCCTGCACCTGACGTACAGGAACCAAACGGAGGAGTTGGAGCGAGCCGCCCAGGCTCATCAGCAGGGCAAGAAAGTTGTGGTGCTGTTCATGGGTGATCCACATTTTTCTGGCTTCCAGATGATTGAGCGCTTGGAACGAGCCTGTGGTCACCCCGTAGAAATATTGCCCGGAATCAGCGCAGCACAAATCCTGGCATCCAAGACCAAGGTCTGCTTTGACGAGACCACCTTTCTCACCTTTCACCGCAGGGGTGATTTGGAACCGTTCAAACGCCATCTACTGCACGTTATGGAAGATCAGCGCAACGCAATTATCATCCCGCACACCTGGGATTTCATGCCTGCGGCAATCGCCAGCTATTTGATCGAGCAGGGGATCTCTTCGAACCATCAAGTGGAGGTCTGGGAACATCTGACGGCAACAGATGCTGCTTGGCAAGGGACACTTGCAGAGTGCACCCAGGAATTCGGTGACATGAGCATCATGCTGATCCGAACTCTTCAGCCCATGCAGAGCCAGGTGTAAAGACAAATGCATCGCATTACCACCGAACCAGGACTCCTGGACCATACCCACCCTAGTACCAAAATCGAGCAGACCTCTGCAGAATTGATCTTCATCAGCGCAGCTGATTCCGATTTATCCCTCGTGGCTCAGGCCTGGCTGCCCATTTTCGGAGATCGCTTGCGCTTCGTGCACGCCTCTGCACTCCAGCATCCCGAAACTGTTGAAAACTATGCTGAAGAAATCCTCTGCCATAGCCGCCTGATTGTGCTAAGGTTACTTGGTGGTGCATCTTACTTTCCACACCTGATGGACGAGTTACAGCATCTTCGCCAGCATACAGAGCGAAACTTCCGGATTCTGCTGCTTCCCGGAACAGAGCAATGGGATGAATCGGTATGTGATTACAATGACTTCTCAGAGAGCTTTACCCAAAATTGTTTCACCTACTTGAGAGAGGGTGGTGTCTTCAATGCCGAACAACTTGGACGCCTGCTGCTGCAAGAATTGGAGGACGCAACCCACTTCGAAGTGGAAGCCCCACAGGTGATGCCGCGATTTGGCTGGTACGGCGATCCGCCTGGAACAGCAACTCAGCAGCCTGTTGTCTGGTTGTGCTTCTATCGAGCCTGGTATCAGACCGGAGACCTCGCTATAGTCGATGCCCTGCGCAGGCAATTGACAGCCAACCAGTTGAGTGTTCGCTGTTTCTTCGCCTATAGTCTGCGTGATCCGGATACACAACACTGGCTGCGGCAAGCGGCTCTAGAAGAACCTCCCCAGGCGATCCTGACCACACAGAGTTTTGCGATCAGTTTACAGTCTCCTGAACAGGAACGCTGGTTGGAAGAGTTCGACTGCCCAGTGCTACAACTACCGGTCTCTCTGCAAGACTCAGATACTTGGGAGCACAATCCCCGAGGCCTGGCACCAGCTGAAGTTGCCATGAATATAGCCCTTCCCGAAATTGATGGGCGAGTCTTAGCAACCGTAGTTGGCTTCAAGGAAATCAGCCAGGAAGTCCCAGAGGCACAGTGGAGCTTGAAGCGCCTGTCTCCTGTTGCAGAACAAGTCGAGTTCGTGACGGAAATGACTCGAAACTGGGTGCACCTGAGACAGTTGCAGAATGACGAAAAGCGAGTGGCGATCATTCTGGCCAACTATCCGAACAAGGATAGCCGACTCGGCAACGGAGTAGGCCTAGACACTCCTGAAAGTGTGGCCTTGTTTCTTCAACAACTGATCCAGCGGGGATATTCTCTAGGAACGGAAATCCCAGTTGACGGGGAATTCTTGATTTCCAGGTTGCAGCAAGGAATTACGAACGATCCTGAAGGCAACTATGAGAAGGAATGCGAGCACTGGCTCACTGCAAAGCAGTTTGAAAAATGCCTGCAAGGGTTACCTCTCAGCTTGCGCCAGCATTTACTGTCGCACTGGCCGATAGAGCACGAATTCTACCCGGTTGCTGGCTTTACACTGGGAAAGGTTTTCATCGGCTTGCAACCTCCACGAGGGTTTGGTGAACAGACCCAAGCGATCTATCACAGCCCTGATCTGCCTCCATCACCAAACTATCTGGCCTTCTACTGGTGGTTGCGAACCGAGTTCCAGGCAGACGCAATTATTCATTTTGGCAAGCATGGAAACCTCGAATGGCTTCCAGGGCGTAGTGTTGGACTGGGTGCCGAGGATTTTCCGTGGCAGGTGCTGGGCCCCATGCCCCATCTGTATCCCTTCATTGTGAATAATCCCGGAGAGGGAACACAGGCCAAGCGCCGATCCTCCGCTGTAATTGTTGATCACCTGACTCCCCCCTTGACTCGAGCCGGTCTCTACGACGAACTGCAACAAGTCGAGCGTCTGCTGGAAGAGCACTCACACTGTGAGACGATGTTTCCGGAGCGGGCCCATGAACTGGAACATCAGATCGAGCACTTGTTGGAGCAAGCCAGTTGGCGGGAAGAGATCCCCCAGGAAGAAGACTGGCTAAACGCACTCAGTAATTTTCTATGTGACATCAAAGAGAGCCAGATTCGTTCGGGATTGCATATTTTCGGGAAGGTCCAGAGCGGACAGCAGCGGACTGAGTTCCTGCTGAGTCTACTGCGTTTGGGGACACCACATTCTCGAGGATTGCTACATTGTCTAGGGGATTTACCGAAGGATGTTGATCTGCAGACTCTTTCAGTCTTCTTACGGGATGAGTTGAATGAACGGGCCAAACTTTGGGTCGAAGGTGCTTGCTCCGGTAAGGAAGAACCCACCGACTCCCATGAATTGCAGCAACTGCGAAAGCTGTTACAGGAAGCCCTGCTGCCACGACTCTTAGACTGTGAACAGGAAACTGAGCAGTTGCTACGTGGCTTGGCTGGAAAATTTATTAAGCCGGGACCTTCCGGTGCACCTACACGTGGGAGGTACGATGTTCTACCCACCGGGCGGAACTTCTATGCTGTTGATCCCCGTAACATTCCGACTCAAACTGCCTGGAAATGTGGACAAGGACTCGCTGACCGACTGCTTGATCGTTACCGTGAGGAACATGGAACTGATCTCAGGCACTTAGCGCTCGTGATCTGGGGCACCTCAAACATGCGGACCGGTGGTGACGACATCGCCCAAGCACTCTGGCTCTGGGGCTGTAGTCCTGTCTGGGAACTGACCTCAGGTCGTTTGTTGGATTTCGAGATCTTGCCGCTGAGCGTACTTGGTCGTCCCCGTGTGGATGTTGTCCTTCGTGTTTCTGGACTCTTTCGGGATGCCTTTGGCGAGACAATGCGTCTGCTCACCCAAGTACCTAAGCGGCTTGCAGAATTAGAAGAACCCGAGCAAGACAACCCGATCCGAGCTTCATGGCACTCGGAAAAGCAACGCTTGCAAACTAAGGGAATCTCTGCTGAACAGTCCCAGGAATTAGCCCACTTACGGGTCTTCAGTGCAGGCCCTGGCTGTTATGGCACCGGGCTGCTGCCCTTGTTGGATGCTGGCAACTGGCAGAGCAAGGCGGATTTGACCGAAGTCTTCCTCAAGTGGGGTGGACATGCTTATGGCACGGATGGGCAGTCTTGGGAAGAGCCAACTTTGTTCAAGCAGCGGCTAAGTGAAATTGAGGTCGTCCATCAGAATCAGGACAATAGGGAGCATGACATTCTCGACTCCGATGACTACTTCCAGTTTCAGGGTGGACTCCACGCCGCTGTTGAAGAGATTCGTGGGAAAGCACCGGTGACCTATCATGGGGATTCCAGTAATCCTGAACAGTTACGAGTCCGCAGCCTGAAGGAAGAATTCAACCGAGTCTTCCGGAGCCGTGTCCTAAATCCACGCTGGTTGGAAGCAATGCGACGGCATGGCTACAAAGGAGCCTTCGAAATGGCTGCCACTGTCGATTACTTCTTTGGTTACGATGCCACCTGCGATGTAGCCTCTGACAATCAGTACGCTGATCTGGCCCAGCAACTGTTGTTGAATCCAACCCAACAGAAATTCTTCCACCGCTACAATCCGCAGGCTCTGCGAGATGCCACCCAACGACTGCTAGAAGCTCACGAACGTGATCTTTGGGAAAGTCCTGCTCCAGAATTGTTGGAACAGTTACGCCACCAGCTTCTCGAGTTGCAAGGAGAACTCGAATGACCCTACGCTTTCCCTTTGTTGCCATCGTTGGGTTGGCACTGGCCAAACGCTCACTGATCTATCACACCCTTGATCCAAGACTAGGTGGGATTTTACTGCAAGGACATCGCGGTTGTGCTAAGAGCACACTAGCCCGAGCGTTTACCGATCTGCTACAAACTAGCAGTAAACACACTGTTTCTTTTGTTGAAGTACCCTTGGGAACCACGGAGGATCGCCTGCTCGGATCGGTCAATGCTGGCAATCTGGTTGAGCAAGGCCAGTGGCAACTACAACAGGGATTGATGGCGCAAGCAGACGGAGGAGTACTTTATATAGATGAAGTCAACCTACTCCCAGACCATCTGACTGATTCCCTGCTGGATGCAGCTGTCAGTGGCAAGCAACAGGTCGAGCGTGATGGATTGTCAGCCAACCTGAAAACGCGCTTCATCCTTGTAGGTTCGATGAACCCCGAGGAAGGAGAACTACGTCCTCAATTGCAGGACCGCTTTGCCCACAAGCTATTGATCCAGGATAACTTTGAGGTTCCAGAACGGATGGAGATTGTCCGACGCAGAATGGAGTTTGAAGATGATCCAGAAAAGTTTGCTGAGACTTGGCAGGCTGAGACGCAGGAGATCTTGCGAAAATTAGCTACTGCCAGAAACCTTCTCCCACTTGTAGTGATTCCGGAGATGCTCCGGATCCAAATTGCTGAAAAAGCAAAGCAACTGAAGCTCGAAGGCCTACGCACTGAGTTGGCGGTCTTACGGACAGCCCGCTGTGCAGCCGCATGGCAGGAAAGTCAAACTCTGATGGAAGATCATGTGCAAGAAGCCTGGGAGTTGTGCCTTGGGCAGTCTATCTCCCAGAACACTCCGCCAGGTCTGCCCACCGAGCAACAGCCGCCCCACAGTCAGCAAATTCCACCACGACCGAAGTGGCAGACCTCCCGGCAACCTCGAGGTACTCGGCCTGAACCAATCTCCTTGCGAACCGATTTAAAGACCAAGAAGGATGATATCGTCTGGCAAGCATCACGGTCGATGTTGGGGCCACCCCCACCATTGAGAAATTCTGCACAACAAGGGAGAACTCTGGACTGGATAGCAACCTTGCGCAAATCCTGGCGAGGTTTGAATAATTCTCCTGTTTGGCAACTGCAGTATGCTCGCACTCAGCGCCGTCGCTTCTGGTGGCTGCTTGTCGATGCGAGTCGCTCGACTGGGAGTACAGACTTTCTTGCCCTCGTTAGGAATCAACTCATCCAATTGACTCAGCGGTATCGCGCAGATCGCTTTCACCTCATGGTGCTACAATCCGGCAAGAGTCTCTGCTTGGGTCGAAAGATAAGTGCTATCGAGGCCGAGAGGAGACTTCTGGAAATACGGGAAGCTGATGGTGGCAGCGCCTTGTTCAAATTGCTGCGCCAATCCCAGGTTGCTCTTAGACGGAGTGGAGTTGGTCCCAAAGATCGGTTGATCTTCGCATCCGATGGCCTGTTTGAGGTCACTGGAAGTAGTGTAACTAAAGAACAATCAAAGTTACGTCATCATTGGCAACAGTTACTCTGCTCAGGAATTGCCAGTCAATGGTGGCATCCAGTCAGTGTAGCCGGTTTGGAAAACTGGGTGGAAGAATTATCGCAAGGGCTTCGCTTAAGGACAATGCGGTTAGAGGCGAGATGAACAAGAAAGTTCAATAGCTTTCGACAGACAACAAAATGGTCTCCGATAGTCAGCAGGATGTCGACCCTGACAAAAATCATTGATCTCGGCACGCGAGTTCCAATGCTGCGAACTCCGCTTGCCTTGGGAGTGTTGACAGAAGCTGCCCTCAGTCCTGAGCAGAGGAGAATCCACGAGCAAGAGACAGTTATTGCCCAAGCACCTCCGAAGTGTACCTGGCCATAGCTAAGTACTTCAGGCATACTTCTGTTTTGCTACCCTAACCTTGTTCCTCTGCCTATGAACTTATAAATACCTATGCCGATTGCGTCAAATACCCTTTGGTTTAAAGCAAGAAGAGAATTGTCAATTCAATGAAGGCCAACTCAAAAATGAGTTATCTTCTTCAGATTTGGTGATGTTGGATAATCCACACACCCCGACCATTCAGGGTTTTCCAAGAAAAACCTTGTTGTCACTCATAGATGATAATCCACAAAACTGCTTAATGATGGATGAATCATATCTTGCTTTTGTAGATCTAGATTCATCTAACAGCTTGGTCCCCACAATTCGTCCCAATCTGATCGCGTTGAAGACAGTAACTATGTCTCACGGCTGGCTTGGCTTGGGTCCAAATTATTTTGCCGGAAGCAATCTTGATCGACACAGCTTTCTTGCAAGAAGATTTTCACCTACCTTAGTTCTTGGTTGGGCCCAGCAAACCGGCTTGGAGCTCGTTCATCAGGAACCAATAGTCCAGCGCGAGGAAATCGCTGACTTCCGTCATGAAATCCTGCCTCAATTGCAGTGTCACTCTCACCTCAATATCATTCCTTGCAATGCTCCCTATAATCTTTTACAGGTCACTTCAGAGTTATTCGCTACCTTAAAGAAACAACACTCTGCAATAGATCTCACGATGAGTTGGGGTGAGCATTACTCCGGCTTGACTGATAACCATCTACATATTGCTCTTTGGCATCATGAGGGACTTCAGCGATTTCTCTCCGTCCTGAAGCAATTGGAGTATTGAGTCTTGGCAAAAGCATTGATGCTCCAAGGAACAGGTTCTGGAGTCGGCAAAAGCCTTCTCTGTGCCGGCCTCTGTCGTCTACTCGCAAGGCGCGGTGTTCGAGTAGCTCCCTTCAAAGCACAGAATATGGCACTGAATTCAGGAGTCACTCATTCTGGAGAGGAGATGGGACGTGCCCAGATTCTGCAAGCTCAAGCTGCTGGATTAGAACCGGATATGCGGATGAATCCGATCTTGCTCAAACCCCAGGGACAGGGACGATCTCAGCTCATACGATTGGGTAAAGCTGTTGGGAGCTATGCCTACCGGGACTACTACCGACTGGCAGAAGAAAACTTCACGATTGTCCAGAGGGTTTATGATGAACTGTCCCACGATTTCGAGTTGCTTATTCTTGAAGGAGCCGGCAGTCCTGCCGAGATCAACCTTCAGCAGACTGACCTTTCAAACATGCGAATAGCTCACCATGCCGACGCCCGGGTCTTGCTGGTAGGCGACATTGACCACGGAGGAGTCTTCGCTTGGCTCAAGGGGACTTATGACCTAATTCAGGACAAATACCGTCCCCTGCTTTATGGTTGCCTGATTAACAAGTTTCGGGGGGATTACACTTTACTCGAACCAGGCATCCGTCTCTTTGAGGAAAAGGTTCCACTACCAGTGCTGGGTACCATTCCCTACGACTCCTTCCAACTTGACGAGGAGGATTCCCAGCAGATTCGCTCAACTCCTCGCGAAAACGCATCCCTGCGAATTCATGTTGTCCACTTACCACAACTCTCTAATTTTACAGATTTTACTCCTCTACAACGCCAACCAGACATTTCTCTGGAATACATCGAACAGCCTACGAATAGCCGACTACCGGATGTGTTGATTCTACCAGGTAGCAAGGGCACATTATCCGATCTGCAAATCCTCCGAGAAAGGGGATGGGAAAGCTGGATTCGGCATCATTTGGGAAGCTTTCTGCTGGTGGGAATCTGTGGTGGTTTCCAGATGCTGGGAGAGTGGATTACTGATCCTGCAGGCATTGAAGGGACAATCGATGGTGCATCTGGTTTGGGTATTCTACCTTTACGAACTGAGATGGCAGCTACAAAAATTCTGCAGCGCACTGAATACAAAGGTCTGGGTATTCTCAAAGAATGTCAAGTGAGTGGCTACGAAATTCATGCAGGAAGATCCCAACTACAGGAGGCAAAATGGATGGATCTGGTGGAGCCATCAGGATTGTGTGTCTGGGATGAAAAGCAGAAAATTCTTGGAACTTATCTGCACGGCATCTTTGATAAAGGGGGGGTAGCAAATCGATTGCTAAGGCTTACTGAAAAGCAAATTCAACCCATTCCGGATCATGCACAGGAAAATTTGCGAGAGTTAGACCGATTGGTTGATCTGATTGAGCGTCACTGCAACTTGTCGAGGATATTTGATGGGCTTTGCTGAACTCACCCTAACCAGTTGGGGGAGCCCTCTACTGTTGATCTGGTCGATCTTCCTTTTGGATCTTTGGTTTGGTGATCCCGTTTATCGATTTCATCCAATTCGGCTGATTGGCTCTTTGCTGAGCTACTTAGAGAAATGGCTGTACGCCAGAGGCTGGAATGGTTACCTAGGAGGCATCCTGCTCGGTTTGCTACTTTTAGGAATCGTATTGGGGTGTTACTTTATTTTGCAAGAATTCTTAAACGATCTACATCCCATCTTTGGTTGGGGTATTGATCTTTTTATAGGCTACAGTCTGCTAGCCTTGAGAGATCTGGAGATACATGGGTTACGTGTTTGGCAAGCTACTACCGATAGCAATCTAATGAAAGCTCGGGAGGAAGCAGCCCAATTGGTGGGGCGAGATGTAGAAGAACTTGATCTCACAGGTTGCAATCGAGCAACCCTGGAGAGCCTCAGTGAAAACCTATCTGACGGAGTAGCTTCTCCTTTATTTTGGCTGACATTGGGAGGAATTCCAAGCATGCTTGCCTTCAAGGTGATCAGTACCATGGATTCAATGGTCGGCTATCGTAATGATCGCTACCTGTGCTTTGGCTGGTTCGGAGCAAGAGCGGATGATCTAATGAATTGGATGCCAGCTCGGCTGACCTGGGTCATATTAAGTATTTCAGCTTGGATTCTGCCAGGTTACGATGCTCGTATGGCATGGTTGATTGGGTTGTCTCAAAATCAATATATGCCCGGGCCCAATGCTGGTTGGGGACAAGCTGCGTCAGCAGGCGCACTGCGTGTTAGATTGGTAGGTGAAAAATGGAAAAATGGCAGGCTTCAACACAACGTCTGGCTAGGGTATCCTGATGATTCTGCCGAGGTTGGTGCTGACTCAATTCCGAAACTAATCCGTCTGAATCGATACGCTACACTGCTACTACTCATAATCATCAGCTTATTGATTGCTATTTTTAACTGAAATTATTGACTCTATCGAACTAATGGAACTACAGGTTCTTGTACGCAAGTTAAAGGATTGGGAAGATCGAATAGAGGAGCAACGGCGTCAACTTGAGCAGGAAGAGTGGAACTCCTTGCAGCAAGTCCCTGAAGCTAAAGAGCGTTTGTTGGATCCTGAGGAATTGGAGGAGGTCGCTGATCAATTTCGTCAACAACGAACGAAAGTACTCCCAAGATTTCAACGTGCCTATCAACACTCGAAGCAGCGTTTAGAAGGGCAACTCGGATTACTCTATTCTGGATTTCTCAGGGATTTTCAGGAGGAACTGCAACAGTTACCTGCTTCAGAATTCCGGGAATCACTCAGTGATGACCTGCGCCGCGACACCTTTTAACGAACTCACCAATGCTGAACAAGCTGGCTCAGGGATACTTACTGCTACAAGGTATAGTATTTTTTAGTCTGGGAGTTTGGTTTCTGATTGAGCCCACAACCATGGCTAGTGCGATTGGTCTGGTACCCGAAAGCTCTGCCGGATTTACTGAATTGCGGGCTGTATACGGTGGCCTAGAGATCGCCTTGGGGATTTTTCTAGTAGTTACAGGTTGTCGGGCGAACTGGTCAGAGATTGGGCTTTGGCTGCTTCTTTCCTGCTATGGAGGGATCACTACGGGTCGTATTATCGGAATCCTACTAGATCAACCTGATGATATTTTCACCCTTAAATTGCTTGGTTTTGAGGCAGGAAGCTTACTAATCGCGATTTTATTGGTTTTTGGAAAGAAGCGCAGTTATTGACTGCCTGATGACAAAAAACTTGCTTGCATTAGAAAGCTTATTTAATTTGATAGATTATAATTTTTCCAAGCCAGGTGACACTTCCCTTAAGCATAGTGGGCATCAGTGACCCTGCCAGCCGCTGAATCAACCTGCTGCAACCACGGTCCCTACCCTCTGCCAATACTTGGTGTTTTCTCCCGATTGCTGACTGACCAAGTTGGAAAACTGTCATGGCCCACTCCCATACTTCATTGAGCCAGTATAACTGTTATGGACGCGGCATCTCAGAAAATTCTACAGAATACACGTAATATCGGTATTTCGGCACACATCGACAGCGGAAAGACGACTCTGACAGAGCGTGTTCTTTTCTATGCTGGGCGAATTCACAAAATCGAGGAAGTCCGCGGTGGTGGTGCCGGCGCAACAATGGACCACATGGACCTCGAACGCGAAAAAGGAATTACTATCACCTCTGCAGCCACCACAGTGCAGTGGCAAGATAAGAAAATTAACATCATCGACACTCCCGGACACGTGGACTTTACCGTAGAAGTAGAACGTTCGCTGCGTGTCTTGGATGGCGCCATTCTTGTGTTGTGTGGAGTCTCTGGAGT
>MDTD01063232.1_pt1 | contig 12581 bp, 12 predicted proteins | sample 811221 | NCBI WGS metagenome assembly MDTD01 (sample SAMN05326646, study PRJNA326480) | marine metagenome | isolation source: seawater | place: Pacific Ocean: South West | collected 2011 | reverse complement strand
CCTGATCCATTCCGGAACTGACCGGAGAGGCGCCCATGTTGGCATTGACTTTGGTCTTGGATGCGCGACCGATGGCCATCGGATCCAATTGATGTTTCAGGTGGTGGATATTCGCAGGAATGATCAGACGGCCTGAGGCGACCTCATCACGGACCTGTGCCGGAGTGAGATGTTGCTCACGCTCCGCGACACGCTGCATCTCAGGCGTAATCGTTCCAAGGCGAGCATGCTCAAGTTGGGTGACCGGCTCAAACCCCTTCACAGGAATCGCCCGGATCGGCGCATCACCTCGGCCATGGCCAAGACAGCCATCAGGATGAATCTCTACCGTCCAGCCATCAGGCAGGAAATCCCAGGCCGTCTTGCTGGAAACCGCCGGCATGCCGGGCGTGTCCGGGCTGCTGAAACTCAATGGACCACCGATGTCAGGAGCGTTGGCAAAGCTGCCTGGAGTGGTCCCACTCTGCTGAGTTGATGGGTTGATGGCACCCTGCATGGGGAGTGCCTGACGAAAGCCATCATCATCAAGCTGATCGAACTGAGCTGAATGAGGGGTGGATGCGTTGGTCTGGATCATCTCGAAATCTCCCAAGATCTCTCCAGTTTAGCGACTGAACGCCGGTTGGCCCCTCTCAAAGGGTTGGGGCCCATACAATCCAGCCATGAGCTCACGCATCGCAACGCCTTCCTCAGGCATCAAACGCTCCTTCTGCTTCATGATCAGCTTGTGGCTGCCGATGCTGATACTGGCCATGGGCTGCTCCACACCCAGCTTCGGCACAAGAAAAACGCTCGAAGTCTCCGGGCCCGCAGCTGTGGATATCGTGACCTTTGCGGGTGATGTCAAGGTGGTCTCGACCGGCAACTCCGGTGTCACACCCTATGTATTGATTACCCCTGCCTCGCTCCATGCCTTGCATCGATACGAGGCCGCCGCGGCTTCACTCGAAGAAGTCAGCTGGGATGTTGAAGTGGTCAACGAGGGCGGGCGTGACGTCGTCAGGATACGCACGTCCACGGTCTACCCTGAGCCTGAACTCCAACGTGTTCATGTGACCGTCGGACTCCCTGAGATCGATGGCACGAGGGTGAAGACGCGACTGGGAAGTGTCGAGCTCCAGGAGATTTGCGGCCCGATTGATATCGAATCAACCAGAGGTGATCTGGAAATCGTGACGCTCAAGCCTCTCCATGGTCCGATCTCGGCGGTGACGACTGATGGAGACATCCAGCTCCGCATGCCTCCTGGAAGCAGTGGTCGACTCGACTGCTATTCCGGCGATGGTCGAATCATCAGTTCGGTACCGGATGCCAGACTTCAGGTGCTTGGACGTACCAACGATCAGATCCTTGATGCGGTCCTCAATGACGGCATGGAACCGATCGTCCTTCGAACAAACGACGGGACCATCCGAGTGATCGTGAAGAAGAATCCCTATCAGCAAAGCAGTCTCCTGCTGTATTGAAGGATTCCTGATCCGATGGCACGCGAACGCGAAGTACAGGACCACTGGTTCAAGGAAGCCAAGCGACTCGGTTGGCGATCACGCGCCGCGTTCAAGCTCACGGAGATTGACGACAAACGACAGGTACTGACTCGAGGGGCGAGAGTCCTTGATCTTGGCGCTGCACCTGGAAGCTGGATGCAGGTCGCCTCAAAGCGAATTGGCCCCAAAGGTCTGGTGGTCGGGATCGATCTGCAGCCGATCCGCACAGGTCTGGAAGAGAACAACATCCACATCATTCATGGTGATGCTGCGGCCTTGGATGATTCCCAGTTGGAACAATGCGGCATCGATCCCCATGTGCCGTTCGATGTGGTGCTGAGTGACATGGCCCCTTCCACAACTGGAAACAGGGATACCGATCACTACCGCTCCATCAGACTGTGCGAGCTTGTGCTTCAAATCAGTGCCAGATGGCTCGGCCCTGGTGGACATGTCGTCCTGAAGACCTTCGAGGGACCAGGGTCAAAGGACTTCGTGGATCTCATGAAGACGATGTTCGATACGGTCCGCCCAGCCAAGCCCAAGGCTTCTCGATCCGATTCCCGTGAAATGTTTCTTGTTGGATTGAATCGAGTCGATGACATCGAGTCATTCAAAACCGAGGGGCCGGTGAGCGGTGGGCCTCCACCGGTTTCACCTCACTGGGGATCCTGAAAGCCGGGTCTAATCCAAATCAGGTTGCGTAGGTCATTTCGATGAGACTCGCCACCACGGACCTCACGTTGGGTTCCAGTGGCAGTGTCTCGAGGAGCTGTTCGAAACCAGGCGGCGGTGAAGTCGACCACCCTCGCGCCTGCCAGCGATCAATCAGACCCTTTGCCGTCTTCATCGCCTGATCAACACCTTCTGGATCCAGACTTTTCAGTGCTTGTTCTGGATTCACATCCAAATCAACTGGGACCGACTTCTGGGATGTGGTTTCGGATTCGCTCGTGATGCCAAGCGCTTCGATCAGGAGTCCACCAAGCGAGGCAAGACCACCAGCTATCGCCTCGGGAACCTCACTCAGACTGGAAAGTACTGGATTGCTGCTGGACTGCTGTTCAAGCAGAAGAAGCAGGTCATTCACATCGACAATCCCATCCGCATTCATGTCAGCATGAGAATCCGATTCTCCCCAGCTTCTGATGATGTCCTCGATCGTCACTTCCTGACTGAACTGATCGTCAGCATTCTGCGAACGTTCGATTCCAGAGGCCGAAGATCTGCCAGCAAGGGTCGATAATGATGCGGTGGGATCGATCATGGTTCTCTCCTGTCGAGTTGACCTGAAGATCACCGCAACAGGAGTGCCACGCGATGACGCCCCTGCAGGACCTCCACTGCGCAGACCCTGCATGCCATGGCGCAAGAATCACGTGTTCTCATCAGACTCCGGCCGCAAGACCCGCTGATTCAATGATCCGTTCAGCCGTCCGGACTGCGGCACTTCCTGCCTCAGCATCGACCTCGGGTGCGGAGCCTGTTCGCACGGCATCCAGAAAATCCTTGGCCTGCAACGTCAGAGGCTCGACGTCTTCAACCTGGAGTTCTTCAAAGCTCACCAGATCGAGATAGTTGACATCAGACAGATCCTCGCCGGCTCGCATTCTGGCTTTGATTTGCTCAAGCTGTTCGGCATTGGCAGACTGCCGCACGACTGTCCCGGTTCGGGTGACGAAGTCGGCGGATACATAGAGATCCTCACAGATGATCCGAAGCTTGCGTTCGGTCTTGAGCGCAAGGCGACTGGCCGTGACATTGGCCACACAACTCCCGGCATTGCCATCGGCTGCATAGGTCAACCGGGCATTGCAGACATCCTCGGCGTCCGACATGACCGCCACGGCACTTGCCTGAATGTCTTCCGGCTCACGACCAAGAAGCATGGTGAGCAGATCAAGATCATGGATCATCATGTCGAGTACGACACCGACATCAACACTCCGGAAAGTCATTGGCGAAATACGATGCAGCTCCAGATGACGAGGCTGGAACTCGCCGAGATTACGGATTGCACGCATGACTGGGTCATAACGGACGACATGCCCGACTTGAAGCGGAACATTGTTTCGTGAGGCTGCTTCGGCAATGGCTGCAGCATCAGCTGCGGTGCCTGCAAGCGGCTTTTCAATGAGGCATGCAACACCCGCATCAAGAAGCTGCTCGGCAGCCTCCCTGTGATTGCTTGTCGGGGTCGCAATCGTGACGGCTTCGACGCCCAGATCGATCAACTCGGCAACCGTCGCCACCGGTGAACCGCCCCACTCTTCCGTGATGTCTTCGCGACGCGATACATCAGCATCGACCACGCCCACCAATTCGGCTTCCGGAAGTTGAGAATAGATCCTTGCATGATGTCGGCCCATTCGGCCGACGCCTACGACGCCGCATCGAGTTGGTGTAGTTGACATGCTCGTGTGCCTCCAAGTCTCGACATGCTAGCAGTTTGTTGTTCCAGAAACTCCACCGAATCAATTCTCTTTCGGTGGTCCTTCCAAAGGAATATCTCCTGAGGCATCCCAGGCTGGTCCACGGTCTGGAACTTCGGCCCGGGGACCAACCTCTTTCACGCCCACACTGGCATTCATCCTGTCACGCTTGGCGGCTACTCGATCTGCTCGAGTTGCCTCCAGATATTTCACATGAATCGCCCATCGCCCTCGCTGAGCCATCTGCAAGGAGGTGACCAGAACCGTGATGAACATGAACCACCAGGGACTGAGCAACACGAGATAGATGAAGGCAAGCAACCCGCCATAAGGTGATAGAGGTATGCCCACCGTCACGAATGCCGGATAAGGCGCAATCCAGATCCCGATCGAGTACGGCAGGAAAAAGAATGCTGTGAACAGCAACCGACGGGCGGCGTCACGCATGTACAGATCCTTGGCAGCCATGACCATCAAGGACACTGCTCCGACCGTTCCAAGTCCTGCAATCACGAAACAGCAAGAAGCAATGATCTGGAATGCCTGATCATGGCCACGTGCAAGATTGGAAAGCTGGAGACACATCAACGTGAAACCTGCGGGCCAGAGCCACTGTGAAACCAGAGTCAGACGACGACCGGTTCTGATGAAACGCAGATCACCGTCGATTGAACGGGGAACCCAGACATGCAGGCCGACGATCCAGGCCGCGGAGATGCCCGCCATCAGCATGGTGTATTCCCGAGGCGTAACTCTGGCAAACAGGACCACGAGTTGCATGAAGAGTGCGCCCGCGGAAGCCATCGCCATGATGGTCAGACCTGCTCGCCATGAAACAGATTCCAGAACCGGATCGGGTATCAAGACAGCAATGCGCTTGAATGAATCGGCTGGACGATAGGGTCCGCCACATTCCGGACAACGGCCTGAAGACGGAAGTCCCTTGAGGAGATATCCACAACCACGGCATGTAGGTGGCTTCACCTTGCGTGGTGGGGATGGAGCAGGTTGTCCATCTGAATCCGGTTGATCGGAGGCACCGCATTCCGGACAAGGATTGCCTGCAGGAAGACCTCGCAGCGGGTAGCCACACGACTGACAGACCCGATCATCATCCGGCGGCTGCCGGCTGAACTGCTCCAGAAACTGAACGGGAATTGGCACGGCCGACTCCTCGCGGTGCTGACCTCAAGCCGACAGTGTTGCCGACTGCCTCGACCTCACCCAGGCGACCGCTTTTTCAAATATCTGCAGCCCTGGAGGATTGCCGACTCGTTGACCATCTTCCAGTCGTGTCCAGAAAGGATGCTGTGTCCATCTTGTGTAGCGTTCGGGATGAGGCATCAAGCCGAGGATCAGACCCGAGGCATCACAGATGCCTGCCACATGCCCCTCTGAACCATTGGGATCATCATCAGCCGCATAACGCACCGCGATCTGTCCCGTCTGTTCAAGTTCCTGCAGTCGTCCTCCGGACATGAAACGTCCTTCGCCATGAGCAATGGGGAGCATGGATGCTTCTGGCGTCGAATCAATGCCCTGCGTCCAGATGCAGACGGTGTTGTCGGGATAGGAAACTCGTACCCAGCGATCAATGAAGCGTGCTGATTCATTGTCAACCAAGGCGACCTCGGAAGAGGCTGGCGACGAAGGCCAGCCAGTACCTGCAGCGGGACCAGGAAGCAGTCCAGCCTGAACTGCAATCTGGAAACCATTGCATGGTGCAATCATGGGGACACCACGTTCGACCGCTCTCCGAAGAGCATCCCAGAGATGCACTCGTATCAACTGAGCTGCGATACGACCAGCAGCCACGGCATCGCCATACGAGAAACCGCCCGGCAACCCGATCAAGGATGCCTGATCCAACTGGTCGGGATCTGCAGCAAGTCGATTGATGTGGATGCTGCGTGGCTCAGCACCTGCGAGATCGAAAGCCTCGCAGAGTTCATCATCACAGTTGATTCCAGGTGCGGTCAGCACCAATGCAATTGGTCGGTCAGCCATGGGGATAGTGTACGCTCCCTTGGACCAGAACTTGCCGCTGTGGATACCCCACGGTCATACTGAGTCAAATCCATGGAAAATCACTCCCCAAGAGATGTACTGGTCACCGGCGGCGCGGGCTATATCGGATCCCACGCCGCGCTGGAACTGCTGCGTACCGGACACCGGGTGAGAATCATCGACACTCTGGAGCGGGGGTCCATCGACACCATTCGCAGGCTTCAAGCCATTGGCGAGGTGGACTTCATTCAGGGCGACTGCGGAGACGAACTCCTGCTTCAGGAGGTGCTGCGGGGAATCGACACGATCATGCATTTCGCCGCGTTTACCCGCGTTGATGAATCAATGGCCTGTCCAGAGTTGTATCAACAACAGAACGTGGAGGTCACGAAATCTCTGGCAGAATCGGCCGCTGCACATGGCATCGGACAGTTCATCTTCTCCAGTACGTGCGCGGTCTATGGAACACCTGATGAGGATCATCTTCCGGTTTCAGAAGCAGCACCTCTCAATCCGGAGAATACCTATGGTGATACGAAAGCCAGAGCCGAATCAATTCTGAGACGGATCAGCCAGAACCATGACTCGTTGAATCTGGGAATTCTGCGGTACTTCAACGTCGTGGGCGTTGATGCGAAAGGTGTTCTGCAGGAACCCGTCGTGGCTGCCCGGCTCACCTCTGCCTGTCTTCAGACTGCGCTTGGCAACCAATCTGAATTCACGCTTCATGGCACGGACTATGACACGTCTGATGGCACCGCGGTTCGTGACTTCGTTCACGTCAGTGACATCGCGCGTGCGCATCTTGCGTTGATGGATTCGCTTCAGCCGGCAATCGTGTCGGTGTACAACGTTGGTTGCGGACACGGCACAAGCGTGCTGCAGATCGTCCGGGCAATCGAGCAAATCTGCGGTCACTCGATTCCAGTCATAGAAGGTCCGCGTCGGCCAGGAGACATTCCAGCCATCTGGGCTGATTCCAGTCGCATCCAGTCCGAGCTGGGCTGGAGTCCGCACTACACCAGCATCATGGACATGCTCGCCACCTCATGGCAGAACGCCATGAAATGAATCGAAGGATGTGCGTCAAGGTGAGATGATGGCTAGATCACCAGTCCACCCTGCCAGACGGATTTCAACTCGGTGATCGATAGATTCAGAGCGCCGAGTTCAAGCGTGTCGCCATCAGTGAAGGTCCCGATTCGCATCACCTGGTGATCTGCAAGTGCTGACTCGACGGCTGCGACGTCATCAGGCTTCACTTCAAGCAGATAACGCGATGGTGTCTCGGCGAACAGGGTGACATACGGGCCTGCGGCATGCTCAAGCAGGTCACTTTCAAGTGACAAGCCCAATCCTCCTGCCATGCCCATTTCTGCTGCGGCGACCAGCAATCCACCTTCGCTGCAGTCATGCGCTGATTGCAACAGGCCTGAATTGATCAGCCCTGCAATGGCATGAGCTCGTGCCGGACCATGAATCAGATCGGTTCGTGGCAATGAACGATCCACCGCCAGGCCCGGACAGCACATGACGGCATGTGAACCACCCATCGCCTCGGTGGTTTCACCGACAAGTAGAAGGACATTCCCAGACTGCTTGGCGTCCATCGTGACACAGCGGTCGACATCCTCAATGAGTCCCATTCCGGAAACGAGGAGCGTTGCAGGAATTCTGATCGTCTCGCCTTCTTCGGTGGTGAACTGGTTGTTCAACGAATCCTTGCCGGAAACAAACGGTGTGCGATACGCCTTGGCACCGTCGTAGCAACCTTCAGCAGCACGAACCAGCAGTCCCATTCGTTCCGGGTCATCACAGCCAGGCCAGCAGAAGTTGTCGAGAATCGCAATGCGGCTCGGATCTCCGCCGACACAGACGATGTTTCGAACACACTCATCAATGGCTGCCAACACCATCAGATAAGGATCCTCTTCCCAACCTGTGGCAAGGCCATTGCCGATGGCCAGACCTCGGGAGGAACCCTTGACTGGAAGAATCACTGCCGCATCGCCTGGACCATCTCCCTCAGGACCCACCAGCGGTCGAACAACGCTTCGGCCCTGGACCTCATGGTCGTACTGACGAATGATCCGCTCGCGGGAACAGATGTTGGGATGTGAAAGCAGCGACTTCAACATCTCATCAATTGGTGGTGAATCCTGACCGGCCTCTTCGATGACAGGCTCCTGCCAGGCGGCCTCACGTGTGATCTGTGGCACTCCCTCATGGAGCAGTTCCATGGAAAGACGGCCAACTTCTGTTCCGTGATAACGAAGAACCAGATCACGATCTTCATTGCCAAAGACGCCAAGGTCACACATCTCGACTTCATGAGCATCACAGATGGTCTGGAGTGCTTCGATGTTCTCGGCAGGCACCGCGAGGACCATTCGTTCCTGCGCCTCGGAGATCCAGATCTCACTGGCCGTCAAGCCTTCGTATTTCAAGGGAGCCGCTTCAAGATCCACTTCAGCGCCAAGTGCTTCACCCATTTCCCCGACGGCACTTGAGAATCCGCCCGCACCACAATCCGTGATGGCTCGATAGAGCGGGCCGCCTGCTTGATCACGTGCCTCGAGAATCGCATCAAGCACTTTCTTCTCGGTGATGGCATTGCCGATCTGAACAGCATGGGAGAACTCATCGGCATGCGAATCCGTCAACTCAGCTGACGAGAAGGTGGCGCCATGAATGCCGTCGCGACCAGTACGGCCTCCTATGGCAATGATTCGATCACCTGTCGCTGGATCCCCATGAGTCATATCGCGAGGCATGACGCCGATGCAGCCACAGAACACCAGTGGGTTGCCGATGTGTCGCTGATCAAACCAGACCGCCCCGTTCAAGGTCGGGATACCCATCCGGTTTCCGTAATCACGGACTCCACTGACGACCTGAGACAGGATCCGTCTTGGATGAAGACAGCCGTCAGGCACCTCGGTCGTATCGAGCGGTGCAACACAGAACACATCTGTTGCTGCGATGGGCTTGGCCGCGAGACCGGTGCCCATGATGTCTCGAATACAACCACCGATTCCAGTGGCGGCTCCGCCGTAAGGCTCGAGTGCTGATGGATGGTTGTGCGTCTCCGCCTTGAAACACACGGCATGCTCTTCGTCGAAGGCGATGATGCCTGCATTGTCGACGAAGACGGACAGACACCAGTCGATGCCATCGGCCATCAACTCGAAGGTTGCGGCCGCGACAGTCGACTTCAGGAGATTGTCGATGCGTGTGCGCCCGTCCTCCATGCGGACATGGCCTGGACGATCACCTTCAGGCAGAGGTCCCTCGTAGGCCACCGCTGATTTGAGTGTCTTGTGAACACAATGCTCCGACCAGGTCTGCGCCAGTGTTTCCAGTTCGATTTCACGGGGATCCCGTCCAGCCTGCTCATAGAAGGTCTGAATCGCACGCATCTCTTCAAGGCTGAGGAACAGATGCCCTTCACGAGAAAGACGTGCCAAGGCAGCATCATCAAGACCTCTGACGACAACCGTCGGCATCTCCTCTTCACGCGGTCCGCCTTGAGGAAAGGCATCAGGGTGGAAAGGTCCTTCGTGAACATGATGAATCAGCGTGTTGGCAAAGCAGCTCTCGGCCAGTCCGGCCGCAGCCTTGGAGTCGACTCCATCCATGTCATAACGGATGCCGGTACGAACCGAAATTGAACGACCAAGAAGCGTGCTCAAGGCAAGTTCAACTGCATCCGCATCTGGATCGGTCACACCCGGAAGCGGATGAACCTCGATGACACTGCTTGCGCCCGGCTCGCGTGCGCCGATGACCGCCTCTTCAGTAACCGGATTGCCGAGCAGATCCCTTTGAACCGTTGCCAGTTCGGATTCGCTCAATTCTCCATCAAGAAGATAGACGCGAGCGCAGTGAATGCCTGAAGGCAACGGCGCATGACCGGAAGCTGAAGCAGAAGCCAGAGCCGCTCGGCCCTGAGCATCATCCATGCCCTCACGAGGGGCAACCTCAATGCGATGAATCACCATGTGCTCACGGTAGCGAGGGCCGCGTCAGTTGGAAAGATCAACCCCCTCGGGCCGCCTCGTCACGAGCCTGAACCGCGAGACGATCACACCGCTCATTTTCCGGGTGCTCATTGTGACCCTTGACCCAGTGGGTGGTGATGTCGTGGATTTCACGCGCCCGGTCGAGCTCCTGCCACAGGTCGAGATTCAGCACTGGCTGGTTCTTGGGCCGTTTCCAACCTCGTCGCTTCCAGCCATCCATCCACTCTGCAAGGCCCTTGACCACGTATTGGCTGTCTGAAAAGAGGTCAATTCTGGCCGGACCGCCAAGGGCTCGAATGCCCTCGATCACAGCCAGAAGTTCCATCCGATTGTTGGTGGTAGCCGGTTCACCGCCATATTCCACAGTTTCCTCACCATCAGGAAGGCTTCGAAGAATGAAAGCCCAACCACCGGGCCCAGGATTGCCAGAACAGGCTCCGTCCGTAAAAAGGGCCACTGAGGGCATGGAATTTGCGTTTGGGTCACTCATGCGGTGGAGCCTATCAGGCTCAGCATGGTCTGGATACCCGAATCACCCTCTTCCGAGGCTCTCAGATAACTGATATCAGCTTGGCCTTCCTGCTCGGTCCTGATAGACTGCGGGACTTGATTTCAGGAGCGCCACTGTGCCAACGATTAACCAACTTGTCCGCAAGCCACGCCGAACGCCCAAGGTGAAGTCCAAGGTCCGTGACATGGATGCCTGCCCACAGCGTCGAGGTGTATGCCTGCAAGTACGAACCGTGACACCCAAGAAGCCCAACTCGGCACTTCGCAAGGTTGCCCGTGTTCGACTCTCCAATGGCAAGGAAGTTACCGCCTACATCGGTGGTGAAGGTCACAACCTTCAGGAGCACTCCATCGTGCTGGTCCGCGGCGGTCGTGTCCGCGACCTCCCCGGTGTCCGTTACCACGTCGTACGTGGTTCATTGGATACCCTCGGTGTCGATGACCGCAAGCAGGGTCGATCGAAGTACGGTGTCAAGCGAGGCAAGAAGTAGTCAGTCAATCACGGCGTTGTCGCCGTGTTCAACAATTCAAGGCGTCACCAGACGCCAGGCAAGTAATCGCGGTCTACTCGACCACATTGTGAAGATCGCGGTGAACACAAGGCCCCATCGGGGGCGGATGAGCCAAGGAGGTCAATCATGGCCGGTCGTATTACCAAAGCAGAACAGCAACTCAAGGGTGACCCTCGTCATGGAGACAAGGTCCTGAGTCGTTTCATCAATTGCGTCATGGTCGACGGCAAGAAGTCCGTCGCAACCCGCGTCATCTATGACGCGCTGGACAAGATCCAGGCACGCATGGACAAGGAAAAGCGGGACAACCTCCCGGAGAAGTCCATCGAAGCATTCCATCAGGCGATTGACAACGTCAAGCCAAACGTGGAAGTCCGTTCCAAGCGTGTCGGTGGTGCCAACTATCAGGTTCCCATGCCTGTGACCCAGCGCCGCCGCCAGAGTCTTGCCTTCCGCTGGATCATCACCGCCTGCCGTGCTGACAAGGGCAAGCCGATGGCTGACCGTCTCGCTCGCGAGCTCTTTGATGCCGCCTGTGGTGAAGGTAAAGCCGTCAATGTCCGTGAACAGACACACCGCATGGCTGAAGCCAACAAGGCATTCTCACACTTCGCATGGTGATCCGGGCCTCTGCCGGCTGAACCTGCATTCCGATGTGGATACCCCTCGCCTGATGGGTAGGATGGTTGCATGACCATTCGACTTCTGGTGATTGTGATCCCCGTTCTGCTGTCCATGCCTGCCTCGGCATTGGACAGGGATCCAACCCCCGCTGCTGCGGTTGGTCGGGCTGTGCGATCGCTTCAACAGGAAGTCAAAAAGGACGACCCGGAACCACCTCGCTCCAAGAAGGATTTCTTTCGATCATTCGAGTTCGAGACGGATGGAAAGGAAGCCGCGAAACGTCTTGAAAAGAGGCAGTCACGGGATCCGCGTGTCGACAGCTACATTCGATGGCAACTCACGGCCATTGCTGACCCCGGCGAACTGCCGGATGGCCGGCGATTCGAGCGGCTGCTTGAGCAACTCCCCGCACTGCCGAAGAATCCGATGTGCAATGAGCTGACCATTCGGAAGCTGGAACGCGAAGCCAGCCGTCCAGTGCATACGGAGAAATCCGGCAAGGCTGCCATGAACACCTGGAATCAGTTGGAACAGGAAACCGAGTCCGTCAGACTCTGGGTCAAGCCCGGTCGCGAATTGCGTGAATGGCTGATCGGAAGCAGTCCTGAAGATGAACTGAAACTTCTGGCAATGCTTGAACTGATTCACGCTGAAGTCAAGGCCGGATGGGATCCCGGAAGATCGATCCGTCAGATGGATCAACTGTGCGCCGAACTGGGAAACCGCCAGTCACTCAGCGAGGAGTTGATCAAGTCATTCGGATCCCGTGCGATGACCTTGACCCGCAACAAACAGCCGCTGATCCGAGGAGCCTGGTTGCAGGAACTCGATTTCAATGTCGAAGTCACCTACGTCGCCATTCGTGATTACGACGTGAATCGCTGGTTGAAACGACTCCGATTCGGATCTCCACTGGAATGAGCCGTTACCACCGACAGGAACTGCTGCCGGGAATCGGCTCCGAAGGCCAACAACGCCTTCGTGAGT
>MDTD01079696.1_pt1 | contig 12582 bp, 4 predicted proteins | sample 811221 | NCBI WGS metagenome assembly MDTD01 (sample SAMN05326646, study PRJNA326480) | marine metagenome | isolation source: seawater | place: Pacific Ocean: South West | collected 2011 | reverse complement strand
TAATATCATGATTGAAAGTAGCTGTACCAGCATCTGAGCCGTCTAGAGTTAAGAAAGTAGTATCAGTTGAACCATCTGTGCCTTTAAATATGATGTCTGTATCACTTCCTTGAGCATCAATGGTTATATTACCAGATGAAGTTGCGATTGTTACTGCAGCATCACCGGTTGATATATCATCTGCTGCTGTGCTTCCTCCGCCACTTGCAGCTGCCCAAACAGCTTTTGATCCATCCCATGTTAATACTTCGTTATTAGAAGGTGAATCTTGACCAATCTTTGTCACGTGACCTGATCCATCAAATGTTATTGCTGCTGTACCACCAGCTTCTTTTAATGATCCACCATCATCTAATATAATATCACCCAAAACTGTTAAATTACCACCACTACTTAAACTCATCTTTTCAGATGCAGCTTCGCTTGCTCCTGTCTTAAATGATAGTTTAGTTGCATTATTACTAGCAGAAAAATCGCCTTCAGATACAGCATCAATTCCTGCACAAACCAAAATAGCATCTGTTCCAGTTCCTTCATCAGGTGCTTGGAAGTTTATTGTACCAATTACATCATCAACAGCTATATCTGTCTCACCAGTTTGTAAAGTTAAAACAAAAGGATTATCATCTCCAACATTACCATTCTTTAATATTAATCCTTTATTTTCATGATGAGTTATAGTAACTTTTTGATTATTTCCAAAAAGTACTTGACCACCCAAAGCAAGATATAAATCAGACCATTCTGACGAAGCAGTTCCAAGTGAAGCACCATCTGCTGAAGTTGGGATTATAGATGTTCCAGAAACTGATAAATTACCTGCAACAGTTGTTGTTGATCCAGTTCCTGCAGCAATCGTTACATCAACTTCACCATCTGTAGCATGTTCACCTTCTATTACTAAACCTGCAGTTAATGAAGTAGTAGTTCCATCACTTTCCCCAACAAATAGTGATAGTTTACCCGCTTCATCTGTATCGTCAGCTTCAGAAATTTCTGCAACAATTGAAGCAAATGCTGTTATGTTTTGACCAGCATCATCTCCTCTAAATTCTATAGAGCCAAGTTTATCACCGTCAGCACCAGCAGCACCTTTATCTTGAATAAACTGTAATTTACCTCCATTCGCACCACTATGAGTATTTTTTATTTGAACTACAGGATAATCATTAAATAAACCAGAAGAAAATATATTCAAAATTGAATCAAACAAAACTGGACCTTGGATGTGATGTTCTGCACTTTGATGACCTACAGAAAGTGCACCAGGTATTGTTACTACAGAGTCATTTCCTGCGCCAATTGTTACATCAACTTCACCATCTTTAGAGCCATCAGATATTAATAAACCTTGCGTTAATGTGCCATCATGCTCTGCAACACTTAATGTTAACTTACCACCTTCTTCTCCGTTAGTAGCATCAGCTACTTGAGCTTTGATTTCAGCAAACTTAACCTGATCCTGATTGTCATCATCAGCATAGAATTCAATTAAACCTGCAACATCATTGTCAGCGCCAGCTGCTCCTTTGTCCTTTACGAATCTTAATCTAGCACCATTAGCATCATTAGTTGTATTTTTAATTATAACTAAAGGATCTGTAGAATTTGCTGAAGAGAAAGTAGATGTATCACCGTCTACACCTAGCCCACCATAAACTGAAAGATACCCTTGGTGATTTATTGACATAACTTCAGTAGCAGCATTTCCACCTGTTGAAGTTTTAAAAGATAGCTTAGTTTGATTTTTAGATGTAGATGAGAACGTTGATTGTGTAACTGATTCAATGCTACTTAAAACTCCTGTAAATCCATTAGTATCAGTGGCTTTAAAATCAATACTACCTACTACTTCCCCATTAGATAATTCACTTTCTCCAGAAATCAATGTTAGTCTAACTGGTTTGTCATCACCCGTTTCAGTATTTTTAAGCATAAGACCAACATCAGGATCATGTGTCAATGTAACTTCTGAATCTGCACCAAAGTGTAAAACTGAGTTATCTGATTTTAATAATAAATCATCACCTATTACAGCATCTAAAGCAACACTTAAACCACCGTCTGTCTGTATAGAACCGTCTGTAGTTGATGTAGCGTTTGTTGTATCATCTGTTACAATTCTACCATCAGCTGATATTGCTCCAGTTGCAGAGATTGTTACTCCAGTTGATCCTAATCCTCCATTAATATCAACGCCTCCTGCTCCTGAAAGTGTTAATGCACCTGATGATGTTGAAAAGTTAGATGCTGCATCTGAATCTAATGATATACCTGTTGCATCAAGTGTATAAGTGCCTTGTACATCAACATCCATGATACCTGCGTCAACGTTTAAAATAGATCCTGCATCAGCATTTGCGCTAATTAATATAGCATCGCCTGCAGTATGTGCAGAAGTTATTGCAATATGACCGTCAGCTGAAGTTGTATCAATTGTAATCTCATCAGCAGCGTCAATATCAATCATGTCTGCTGAATCGATATTAATACCACCAGCACTTGCATTTAAGTGTAGAGCACTAGCTCCTGTACCTGCTGAAGTTATTCGTAATTCTTGTGTTCCTCCACCAGCAACTGCGATATCTAAGTCCTTAGCTGATCCTGTAACTGTTAAGTTAGAATCATCTGTACCATCAATAGATAATGTAGTACCATCCATTGTAATACCAGCAGTTGCATCTATATCAAGTACACCAGCATCAATATCAACAATAGAAGCAGCGTTAGCATTACCATCTAAATGAATAGCTGTGCTACTTTCATGATCACCTTTAATTGTAACCTTTTTAGCATTATTTTCTGCTTCAATTAAAACGTCACCTGCAGCTGATTTGATATTAGTGTCACCTGAAGATGTTGTTATTGTTACTGCAGCATCACCCGTTGATATATCATCAGCAGCAACTGATCCTGCTGCTAATCCTGCAACAAAGTTAGTGCGTGTCATTTTCTTTAGATTGTTTGAATCTTCTGAATCTGCTATAAGAACTAGATCGCTGCCGTTAACAGTAGAATTTTTAGCATCTTGGCCTGTGATTACATTTGAATGAACCATTGCTGTTTCTATAGCATTATTTGCGATTGTTAAAACGCCAGCATCTGAAGCTGTTGCATCACCACTCATAGCTGAGTATACATACTTCTTGACTCTAGAAAGTGCTGCTTTTCTATTTGTTCCACCAGCACCATCATCAACAACAATTAAGTCTGCATCAACAAGATCAGCACCAATATCTGTTCCACCGTCTAAGTCCAATGAAGATAAAGCAACTTTATTAGCTGTAGTTAATTGATTAAGTTTAGAGTTAGCAATTGCGCCGGCTAACATAGCACTTGTAATGCCTGAAGCTTTAACTTTTAATTCATTTGAATTAACTTCAATTGAGCTATCGTCAACTTTTACATTTAGTGTATTTCCGCTTTTAGTTAAAGCGTCTCCTGCAGTAATTTGACCTGCACCGCTAAATTGTGTAAATGTTAAAGATGTCGTTCCAAGTGTTATAGAACCGTCAGTAGTAAGTACAAATCCTGAATCTGCATTTACAGTTCCTTCTTCTACAAAAACAAATGCTCCTTTAGCTACTTCAGCATTTGCATCAAAATCTACAGCTCTTGTTGGTGCGCCTGAAGCATTTACAGTATAAATACCATTTTCTGCACCCGATGTTTGATTTTTGATAAGAACTCTATCACCAGTTGCTAAAGTTATACCATCAATTGATTTACCATTAGAAAATGAAGAAGCCAATGTTTTGTTTTCTGTAGTTGCTGCTCTAACAGAATCTTTAGCTGATAAACCTTGTGCAACGCTGTCTACGTAAGCTTTAGTAGCTGCATCACCATCAGAAGTTGGTGTTGCTAAACCTGTAATTTTTTGACTGTTCATTGCTAAAGAACCAGCTTGACCTGTAAGAGTTAAGCTTGTAAATTCGGGACTATTTCCTGTTCCTAATCCTAATGATGTCCTTGCTGTATTAGCACTTTCATATGCAAAAGCTCCAGAACCTGTAGCAACAATAAATTGACCATCAGAAGCAGGAGCACCTAAAGTTTCTAAGTCTGCAAATATTGCATTATTCATCTTAGATGCTGTAATTGATCCTGCTAACATTCCATTAGTAACTGTTCCCGAATCACCTGTACCTACAAGTGTTCCTGTAGAAGTTGGTAATGTTAATGTAATGTTTCCGCTATAACTTCCATGTGCTGCTGATTGTAATTGTGTATAATGTGCATTTCCAACTTCACAATATAGTTTAATATTAGAAACTGAACCGCTGTTTTTAACAGAAATAGATCCACTTTGCATATCAATACCAGATGTACCATCAATTCTAACCACACCTGAACCGTTTGGTGTTAATGTAATATTACCATTAGAAACTGAAACAATATCTTGACCGTTAACGTCTAAAGATCCACCTAACTGAGGTGTTGTATCTTCAACAATATTAGATAAGTTACCGCTACTACCAGTTCCAGATAGTAAAGTATTTAATGTCATTTTTTTAAGCGAGCTAGCTGAATTATCCCATACTAAAATTGCATCGTTTCCATTATCATCTTTACTTGATAGTTCTGTTTGACCTGTAACTACATCTGAATTAACCATTGCTTTTTGAACTGAATCATTTGCAATTGTTAATGCACCGCCAGCAGCTACTGTTGCGTCGCCACTAATATCATTGAAAATAGCATCTCTTACAACACTAAAATCAGCTCTTTTAATGGTTCCTCCATCTGATATTAATAATTCGTCTGCATCTGCAACGTCTCCAGTCATTTCAGTTTGTCCTGAAATGACGTTATTGTTTAACATCGATCCTTCTACAGAATTAGCTGCAATAGTAAGTGCACCTGCGTCTGAAGCTGTTGCATCACCACTCATAGCTGAATAGATATATTTTTTAACTCTTGTTAGTGTAGATTTTCTATTTGTTCCACCTGCACCATCATCAACCAATACAAGGTCTGCATCAACAAGATCAGCACCGATATCTGTTCCACCATCTAGATCTAAATTGTCAATGCTAAATGCGCCTGCAGAAGCGCCTACATAAGTTTTAACTCTAGATAGTGCTGCTTTTCTATTTGTTCCACCTGCACCATCATCAACAATGATTAAGTCAGCATCAACTAAAGCTGCACCTATATCTGTTCCGCCATCAATCTCTAGTGATGATAGTGCAACTTTTCCTGCTGTTGATATAGTATTTAATTTTGAATCTGCAATTGATCCAGCGAGTTTATCATTTGAAATTGATCCAGCCAACATTGCGTTAGTAATACCTGCAGCTTTAACTCTTAAAGCATCAGAATTTGTCTCTATTGATGAATCATCAACACCTACAGAAAGTACACCGCTTGAAGCTGCTAATCCATCACCAGCTAATCCTGTAGCAACATCATCATTTAACATTGAATCGTGTACAGCGTTAGCTGCAATAGTCAAAGCACCACCAGCAGCTACTGTTGCGTCTCCGCTTATGTCGTTATATACAGCATCTCTTACAACACTAAAATCAGCTCTTTTAATTGTACCCGCATCTGATACTAATAATTCATCTGTGTCTGCTACGTCACCTGTCATTTCAGCTTGACCAGAAATGACATTATCATTTAACATCGATCCTTCTACAGCTTCAGCTGCAATAGTAAGAACACCTGCAGCTGATATTGTAGCGTCCCCTGAAAGCGCTTTGTTGTCAAACGAATTTGAACCATCATGAATTAAAATGTGTCCAGCTGAAGCACTAGATATATCAGTATCAGTTAAACTAGAAAGTGTTGTTGATCCTGATGATATTGTTGTCCAACTTAATACGCCAGAACCATTAGTTGTTAGAGCTTGACCATTAGTTCCTGCTCCATCTGGTAACGTTAAAGTAACGTCTGAAGTTACAGCATTTGGAGCCTTAATAGAAACTGTATTTGAACCATTAGAATCTAATTCACTTAAAACTAAAGATTTAGCATTGTCTAAAACTACGTTGTTTGTAAATGTTGAAACGCCTGCATTTGAAATTGTGAGTCTGTTATTACCACTTCCACCAGTTTCAAAAACTAAAGCACCAGCAGCATCTGTACATGTTAGATTATTGTTTCCATTTCTTGAGAAAGTAATCTTTGCACCACCCTGAATTCCGATATTGCCATCACCGCCTTGGAACCTAGCAATTTCAGCATCAGCTGCTGTATCAACTACGTGTAAAACTTTAGAAGGAGTAGCAGTTCCAATACCAACTCTATTGTTTGTAGAATCTACTTTTAAAACTGAAGTGTCTACAGTTAAATCACCAGCAAATTCACCAGCACCAAATGCTACGTTACCAGCTGTACCACTAAACACCTCAGATGAGTTTGTTGCATCTGGAATAAATGTAAATTTAGAAGTTGAATCATCATAACCAAAGAAACCAACTTTAGCTGCAGATCCATTATGCCATCTAAATTCTACACCGCGATCTTTATTGTCATCACTACCAGGAGCAGTATCACCACCCAAAGTTAGGACTGGATCATCTACAGTTTGTGTTACAGAATTAACAGTAGTTGTTGTTCCGTTAACTGTTAAGTTACCAGTAACTGTTAAGTTGTCACCGATTGTAACTTCAGAAGTTCCATGTCCAATATTAACAGCAATTCCACTTGTCTCTGTTGCTATTTTTAAAGCACCAGTTTGATTAGTAATATATGAATTCGTACCATCATGATATAAAGTCATATCTAATCCAGCACCAAACTGGAATTTATCACTATCTGGAACTATTAAATCACCAGATGCGTTAACAGTTAATACTTTGCTTGCTTCTGAAGTACCTAATGTTGTGATATCTAAATAGTTTATCTCAGTTGTAGTTACTGTAGCACCATCTAGTTTATTTAGTTCTGCTGCTGTTGAAGTAACGCCTAAAGATATCAAAGCATCACTTGGTTGTTCGTGAACAAAGCTTGTCCCATTGTAAACTAGAAAGTGATTATTACCTAATGCAGGTGATGTTCCAGTTAAGTCTACGTTACTTAAATCACCAATTTTACCTAGTGACAAAACGCTTTCTATACTAAATCCTTGAGCACTAGGATCTTTAAAAACTACATTTGAGTCTTCATTGAAAAAAATAGTTGACATATTAAATCATTCCTTTTATTATTCTTATATTTATTTTATAGTAATTTCCACGTATGCATAGTTGTACCTGCATAGTAAGGATCACCTCCGTTTAAAGATCCTGCAGCATAATAGTTACTAGTATTTCCTGTATCTTTAATGTGCGGTGTTTTATATGGGTGTTTTTCAGAATCTGTTGACCATCCACTTTCAGATCTTTTTAAAACAACTTCTATTGTAACTGTTGTTCCTGCCACACTATCAGAATTAGCATCAGAACGAATAGCACTGTTATTCTCTTTAGAAGAACCAAAAATACCAAATTGTTTCTTTTTTATAAAATAATTTTGAGGATTTCCAGAATTATCTACATTTGGAGAAAAGTCTAATGGATTACTACCTATACTAAAAGGGCCTGACAATGCATTAAGCTGAGATAACGAGTAATTAGTTCCTACACCTCCTCCTATAAAAATCATTATACCCGTACCATATTTAACTGTTGTATCAATAGAAGTTGTTACAATGTTTGGATCGTTTACAGATGAAAAATTAAAAATAGCAGCACTTGCTATTGTCGAAGTTCTTTGTAAAGCCCATATTTGAGGATCACTTAAAGCAGGAATAAAAAATATTTTTTTCAATCCAGCATCTATACCACTAGTATCATAGTCATCGCTATATACAAGATCTATTGTGCAGACTTGATTTAATCTACTCGTATCACTTCCTGGTGGTAAATGTACAATTAGTGCTCTAGAATTAGAAGCTGCTTGTCCTTCAATATTTATTGTTGTTGTATTATTAAACGCAGACTCAGTTAAAGATACTACAGGATTACTACTATTAATAGTATATGATGTACTATTTGAAGTCGAAGTACTTTGTAAAACTAAGTCTACATAGTCTTTTACTCCTTTTTGAGTTACAAGTTTTGTATGATCTGGTGTTCCATCACCAGGTGTTGTTGGAATTATTTTAGATACTTCAATTTCAGTTACTGCATCTGTATCTTCTACTGAAGTATCTGTAAGCTTAGATATATTACCTAAAACTTTTGTTGTTCCAATTTTTTCTAGATTTGCTTTTGTTACAGAATCATCTTTTATAGTTGTTGTTAGAGTATTAGTATGAGGAATATATTTAAGTAGAACTTGCGAATTAGAATCAATATTAGGTCCATGACCAGTAATTTCTGGATTACTGCCATAAATATTAAACAGTAAATCTTTAAATTCAATATATGTATTTTTATCAGAAGAGTCTGAATCATCCATTACTAATAATCTATCTAAACTTTGTATTTTGCTTATTGAAGGATTATTACTGTCTACTGTGCCTGTGGGTAATTGATCTGAAACGTTTTTTAAGTTAAATGTTGGTTTAGTTACCCATTCTAAAGTACCAGTACCATCAGTATCAGCTAATATTTGACCGTTAGAAGAAGGTCCTTTATTAGGTAAAGTAATTGTATAATTAGCAGATGCATTATTTGGTCCTCTAATAGCAGCATAATTTGTACCTTTACTAGCGTTTTCATAGAATCTAATCGGGTATTGTCCTCTAATTTCTGTTGGTAGCCAAAATTGTATTTTTCTATCATTGTTAGATGTTGTATCTATAGTAATTCTAGGATCAATTCCATCAGAACCTCTTAAATTAAAATTTAACTCAAATCCACTTGAATTTGTAGAAGTTTTTAAGTCAATAGATGCTTTTTCTCTTGTAGATCCTGTAGATTTAATCATTGAAATTTTATTAATAACTCTATTATTTACAGAAGATCCATTTAAATGCGTTAGTTTTAATTCAGCGGGATTTGTACTTAAAACTGGCGTTTCTATATTTAAACTTACTATATCTGTGCTATTATTTGTTGATTTTTTTAAAGAAAGACCGTATCCATCTGCTGAAGTCTTTAAATTGTTATTGTAAAAAATATCTCTAGAGGTATATAAATCTCTCCACCTAAGATTATCGTCTCCTAGATCTCTTCCATTGTTAATATTTGGTATTAAATTTCCTGTAATTTTATGAGCACCTATTGTTAAGTTACCACCTAATGTGGGTGCAGGATCTTCAGAAACACTTGATAATCCTCCCGAGGATTGATTTACCCAAGAAAGAACTCCACTACCATTTGTTTTTAATACTTGACCATCGTTTCCAGCACTAATAGGTAGTGTTAATGTATAATCATCAGATATTGCATTTGGAGATTTAACTGATATTCCGTGTTCACTTGTACCTCCACCTTCCATAAATGTTAACTTCTTTTCGTTTTGTAAAGTTATATCATCAGAAAACGTTGAAGTACCAGATACTGACAAATTATTTAATGTACCTACTGAAGTTATTTGAGTTTGAGCTGCATTGACGCTTAGTGTATTAACAGTCTTTGTTAAACCTGTTCCAGCAATAGTTTGTCCTGCTGATGTGAATTGACTAAATACTAATGCATCTGTTCCAACTGTATCATTAGCTGCGTCATTTGTACATAACCAACCCGTGTCTTGATTAACAGTACCTTCTTGAACAAATACAAAATATCCAGCAACTTGTGCGTTAGAAGCAAAGTCTGTAGCTCTTGTTGGTGCACCAGATGCTTGAACTATATAAATACCATTTTCAGACCCAGTACTTTGATCCTTTAATAATATTCTATCATTAGTAGCTAGCGTTACACCATCAACTGTTTGACCATTTGCATAAGCTGAAGCTAGTGTTCCATTTGCTGTAGTAGCAACTCTAACAGCTTGCTGTGCTTTTATTCCAGATGCTATAGCATTTACTTCTGACTGTAATGCTAATGTTCCATTGCTACCTGTAGGTATTGGTAAAGTTAAAGATTTATTAGCTGTTAAGTCTGCGCCTTCTAGTCTAGTATAAAAATTATTAGGCTTATTATATAAGTCAATATACGCTGGCCCTGTAGTATCTGATTTTACAGATATTTGACCTTGTTTTATATCAACACTATTTGTTCCAGGTATTGTTCCACCAATTTGCGTAACGCCTGTTCCGTTTGGTACAATACTAATACTTTCGTTATTTGCAGAAACTAATTTGTTTAGAGTTATTTCTTTACTGTTTGATCCTATTATTACGTCTTTGATTGTTGCTGAAGTAGTTGCTGTGCTACCAGCAGTTAATACACTTTGTAAATTTTGTGAAGTTTCACTACCAACTTGAACGTAATTAGATAAGTCATTTGTTGTTGCTAAGTCATAAAAATCTGTGCCACTGTTGTTAGATAGCTGGAGTTTGTTAGAATCTAATTTTAATTGTGACGTTCCAATATAAACAAGGCCAGAAGTTCCATCGATATATAACTTTTCTAAGCCTTTTGTGTTTGATCCAATATCTAATCCAGACTCAGGAATAAAAGCATCGCCATCCAAAGTCCATTTTAAAGCACTATCTACTTTAAATTCTATTTTTCCTGGATTAGATGTATCATCAATAATAGAAACTGATGTATTATCTTTTATAATTTTTTCGCCAGTTCCTGATCCTCCACCGCCGCCTATTATAAATTGACCATCATCAGACTTTGTTACAGTTATAGAGCTACCTGCTTCTGGTACAATTAAGTCTGTACCAGATGAACTTTTTGCATGTTTTATTTGTAAATCATCATAAGCGCCTATAACAAAATAACCACCTGCCCATCTTCTTGTAGAAACACCTAAGTTTCCTTCATTGTCTGCTCTTGGGACTAGATTTTTAGTTGCCATTTAATTAATCTCCTGATATTCTTATATAATTATTTGTTATAATCTGTTTATATTAACTATTAATAAATTTTTTATTTATACTTTAGGAATTATATTGTTGTAATTAGATGGATCTGATTTATCTATTTCAAAATGTAAGTCTATAGCAAAATCTCTATTTGACATAGTATATCTAGAATCATCTTCTCTTTGTATTATTCTATCAAGAAAGTCATTATATTCTAGATATACTATTTCATCGTGACTCATAGCAAATAGTCCAGTATCACCGTCAATTATATTTGTAGGTATAAGATTATTGGCATCTGTAGGGTCAACTTCCCACATGCTAGAAGCATTATCTTCTGCATATAAACTACCACTAATAACTACATCACCACCAAATACAGTAACAGTATTAGCAGTACCTGCTTTTTTAGACCCAGGAATACCATCGATATAAATAAACGTATCTAAACCTACATTTGCTAGTCTACTTGTAAGACCAGTAGAAAAACCACCAACACTATCAGCAGCATTTTCATCTGAATATACAATTAATTTTGGTTCAGACTCTGTAGGATTATTACCTATTATTTTACCAATTCTTGCCTGTTTTGTTAAAAAATCCCTAGCCATTTTCATGTCTCCTAAGATGTTTGTTGTATAGCAACATAATTTATTTCTAAACTACTTTCTATTGGATTACTTACATAAACTGTAATGTAAGATGTTGTTACATCTAATAAGTATACGTTAACATCTTCTTTGCAACTTATATTAACTACAGGAGTTGAGTCAAAAACCTCAGAGAAGTCAATCTGGATACTCTCTTGATTAGCATTTAATGTTGCTTTACCTTTTTGAATCATATTAATTAGCTTTCATCGTCTGGGTAAATATGGACATGGACTTTACCTGTAAAAGGCGCAGAAGATCCTACTGTTACTGATGTTGTTGTTAAACTAGTTATGAATACATTAACGTTCTCATCTTCTGGAGATATTACACATACAGGTATAGAAGAATACACAGATGAGTCTTTGAATGTATATGTACCTGTTTCTGTATTAGAAAAATTAATTATTGCAACTTCAACAGTGCTTGCACCTCCAGAAGCAATTTTTCCATATATCGGAACTTTTCTAATTAGTGGGTAAATATACTTAACTCTGTTGGCATCAATTCTTGTTGTAGGCATTAAAACCTCCTTTATTATAATCTTTTAGCGACAATATTAGCTAACTCTGATCTGTATCCTTTTGTAAAGTTTACATGACCTGTTACATTTTCTTGCTTTAACTTTTCTATAACAATTGTTAACCCATTAGAAAATTTATTAACATAAGCTAAATCAACTTGATCTATATCACCTAATAATACAACTTTTGAATTTTTACCAGTTCTTGTAATTACTGTTTTTAATTCATGAACTGTTGCATTTTGTGCTTCATCAACAATAATAATAGAATCGTTAAAGCTTCTACCTCTTATATATGATAAAGGAGCAACATCTATTTGACCTTTTTCCATCATTAAATCAAAATACATTAAATCTCCAAATTGGTTTCTAAAGTTATCTACTATAGGTGCTAACCACGGAGACATCTTTTCATTAAGCGTTCCTGGTAAATAACCCATATCTTTTCCTACAGTTTGTATAGGTCTTGTAAATATTATTCTTTTCTTTTCTTCTTTCTCTATAAGTCTTAAAGCTGTCATTAACGCTAAATATGTTTTTCCACTTCCAGGAAT
>MDTD01138809.1_pt1 | contig 12584 bp, 9 predicted proteins | sample 811221 | NCBI WGS metagenome assembly MDTD01 (sample SAMN05326646, study PRJNA326480) | marine metagenome | isolation source: seawater | place: Pacific Ocean: South West | collected 2011 | reverse complement strand
TAGTCAATATTAACAAGATGGACATAAGCGGAGTTGACTGGTCTCAGGACAAGTATAACAGTGCAGTTGAGGAAGTTTCCAATCTACTAAAGATGGCAGGGTTTAACCCAGCTGATATCCCATTCGTCCCATGCAGCGCTCTAGCAGGAGACAACATCTTCAACAAGAGTGATAACACGCCATGGTACAATGGACCAACTCTATTCGAGGCAATCGATGGTGTTGAGATGCCACCTAAGCCGACAGACAGGCCTCTGAGACTGCCTATCCAAGATGTTTACAAGATCAGCGGAATAGGTACAGTCCCTGTAGGTAAGGTGGAGACAGGAATTCTACACTCGGGGAAGACTGTAGTCTTCAATCCAAGTCAGAAGTCTGCTGAAGTCAAGAGCATAGAGATGCATCATACTATCCATGAGAAGGCTGAACCGGGCGACAACGTAGGGTTCAACGTGCGTGGTCTTGCTGCTACGGACATTCGTCGAGGAGACGTAGCTGGATACTCTGACAGCGAGCCTGCTTTCGTTAGACATGACGAGACATTCGTTGGGCAGATCCAATTGATGGACATCCCCAAAGCAATCGGAGCGGGATATACTCCAGTATTCCACGCACATACTTCACAGGTCGCAGTTAGGTTCGTTGAACTATTGGAGAACTCCAAGACTAAGGAGGCCAATCCAGCTTTCTTGAAGACAGGAGATGCTGCACTAGTCCGATTCGCACCAACAAAGCCAATGGCGATCGAGCAGATGGATGCATTCCCCGAACTATCCCGTTTCGCAATCCGTGATATGGGCAAGACAGTAGCTGCAGGCGTCTGCATGAAGATAGAGAAGAAGTAGACGACTGGTGAAACTAATGCCGGTCGTCACTACTATCAAGTTGACTGGCGAAAATCATCAGGACGTGGACTTGGTCTGCCAACAGATTAAGGCTATTTCAGACGAGACAGGAGTCGATCTAAGAGGTCCCATTCCACTACCTACCAGGAGACTAGTAGTCCCTTGTCGGAAAAGCCCGGATGGTGAGGGTTCAGAAACATGGGATCATTGGGAGATGAGAATTCATAAGAGACTACTTGAATTGGTTACAAACTCTGCTAAAGATGAGAAATCACTGAGAAAGGTCTTGAGAATCCCAATTCCAGATTCTGTAACCATCGAACTATCTCTCAGGAATCTAAATTAACTTAGTTTAACGCCTCTTTTCTGGCTAACGATCCCATCGGGTCCCAAGCGGGCAGTACTACAGGATCTTGTTTCAAACCATCTTTCATTCTGGCACTCAAGAACTTCTTTGGCGCAGCAATTTCGAACATATGCTCATCGAACCAATTATCATTCATGGTATAGAATCCTTTTATCCCACTCTCTTCAGAGCCCCACGAATTCTCAACCCTCCATCTCCTCGGTTCGCCTTCGACCACATCGACTCCAGTAAACAGCATTGCATGCGTCATCATTGTCTGACCAAAGCGTAAACGATTAGCCTTATCCATTCCGAAACTAACTCCGTATAAACCTTCAAACTCGTATAAATTAGCATCCCAAAGGCCCTTCTTTCTCTCCATCTGCTTACCCACGTCACAACCCATCCATACAGGCGTACCATTCTCTAGAACCTGCTGAGTAACTTTCTTCATCTCCCTAGATGGTACGTTTAGGTATACTACTGGAGGCCCCCCCACAACATTCTGGAGATAATCCACCGTATATGTTCGAAAGTACTCGTTCCTTGGGTCATTCACTAAGCAAACATAGTTTTCCCAATCGACCTCAACATACTCTTTGGCGAACTCTATCGGCGTCATCTCCCCCTTTCTGTGGAATTTCTTGTCTTTGTCGTGCCACTGCCAGTCAAACTTCTCTGGAGGGGTTCCTAGATGGATACATAGCACTCTCCAAATTTCTTCCATCCTAGATTCTTTTTGAGAACGAGCTACATCCATCGATCCATTGCTATCAATGATCTCTCTAATTTCACTGGCTGTTGTTCTGAGTATGTCTTTCAGAATTGTATTCATTGCTCTGGTGTTACTACTACTGTGAGACTCTGGATAAGCAGACATTGGGACTAATCCGTGTTTTCTGATTAGGTTTGTTGCCATGTTCCACTGCCCTCCATCTCCAATAGGGTCACTAAGAAGAAAGTGGATTGTCCTATCATCGATAGGAAGATTAGAGGTTTCCAGAATTGCTTCTAAGAAGTGGTTCGACCTCTCTAGTTTGTCCCAAAAATGAATGTGTGATTGGCTAAATTCAAAATTCTTGACATTCATCTTCTTCATAGCACCAACTCTGAAGAGATTCAATGTAGCGAATAGCCAGCATCTCCCACTTCGTCTTTGGTTAGTAACGCTCCACTCATCCAATTTCGTGCTGAATGAAAAGTCAGTATTCTGAATAATTTCTCTACTTAGAGCCAGAGATGTCAGAGTAGTATTGCTTATCGCATTCTGAGCAACTCTCGCAGAAGGGTCAGAATCGAAAGCTTGTCTAAACCTCTTAATTTCTGCACCAGTCACTCCTTCATTCAAATTCTTCACCACACCAATTAACTATCGGAGGTCGGAGAGAATTAGTAATTGTCCTATTCAGATAGGGGCAGCTTCTGCTAGTCCAGCTGAAATCAGGATCTCCGCAATCAACGAAGGACACGATTCAATGTCCCCCTCCATAAGTTTGATTTCAGAACCATCAGCCATTAGGATTGGATCTTCGACATCTTTGAGAACTTTAATTCGTATCAAATCACTATTTTTGTCAATACTATCATCCTCAAAACTTCGGGATTCGGCTCTGGAGGCCGCATGTTCAGGAAAATCATCCATCTCTCTGATTCGATCTTCTTCGTCGAAATCTGGCTCCCTCCATTCTACCTCTTTAGTGGGAGGACGGATGCTCTTTTCCGACTCTTCTAATTTATTATCGATGAAATCACTCAAGGTATCCGTAATTTCTGAAATCGGAGACCCCAAATCTGATTCGGAGAATCCTAACATCGAAGACCAGGACGTTGTAATCTTGTACTTCTCCGACAATTCCTTTATTCCATTATAGAATACCCTCTCTGAAGGATCATACTTGCTCCAATCCAGTGTCTGGAAGCTATCCATCCTTCTTTCGGTATTTTTTGAATCTAGCAGACTTGAAGAAACAGAGTGACGAGTGAATGCGTTCAAACGCATTCTAGTCAGATCCCTGACACAGGTCCTAGCCACTCCAAGTCTTCTGGATATAAGCTGAGCCTTAGCCGTCATCCCCTCGTCTCTGACCGTCTCAGAAAGTTCGGTTTCCATATTCCTCAGTAGCTGACCTACTGCATCCCAAAAGCTCATTCCATCAGGCATAGCTACCTCCACAGGGCTATCACTACTCTTCTGTCTTCTAGTGACTTCAATCAATGATTTGTGAACGGCTTCAAGCTCACTTTTTGACAGCCTTCGAGGGCTCGAACCGGAAATCATCTTCGCAACCAATGGGGCATGCCACAGAGGAGATACATCAACAATTCCTAAAGAAAAACAAAAATTCGTCATCCGCGAGAATAAAATCTACGATTACTCTCCGGTGGGTGCAGGTGTACCCGAGTGGTCAAAGGGGGAGGGCTCAAGATCCTCTGCATAGCGCTTCGCAGGTTCGAATCCTGCCGCCTGCACCAAAATGTGTATACTAGTCCAAAAGAGCCCTAATCAGCTCTATTGTGCCTTCCAATCCCTTTTGCTGAGTCACACAATCTGCAGAATCAACAACTTCTGGGAACTTATCATTTACCGCTACGGAGTGACCAACAAAATCGAACATAGGAATATCGTTAGGGGCATCTCCACATGCAATGACTCTCGATGGATCGACCCCTCGTTGTTGAAATGCTATTTTCAGGCCATTTGCTTTGTTTATCCCAGGTTTGGCTATGTGAACTGCGAAGCCAGTCGGAACAACTTCTAAGTCCGACCACTCGCTATTTGCTATCAAGCTCTCCATAATCTCAAACTCTTCTGTTTCTTTCAGACACCATTCGGTTTCTCTCCATCTGTTTGACTCTATTCCCTTAGGATCCAAACCTTGAATTTTAGTCGCCAACCACTCAGCAGCCTCTCTAGCTCTCGACCCATTCGAAAGTGAACGAATTGCATGTCCTTCCAGGCTATCCCAAACCATGCCTCCATTTTCAGCTACTATGAATCCCTTCGCTCCTATTGCTTGCATTATAGGGGTAACATTTGGCAGGGTTCTCCCTGACGCAAGAGAAACTGTCATCACCTCTCTATCTAGCCTCCTGACCAATCCAACCAATTCGTCATGGAATCCATTTGAGTCTAGAAGAGTTCCATCCACATCAAATACAATCATATCCCAGTTTTTCTTATCGGGAATCTCTACCATGGCACTACGAACTGACATGCGTACAAGATTCCATCGACAGAGAAACATTATGTTCAAGCGATAGTAAATTTTCGAGCAAATCGTGTCAGAAGACTTTGAAGACTTCGAGGACTTTCTAATCCTAGATGACGAGGAGGAGGAGACGAATTCAGAAAATGTGAGGAAGAAAGACACATTTAGACTACCCAAATTTGGTATTCCGAGAAGCTCCCTGGAAATATCTGATGACGAAAAATTTCCAATTGAGGACCAATTTAGTGACCAAGACCTCCAGATTTCTCTAGACGGAACTCACAAGTTTGAATGGCCAATATCAGGAATGGACTGTCCAGATTGTGCAATGAAGGCAAACTGGGCTGTGCAGAGACTTCCAGGCGTTGAGTCAAGTAATTTTTCGGTTTCTGACGGGACCGTGGAAATAACATTAGATGTCTCCGTGGGATCAATCTCAAGAGCTTCATCAGTACTTTCTAGCTTAGGTCATGAGCCTGATTTGGGATGGTTGAGGGTTGTAGGACAGAATCCAGAAAAAACTTCTTCCAGACATGGGATGGACGTTAAGGAATTGAGAGATTGGCTTCTGAATGTTCCGAGTGTCCTTGATGTAAGAACTACTGGCGAAAGAATAGAAATCCAACAGGTTCAGATAGAACAAGTAGAACTGAGAAATTCTGTCAAACAAAAAATGGATGAAATTCTTGGAGATGGCCATTCTCTGGAGCGGTTCAGAAATTCAGGATTCAGAAAGGACCAGATCCAACTAATCTCATCCATTCTGGTAATCCCACTAATTTTCTTAGTTTCATTGTTAGAAAATACAGATTTTTTACCTGATGAAATAGCCTGGATTATAGCTCTGGTTGGAATTATTTTCGCAGGACAGTTCTTATTCCAAGAGGCATTAGCTAGTCTAAAGAATAGCCTTGTAGGATTCCAAGTACTAGTTTCTATGGCTATAATCGGGGCATTCTGTTTAGGAGAGTTAGTCGAGGCTCTTCTAGTGGTTTCGTTGGTAGCCTTTGCATCCCATCTTGAAAATAGAGCACTTATCAGAGCTAGAGAATCTATGCAAGGAGGGCTAGATCGACTACCAAGGATGGCACGACTATCGACTCTAGGTAATCAAATCAAATCTGGGGATAGAAATCTGATGGTAATTGTGCCTATTGAGGAAATTACCCCCCACTCTCATTTTGTAAAAGATGAATTAATCCCCGTGGAAGCACTAGAAGTAGGAGATTTAGTAGAGATTAGATCTGGAGAGACAATCCCAGTGGACGGAGTGGTGATTGAAGGAGAAGGGGCCATAGATAGAGCACCTCTGACCGGAGAGCCAATTCCTAAATCTGTAAAGAAAGGAAATAGAGTTGAGGCTGGCTTAACGCTAACCAGAGGTCCACTTATAGTGAAATCAGAGGCGGTTGGGAGAGGAACTAGACTCTCGAGCCTGATAGAATTGGTCAGACACTACAAGGACAAGCCAACTAGAACACAGAGTATAATCGAGAGATTCACTCTTATTTGGACTCCATTGGTTGTCTTCGCCTCTCCAGCCATCGGATTCCTTTTCTATCCAGATTCTCCTGAACAGGCAATTCTTACCACACTATTGCTTTGGGTTGTCTCATGTCCTTGCTCCCTTCTTTTAGCTTCTCCAGTACCTCACGCTGCAGCCTTGACTACAGCTTCTTCATTCGGACTTATTGCTAGGGGCGGAGACGTTCTGGAGTCAGCTGCAGAAATAGAGATAGCTTTACTCGACAAGACTGGAACTTTGACTACCGGGAACCCTACAATCTCCAATATATTTGTAGCAAAGGGTGAAACTGAGGAAAGAGTTCTAAGAATCACAGCAGGCCTAGAATCTCGTTCTAATCACCCATATGCAAAGACAATAATCAACGAATTAGAGAAGCGATCTCTGGAGCCAATGAAGATAACCCAAATCAAAGATGGAGAAGCAGGAGTCACAGGAAAAATTAGAGAAAAAAATGCGATCTTTGGGAGAGCTGATTGGCTTATTTCAGAAGGAATCAGTATTCCACAAGAAATTCAAAATTCGTTGAATGAAACTAGGAAATCAGGAAGTGGTGCAAGCCTTCTTTCAATCGGCAATTCCGTTATCGCTATGTTTGAATTCGCACATGATGATGCCAGAAAAGGAGTTAGAGATGCAATTAGTGAATTCGACCAATTAGGGGTCGCTGTAGAGTTACTCAGTGGGGATGAGCAATCTAGTGTGGAAGAATTTGCTCGTTCAATTGGATTAGACCCAGCATTATGCATGGGCGGCGTGAACCCAGAAGAAAAGGCACAGTATGTCACGGAAAAAACAGCTGAAAAGAGAACGATGATGGCCGGCGATGGTTTCAATGATGCCGGTGCTCTTGCTGCTGCAGATATTGGAGTAGCAGTAGGAAGTGGCGATCAGGTCAATCTAGATGCTGCGGATATCCTAATACCCGGAGAAGATCCAAGAGTATTATCAAAAATGGTCGGCCTCGCTAAGAGAACCAGAAGAGTTGTATTTGCAAATATCGCAATCTCAGTTTTGGTAACAATGTTCTTAGTTTCTACTGTATTGATGGGATTCCAGATAAATCTAGCATTAGGGATAGCATTGCACGAGACCAGCGTTATCATCGTCATATTCAATGGAATGTGGGTATCTGGTTCTGGAGCTAGCAGGCTTTCAAATGTAAAAGCTTTAGCAACTGATGTAATAAGCGATATTTCAGAGATTTGGAGTACATTTGTTGACAATTTGCCAGAAGACACATCGTCGACCGCTTGATTAAGTGGTAATATTTCGCAATATCATGGCACCACCGGAAGTAGAGTCACAGATTGCTCCTCCGTTAGTCAATTGTGCTCAGTGCGAGGGAATGCTCCCACAAGGCCTAGGAGAAATTGAGTGTGTTCTTTGTGGTGCGATGTGTAGAGTAACCCATCAGCCCACAGTAGATGCTCTGTTCAACGAAAAGGTCCAGTGTCCGATTTGTATGACGGTAGTGGAGGCAGGAACGTCCCAAAGACCAGTCGATCTAACCTGTGGAGCTTGTTCAGGAGCTTTCACACTCAAGGAAAAGATCGCCAAGGTTGAGATTCAATGCCCCTCTTGCGAGGCAAATCTGAGAATCAGGCCTCGTCCGGGAAAAAGAGAATTGACTTGCCCGGGATGTCAGAATTCATTCAATGTCACATTCTAATGCCCAATAGGGAAGAACTCCCAAAACCGCATTTTGATGTTGAATTCAACCCTCTTGTCTCAAATACCCCGAAAAGTGCCCGGGACTGGGGATGGGTAGGTGAGTGAGAGCAAGTCGACAGATTCTGACGATTCCGAAGGTATAGACGAACTAGACGCTCTTAGAGCAGAGCACGCTCTCTCTTCACCAGCAGTTACAGCTGCTGTTAGGGCAAGAGAGCGCTTGGACGAAGAATCCTCTCTACGTTCTGGAATTCGACGAGAAAGAAGAATGAGAATTGCAGAAATGACTGAGAGAGTTTCTGGAATGCATGGAGCAATGAGAAAAGCCAACGAAATTCTTTTCGAAGAACAATTACAACAGATCGAAGCAGATCTAAGAGATGAATTGGAAGACGAGCTCGAGAGATTAGAGAAGGAGGCCTTGGAAAGAGAGGAAAGGCTACTTCGGGAAGAGATGCTTCATAGGCTAAGAAGAGAGGAAAATAGACTTAGAGATCAACTTGATCTGGAGAGAGATCGCAGGATTGAGGCTCATACTTCGCGAGTAAGAGACCGACTCAGAGAAGAAATGGAAACCGAATTCTCCAGAAGGCGTTCGTTCCTGGAAGAAAGATTGGGACTAGAAGCATCTCAGGCAATAGAGAGAATGGAAAGAAGAGTAGAGATGGACCTAAGGGAAGCGATGGAGTCAGAAGTTCATAGAAAGGCTGAATCATATAGATTAGAGCAGGAAATAAAGATGAGAGAGAACATCTCGAAAATGCGAAGAAAGCACGAATCAAAACTAGAAAAGCAACTTGAAAACGAGAAAGATTCTCTGGAGAAAGAGATGTTTTCAGATATTCAGGTAAGAACAAAATCATTGCAAGAAGAGACTGAAAGAGCCGCTCTAGCAGAGCTTGACAGGAGGTTCAGGGCAGAAAGAGAGAGTACAGAGGCTGCATTATCACTACGAAAACAAGAACTCGCCCTTGAGAGCGAGGTTGAGATGGAACAAAGAGTATCTAATTTCGTCAAAGATCGCGAGTCAGAAATGATGTCAAATCTAGAGAAGCAACTAACAAAGAGAGGGGAAATGGAAAGCAAAGAACTCTCTAAGTTGCTTAAGACAATGGAGTCAGAAATAAAGGTAAAGATGGAATCAGCTCTTCTAGATGCTAGACAAAGTATTTTGGAGAAATCCAACACAGGCCAGTAATCACTTTCTAGTGAAACTCCTAATTCTCTCATCTGCTTCTTTTGCGAAATCCCAGTATGCCTTGCTCGCAGGATTGGACTTATTCGGTTTCTGCGCGATAACTATTGGGGCCCCCTCCAAAGGCGACTCGGCTATAGCAACAGATCTAGGAATTTGAGCTTCAAAAACACGTTCTCCAAAGTGCTTTCTTGCCTGTTCTGAAACCGTCTCGCATAACTTACTCCTTGTCTGTACCATAGTCATCAGAATTCCGAATAATCCTAATTTCGGATTTACAGAATTTTGAACATCTCTGATTGCGGAGATTAGTTGCCCCATCCCTTCAAGAGCGTAGAACTCTGCTTGAATCGGAATTAGAACTAATTCTGATGCTGTAAGAGAGTTGACTGTAAGCAGTCCCAAAGATGCGGGCGTGTCGATAATAATTATCTCAAAATCATCCATTACTTCCTGAAGTGCCAATCTCAGCCTATTCTCTCTGCCTACTCTTGTTGCTAAATCAACCTCTATCCCTGATAGGTCCAAATCGGCAGGAAGTACCCACAGATTTTGAATTGAAATATGCTTAGGAGGACCTCTAATTTTTCCAGGATTATTTTTTTTCCATGCGGATTTCATTGATCTGGACAGAATAGCTGAGCTCAGGATGCAGTCTTCTAGTCTTAGGGATGGGTCTTCTATTCCTCTGGAAAACAACTCATTCATCGTTGGTCCAATCTCACTCTTATCCACACCGAAAGTAGTAGAAACATTTCCTTTAGGATCCATATCTACTAGCAGTACCTTTCTGTTTCTAATCCCGTACTCCTCATTTCCAATTGCTAGAGCAGATGCTAGGTTCACTGCAGTAGTAGTTCTAGCACAACCACCTTTGTGATTGACGCATGATATCACCAGTGCCACGACGATCGATTCGGACGTACGGTTAATTGGGATTGCCCGAACTATTGTATCACTGGAACGTTTACTTCGCTCAAGATCTTGTTCACGACCCTTCTTCCGGTGACGCCTCTGATTTTTGACTCAGGCTTGAGTACAATTCTATGGCTCACTACATCAAGAGCTACACCTTTGACATCATCCGGAATCACGTAATCCCTCCCATCTATGGCTGCAGATGCTCTTGAAGCTTTGAATAGACCTTGGCTAGCCCTTGGAGAAGCACCTGCCTCGATCCTTGGATCAGCTCTCGTCCTCTGTACTACCTGAACAATGTAGCCAAGAATTGCAGGGTCAATATGCACAGTCTCTAGAGCCTTCTGCATAGCTACAACCTTACGAGGCTCAACGATTTGCTCCACGTCATATCCATCCTTAGCTCTAAGCTTCCTTCGTTGGAGAATTGCCTTCTCTTCGTCCATAGAGGGGTAACCCATACTCATCTTCATCAGGAACCTATCCATTTGAGCCTCAGGCAAAGGGTAGGTTCCTTCCTGTTCTATGGGGTTCTGAGTTGCCATAGTAACGAACGGAGCTGGAAGTTTATGTGTAATCCCCTCAATTGTGACCTGCTTCTCTTCCATTGCTTCTAGAAGTGCAGCCTGAGTCTTTGGTGGGGCTCTGTTAATCTCATCCGCAAGAAGGATATTCGTAAATAATGGCCCAAATCTGGGTCTGAACTCCCCAGACTTCTGATCGTACATGTATGTCCCTATGATATCCGCTGGAAGTAAGTCAGGAGTAAACTGAACGCGCTTGAATTTACATCCCAATGCCTCTGCGAATGTATTTGACATCAGAGTCTTTGCAAGCCCAGGATTATCTTCAATCAGAATGTTACCATTCGCCAGAATCCCGATTGCTACTTTTCTTATGTTTTCGGGTTTTCCTATAATGACCTTGGCAACCTCGCTCATTAGGTTGTTTGCATGCCCCGAAACAGACCTAATCAGGTCTTTAGAACTAGATCCACCTCCCTGAGCAATCGCCATACTGAACCCTCGATGTTAATTGCCCCATTCAATGACTACTTGAGTGTTCGGTGCATGTGAACAACTAATCAATCGACTATCTTCCCCAGAAGTGGTCTTCTTTGCGATGGATGCTTAGAAGCTCCTCATAAACTTCCATCTCTGCTTGTGTCATCTCCATCTTCCTCAATTTTCTCGCATGAGATTCGGGAATATCTACTAGAAGCACATCGCCTTCATCGACTTGCCTTCCAACCGTGACTCCTTCTATTGAAATTGCAACCTCAGAACCCTGCCTTGCCTCCTTCATACTTTCCTGTCCGGATCTAATTGACTTGATTCGCCCGATTCTCCTCCCATCTTTAAGGAGGCCCTGACCAATGTGTACTCTTCCAGCGATTACTCTAACTCCCACCACAGCAGGTTTGGAAACTCTGAAAGTATGGTCTGGGAGTAGCATTATCCTACCAGGATACACTACCATCTCTCTCCTCTCTTCTTCAAGCTCTATTTTCCTCTCCTCAATCCAACTCTCATACTCCTCAAGAATTCTGTAGATAATATCCGATCCGATATGTTTCACACCAGCATCAGAATTGTCAATTTCTTGCTCTGCTTCTTCAAGAATATCAGTACTGAATGCCATTATTGTCCTATGGAGGGGGTCAGAAGAAGCTTCAGCACTGCGAACATCTCTTCGACTAACCTTCCCTATGCTTGCATCTCTAATGGGGACACCAATTTCGTTAAGCTCCTTGGCTAGGGCTTCGAGACCACCAACAGTATCCGATTTGATACACACACCTTCTTCTTCCAAATCGATTGACAGGTTAGCCTCTATATTTGCTTCTTCCAATGCTTCCATCTTCTCTTCTTCATTCGTTACCACCCTCAGGGTCGTTCCTACGAGTACGGCTTCCAGAGATGGTGCACTGATCTTTACTCCAGCTGCTGCAAACACCTCTTCTGTGTCATCCCACCTATCTCCAGCATCCCTCATTTCACTCATTCCGCGTGGAGAGAATAATCCCTTTACGTGAGTGCTCGTAGCTCCTCTCTGACTTACCAGTACTATTTCGTCACCTTTCTTGATGGATCCTCTGTGTAAAATCAGGTCTAATGTTTTCCCGAGTCCTCTCTCTTCCTTCATTTCGAGAACAGTCGCTTCTCCTCTTCCATCAATATCCATAAGTTGTTCAGAGAGATAACGCTCTGCCAGACCTATTACTACTGCTAGCAGGTCCTGAATCCCCTCTCCTTCTCTCGCAGAGATAGGGACCAATGCAATATCTTTCGTGAAGTCTTTGACTCTGTCATATCTCTCCAAGTTAAACCCATCTTCAGCGAACTGACCAACAAGATCCCAGTAACGCTTCTCAAAGAGGTCTGATACCTCTCGTGTCTGCTCTTTGAGAGACCTGGCCATGGAACGCCCAGCCTTACACTCCCACCCATATATTCGGTCCACTTTGTTAGCAGCAATTACGAACGGCGTCTTGGATTGCTTAAGGATTCTAAGTGATTCCCTAGTTTGAGGTCTGCAACCTTCCATTACATCAATTATCAAAATTGCAATATCTGCCAACGATCCACCTCTGGCACGAAGAGAGGAAAATGAGTGATGACCAGGGGTATCGATGAATAGAAGTCCCGGTGAGTCGAATTTCTTTCCTCCAAGGAGTGGTGCGCATAGCTCGTTAAGAATTTCAGAAGGAACCTCAGTTGCACCGATGTGTTGAGTAATGCCACCGGCCTCTCTATCCATTACGGAAGAACGCCCTTGATCCCCTAGAGACCTCACATGATCTAGAAGTGAAGTTTTTCCATGATCAACATGACCTAGAACCGCAACGATGGGCTGTCTACGCGCTGACATT